>LNFM01006130.1_pt1 | contig 20018 bp, 17 predicted proteins | sample 596031 | NCBI WGS metagenome assembly LNFM01 (sample SAMN04254537, study PRJNA301005) | activated carbon metagenome | isolation source: dual media filters at the Ann Arbor, Michigan drinking water treatment plant | place: USA: Ann Arbor | reverse complement strand
CCCTCGACGTCGATGAGGATGCGCCCGGCGGGGTGGATCTCGATGCGCACGTCGGCGGACGCAGCAGCGTCCAGAGCCACCGGTGCGGACGCGCGTCCGAACCGGCCTTCGCCGCTCGCCTCCGGCGTGTACTCACCTGCCGGCAGGCCGCGCAGCGAAAAACGTCCTCGTGCGTCGGAGATCGCAACGACGGGGACGGGTGCCTCGGGGGCGACGACACGCAGTCCAGCCACGGGTGCTCCCGTTCTCGCGTCCACCGCGACTCCGTCCAGTCGGCCTTCAGGGTCCAAGGTGATCTCCACCTCCGCTCCCTCCGCCGGCATGATGCGCGCGCCGCCGGGGGCGTAGCCCGTCGCAAATGCCCCGATCACGCGCTCGACGGTCGAATCCACTGTCAGGGCGAAGCGGCCATGATCATCCGTCAGGACGCGCTCGCCGATCGGAGCACCCGCACGGGTTCCGGAGCCAGCGACCACGATCGCTCCGGCGATGGGCCCACCGAAGCGATCGACGACGGTGCCGCGCACGGTGACGCCGTCGTTGCGAACACGCAGCACGAGCCCTTCGATCGGAAGTCCCGCGAGCTGCACCGTCGGGAAACGCGGCTGTGCACCCCATGCCGTCGCAACGAGTCGCGGCCCGAACGCGACAACGGCGGCACGACCACGGCCACCGAGCGCGAGGCTGAACGTCCCATCGCGCGCCGAGACACCGCACGATGAGGCCGCGAGCCTATCGACGGATTCGAGGCCGTTGCCGAGCGCGGTGGCACAGACGCGGGCATCGGCCACGCCTAGCCCGTTCACGTCCAGGACCACACCGTCGATTCTGGTCGTCGAGGGCACAAGCGACGGCGGTGCTCCATTCGGATCGGCAGACTCGCGCGAGGCTGGCGGTCGCATGCCCAGCGGGTCTGACTGGGATGGTTCGAGGGTGTGCGTGTTTGTCTCTGTATCCGCGACGCCACACCGTGCGAGCACGATCCCAACGCACGCGCACGCGAGAACGAGTGAGGCGATGATGAGCCGAACCGAGCGCGTCCTGGTCGCGGTCTGCCGCGGCGCCTCACCCGGTGCACGCCCTGGGCTCATCGAAAACCCGTTCTAGCGGCGCGGCAGACCGCCCGTCCCGACGATGCCGCGGTGACCTTCGATCCCCCGCGGCACCCGAGCGCATCCATCCGCGGCTACCCGCAGAAGCTCCCGATCACCGCCGACGTCCCCGGGTCGCAGTTGCACGGGTTGTGGCCGACGAGGATCTCGCCGCCCAAGCACGCCGAGCAGTTCCAGTTGGAGCCGTCCGCGTTGTCCTCGGTGCAGAAGAACCGCCACGGGCTGTCGACGGGATCGCAGTTGCAGCCGCCGCACGAGGGCTCGTCCCAGCCCACCACGCCACCGTCGACGACGTCGCAGTTCGAGAACTCCGCCCCGCAGACCACGAGCGCCTCCGTGAGCAGGTCGTCGGTGCAGCCGGTCGTCAGCGCGACGCACCACTCGTCGAGCGTGCCGCCCTCGCCCGCGAGCTGGTCGGCGATCGTCAGCTCCCAGGTGCCGTTGCCGGAGCCGACGGCGGCGTTGTCGAGGTAGCCGTCGAGGTTGCCCAGCGGCAGCACGTTGCCCTCGATCGCGATCGGCGGGGCGCAATCGGGCAGCGCCGCCGCGCCCTGGTCGAACGTCGCGAAGACGTCACTGGCCGCGCCGCACTGATCGTCGGCGAGCGAGACGCTGACGTTCGCCTCGACGTGGCGCACGTCGATGTCGAGGTCAGACACGCGGGTGTGGCCCGCGTCGACGAACACCTCGATGTCACGCAGCGCGCCCGCGAGGCCCGCGACCGGGATCGAGCTCACCGTCGATCCGACGCCGGGACCGATCGCGCTCGCCGGCGACGTGCAGAACGTGTGCAGGCCCGCGCAGCTCACATCGGAGATCGTGCACTGCGCCGAGCACAGCGGCTGCCCGCCCTCGAACCCGAGGGACAGACAGGTCACGCCGTCGAAGTCCTCGCCATCGCACTCCTCGCCCGGATCCGCGTCGCCGTTGCCACACCCGACGCACTCCGACAGATCCAGCGTGCAATCCGAGGCGCAGCTGATCGCGCCGCCGTCGAGGCCCTCGGACACGCACGTCGCACCGGCGAGCTGGCCGCCGTCGCAAACCTCGCCGGGATCGATGACACCGTCGCCGCACACGAAACACTCCGAAGTGTCGAAGGCGGTGCAGTCCGCGACGCAGGTGACCGTGCCGCTGTCGAAGCCGAGGGACTGGCAGGTCTCGCCGTCGAGATCGGCGCCGTCACAGACCTCGGGCCCCGCCTGGAGGCCGTCGCCGCAGACGTAGTTCTCGCAGCCGGCCGTGTCGTACGTGCAGTCGGCGTTGCACGCCAGATCGCCCCCGTCGAAGCCCTGGGTCATGCACGTGCCGCCGTCGAGATCGTTGCCCTCGCACTGCTCGTCACCCTGCACATCGCCGTCGCCGCACTCGTAGAGGCAGCCGCTGGTGTCGAGCGTGCAGTCCGCGTTGCAGGCGAGCACGCCGCCCGCGTAGTCCTCGGACAGGCAGTCCCGACCGTCGAGGTTGTCGCCGTCGCACACCTCGTCGGCCTGCAGATCGACGACGCCGTCGCCACACCCGACGAACCCGGTGGTCGACTCCTCGCTCGAGCCCCCCGTGCTCGACGACGTGTCCGGATCGACGGTCGTCGTGGTCACCGGATCGACCGACGTCGACGAATCGGGATCGATCGACGTCGAGCCTTCGCTCGTCGGATCCGACGTCCCGGTCGTGGTGCCATCGCCCACGGGCGCGGCGTCCTGCGGACAACCCGTGACGAGCGGCAGCGACATCACGGCACAGAGAGCAAGCCAACCAGACGAAGCGCGGTACATGGCGACGAGGGTTCCACTCGGGTCGCGCGCTCGCAAGCCCCGGCGCGTCAGCGCGCGGAGCGACGCACCGTCGTGACACAGGCGAGGCGGCGCTCGCGGCGCCCCGCCGCCGCTACTCGCTGCGGAAGTACGCGCGCCCCGACAGCACACTCACCACGCCGCGCGCACGCGGGTGCGGGGACGTCTGCAGCCGCAGCGTCTCCTCCGGGCCACCCGCGCGGACGTTCTCGATCTGGAACTGGACCTGCGGGAACGGCTCGATGCTGCGCAGGTACTCGAGCGAGTAGGCGCGGGCCTCGTCCTCGTTCGTCGCGAGCACCGTGAAGCCGGTGGTGTAGCCGCGGGCGTCCGAGGGCCAGTGCTCGGGGGCCTGCGGTGCCGCGGGGCCCTGGGGCAGCGCCTGGGCGCGGGCGGTGACCGTGAACGCGGTGACCTCGGTGGTGCCGCCGGCCAGGATCGGCGCGGGCCCGTGATCGGCCTCGTTCAGCGTCTCGAACATGTGCGCGGTGATCCAGTCGCGCTGGCCGGCGACGCGCGCGACCTCGCGGGCCTCGGCGTGGCGCGACCGTGACCACAGCGAGTCGAAGACCTCTTCGCACACCAGGCTCGCGTAGCTCGACGAGAGGTGCGCGCTGTCGATCGCGGCGAGCCGGTCGATCGCGCCGTAGAGCAGGCCGAGGGCCTTGTCGAGATCGGGCTCGGGCTGGCCGAGCGTCCACGACCCCAGCACCGCGAGCGTCAGCGGGCTGCGCGGGTCGGCCTCGTGCGCCCGCTGCATCGACACGAACGCCTCGTCGGGCTGGCCCATCCGGAACTGCGTGATCGCCAGGTTGTACCAGGCGCCGCTGTGGCTGCCGTCGAGCGACAGTGCGGTGCGGAAGCGTTCGATCGCCTCCTCGAACGCGTCGAGATCCGACAGGCAGATCCCGTGCTCGACGAGCATCTCGACCGAGAGCGGATCCTCGTCGAGGAAGGCGTCGTAGATCTCCTCGGCCTCTTCGAGGCGGCCCGTGCGGCGCAGCAGGGCGCCGAGCGCCGCGTTGGCCTCGAACAGCGTGGGGCCGCCCTCGTCGACGTCGAGCGCCTCGCGGTAGCACTCCTCGGCACCGACCTCGTCGCCGAGGCGCTCGAGCACCGCGCCGAGGTTGTAGTGCTGCAGCGCGCCCGCGGCCTCGACCTCGATCGCCTTCGCGAAGGCGTCGCGGGCGTCCTCGAGCCGACCGCTCAGGTCGTAGACGTTGCCGAGCGCGATGAGGACGTCGGCCTCGCCCGGCAGTTCGTCGGCGGCGCGCTCGGCCAGCACGCGCGCGTGCTCGAGATCCCCGGTGTCGCAGAGGCCCCGGATCCACATGCAGTACAGCGGGATCCGATCTTCTTGCGGGAGCTCGGGCTCCCACGAACTCCGGAGCATCCTGACCGCCGAGCGAGCCGCACCTTCATCGAGGAGGGTGGCCGCGGCGTCGAGCTGAGCGCGAATCGACATCGTTGAGCAGCTACAGTGTTGTTGCACGACCACGCGCGCGTGGCAACGGTGCCGCCTCGCGGATCGGCGGGCCGCATGCGGGCCGCATGCAGCCGCGCGGTGGCCCGATCGCGCCCGCGCGGCTTTGCCCGCGTCGCGCGTCCTCGCGTGTTCGCGCCGCGGCGGGGGTGGCTCCATGCTCTCGTGCGCACGCGTCACGTGCTCGGCGGGCGCCCGTGGCGCTCGACCACCGAACATGCGTTCGCCGTCGACCCTCGCGATCCGCCGCCACCGTCGGCAAGGTCGTGCAGCTCACGGCGTGATCTCGCCACCATGGTGCGACGACTGGCCCCCTGGCCGTTGCGGGCACGTCCCCGCGGGGCATCAAAGTGCGACGGTTCCGCGAAGGACGCCTGGGCGCGAGGTATCGTCGAGCCCATGAAGCGACTGACGCTGACCCGTGCATGCATCGCCCTGGGGCTCGCAACCCTCGCCTCCGCCGCCGGCACCGCCGAGGCCGCGACCATCCCCGCGCGGATCGTGCTGCGCGTCGGCGACACCCCCACCGGCGACGCCGCCGTCACCACCATCGGCCCGCCGTTCGTGAACGCGCTCGGCGAGGTGACCTTCGCCGGCGAGCTGGACGACGGCGACAACTACGTGTTCGTCGGAGACGACGTCCTGTGGCTCGGGAGCAACGACGCAGTGGTGTCGCTCACGGCGCCCGAGGCGTGGGTGGACAGCAACGGGGCGGGCAATTTCGTGTACTCGCCCGACGCCGACGGAGCGGACGCGATCTACACCGACGCCGGCCTCCTCGCCGCGGCGGGCCAGCCAGCGGTGGGGCACCCGGAGCCGGCGGTCTACGCCTTCCACATCGCGCCCTCGATGACGGCGGACGGCGCGGTCCGGTGGGTCGCCGGCATCGATCTCGACGACGACGGCGACGTCGACGGGCGCACCGCCTACACCAGCACCGACGGCACCCCCGCCACGATCACACCGCTGCTCAGCAGCGGCGACGTGATCGACGCGTACACCATCGACACCAACGCCGCGTCGATCGACAACGACTACGCGGTCGCAGAGGACGGCAGCCACACGGTCCAGCTCATCGAGACCACGGACTCACCCGCCAGCGACCAGTGGGTCTACCTCGACAACTCGCTCGTGTTGCTCGAGGGCGACAACACCGGGTTCGGAACCGGGTGGGAGACCTTCGACCTGGTGTCGGTCAACAACCAGGGCGAGTACCTGGTGTCGGGTGACGACGACGGACCGTTCGCGACCGACGAGATGCTCAGCTGGTTCGGAGACGTCGCGGTGCGCGAGGGCGATGTCGTCGACGGCGTGACCCTGGGCGCGCCAGCGACGGTCCGCTTCATCTCCGTCAACGACTACGGCCAGGCCACGTACGCCTGGGGTTACCAGGGCGCGGACGGCTTCCGCGAGACGGTGTTCTACGCCTGCGACGTCTCCAACCTCGCCGACGCGCAGGCGATCGTCACCACCGTCGAGGACGGCCTCGATGTCGACGACGACGGCGGCACCGACTACGGCCTGGGCGACCTCGCCTTCGGCGTCCCGACCGCGAGCCGGGCCCTGGGCGAGAGCCAGTTCGTCTATGTGCCCCTGCAGCTCGAGGACGGCAACACCGTCCAGGTGGCGATGATCGAGCTGCCGGTGACGTGCTGTGGCAACGGCGCGATCAACCCGCCGTTCGAGACCTGCGACGACGCCAACGGCGACGACACCGACGCCTGCATCAGCACCTGCGTCGAGGCGAGCTGCGGCGACGGCTTCGTGTGGCTCGACATGGAGGAGTGCGACGACGGCAACGCCGACGACAACGACGCGTGCCCGACCACGTGCGTCCCCGCGAGCTGCGGCGACGGCTTCACCCGCGACGGCGTCGAGGACTGCGACGACGGCAACGACGTCGACACCGACGAGTGCACGTCCACCTGCGTCGCGGCGGCCTGCGGCGACGGCTTCGTCCAGGACGGAGTCGAGGACTGCGACGACGGCGACGACGACGACACCGACGAGTGCACGTCGGCCTGCGTGGCGGCGGCCTGCGGCGACGGCTTCGTCCAGGAGGGCGTCGAGGAGTGCGACGACGGGAACGTCGTGGACGACGAGGCCTGCCTGGCCGACTGCACCCTGCCCGGCGGCGGCTCGACCGGCGGCTCGGAGAGCGGCACGAGCCCCGACACCAGCGCCGGCAGCGAGAGCGACTCGGTCACCGACACCGCGAGCGCGACGGACAGCGACACGGACGCCAGCGAGGGCGGCATCGAGGGCACCGTCGGCCCGATCGACACCAGCGGCGACGACACCGGCGGCGCGACCGACGACGACGGCGGCTGCAGCTGCACCACCGACGCACCCGCGGATGGGCGGATGATGGCGCTGGGTCTCGGGCTGCTCGGGCTGGCGCGGCGGCGACGACGGGCGTAGGCGCGCACAGTGGTGCGTCACGCCGACGGGGCGTGACGCACCAGCCGCGCCGGTCGTGCTACGGTGCGATCGTGCGTGGATCGGCCGTGGGCCTCGCCATGGTCCTCGGCTGTGCCGGGGGCGCGGAGCCGTCCGGCGGGCCGATCTCGACCGGCGTCGGCTCGGCCGGCCCGTCGACGGCGGCGGGCTCCTCCGACACGGGCAAGGACGACACCTCGCCCACGACGACCGACGGCGATGGCGACGGTGGATCGTCCAGCTCGGGCGACGCGGGCGAATCCTCGTCGTCGAGCGGCGATCCCAGCGTCGCCGATGCCTCGAGCAGCAGCGGCGGCGACGACATGCCACCGCCGCAGTGCCCCAACCCGGTCACCTGCGAGACCGCCGAGGTGATCGGCATGGTCAGCGGCGACGAGGCCTCCGATGCGATCGGCATCTCGGGCGCCGACGCGACGTGGATCACCTTCCAGGTCACCGAGGACAACGACGCCGTCGTCGGCGAGTCCCTGTCGTTCACCGTGACGCTCTCGAGCCCGCCCGGGGTCGACTACGATCTGTACGTGTACCGCGGCGCGCCCGGTGGCCCCACGGGCTGCAGCGGCGTGCTCGATTCCTCGACCTCGGCGAGCCCCACCGACGTCGTGCACATGAGCTGGGGCGAGGCCGGCGTGGCCAACGGCATCGACGACCGCGCCTGGGTCGCCGTCGAGGTCGTGCCCAAGGACACGTGCCCCGACGGCTCGCAGTGGACGCTGGACGTGGACGGCGACAGTTAGCTGGCCCGACGGCGGCGCAGCCCGAGCAGCAGCAGCGACAGGGCCCACATCGGGCTCGCCGAGCGACCCGTCACCGAGCACGTCGTGCCCCCGTCGCCGCGCTCGACGTCGGTCTGGCCGAGATCCGATCCATCCCCGCCGGCCTGCCGCGCACCCTCACCGATCGCGGTGAGCCGGAACGCGTCGAACACCACCTTGCGACCCAGCGAGTTGGACTCGCCCGTCGCGTCCGCGAGGCTCACGAACTGGCCCTCGCCCGCGTCGAAGGTGTAATCGCCGAGGTTGACCCAGCCGTTATTCGTCGACTGGTTGGCGATGACGGTCGCGAGCCCACCGGCGTGCTGGATCTTGTACTTGGCCTGCTTGCTGGTGTTGTGCGGCTTGGGGATGTGCGCCTCGAGGCGGTACACGCCGGCGACCTCGAAGTCGAACACGACCTCGGCCCAGTTGGTGACGGTCGTCTTGGTCGTCCCGGTCCAGACGACGCTGCCGCCCGCGCCGACGCCGTCGACGGTCCGCCACCACTGCGCGGGCCCATGCATGACGTAGCAATCGTCGCCGTTGTCGAAGATGGACTCGCCGTCGGGCGCGATCGATCCACAGCCACCGACCGGCGGCGGTGGCTCGTCGCCGCCGCCACCCTGGTCACCGCCGATGGCGAACGCCGCGAGCGCGGCCGCGTCGCCGTTGAAGCGGTTGGTGTCGGTCGGGCCTGAGACGCCCGAGATCGAGCCCTTGTCGGTGTACTGGTGCGCCGTCCAGTCGCTCCACTGCGAGGGCAGGTTGGGGCAACCGTTGGTGTAGTGGGCGATCCACAGCGGGTACCCGGAGAAGTTCGCCGTCTTGACGTAGTCCTGCCAGAAGTACTTGCCGGTGTAGATGATCGGCTTCACGCCGGTCGCGGCCTCGACGTGGTCGACCCACTGCTTCACCTTCGCGGCGACGGTGGTCGCGGACAGGCCGCCGTGACTCTCGACGTCGATGACCGGCGGCAGATCGCCGGGCTGGAGCGTGCCCATGCGATCGAGCAGGATCTCGGCCTGTGCGATCGGATCCTGACCCGGCTCGAAGTATTGGTAGACGCCGACGTGCAAGCCAGCTGCACGCGCCTCGGACCAGTTGCTGTCGAACCACTGGTCGATGGTGTTGACGCCGTGCGAGACCCGCACGAACGCGAACTCGACCCCGTCGTTCGCGACCTGGTTCCAGTTGACGTCGCCCTGCCACTTGGAGATGTCGATGCCGAGCGTGGTCGCACCGTCCGCGCACGTCGCCGCGATCGGATCCAGCTCGCTCGAGAGCTCGCCCGCATCGGGGCCGGCCGCCGGATCGAGGCCCTGCGCGCGGAGGGCCGCGGCGAGCTCGTACTCGGCCAGGCCATCGCCCATGGCCCGATCGTCGATGGGGTGGTCCTCGGCCAGCGCCGGGCGGCTCGCCCAGGTCGATCCAACCGCCATCGCTGCGATCAGCGTGGCGCGACTCGGGGCCTTCACTCGCAGCTTCGCTCCGTCTTGTTCGTCCCGCATGTGCGCATCTCTGTCCTGCCCCAACCCCAGTGCACCATAGGGGTTCGCGCGCGCCGGGCCCAGTCGACGGTGCGGTCCGCTACGTAGCGATGCGTAGTTCGATCGCGTGTGCGACGTGTGGGTCCGCTGTCGGTGGGCGCCGCGTTGGCGTCGCGGGGGTCGAGGTTCCCGCGGACCTGCGATCAGCTTCGCGGGCCGCCCTGGCCCGCGATCGATCCATCGACACCGCGGTGGCGGCGACCCCCGCAGGGAATTTTCGCCGCGGTCGTCAGCGACGACGACGGCGGGCCGCGAGCACGACCACCGCCAGCAGGGCGTGGCCGATCGGCCGCTCGCCGTCGGTCGTGCAGCCGCAGCCCGAGTCGTCCTCGCCCTCGGCGAAGCCGGGCGGCAGGGCGCCCGAGTCGTCCGACGAGCCGACCGGCTCGGGGTCGAGGCCCTCGGTGGTGCCGCCCTCGCCGTCGCCCCCGTCGTCGCCGCTGCTGTCCCCGACCGGACCGTCGTCGGCCCCGGTGTCGCCGGCCGGCGCATCGAGCCGCGTCAGGCGGAACGCATCGACGCCGAGGCGCACCTCGGGATCGGCCGGCTCGCCGGTGTTGTCATCGAGGCGGATCGCCTGGTCGTGACCGCCGGCCGCGAACTCGTACTCGCCCAGGGCGATCCATCCCGAGGCGGTGGACTGATCCACCGGCATGTCGGTCGTCCCGCCGCCGTGGGTGATCGCGTACGAGGCGAGCTTCGACTGCGCATAGGCCCCGACGAGGTGGGCCTCGACCGCGTAGCGTCCGGCCTCGGCGAAGTGCAGCTCGGCCCGCGCGTAGTTCGACGCGGTGTCGTAGTCGGTGACCGCGGTCCAGACGCTGTCGCCCTGCTCGCCCTCGGTGACGTGGCGCCAGTACTCGGGCGGGCCCGCCAGCAGCATGCACGCGTCACCGTCGTCGACATCACCGCCGGCCGCACCGATCGTGCCGCAGACCGGGCAGTCCTCGGCGCACGCATCGGCGTCCTCGTCGCCCGAGCACACCCCATCGCCGCACTCCGCCGGCGCCGCGAACAACCCCGACAGCGCCGCGAGATCGCCGTTGAAGTCGTTGCGATCGACGTCGCCGGCGATGCCCGCGACCGAGCCCGAGCTCGTGTACTGGTGGAACACCCAGTCGCTCCACTGATCGGGGATGTTCGGGCACCCATCGGTGTAGTGGGCGATCCACAGCGGGTAGTCGGCGAAGGCCGGGCTCTGCACGTAGTCCTGCCAGAAGTAGCGGCCGGTGTAGATGATCGGCGCCACGCCGGTCGCGGCCTCGACGTGGTCGATCCACTGACCGACCGCCGACGCGACCTCGGCCGGCGGCAGTCCTCCGTGGCTCTCGACGTCGATCACCGGCGGCAGGTCCTCGGGCCCGAGCGGCCCCATCATCTCGAGCATGAGGTCGGCCTGCGCGATCGGATCCTGGCCGGGCTCGAAGTACTGGTAGACGCCGACGTAGATGCCCTCGGCGCGCGAGTCGTTCCAGTTGCTGTCGAACCACTCGTCGATCGTGTTGATCCCGTGCGTCGCGCGGACGATCGCGTAGACGATGCCGTCGTTCTTGACCGCGGCCCAGTCGATGTCGCCCTGCCACTTCGACACGTCGATGCCGGGCAGCGTGGTCCCGTCCGCGCACGTGGTCGCGGCGACGGGATCGGGCTCGGCCGCGAGCTCGAGGCCCGCGCCCATGGTGCCGGGCGGTCGCGGCGACGCCACGAGCTCGGAGGCCGCGATCACGAGGGGGAACAAGCCGAGGGTGCCCACGCGAGGAAGCGTAGCGAGGCGCCGGCCCGGCGGACACCGCGGGGGTCCGCGCGCTACGCAAGCCGACGTAGCGCGCCGCGGCCTCGCGCGCGGACGGGGGCGGATCAGCCGCTCGGGATGCCGCCGCCGACCGTGTTCAGCGCGTAACCGGTCATGTCCGAGTACGTGTACGCGCCCGTGAGGCCGTTGTACGAGGTCACCTCGCCGGTCTCCGGATCCACGCGGTGCGCCCCGTTGCCGTTGACCGCCCAGACGTAGCCGAAGAAGTCGATGCTCACGCCGTAGGCGCTGGGCGTCGGCCACTGGTGCACCAGATCGAACGTCTCGCGATCGATGCCGAAGAGGCCGGTGCCGTCGGAGCCGAGCCACAGCAGGCCGTCGGGATCGGCGTCGGCCATGCAGCCCGCCGACCACGACGGCAGCTCGTCGCTGACGGTCCACGACTCGTCCGCGGGATCGAAGCGCGCCACTCGGCTCGCGCAGTTCCACACGTAGCCGTTGACGTCGACGGTCATGCCGTACCAGTGCGACTCGGCGACGATCGACGGGCCGGGCCACACGGTCGCCTCCATGTTGTCGATGTCGACGCGCACGAGGTGGTTGCCGGTGGCCCACCCCGTCGTCCAGAAGTTGCCGTCGGCATCGACCGCGCCGCCGTACAACCCGAACTGATCGGCCTTGAGCCCAGGGATGTCGACGGTGTCGAGCACGACGCCCGCGTCACCATCGATGAGCACGACCTCGGTCTGCATCTGGCCGTAGCGCCCCGCGGTCCACAGCTTCTCGTTCTGCCAGGTGCACGCGGCCTGGTTCCAGTCGCCGGGCGCCCACGCGACGGGGCGCTGGCTGTCGTAGTCGAACGGGATGTACCAGGCGCGGCACTCCTCCTGGTCCCACGGCAACGCGACGTTGCTCTCGGAGGTCTGCAATCCGCCCATGCCGTTGGACTCCGCGCAGTCGGCTTGGTTGGCGTAGAACTTCGTGATCCCGCCGGTGCGATTCGCCACCGCGACGTTGCCGGTCAGGCTCACCGAGGTGCGCGAGGGGCTGCCGAGCGCGTCGGGTCGCGTCGCGTAGCGACCGACCTCGGTCACCGTCTGCGTGTCGATCTTCGAGATCGTGCCCTCGGCGCTGTTCGAGGCCCACAGGAACGAGAACTCGGGATCGCCGTTGCCACCGCCACCCTTGCCCCCGGGCTGGCACATGTTCGGCGGCAGATCGGGCAGCGCGGCGACGTCGAAGCCGACCGGCGGTGGACCGCTCGAGTCGACCGGCGGGTCACTCGTGTCGTCGGTGGGCGTCGCGGTGGTGGCCGCGGTCGCGCTGTTGCTGTTGCCGCCGGTGCTCGACTCGGCCGATGACGTTCCGGTGTCGGATCCCGGCGTCAATGTCACGCCGTCGTCACCACTGCCCGCGGAGCCCGAGGCCGCCGTTCCGTCGCCGCAGGCCATCGAGCCCGCGCCCATCGCCACGCAACACGCGAGTTTGATCAACCGCATTTCGCTGTCCCCCAGCCCATGCAATCATACTCGGGCCTTTCGGACCAGCCGGCTCCGTGTGCGGGAGTGCAGCGGCGGCAACGCCCGCTGCCCGCGCGCGCGGCAGTGGGCGTCGTTCGGGGGCGCTGGGCCCCGCGTGTTTTGTGGGACTCGAGTCAGGTGCTCGTGACGACGGAGGGCGCCGGCACCATGCGCCAGAGCATGTTCTTCGCTGCGCCCGGCGCGTCGTCCGACGGCGTGAGGCGCTTGAACGCGGCGAGGATCTTGCCGACCAGCGTGTGATACGCGCCCGGATCCGTCTTGATCAGCAGGCGATGGGCTGCGGCCACGCGGGGCTCCTCGGCCACGTCCTTGGTGCGCACGCCGTCGGGGTTCGCCTTGATGAGCTCCAGGGCGACCCTACGGATCAGCGTGGCGTCGAGTTCCGCGACCTTCATGCCCCGGATGCTACCACCCGGCGGACCGCGGCGGGCCGCATTCGTGGGTTGCGCCGACACGGGAGCCCAGGCCGCGCGGGGCGGCCCTTTCCCCGCCGCTCCTGCGCGGGACCGGGGAACATCAGCCGGTCGTGGCGATGCAACCCGGCATGCCCACCCCACCCGCATGCGCACGACGAGCCCTCGCGGCCCTGCTCGCGAGCGTTGCCTGTGGCACGACTCCCGCGGGCGACGCCGAGCCGAGCGGCAGCAGCTCGACCGACCCAACCACCGGCACGAGCACCACGCCGCCGAGCACCGGCACCACCACGTTCGACGCGAGCGCCACGTCGACGACCGACACCGGCGCGACGGACTCGCAGTCGACGGGCACCGAGGCGACGAGCACGGGCGACCCGGACACCTCCGGCTCCTCATCCGTCGGCGACGCGTCGAGCTCGAGCGACACTTCCCAAGCGCCACCTCCGTACGGACCGTGCGGCGCGTGTGGTCCCGACGAGGAGGAGGTCGACGGCGGACCGTGGTGTATCTGCGCCCCCACGTGCGAGGTGGGCGGCGATTGCCCGGATCCCGGCACCGGAGCCGAGCCCGGGTGCAGCCGAGAGCGCGGGGTGTGCGTGCTGCTGTGCACGTCGAGCGACGAGTGCCCCGAGGGCGCGCGGTGCCCCGATCCCGCCGACCTGCCCGAGGGGGCCCAGGGGTTCTGCTACCGTGATCGGGCCTAGCGACGCGGCGCCCCGGGAACATTCGCTGCCCCGCGCGATGCAAGACGACGTGCCGACCCCGCTCGCCTCCGACGCGCTCGCGGAACGCCTCGAGATCGCGCGGGCACAGACCGGCGATCGCGTCGCCTGCCACGCGCTGATTCGACGGCACCAGCGTGCGGTCGGCTCGCTGCTGCGGCGGATCCTCGCCGGGTCGGGCCTCGACGCCCTGACCGAAGATCTCGCGCAAGAGACCTTCCTGCGCGCGTTCGCAGCCCTGCCTCGCTTCGATCCCGACGGGCGGGCGCGCCTGTCGACCTGGCTGCTCACCATCGCGACCAGGCTGGCGCTGCAGGCGATCGAGCGCCGACGACTGCCCGCCGTCCGCTTCGACGACGACGCCGGTGATGCCAGGATCGAAGCCGATGACCTCGCACCGGATCGCGTGAGGCTCGGCGCCGCGATCGCCGACGCGATCGGCCGGCTGCCACCGCCGCACCGCGCAGCGTTCGTGCTCCGCGAGTACCACGGCCTCGACTACGCGGAGATCGCACGCTCGCTCGACATCGACGTGGGCACCGTGAAATCGCGCCTGTGGCGGGCCCGTGCCGCGCTGCAGCGCGCCCTGGAAGGAACGAACGATGGCTGAGCGACCGACGATGTCCGAGCTGCAGAGTTGGCGCGTCGCGGAGCTCTCGGACGACTTCGCCGATCGCGTCCTCGCGCGGATGGACGAGGTCCGAACGCTGGCGGACGACGCGTCGCAGAGCGACGACCCGGTGCCGCTCGGGCCGACGCCGTCACGATCGCGGACGCGTCGTGTCGGCATCGTCGGCATCGCGTGCGCGGCCGGCAGCGCACTGCTGGTGCTGTGGCTGCTGCGCCCGGTCCCGCCGCCGCGAGCACCGGTTTCGACCCGGGCAGCGGTGTCGGTCGCCGAGCCTCGGTTGCCCCCCGCAGCTGGCCTCACCCCCGAAGCGATCGCTCGGACACTCGACGAGCAGCTCCTCCCCCGAGCGCGGCTGTGCCACGACGCCCTCGTCGACACCGGGATCATCGGCTCCGGCCAGCTGATCCTCGAGCTCGACGTCACGCGTCGCGGAGGACGCGGCGTCGTCACGCGGGCCGAGTTCGATCGCGCGTCGGAGCTCGACGAGCCCGCGTTCCGCACGTGCCTGCTCGATCGCGCGTGGGCGCTGCGCTTCGAGCCGCCCGATGGCGACGCGCCGGTCGAGGTCGTGGTGCCGCTCGAGTTCCACGATCCGTGGGCCTACGGCGGCGACCCAGACGACGGACACCGCTGACGATCTCGCAGCGCGAACGATCCTCGCCGTGGATGAACGACGCCCTCACTCGTACGTCGGCGCCGCGAAGGTGTACTCCACGCGCGCGTCGAGGGGCGCCAGCCCGCGGCCGTCGGCGAGCATCGGCGGCACGCGGCCCTCGTAGCGCAGGATCTTCCGCGTCTTCGTGTCGAACACCAGGCGCATGGGCGGCACCGCGGCGCGGACGATCGCGGACGTCGCGGTGAACGACAGCACCGTGGTCGAAGCGTCGTGCTCGACGAGCGCGAGCTCGAAGCCGTAGGTGCGCCCGACGTCGACGGCGGCGAACCGCAGGCCCTGGGCCTCGCCGCGCAGCAGCGCGTCCCAGTGGGCCAGCGCCCAGCCGAACAGCGTCGGGCCCACGACCACGGGGGCGTCGACGCGCTCGACGCGACGCCGGGTCCGACCGTCGCGCATCGACCAGAACGCCACGCGATGCCCATCGAGCATCCGCGCGTGGGCCACGAAGCCGCGCTGCGCGTCGATCGCCTCGAGCGACACGAAGTCGAAGCCGGGCGTGTGCGTGGCGGCCAGCGCGATGATCGGTGCCGCGTCGGACTCGGTCGGCGCGAACGTGAGGTGCGTCGACACCCGCTGCGATCCTGCGTCGCGGACGCGACGCTCGTAGCGGAAGACCGGCGACGCGCCCCTCGGGGCGTGCCGCTCGAACACCACACCGTCGTAGACGAGTCGGTCGTCCACGGCGGCGGTTTGCTCGAGGCGGGCGCGGTCGTCCTCGGGCAGCGCCGTCGGATGCACGGCGCAGGCGCCGAGCGTGAGGGCGGCGGCGACCCCGGTGGCGAAGGCGGTGGCGAGGCGGACGAGGGAGGTGCGCAGGCGGTTCGGCATCACGTCGGCGCAGCTTGACGCTTGACCCGCGCGCGGCCATTGGCGCAGGCTGACAATGCACTGTCCAATCGCGACAATCGCCTGGACCGGGCCACAGCGCCCGCTACGGCCGCGTTCCGATGCTCCACGACACCATCGCGGCGACCAATGTCCGGCCCACGTTCGAGGTGTCGCTGGCGTTCGGCGCGACCGAGTCCGAGATCGAGCGGGCCTGCGGCCTGACCCGCGCGGCGCTGCAGGACGACGACGCGACCGTCCCGGCCGACGCGACCTACGCCCACCTCGAGCTGATGTTCGGCAAGCCCGACTTCGGGCGATTCCTCGTCGCCGCCGCCTCGACGCACACGCTCGCGAGCCTCGGCGTCGTCGGCCTGGCGTGCAAGACCGTCGCGACGCTCGGCGAGGCGCTCGCGTGCCACGCCCGCTTCGGTCACCTCACCAACCGCACCGCGAGCTACAGCACCGCGCCGGCCGGCGATCACCTCGAGCTCGTCGAGCGCCGCGTGGGGCCGCCGCGGCTGGGCAGCCTGCTCGTGTCCGACTACGCGATGTTGATCGCCGCGCACCTGCTGCGGGAGAGCACGCCGGATCGACCGCGCGTGCTGGCGATGCACAGCCGGCGGGCGCGCATCGACGACGACGAGCGCCGCTGCTACGAGGCCTTCGTCGGCGCGCCCGTGCGCACTGGGGCCGAGCTCGCCGCGCTGTGGCTCGAGCCCGATCTGCTGGCCTGCCCCGTGCCGAGCGCCGACCCCGAGCTCGCGCGGTACTTCACCGCGATCCTCGAGCGCGCCGCGGGCTTCGGCGCCGACGAAGACCCGTTGCTCCGCCGCGTGCGGCTCGCGATCCGCGACGCGCTCGTCCACGGCTCGGTCGACGCGGCGACGATCGCGAGGACCCTCGGCCTCGGGGCCCGTACGCTGCAGCGCCGCCTCGGCGAGCTCGGCACCCGCTACGCCGACGTCCTCGAGTCCACGCGCCGCGCGCTCGCCGAGGGCTATCTGCGCGACCCGAGCCTGGGCCTCGCAGAAATCGCGTGGCTGCTCGGGTACGACGAGCAGACCTCGTTCTTCCGCGCGTTCCGCCGCTGGCACGGCCGCACGCCCGGGGAGTACCGGAGCGCGCTCGGCGACGCCGTGGGATCGCGAAGCCAACCATTTCGACATCGCGGGCCGGCAGGTTTGTAGTCGGCGATCCAAACCGAGGTCCCGCCCGCCGATGCGGCGCCCGCGACGCCGCGCTTGCCCCAGGAGTGGGCCGACCAGCGGACGAGACCCCGCGAATTCCCGCTCCAACGCACGTTCGTGGGGAGTTTGCTCGGCTGCGCCCAGGGACTACCATTCGAGCCATGGTGTCCGTCTCTCGCCTGAACATGCTCGCCCCGCTCGCCCTCGTGCTGCTCGCGTCGCCCTTCGCGACGCCGGCGTTCGCCCAGGACGGTGACGCCAGTGCCGACGAGGTGACCGAGGACGAACCCGCCGATCAAGCCTCGGTGAAGATCGAGCTCAAGCAGCCCAGCGGCAAGATCCTCAAGTACGACGGCGCGCTGCTCGACTGGGGCGCCGACGGCAACGTGACCTTCAAGCAGGACGATCACGTCCACGACGTCTCGCTGCGGATCGATCGCTCCGATGACAAGGGCGCCGCGATCTCGCTGACCGTCGGCTACACGAAGGACGGCAAGCCGATCATCGAGCCGCAGACCGTCGACTCCGAGATCAAGAAGCGCGAGGTCATCCGCATCGAGGGTGGCGTCGCGATCGCGATCACGGTGACGTCGAAGAACGCCAAGGCTGCACCGCCGCCCCCGGCCGAGGAGCCCAAGGAGGAGGAGCCGCCGGCCGAGGAGCCCAAGCCCAAGAAGAAGCGCCTCGAGGGCGGTGGCGGCGACGATCCGCTCGACGGGCTCAAGTAGCCCGCCTGCCCGATCGCGCGCGCGCGGGAACCTGCGCGCGTCGGTGCGGGTGCAAGGCCGCACGATGCGAGCCTGGCCCCTGGTGCTGATCTGTGCCTGTGCGACGCGGTCCCCCGCGTCGCCGCCTCCATCCTCCGCACCGCGCGAGGCCAACGGAGCCGCCCCGCACGACGCGGACGCGTGGCTGCACGACGCGGGCGCGTGGCCCCGGTTGTCGGCGGCGCTCGTCGGTACGTGGCGCGGCACCGACGGCCTCACCCTCGAGTCCTCGCTGATCTCGCGGGACTCGGCCCTCGTCGAGCGGTGGATCGCAGCGAGCGGCAGCGAGACGCTGAACGTCTTCCACCCCGACGGCGACGGCATGGTGCTCACGCACTACTGCGCGCAGGGGAACCAGGCGCGGCTGCGGGCGACCGCCGCGACCGACGGCGTGTTCGTGTTCGAGCAGCAGGACGTCACCAACCTCGCCCCCGGCGGCGAGGCCCTGTGCCGGCTCGAGGTGCGCCCGCGCGGCGACACGCTGTCGCTGCGCGAGACCTACTGCCCCGGCGACGGCGCAGCCGTCGAGCGGATCGTGCACCGCGTCGCGCCGTGAACCGGGGCAGGCGTCACGGGCAGACGATCCCGGGCACGCACACCATGTCGGGGTCGAGACACTGCCAGCCGCCGAAGCAGCAGTTGATGTTGGTCTCGGGCGGGCAGTCCGGCATCAGATCCTGATCGCAGCAATCGTCCGGCGGGGGCGGCCCGGAGTCGGAGCTGCTGCTGTCGCTCCCGGAGCTGCTGGTCGCGTCCGTCGTCGTCGTCGCGTCCGTCGTCGTCGCATCCGTGGTCGTCGCGTCCGTCGTCGTGGCCACGGTCGTATCGCCGGGCGCGGTGGTCTCGGTGGTGGTCGTCGCGCTCGTCTCCTCGCCCGTCGCGGAGGTGTCGCTCGCCGAGACCGTGATGCCGGTGGGCGAGTTGCTCGTGACCGAGGCCGTCACGTCCGAGGTCTGCGCGGTCGCGCTGCTGCCGATGGTGGTCGACGCGCTGTCGTCACCTCCGCACGCGAGGGTCATCGCGAACATCGTGCAGATTCCAGATCGAGTCCATCGCAACATCATGTCCAAGCGCTTTCTTTGACCCGCGGAGGAGAAGGGCGGGTCATCCCCCGTGTACGGCGGTGACGGCGACATCCTTCAGCGCGCGCCCGGCCGCGTCAAGCGCCGAGGCGATCGTCGACGAGCCCGAGGAACATCGCGACGCCCGTCGGGATGATCGCGTCGTCGAAGTCGAAATCCGGATGGTGGCAGCCGGGCGTCTCGCCCCCGGGGCGGCCCGCGCCGAGGAAGAAGAACGCGCCCGGCACGGCCTGGGCCATGTACGCGAAATCCTCGCCGCCGGCGATCGGCAGCCCCGCATCGGAGGTCGCGGCCTCGCCGACCACCGCATGGGCCACGCGGCGCACCGCGTCGGCGCACGCGGCGTCGTTCATCACCACCGGGTAGCCGGGCTCGAGCTGCAGCTCGGCGCGGACGCCGTGCGCGGCCGCGGTGCCGTGCACGACCTCGCGGATGCGCTCGAGCACCCGCGCGGTGATCTCGGGCGCGAACGTCCGCACCGTGCCCTCGAGCTCGGCGGTCGCCGGCAGCACGTTGTCCGTGGTGCCCGACGTGAAGCGACAGACGCTGACGACCGCGCCGCCGTCGTAGCCGAGGCCGCGGGCGACCACGCTCTGCAACGCGACGACGATGTGCGAGGCCGCGACGATCGGATCGCGACACAGCTGCGGCTGACTGCCGTGCCCACCGACCCCGTGCACGGTGATCCCGAGCCAGTGGGTCTGCGCGAGCATCGGGCCGGCCTTCACGTGGACGTGCCCGCGCGCGTACGTGGGCCAGTTGTGCAGGGCGTAGACCTCGTCGACGCCCACGAGCGCGCCCTCGGCGACCATGCGCTTCGCACCCCCGCCGTCGACGCCCTCCTCGGCCGGCTGGAACAGCAGCCGCACGTTGCCGGCGACGCGATCGCGGTGGCGACCGAGCAGCGCTGCGACTCCGAGCATCACCGCGGTGTGGCCGTCGTGACCGCACTTGTGCGCGCGGCCGTCGTGCACCGAGCGATAGGGGAGATCGGTGGTCTCCGGCATCGGCAAGCAATCGAGGTCGGCGCGCAGGCCGATGGTCCTGCCGCCGCGACCCGGGTGGAGATCGGCCACCACACCCGTGCCCGCGCAGCCCCGCGGCGACCAGCCGTGGCGCTCGAGGAAGGCCCGCACGATCGCGCCGGTGCGGTGCTCCTCGAAGCCGAGCTCGGGGTGCTTGTGCAGGTCGCGGCGGATCGTCGTGAGCTCCGGGTGGAGCGCGTCGATCTCGGCGCGCGTCGTGGCATCGAGCAGGGGCATGCG
>LNFM01006129.1_pt1 | contig 20020 bp, 18 predicted proteins | sample 596031 | NCBI WGS metagenome assembly LNFM01 (sample SAMN04254537, study PRJNA301005) | activated carbon metagenome | isolation source: dual media filters at the Ann Arbor, Michigan drinking water treatment plant | place: USA: Ann Arbor | reverse complement strand
AAAGCCCGGCAAAAGGGGCTCGTCCTCTCCGCCCAAGGGAATTTGAGGAGGTTTCGGCCTGCGCTCAGTGAGCTTGTAGGGGTTCTCAACGACCTTTTTGATCCTGATCGAGCCGCGGAGCTTTTGCAGCTCATAGGCCGCCGAATACACGCGACCGCGCCTTTCGCCCCTGGGCTCCAGAAGATTCAATTCACACAGCCTCCGGAGATCGCGAGAAGCCACATATTCGGAAATCTCCGCATCCTTACGATAGCGAGAATTGATAACCCGAAGTCCCAGCGCGGCATCAAAGAGTGGCAGCCATGCGCGTTCTGGCAGTTTCTCTCGGACGATGATTTTGGATATGACTTCATAAAGCGCGCCATATTCCTCGTGCCGGCGGATCAAGGTGGCCGCTTGTTGGTAATGCGCTTTCAAGCAAAATCTCACCCAAGGCAACGCATCCCTCTCCGGGCTCCAAACCCCCTGTCCGGTTTCAGCCAATACTTGATAATACTCTTGAGTATTGCGCCCCAGCCATTCCTCGATGCTGGAAAAAACAGGTGACAACATACCATCTCGTGCCAGAACCAGGGTTTGTAGCGCCCTCGCCAATCGCCCATTTCCATCCTTGAAGGGATGAATCATGGTCAAATTCAAGTGGGCCATGGCGGCACGCACCAAGACAGGTGCCTCTTTATTCTCATCGAGTGAAATTACCAACTCGTTGACGAGATTATTTATAGCTTCAACCGGTGGCGGCTCGTATACGGTTTCACCTGTCTGATTATTTACAATATAGACCGCACCCGGGCGCCATTGACCCGGGTACTTGGTCATATCATGGCCGGTCATCATAAAATGCAGACTCTTTAGAAACTGCTTGCTGAACTCGAAATATTGATCTTGAGCTGCCTGCATAATGTATGTCATTGCCGATCGATAACCGGCCAAAGCCATCCACGTCTCATCTTTCTCTTCGATTGGCTCCTCATCTTCCGCTGCGGCCATCGCCGTGTCGAGGTTAGCGGTATAGCCCTCAATCGTATTGGACCCCTGGATGGCACGAGCAAACGAGTTGCGCCGCAGGACCCCGGACCAACGCTTCGGGCTGTTTTGGGTGTAGACCCGCAGACGCTCCCTCTGGTCATGGATGAGCGAGATTACGGCCACATCCTCAGGCTGCAACGTGGGTGTTTTGTAGATCACGCTCGATAGTCAATTTATAATTGCTGATAACGCAAAATATAATTGACTTTTGCGCGTGTCAATCTCGAGTTCATGCATGAGCACGCTGGGCGCCAATGATCGCGCCCGCATCCTCCGCCTTCTCTGTGAGGGGTCAAGCATCCGCGCCATCACACGGCTCGCTGCGCGAGCAACCTTCCAGGGGTCATCACTTCCTGTTGCAGAGTCGCCGTGCTATACGCGTTACTGGCTGGTATCTTCGGCCACTCCGGCCCGTGCCGGCAACGACAAGAACATGCTTTCCTGGGTCCGCTGGAAGCCAATGCCCCGTCAAGTCGATCACGATGCCCGCCGGCGGGAAGTCGCCGAAGTCGCCGCCCGCCTGATCGCGCAGGTCGGCGTCGAGCGCGTCACCGTCCGCGAGCTGGCCAAGGCGGCGGGCTATAGCACGGCCATCGTCAGCCACTATTTCGCCGACAAGCGGCAGTTGCTGCTGTTCACCTACCAGGCCGCCGCACAGGCGGCGCAGGCCCGCGTCGATGCCGTGCTCGAGCGGGCGCCCGACGATCTGATCGGCACCATCGAGGCGCTGCTGCCGCTCGACGACGCCCGCCACCGTGACTGGCAGGTCTGGCTGTCGTTCTGGGGCATGGCGATCGGCGATCCGGAATTCGCGGCCGAGCAGCGCGGCCGGGTGCTCGGCACCCGGCGGCGGATCGAGGAGGTGCTGCGGGCCATGGCGGCCAACGGCAAGCTGGCCAAGGACGCCGACTTCGACCTGATCGCCCGCGAGTTGCTGACCCTGGTCAACGGCCTCGCCGTCCAGGCAGGCTTCGATCCCGCCGACTGGCCGGCCGAGCGGCAGCGCGGGGTTCTGCTGCAGGCCATGGCGCCGCTGACGGTTCGCGTCTGACGCCGGCCTATAACGGCCGCAGCAGGTAGCGCGAGAGCCTGTCGTCCCTGATCTCGAACCAGACCATGAACGGCCTCTCCGTGCCATCCTCGCCGCGCACATAGCCGAGGATGGCGCCCTTGTTCCCGTCGATGACCAGATCGCGCACCTTGTGGCGGATGCGCGCCTCGGCGAGCTGCCGGACCCGTGCCTCGAGGAACGCCTGCACCTCGGCGCGACCATGATTGGTCGACGGCTCGCCATGGATGAAGCCGTGATGGGGCCAGACCTGTGCGTGCGACCATTCCACGTCCTCGTGCAGCGCCGAGGCCGCCTTCGCCATGTCGCCCGCGTCGATACCGTCGTAATAGGTCGACTGCAGCAGTTCCCAGGCCCGATCCTTCATCGACATGTGCTCTCCTTCATTTGGAAATGATGACCTGGGCCGGGTTGATCAGGCCGTGCCTGGCCTTGTTGGCGGTCAGGTCGAAGGCCTCGGGCACCTTGTCGATGCCATCAAGGATCTTCGTGATCATGGGCTTCAGATCGACCCGGCCGGAGGCGACCAGGTTCACCGTCGCCTCGAACAGGCGCCGGTCGAGCGCCGACGGGAACAGGTAACGGATGCTGCGCTGGCGGAACACGGCATAAGGCAGCACCGCCGCCTCGCCGTCGAAGGCGATGCCCACCACCTTGCCGTTCTCGCGCAGCATCTCGGCGGCCTGGATCAAGGTCGCATTGCCGGCGAGACCCTGCTCCGGCGGGCCACCCGCGGTCTCGAACACCACGTCTGCGCCCCGGCCGCCGGTCAGCGCGCGGACCACGGCGACCGGGTCGTCGCTCGTGGCGTTGATGGTCACGTCGGCGCCGACCTGGCGGGAAATCTCCAGCACATTGTCGCGGCGCGCGACCGCGATGACCAGGCCCGCACCCGCCGTCGCGGCGACCTGCAGGCAGGCGAGGCCCATGGAGCCCTGGCCGATCACCACGACAACATCGCCCAGCCTGATGTCGGCGGCGTGGACGGCGGCGGCGGCGTCGGTCAGCGGCTGGATCGCCGCGCCCTCGCTGTCGCTGACGTGATCGGGCAGCACCGCCAGCAGACTTTCGGGGAACACGCCATATTCGGCCAGCGCGCCGGGATAGTCGAAGCCGACGATGCCGTCGGGGTGGGAGCCGCGCGCGGCGACCCGCATGCCGGGCTTCAGCGTCGTCACGCCGTCGCCGACCTCGACGATTTCGGCCGAGAACTCGTGACCGAACACCTGCGCCGGTCCCGCCGCCATGGCTTTCTCGATCTTGCCGAAGCCATAGGTCATGACGCCGCCCAGCAGCAGCGTCTCGGTGATGCTGGGCTGCACCATGCGGATGCGCGCCTTGACCCAGCCCGGCCGGACCACCGGCTCGGGCACGTCGTCGAGGCGCATGTCGCCCCAGGCATAGATCCGCCATGCTTTCATCGGTTCGCGCCTCCCCGCGCGTGGGTGGAACTTTGCCCTTTCCGGCGGCACTTTGCCAGACCGGTCGGCCGTGACCCGACACGGGTCAGGCCCCGGCCATCTCCGGGCTTACCACCCCCGGCGATGATTGATAAGCTACCGGCGATCTTGGGGCGGCCCGTGCCGCGTTGATGGGGGATGTCATGAAGCGCATGACGAGCTCGCTGCTCGCATTCTGCATCGTCGCCGGGCTTGCCGTCACGGCAGCCGCCGACCCGGTGGACGGCCCGGAGCCCGGACCCGCGCCAGCGGCGGAACAGCCGGCCCCGCCACCGCCACCGCCGAAGCCCAAGCCGAAACCCAAGCCGAAGCCGGCGTCGTTCGAATGCCGCGACGCGTTCGAGGAGGCCGAGAAGCTGATCTGCAAGTCGTTCGAGCTGGCCAAGCTCGACCAGCAGATGGTGCGCGCCTTCGACGACTACATGGACAGCCTGGACCGGGATCAAGGCCTGACCGCCCAGTCGGCCGAACTGGCGCAGCGCCGCTTCATCATCGACCGCAACAAGTGCACCGACGCCGACTGCGTCCGCAGCGTCTACGGCGAGCGCATCCGAGTGCTGCGCTCGCAGCACGACACGAATATGGGGCTGCGGCGGTAGTACAGGAGCCGCTAAGTTTGGGTCGGCGGAACCGTCGTGCCGCTGACGCGGCCACCCTCATCCGGCGCTGCGCGCCACCTTCTCCCCGGCGGGGAGAAGGGCGCCGATCCTGCCGCCGCACAGGCGGATTCCCTTCGCCCCAACGGGGAGAGGATGGCCGCGAAGCGGCCAGGTGAGGGGGACCGCGAAGCGGTTCCGAAGCGGGTCAGCTGCTCAGTCCGCGGATCGGGTTTCCCGGCTGCCGCCTCAGCCGAACACCTGCGGCTTCTTCAAGTCCACGTCCTTGCGGGCGGCGGCGGCGTGCAGGCCGGCAATCCGCATGCCCGGGCCGCACTGGACGAACTCGATGGTCTTGCCGTCGGGATCGCGCATGACGCAGAACTTCGAGCCGGCGATCTGGCCTTCCTCGCCGGCATAGAGCGGCTCGGTGTGGAAATCGTGGCCCAGCGCCGTAAGCCGTTGATAGACCTCCTCGATATCGTCGACGGCGAAGCAGATATAGACATAGCCCACATCGTCCTGGCGCATCTGGTTCGGGCCGTTGCGGGTGGGCTCGAATTCCAGCAACTCGATGGCGAAATCGCCGATCGGCATCACCACGGTACGGTGGATGTGCTGCGGCAGCCTCAACGTCCGTCCGGCGCCCTCGCCGCCCACCTCGAGCGCGAAGGCCGGCTCCAGCCCGAACACCTCCCGATACCACTTCACCGACCGCTCGAGATTGCTGACGGTGATGCCGACATGATGGAAAACCGCGGAAATAGGCACGTTCGCGCTCCCTGTAATCGCTCGCCCCGGCGTCAGGCTCGTTGTGCGACGGGCGTCTTGTCAAGCGGCTGGAAACATGCCGGCGGAACTCCCGCGGCGATAGGACGTTGTCTGACGAGCTTCCGAACGGTGCTGCCGCTCCGCCGATACGGGAGATTTCTCACCAGGCTCGGCAAACACAGGAGACTTCAATGAGAAAAGTGCTGCTTTCGATGGCGACCGCGTCGGCCCTGCTGGTCAGCGCCTCGGCTTTCGCGGAAACGACCACGACCACCACCTGGACGGCCGCCGACGGCTCCGTGATCAAGGAATACTCGACCACGCAGAAGTATGAGCCGGTCAGCGTGCCGAATTTCAACGCGGAGGTCGGCGTGGAGCTTCCCAGCAACGTGACCGTCTACTCGCTGCCGTCGACCATGAAGGTCAGCGAACCGGACCGCTACAGCTACACCATCATCAACGACCAGCCGGTCGTGGTGGAGCGTTCGAGCCGCCGGGTCGTGCACGTCTGGTAAGTCCGGACCTGTAGCCAATTCGAGCGGGCGGGGCCAGTCCCCGCCCGTTTCGCGTTTCAGGCTGACAGGCGTACATGACACCGGTCCGCCAGATGTCATGCCGCCCAACTCGCGCCGGTGAATGACCGCTGTTATAACCGGTCCATGCAGGATGGCTGGCAATTCTGGATCGACCGGGGCGGGACGTTCACCGACATCGTGGCGCGGCGGCCGGACGGCGTTCTGGTCACGCACAAGCTGCTGTCGGAGGCGCCTGAGCGGTATGACGATGCCGCCGTCCACGGCATCCGCCACCTGCTGGGGCTGACGGCGGAGGAGTCCATCCCCGCCGGAGCCATCGCCGCCATCAAGATGGGCACGACGGTCGCCACCAACGCGCTGCTGGAACGGCGCGGCGCGCGGACCGTGTTCGTCACCACGCGCGGCTTCCGCGACGTGCTGCGCATCGGCTACCAGAACCGGCCACGGCTGTTCGACCTGGACGTGCGGCTGCCCGAGCCGCTCCATGACCGGGTGATCGAGATCGACGAGCGGGTGAGCGCCGACGGCGCAATGACGACACCCCTCGACCTCGACGCGGCTCGCGCGGCGCTGACCGCCGCCCGCGCCGCCGACATCGGCAGCGCCGCCATCTGCCTGATGCACGCCTGGCGGTTTCCGGCCCACGAACAGGCGCTGGCGAGCCTGTGCCACGAGCTGGGCTTTTGGCAGGTGTCCGCCAGCCACCTGACCAGCCCGCTGATGAAGATCGTCGGCCGCGGCGACACCACGGTGGCCGACGCCTATCTGTCGCCGGTGCTGCGCCGCTATGTGAACAAGGTCGCCGGCGAGCTGGGCGGGACGACCTTGTTGTTCATGCAGTCGAGCGGCGGCCTGACCGAGGCCAGCCGGTTCCAGGGCAAGGACGCCATCCTGTCCGGCCCGGCCGGCGGCGTCGTCGGCGCGGCGCGCACCGCGGCGCTGGCCGGGTTTCGCCGGATCATCGGCTTCGACATGGGCGGCACCTCGACCGATGTCTGTCATTTCGACGGCGAGTACGAGCGGGTCACCGACAGCGTCGTCGCCGGCACCCGCATCCGCGCGCCGATGATGCACATCCATACGGTGGCGGCCGGCGGCGGCTCGATCCTCGATTTCGACGGCGAGCGGTTCCGCGCGGGTCCGGCATCGGCGGGCGCCAATCCGGGACCGGCGAGCTATGGCCGCGGCGGCCCGCTGACCGTGACCGACTGCAACGTTCTGCTGGGCAAGATCCGTCCCGAGCGGTTCCCCAGGGTGTTCGGCCTGGACGGCGACCAGCCGCTCGACACGGCGACCGTGCGGCGCGAGTTCCGGGCGCTCGCCGCGCGGGTCGGCGACCGGTCGCCGGAGCAGGTGGCCGAGGGCTTCGTGCAAGTCGCCGTGGAGACCATGGCCCGGGCGATCAAGCGGATATCATTGGAACGGGGCCACGACGTTTCCCGTTATACCCTCGTCTGCTTCGGCGGCGCGGGCGGCCAGCATGCCTGCCTGGTCGCCGATGCGCTGGGCATGACGAGGGTGATGATCCATCCGCTGGCGGGCGTGCTGTCGGCGCTGGGCATGGGCCTGGCCGAGGCGCGCGAACTGCGCCAGGAGACCGTGGAGCGGCCGCTGTCGGCCGAGACGCTGGCCGGGCTGGAGCCGGTGTTCCGGCGGCTTGCGGCGCTCGCGCTCCCGCAGGTGGAGCCGCTGGCGGCGCGCACCGATGTCCTGCGCCGGGTGCATCTGCGCTACGCCGGCACCGACACGGCGCTCGAAGTCCCCTACGGCGCCCTGGCGGAAGTGCAGACCGCGTTCAAGGACGCGCATCGCCGCCGGTTCGGCTTCAACGATGGCGGCAAGGCATTGATCGTCGAATCCGTGACACTCGAAGCGGTCGGCCACATGCCGCAGCCCGACATGGCACAGCCATCGGCGATCGCGCAGGGTCGTCCCGCCGAGGACGAGGAGATCGAGGTGTTCTTCGACGGCAGCTGGCAAACGGCGCTGCTGGTCGACCGGGCGTCGCTGCGGCCCGGCAACATCATCAACGGCCCGGCCATCATCGCCGAGCCGCACGGCACCAACGTGGTCGAGGACGGCTGGCGCGCGCAGGCGACCGAGCGCGGCGACCTGATCCTGGAGCGCGTCACCGCTTCCGGCCGGCGGCCAGCGGCCGGCACGCGCGCCGACCCGGTGCAACTGGAAATCTTCAACAATCTGTTCATGTCGATCGCCGAGCAGATGGGCGTGGTGATCGAGAACACCGCCCATTCGGTGAACATGAAGGAGCGGCTCGACTTCTCCTGCGCGCTGTTCGACGGAACGGGCGGCCTGATCGCCAACGCGCCGCACATTCCGGTGCATCTGGGCTCCATGGGCGACAGCGTCCGCACCATCATCCGCGGCAATCCGGCCATGCGTCCCGGCGACGTCTTCGTCACCAACGCGCCCTATAATGGCGGCACCCACCTGCCCGACATCACCGTGATCACGCCCGTCTTCATCGCCGACAGGCCGCTGTTCTTCACGGCGACACGGGGTCACCACGCGGATGTGGGCGGCATCACGCCCGGCTCGGTGCCGCCGGATTCGACCAGCATCGACCAGGAAGGCGTGCTGCTCGACAATGTGAAGCTGGTGTCACGCGGCCGGCTGCTGGAGGCGGAGGTCCGAGCGCTGCTGGCGCAGGGGCCGTTCCCGGCGCGCAATCCCGACCAGAACATGGCCGACCTCAAGGCCCAGATCGCCGCCAACGAGAAAGGCGCGCGCGAGCTGGTGGCGATGGTGGAGCAGTTCGGCCTCGATGTGGTGCGGGCCTATATGGGCCACGTCCAGGACAATGCCGAGGAATCGATCCGCCGGGCCATCGACAGGCTGTCCGATGGCGCGTTCACGGTGGAGATGGATTGCGGCGCCACCATCGCCGTGGCGATCACCGTCGACCGTAAGGCGCGGTCGGCCACCGTCGACTTCACCGGCACCAGCCCGCAGCAGCCGAACAACTTCAACGCGCCGCTCGCCATCACCCGCGCGGCCACGCTGTACGCATTCCGCTGCCTGGTGGCGGGCGACATCCCGCTCAACGAGGGCTGCCTGAAGCCGCTGACGCTGATCGTGCCGGACGGCTGCCTGCTCAACCCGTGCCATCCGGCGGCGGTGGTGGCGGGCAACGTCGAGACCTCGCAATGCGTGGTCAACGCCCTGTTCGGCGCGCTGGGCGCGGCGGCGGCGGCCCAGGGCACCATGAACAACCTGACCTTCGGCAATGACCGCTATCAGTATTACGAGACGCTGGCGGGCGGCATGGGCGCGGGGCCGGGCTTCGACGGCGCCAGCGCGGTGCAGACCCACATGACCAATTCGCGACTGACCGACCCCGAGGTGCTGGAGTTCCGCTTTCCGGTGACGGTGGAGTCCTTCGCCGTCCGCGACGGCTCAGGCGGCCGGGGAGAATGGCGCGGCGGCGACGGCGTGATCCGGCGGCTGCGGTTCAACGAGGCGATGACGGCGGGCATCCTGTCGAACAACCGGGCGCACGCGCCGTTCGGACTGGAGGGTGGCGACGCGGGCAGACCCGGCGTCAACCGCGTGGAGCGGGTGTCCGGCGCCCGCGAGGCGCTGCCGGCCTGCGCCGAAACGAGTGTCGAGCCCGGCGACGTGCTCGTCGTCGAGACGCCCGGAGGCGGCGGCTACGGCGCTACCGCCTAGACCGACTGCAGCTGGTCGGCGGCGGTGCGGCCGTCGCGGCCCGGGACAAGCTCAAAGGCGACCTTCTGGCCTTCCTGCAGGTCGCCAAGCCCCGACTTCTCGACCGCCGTGATATGAACGAACACGTCCTTGCCGCCCGAATCCGGTGCGATAAAGCCGTAACCCTTGGTCTTGTTGAACCACTTCACGATACCAGTAGCCATCGACAGTCCTCAGCAAACTCTCATCAGCTCCCATCGGCATCCGGAAAGTCACGAGTGCATGTAGCCTACTACTCGGACGGATTCCTGCCGCCGATAATTTGGTAACCGGCAATCCTTGCAAAAACAAGAAATATTCGACACCCGTTCTCAACTGCCGTACGGCCGCGTACAGACGGGGCGAATAGTGGTTTACTCATGCGGGGGCGGTGGTTGAGTGGAGCCGCACCGGGACAAGCGCATGGTCCGAACCAGGACGCTTCACAACAAAAGCCCGTTGGCCTAGAGTGAATGTAGGCAATATCACTACTATCTGGGCAACCATGGAAAAGACCATCTCGGCGGCCGATGCCAACCGCAACTTCTCGCAGGTCCTGCGCGATGTGCGCGAGGGCGACAGCTACATTGTCACCTCGCACGGCAGACCGGTGGCGCGGATAGTGCCCAAGCAGGCGTCCGACGAGGCGCGCAGGCTTGCCCGCGAGACTCTGTTCGCACGCTTGGAGGCGCAGCCGGTCAGCAATATCGGCAAGTGGACGCGGGACGAGCTTTATGAGCGCGGCGGCTTTCACGAGGATCAGTGAAGGTCGCCGTCGATACGAGCATCCTCGCCTATGCGGAGGGTGTCGATGGCGCGGACCACCGCCGCCGCGCGATCGACGTCATCAAAAGTATTCCGGCCCATAACATCGTGCTGCCGGCGCAGGTTCTCGGCGAATTGTTCACCGTGCTCCTTCGCAAGGACCGGCGTCCCGCCGATGAGGCCAGGCTGGCGGTGACTTGGTGGATGGAAAGCTATGAAACCGCGGAGACGTCACCGGCGGTTCTTGCCGCTGCGTTCAGCCTTGCCGTGGATCACCATGTGCAGGTCTGGGATGCCGTCATTCTCTCGGTGGCGGCCAATGCAGGATGTCGCATGCTTCTGTCTGAAGACATGCAGGACGGGTTCACCTGGAACGGTTTGACCGTAGTGAACCCGTTCCGGCCCGTCCCGAACATCCTGCTCGCGATGGCGCAAGCGGAAGCCCATTGAGTCGCACGATCAGTCCGGATCATACGCCAAATTCGGCGCCAGCCAGCGCTCGGTGACCTGGACGGGCTCGCCCTTCCTTGCGGCGTAGTCCTCGACCTGGTCGCGGCCGATCTTGCCGATGCCGAAATACTGGCTTTCGGGGTGCGCCAGGTAATAGCCCGAGACCGCGGCCGTCGGCAGCATGGCCATGGATTCGGTCAGGGTGATGCCGGCGTTGGCCGTGGCGCCGAGCAGGCGGAACAGCTCGGGCTTTTCGGTGTGGTCCGGGCAGGCCGGATAGCCGGGCGCCGGGCGGATGCCGCGGTAGCGTTCCTTGACCAGATCCTCGTTGGCGAGGTCCTCATCCGGCGCATAGCCCCAGAATTCCTTGCGGACGCGCTGGTGCAGCCGCTCGGCGAAGGCTTCGGCGAGGCGGTCGGCCAGCGCCTTGAGCATGATCGAATTGTAGTCGTCGTGCCGGGCCTCGAAGCGCTTGATGTGCTCGTCGACGCCGATCCCGGCGGTGACCGCGAAGCCGCCGAACCAGTCGGCGATGCCGCTGGCCTTGGGCGCGACGAAGTCGGCCAGGCACATGTCGGCGCGGCCATCCCTTTTGGCGACCTGCTGGCGCAGGAAATGCACCGTGCTGACCACCTTCGCGCGGCTTTCGTCGGCGTAGAGTTCGACGTCGTCGCCCACGGCGTTGGCCGGCCAGAAGCCGATGACGGCGCGCGCCGTCAGCCAGCGCTCGCCGACGATCCGTTGCAGCATGGCCTGGGCGTCGGCGAACAGCTGGGTGGCGGCCTCGCCCACCACCGGATCCTGCAGGATGCGCGGATAGTTGCCGGCCAGCTCCCAGGTGCGGAAGAACGGCGTCCAGTCGATGTACCGGGTCAGCTCGGCGAGGTCGTAGCCGTCGAACGACTTCAGGCCGGTGAATGTGGGCTTCTCCGGCCGGCGCGCCGTCCAGTCGGCCCGATAGGCGTTGGCGCGCGCCTCGGCGAGCGGCAGCAGCCGGTCCTCCTTGCTGGAGCCGGCGCGCTTGTCGCGGATGTCCTGGTACTCGGTGGCGACCCCGGCGACGAAATCGCCCTTCAGGGTGTCGCTGATCAGGCTGCTCGCCACGCCGACGGCGCGCGAGGCGTCGAGCACATGCACGGTCGGGCCGCTGTAGTTGGGCGCGATCTTGACGGCGGTGTGGACGCGCGAGGTGGTCGCACCGCCGATCAGCAGCGGCAGGACGAAGCCCTGCCGGGTCATTTCCCTGGCGACGTGGGCCATTTCCTCCAGCGACGGCGTGATCAGGCCCGACAGGCCGATGATGTCGACGTTCTCGGCTCGCGCGGTTTCCAGAATTTTCGCGCTCGACACCATGACGCCCAGGTCAAGCACCTCGAAATTGTTGCACTGGAGCACGACGCCGACGATGTTCTTGCCGATGTCGTGCACGTCGCCCTTCACGGTGGCCAGCAGCACCTTGCCCTTGGCGCCGGCAACGGCGTCCTTTTCGGCCTCGATATAGGGCAGCAGATAGGCGACGGCCTGCTTCATCACCCGGGCCGACTTCACCACCTGGGGCAGGAACATCTTGCCGGCGCCGAACAGGTCGCCGACCACGTTCATGCCGTCCATCAGCGGGCCTTCGATCACGTCGAGCGGCCGCGTGGTCTGGATGCGCGCGGCTTCGGTGTCCTCCTCGATCCAGGCGTTGATACCGTTGACCAGCGAATGGGTGAGCCGCTGGTTGACCGGCTGATCGCGCCACGACAGGTCCACCTCGGTCTTCTTGCCGCCGGCGCCCTTGAACTGCCCGGCGATCTCCAGCAGCCGGTCGGTGGCGTCGGGACGCCGGTTGAGGATCACGTCCTCGACCCGCTCGCGCAGCTCGGCCGGGATGGCGTCGTAGACGTCGAGCTGGCCGGCGTTGACGATGCCCATGTCCATGCCCGCCGGAATGGCGTGGTAGAGGAACACGGAATGCATGGCGCGGCGCACCGCCTCGTTGCCACGGAACGAGAACGACACGTTCGACAGGCCGCCCGAGACGTGGGCATAAGGCAGGTGCTTGCGGATCAGCCTGGCGGCCTCGAAGAACTCCAGGCAGAAATTGTTGTGCTCCTCGATGCCCGTCGCCACGGCGAAGATGTTGGGATCGAAGATGATGTCCTCGGCCGGGAAGCCGACCTTGTCGACCAGGATGTCGTAGGAGCGCTTGCAGATCGCGAACTTGCGCGCGGCGGTGTCGGCCTGGCCATCCTCGTCGAACGCCATGACGACGACGGCCGCGCCGTAGCGGCGCACCTTGCGGGCGTAGTCGACGAACGGTTCCTCGCCTTCCTTCAGGCTGATCGAATTGACGATCGGCTTGCCCTGGACGCATTTCAGGCCGGCCTCGATCACCGTCCATTTCGAGCTGTCGATCATCAACGGTACGCGGCAGATGTCCGGCTCGGCGGCGATCAGGTTGAGGAAGGTGACCATGGCCTGCTCGCTGTCGAGCATGCCCTCGTCCATGTTGACGTCGATGATCTGGGCGCCGTTCTCAACCTGCTGGCGGGCGACGACGAGCGCGCCCTCGTAGTCGCCGGCGAGGATCAGCTTCTTGAAGGCGGCGGAGCCGGTGACGTTGGTCCGCTCGCCGATGTTGATGAACGAGGCCGTGGTCATACGGCGGCGTTGAACGGCTCGAGGCCCGACAGGCGCAACCGGTGGTCCAGCACCGGGATCGGCCGCGGCGTCACATCCGCTACCGCCTGGGCGATGGCGCGGATATGCGGCGGCGTGGTGCCGCAGCAGCCGCCGACGATGTTCAGCAGGCCCGACTGCGCCCATTCGCGCAGATGGTCGCGCATCATCTCCGGCGTCTCGTCATACTCGCCCATCTCGTTGGGCAGGCCGGCGTTGGGATAGGCGCTGACCCGCGTGTCGGCGACCCGCGACAGGTCGGCGATATACTGCCGCATCTGGGCCGGGCCGAGCGCGCAGTTGAGGCCGATGCTAAACGGCTTCGTATGCCGCAGCGAATACCAGAACGCTTCCGTGGTCTGTCCCGAGAGCGTGCGGCCCGAGGCATCGGTGATGGTGCCGGAAATCATCACCGGCAGCCTGACGCCCAGCTCCTCGAACACCTCGTCGACGGCGAACAGCGCCGCCTTGGCATTGAGCGTGTCGAAGATGGTCTCGACCAGGATGATGTCGACGCCGCCCTCGATCAGCGCCCGCGTCTCTTGCCTGTAGGCCTCGCGCAGCTCGTCGAAGCTGACGTTGCGGAAGCCGGGACGGTTGACGTCGGGCGACAGGCTGGCGGTGCGGTTGGTCGGGCCGATGGCGCCGGCGACGAAACGCGGCTTGTCCGGGGTCTTCGCCGTCCACGCATCGGCGGCGCGGCGGGCGACGCGGGCGCCTTCCAGGTTCAGCTCGGCGGCGATGGCCTCCATGCCGTAGTCGGCCTGAGCAATGGTGGTGGAGCTGAACGTGTTGGTCTCGACGATGTCGGCGCCCGCCTCCAGATAGGCGTCGTGGATCGCCTCGACGATGTGCGGCTGGGTGATGTTGATCAGGTCGTTGTTGCCTTTGACGTCCTTGTGCCAGTCCTTGAACCGCTCGCCGCGATAGGCGGCCTCGTCCAGGCTGTAGCCCTGGATCATGGTGCCGAACGCGCCGTCGATGATCAGGATGCGCTCGCGCGCGGCCTGCTCCAGCGCCTTCAGGCGTTGCTCGCGGTTCATCGTGCGGCCTCCGTCGCGCGCCGGCCGAGCAGATGGCAGATGCCCGCCGTCAGCTCCGCGCGGTTGAGCGTATAGAAATGGAATTCGTGGACGCCGGCGGCGATGAGCTGGCGGCACTGTTCGGCGACGATGGCGCCGGCCACCATGCGGGTGGTCGCCGGGTCGTCGTCGAGCCCGTCGAAATGGCGGCCCAGCCAGTCCGGCACCACCGCGCCGCAGCCGGCGCTGAACCGCTTGACCTGGGCGAAGTTGGTGACCGGCATGATGCCCGGCACGATGGGCGCCTTGACGCCGGCCGCCCGCGCCTTGTCGCGGAAGCGCAGGAAGGTGGCTGGATCGAAGAAATACTGGGTGATCACCCGGCTGGCGCCGGCATCGACCTTGTTCTTCAGGTAGTCCAGATCGAACTGGGCGCTGGGCGCGGCCGGATGCACGTCCGGATAGCCGGCCACCGAGATATCGAAATCGCCGATCCGCTTCAGCCCGGAAACCAGGTCGGCGGCATAAGCGTAGCCGCCCTCATGCGGGACGTAGTGCGACGCGCCATCTGCCGGATCGCCGCGCAGGGCGACGATATGGCGCACGCCTCCGTCCCAGTAGCGGCGGGCGATGTCGTCGATCTCGCCGCGCGTGGCGCCGACGCAGGTCAGGTGCGCCGCCGGAGTCAGGCTGGTTTCCTTCAGGATGCGCGCCACCGTGTTGTGGGTGCGCTCGCGGGTCGAGCCGCCCGCGCCGTAGGTGACCGAGACGAAGTCCGGCGCCAGCGGCTCCAGCCGCTTGATGGCGGTCCACAGCGTCTCCTCCATCTTCTCGCTGCTGGGCGGGAAGAATTCAAACGACACGCTGAGCGGACCCGGATCCCAGTCCAGCAGCGAGAACGCGGTCGCCTGGTCGATGGTCGCGGCCAAGGAACTCATGGGTTTTCCTTCGAGCTCATGAGCTTTCCCTGACGATATGCAGCGGCACGGCGCGGTGCCCGGGCTTGCCGGCGAGCCAGATGGTGACGGTGAGTTCGCCGCCGACCAGGTGGCGGATCGAGACGTCGCCGAAGCCGGCCGCGCGGCACATCAAGGCGACCTCGTCGTCGCTGAAGCCGAGGCGGCGGTGGGCGTGCTCGGTGCGCAGGTACTCGAGCTGATGCGGCGCGAAGTCGACGATCAGCAGCCTGCCGTCGGGCCGCAGCACGCGCGCCGCCTCCTGCACCGCCGCCGCCGGATCCTCGGCGAAGTGGAGCACCTGGTGGAACACGGCCACGTCGAAATCGGCGGTGGCGAGGCCCAGATTGTACATGTCGCCCTGGCGCACCTGGCAGTTCTGGATCTGCGCCTGCGCCAGGTTGGCGCGGGCGACGGCCAGCATCTCGCGGTTCATGTCGACGCCCAGGCCGCGCTCGATCTGGCCGGCGAAGATCGACAGCATGCGGCCGGTGCCGGTGCCGATGTCGAGCAGCTTGGCGACGGGTTCGCCGCCCAGCAGCTCCATCACCGCCTTCTCGACCTCGGCTTCGGGCATGTAGAGCGAGCGGATGGTGTCCCAGATGGCGGCGTTGCGGGTGAAATAGGCGGCGGCTGATTCGGCGCGCGCGGCCTTGACCTGCTCCAGCCGCTCCAGGTCCCGCGCCAGCACCGGATCCTCCTCGACGATCAGGTCGACGATCGACCGGGTCAGCGCCCGGCCCAGCGCGTTGTCGGCGACCCGGTAGAACGCCCAGGTGCCTTCCGAGAACCGCTCGACGAGACCGGCCTCGGCCATCAGCTTCAGGTGGCGGGAGACGCGCGGCTGCGACTGCCCCAGGATCTGGGTCAGTTCGGACACCGTCAGCTCGTTGTATTCGAGCAACGCCAGCAGCCGCAGCCTGGTCGGCTCGGCCGCCGCCTTCAATGCCGCCAGCAGGTCTTCCATGGGTGTCGGGCGCCTTCCCTCGGTGAACTTTGTATGCATATATAAAGATATCCTTATATAATCAACAGCCATCTGCATGGCCGCCCCGCCAATATGCGAAGCTGTAGCATCCCCGGAACATGTTGGGCTATGGTCGCGTTTGGCCAATATGCCGTAGCCAGTCACCTTCCCCGGAGAACAGGGCGCCGTGCCAAGTCCACGCCTCAAGACCCTCAGCCGCACCCTCAGGATCGTCTCTTTCGCGGCTGTGGCCGGCATGTTGCTCGCAGGGTGCGCAACCGTCCCTACCGACCCGGTGGCCCGCGCCGAGTACGAGCGGCTGAACGATCCGCTGGAGCCCACCAACCGGGCGATCTTCAGCTTCAACGAGGTTCTGGACAAGGCGCTGATCCGGCCGCTGGCCGAGGTCTACCACTTCATCCTGCCGAACTTCGTCGAGGAACGGATCACCGTGTTCCTGCGCAACGTGGGCGAGCCGCTGACCCTGGTGAACGACGTGCTGCAGGGCGAGGTGGACAGGGCCGGCGTCACCTTCGGACGGTTCGTGACCAACACCACCATCGGCATCGGCGGCATATTCGACGTGGCGACCGACCTGGACATGCCGCGTCACAACGAGGATTTCGGCCAGACGTTCGGCGCCTGGGGCATCGGCGAAGGCCCCTACCTGGTGCTGCCGATCCTGGGCTCGTCCACACTGCGCGACGGCGTCGGCACGGTGGCCGATACCTTCGCCGACCCGGTCTCCATCGGCATCAACCAGGCCAATGTCAGCGGCCTGTCGATGGGGCGCATCGCCATCACCGCCCTGGACGCCCGCGCGCGCAACCTGGACATGGTCGACCAGCTTCGCCGCGAATCCCTTGACTACTACGCCACGCTGCGCAGCGCCTATCGCCAGAACCGGCGCTCGGAAGTGCTCAACGGCGCGGCGCCCGACGAAGGCGAGAACAGCGCGCCGGGCTTCGAGGAATACGAGGACCTGGATTCGCCCGCCGCGCCCGCGCCGGAGAACAGCGAGCCGGCGGCACCTACGTCGCCTGCGCGCGCATCGCCGACAAAGCCCTGATCCGTAGGACGGCGGTTACGCCCGGGCGGGCGCGGGCGGTTCAACCCCAGCCTTCGTCCGAATAGGCGACGCCATCCCGCGCCAGCGTCAGGGCCTGCCTAATGTAGGGGAGGACATTCTCCGGCAACCGGTCCCAGGGGAACCACGACAGGTCGTCGCATTTGTGCGGCTCGGCGTTCACGAGCCCGCCGCTCCAGCGGTCGCAGCGGAAGAACAGGCCCATCCGGCCATCGCCGACGTTGCGATGCACGACATGAGCGAGGCGCAGGTCGTCCTCGCGCACCTCGATGCCCGCTTCCTCGCGGGCCTCGCGGATGATCCCGGCCACGGCGCTCTCGTCCGCCTCCAGATGGCCGGCGACCAGGCCGTAGTTGCCGTCTTCGTAGCCGGTCTGGAAGCGGCGCAGCAGCAGGACCTCGTCGCCGCGCTTGAGGATCAGGTAGACCTCAAGAATGAGCTTGTGACGAACCGTCATGGCCCATTCCCTGCTGCTCGACCTTCGCCGCCTAATTCAGGCGCGCGCCGGCGATCATCCGTTCCGCTTCAACCTTGTGCAGATCGTAGTAGTAGATGGCCGTGCCCTCATAAGCGATCATATAGAGCCTGCCGTCCCTCACGGCGCCCGCCGCGATACCGTTGCGGGGAACATTGTCCCCGCCGACATAGCTATAATCGAACTGGAATCCGGTCACGCCCCCGAAATCCGCCGGCCTCAGGTTGGCCGTGCTGTGCACCGTCGAGTTCACCATCTTGGAGATCGTGGATTCGAAGATTTCGGCGATCTCGTTGGGCAGCATGTCGCTCCGGAATACCGGAAGTTCCGTCTTCTTCGGCAAGTTGTAGAGGGGCTTTTCATTCTGGATGCCGTCGAAGAAGGTGACGCTATCGAGCGAGAGACCGTTCGCCGTCCAGATCGTCCTGCCGCTTGCCGCCGGCGCCTTGTTCCAGGCAGTCTCGGCGGTCACCGAGATACCCTTGAGCGAATGGGTGCCGGGCGGCACCAGCGAGTATGCCGCGCAGCCCGGCAACAGCAGGACAAGCGTCACGCACAGCCAGCGTTTAATCGTCATGTCGTTCCCCCCATATACATTTGGATCATAGCCCTGTCGGACGCGCCGGGGGCCAGTTCGAGATATTTGCGAAACGCCTCGACCGCCTCGGCCTTGTGCTTGCCCTTGAGCAGCATGAGCCCCATGGACCGATGTGTTTCCACCGGCGCGTCGGCATGTTCCAGTGCCTTCGTGTAACGGGTCATGGCGTTTTCGAGGTCGCCCGGCCCTTGCCGCATCCGGCACAACTCGCCGTAGAAGAATTCCAGTTCCCCCATGCGCTGGCCCGCCTGCATCAGACGATTCAGCACGACCTCGCTCTGGCCGTACTGGCGCAGATTGAGGTCGTCCTCGATGATGAAACGACGGCGCGTCGCCATGATCTCGTCGAACCTGTCAACAGGCCCCGGCCTGACGATGATCTGTTCAAGCGCGGCCGCCCGCTCGGTGATGTTCTTGGCGCGGTTCTCGGGATTGGGATGGGAGGCGAAAAACGGATCCTTGTACTTGCGGTACTTCGATGCCTCTTCCTCCTGGATGAGGTTGCCCCACATGATCGCTCCCTGATCTGGCGGATAGCCGGCCTGCGCCACCAACTGGGCGCCGTAGGCGTCGGCTTCCTCTTCCATCTTGCGGCTGAAGCCGTAGAGCGAGGCTAGACCCACATATTGCGCGGCGCTTGAGGCGCCATACTGGCCAGCAGCAGCGAACCCAATCGCCAGGAACGAGAGGACCGAGGCGGTGTCGCGGGTCCGCTTGAAGTTCTGCAAGGTGTGGCGGCGCAGGTAGTGGCCGATTTCATGGCCGAGCACGAAGGCAAGTTGCGCCTCGTTCTGTACTCGGATCAGCAGCCCGGTATTGATCACCATGACACCGTTCGGGGTCATGAACGCATTGAAGTAGGGTGACCGAAGCAGATAGACGCGCACGTCTGGGCAATAATCCCCGGCAAGCCGGCAGACCATGTCACGCAGATAACCGACCATTTCCTCGTCGCGCACCAACTGGGGCGAAACCTTGAGGTCTTTCTCGAATTCCTCCATGACCATCCACAGGCCACCTTCCAGCCTGGGGTCGGTGGGCTTGTAGCCCGGCGGGATCGACGGCTCCAGCAGATCGAGCGCATAGGCAGGCGCGCCGCCAATCAAGGCCGCGCAAGAACCGCAGGCGCACCGCGCGAGGAAGTCGCGGCGTTTCATTTTGGCAGGTCGTCGAGGAGCAGCTTGGTGGTCTTGAAGGCCGGCTCCTCGGTACGCAGGTCACCGGATCCCCGGGCCAGCACGTTGAACCACGCGACGTTGCCGGTACGCAGATCGACTAGGGACGCGAAGCCTACCTGCTGACCTCCCTGCACGCCGACGCCGACCATGGCAGCGGCGATTTGCAGCATGACCCGGCCCGCGCTGGTATAGGAGTCGCGCACGAAGATGAACATCGCATAGTCGGCCCTATACTGGTCGGCGAAAGCTCTCACCGATGGCCCCAAGGTCCAGTCCCAGGTGCCTTTCTTGCTGGGCAGCTTGGCGCCCAGGAAGTCGTGCACCAGTATCATGGAGCCCACGGCTGAGTGGAGCCGCTGCAGTTCGAGTTCCACGCTGTCATGCGCCTCGTTGCCCGGATCGAACATCACCATGTTGATGTTCCGCTCCTGCTGCAGCTGCTGGATCGCCGCGGTCATGTGCTTCTTGGCGTTGGCGGTCCACTCTGCGTTCGGCTGAGTGACACCGCCTGCCGTCAATAGGCTGAGCTCCACGTCGAGCGGCATGACCAGAATGGAGATGCCGTCTCCGCCCGCGTCCGACAACTGGTTAATCGACCCCTTATTCTGGGTCGCGCAGGCACTCAGCAGCACGAGGACGAGAGGGACCGCTGCGATCCGGGCCGCCTGCGGCGAGAAAAAGCGACGTGC
>LNFM01006127.1_pt1 | contig 20023 bp, 14 predicted proteins | sample 596031 | NCBI WGS metagenome assembly LNFM01 (sample SAMN04254537, study PRJNA301005) | activated carbon metagenome | isolation source: dual media filters at the Ann Arbor, Michigan drinking water treatment plant | place: USA: Ann Arbor | reverse complement strand
GGCACCTTCTGCCCCGCCATGGGCACTCCAACCGCTCGTACGGCAGACGTGCCACCAAGGCCGGGGACTCATGTTTTCGGCTCTGTTGACCCGCCGTTGATTAACAAAAATTATGGATATTTTTACAAATCATCTATGATTTTTGGATGCACTGGAAACCAGACCCCCTGTTGTACCCACCCTACCTACGGGCTCGAATCCGGCGTTACCGAGGCATTGGGAGCGGCTCCCGCTACGTCCCGTGGCTGAAGGTCCGTGACGTACCGTCGCGCGGCACGTCAATGGTCAGCCGCGGGGTATTCAGTGGCAGAACTCACCACCTGCTGTCTGAGCTAGAGGCAATCTATTTCTATCTTCTCGAAAGACGCTCCGGCACTACCGAGATCCGTGAGCAGTGGCCCATCCTGGACATGGACCGAACGCTGGAGTTGTGCGCGAAGTTCGGCGTGCGCCCGCGCATAAAGAACGGCTATCCCGAGCCGTTCACTATCGACTTCTTGATCACGGAGCGGATCAATGGTCGGCTGACGCACCGGGCGGCCAGCGTTAAGTCGCCCGAGGATGCTAGGGATCCTGGTACTAGGATGCGACTCGCCGTCGAACATGCTTGGTGCAAAGACCGGGGCATCCCCTGGACTCTCGTGAACACGCAGCGATTCGACAAGACAATGCTGGAGACCCTGCGCTTCCTGCGCGGCTGGTTCCGCCATCAGTACGCTCCCAATGCCGCGTTGGAGGACCGCTTCATGACGCAGTTCGCTGCTCACTACGCACCCAACCGACCGCTGAGCCAAGTGCTGTCCCCCGTGTCGCGGTTGCTTCGACAGCCTATCGCTACGGTGGAGGACGCCTTCCGCTATTGCGCGTGGTCAGGCAAGATCCAACCTTCGCTCGCCCATCCGTTGGCGATGAGTTTGCCCGTCGTCCTTACTACAGACCGCGCGCATGCCTAACTTCCAGGAATTCGCCCACACACCGGCCCCCACTCCAGGGCTAGTTCTTCGTGTTGGGACAAATCCTCACCGCTACTTGCGACTCACGCATGTCTTCAGGACTTGCTTCTACGGCATGTGGGTTGGCGACCCTGAGGCCGCCCGATACGCCCGCCGGCCCAGCAAGATATCGCTGGAGGGTCTGCAGTCGCTCGCAGCATCCTCATCCTCCGTCTGGGGGCAGCTCGTGCTGCCTGCGCCGCTGTCGATAGAGCCTGAGGAAGGCTCCGTCAAGGCTGCCTTGCTTGATAGTGCATGGGGTTTAGTACAGCCGCTGCTCCAGGCGTTCCAACGCGAGTCCAACTTGTCCCGCCAGTCCTTCACCGCGCTGATCCGCCAGCGCGCAGAGGAGACGGAATCGAGTCCGTCCACGCTGCTGCGCACCCTGCTGAGGTACTACTATTTCGGAGGTACGCGCCTGGCACTGCTCCCTCTGCCGCCGGGAATCAAGCCCGGCCAGGCGGCGTATGAGGACAATTTCGCTATTGGCCGCCCTCCGCCCCGGCGCCGCGGGCGCCAGAGCGCCCTGACCTCTGAACTAGGACGTAACGAGTTCATCGTGCGTTCCCAGGATATTCAGGACATGGTCGCCTGTTTCAAGCGGCTGCTGGCTAAGGGACCTACCTTCAAAACCATGGCCCACGAGGACTACCTATCCCGGGAGTTTCGCTCGCGCCACCGGGCCACCTATGACAAATATATCGCCAGAGAAATCCCTGAGCCCGTCTCGGCCCGGCAGTTCCGCTACTACATCGATGAGCACCTGCGGATTAGCGAAGAGCTCGCCAGAAACATACGTACTCATACGCGCAATCCAGGCTTCACGGGCAACGTACGTGCTGCGGGACCAGGGGAGATTTACGAGATCGACGCCACCGGCGGTCGGCTGCATCTGGTGTCCAGCGACGACCCGCCGGTGCTCGTCGGTAAGCCCACCATCTATCTGCTCATCGACCGCTGGAGCCGATTCGTTGTCTCGGCATACATCTCACTGCGACCGGCCTCCTATGAGGAAGTGCGCCACGCGCTCTTAATCGCTTTCACTTCGCGGGAAGCTCGCTTCAGCCGGCTCGGAATCAACGTTACGGACGAGCGATGGCCAGTGGGGCGAATGCCCGCTGCCATCTGCCCCGACCGCGGTGCTGACTTCATGAGCGAATCGATGGAGCAGAGCGTCGTCAACGACCTGCGCATAGATCTGACCCCGCTGCCCCCGCTTTGCCCGGACGGAAAGGCCGTCGTGGAGCGACTGATTCGCGAGATCAAGCGCCGCATGGCCGCGTCCGGTATCGAGGGCGTATATGCCGATCGTCCGATGGACCCGAGAACTAAACGGACTGCGCGAAAGGCCGCCGCAGCCGCGGTCCGAACCCTCGCAGATGCCTACAGATTGCTGGTCGACATTGTTGTAGATCACAACAACCGCCCACACAGCACACTTCGCCGCCGCCGGGTCCTGTCTCAGGCGGGCGTACAGCCCACGCCGCGGGAGGCCTATCTGTGGGGCCTGCGCCACATCACAGGATTGCGCTCGGCGCCACTCAGCGAGGACGACTACCACCGCCTGCTATTGAGTATCGACAGGGCCAGCATCGCCAACGGCGTGCTCAGTTACAAGAGTCGCCCCTACCTACCCGACAACGAACAGGCCGCCGAACTGGCTCTCCACTCGACGCGCCGCCCCAGGCTCGTGGATGTGAGACTGGACAAAACACTGCCGACGCAAATCCTGATACCAAATGTGTATGGGCCGTGGGCTCGGTTTCGGATGTCGGGCGGAGTGGCCAACGACATTGCTGGGATCTCGCTGGACGAGGAAGAGATGATGGCGGGCCACACGGCGCTGCTTTGGGCCCGTGCCGACCATGAGGGGAGAGTCGCGCGCGTCGCCGCGAAGACCTCCAATCGCACGTCCTCGGACAAGTCGACCGCCGAAGTGCCTGCCCCGCACCGGAGCAAGGCGGCCAAGGGTAGCCCTGCTGTCCAGCTTCCTCGGGCCGAACAGATTGCGACCCGAAACAAGGAGACGGCGAGGATGAAAGCCAATCTTCGTGGCGACCCCTCCATCCCTCTTACCGATGCTGACCCGCAGGAAGCGTCGGCCTCACCCAACTGGATGCGCATGGAAGAGGAAGAGCGCCAGCGCAATCTGGCCTTGATACGAAAGCACAGGAACCGACGTTGAGTCATAAAGCCATAGATACCTCCGTCCACTCTGCCGTTTATGTGGACACCGGCGTCAGTCGATTTTCCGGGAACCCGTTCATCGAGGCGTTGCCCCCGATCGAGCAGACCAAGCTCGAATTCCTGACTCTGCTTTCGCACTATCCGCCCCGACCAAGCGCCGCGACACTAAAGGCAGGCGAAGTCGTACGGATCATGGAACTGTCGGCGGTGAACGACTTGGTGTTCCCGTTTCCCGAATACCAGAAGGCGGGCCTCTCGCTTGCGACCATGATGCGGGACACCTATGTAGCGCGAAATCCGCTGTCCGTGACAGACCGGCAACGCCGTCACGCCCTGGCCACCGGAGACGGCGACGGCTTCCCTTTCCCGGCCAACTGGAAATCCTCCGCCAAGGGCCACTTCATGATGGCAGTGAGTGGCATGGGCAAGACAACCTTCGCCCTAGCCTACTTATTGAGATACCCCCAAGTGATCCTACACAGCGCATACCTGGGCACTGAGCTCCGTTGCCACCAGGTTGTTTACGTTGTGTTGCGGGTGCCTCACGACGCTACGTTGAAGAGCCTGTGCATCCAGTTCTTCGACGAGATCGACAGGCTCTTGGGCACAAATTACGCGCGCCAGGCCCATGCGATCCGCAACGTGGCGCCGATGGTCGAACTTATGAACCGGGTGGCGACGGCCGTCTCGCTGGGGTTCATGGTGGTCGACGAAGTCCAGAACCTGCGCAGTGCCCGTGGAGAGAACGCCGAATTCGTCCTGAATCTCTTTAGCGAGATCATCGAGCGGCTTGGAATCAGCCTAATGGTCCTAGCCACTCCGGCCGTGCAATCGGTGATCGAGGGGAGTGTGCGCAATGCCCGCAAGCTAGCATCCTATGGTGAGACTGTGCTGCGTCCAATGGCGAGAGCCGACGCGCAATGGGAAGACTTTTGCGAGACTTACTGGGACTACACCTATGTCAAGAAGAAGGCCCAGCTGACAAAGGCAACCTTGGACGCCTGGCACAAAGCGTCCGCGGGCAACACCGCGTTTGCCGCGCTGGCCTTTGTGTTGTCGCAGCGGAACGAAATCGGAGGGCGCGAGGTGATAGATGCTACTGCGTTCGAGCGTACTGCAGCGACTGACATGGCCTTTTTGCAACCGGCCATTGCTGCCTTGCGAAGCAAGGATCCCCGCAGGCTGCGGGCTTTCGATGACCTGATTTTCAGCCCCCAGTACCGGGCGCTCCGGCGGTTGCTTGGCGCCAATGACGAGCCTTCAGGAAATGGTAAGCGCGAGATGGCCGACGAAGAGTTCGAAGAAGTTACAGCCAACTCGCCCCCGGCGCCCTCTCCGGCCAAGCGGATGCGTCGGGCATCTGCACCCACCGGGGGCTCGATCGAGCTGCCCGACGAAGATCCGCTGGCCCTCTGAGTCGACTAACTCTCGTCCGGCCTTGAACCCTGTTATCCCAGCTCCAATGTCCGGCTCCGGTATAGCCTTTGCGCCAGCGCTTCTTCCGGACGAACTGCTGTATTCGTGGCTGGCCCGGCTTGCCGCGCTAAATGCCTTGGGCGCGCCGCGGAATGTACTGCAGCGGTTCTTCGGCTGCTGCACGCTGGTGCCAAGCGTGGATTTGCCGTCGAGGGTGCTTGCGTTGGGTCAGCGGCTTGGTGGCTGGCTCCCGTTCGCCACCCTCGACGAATTGCTGGAGCACGGCACGCTGCTGCCCTATCACCGGCCCTTTCTTGCAGCAGATATCTACTCGCGGGTGCACAACAGGCTGCAGCTCAGTGACGGGAAGGGCCTCAAGACGCTGATGGGCCGAGTGGCCAACCGCTTTGGCGCCCATCCAACACTGCGCAGTTGCCCAGGGTGCTTGGCCGATAGTTGGAGCCGCTACGGCAGCTTGTACTGGATGCGCCAGCACCAGCTACCCGGCGTCAACTGCTGCGCCATCCATGGCACCACGCTCCAGCGCACAACGTTGCAAGCCCGCACGCACCGCCAGCGGCTGCTCCTTCCTGCCTTCACGCAAGGGACGCAGCCCGACGGCAAGGCCGACGCTCGGCAACTGCGGTTCGCTCGGCTGTCGCAGGACTTGGTCGAGGCCGCCCTGCCCACGATCGCTCCGTTGCTACGGGCTGCGACGTACCGGGGGGCCGCATTGGCGCTGGGGTTCGGCACCCCACGCGGCCATGTGGACTTCTATGCGCTGGCCGGTGCGATTCGCCGCCATTTCGATGATTTCGAGGGCTTCGATCATCAGGCGCGGCTGCTTGCAACATCTGCAAATCCGCTGGGTTGGCTACGTCCACTGTTCGACAAGCCTCATCGATCTCTACACCCGATCTGCCATCTGCTGTTGGTCGAGTTCCTTTTCAACTCAGTGGAGGCGTTCAAGGCGGCTTTTTCTGCGTGCGAAATGGCGCCCCATGCTCGGCTTCTCGATGACCCATTTCTTGTAAAGGCCGCCCAGGCCCTGGGCACCTCCAGAGCGACCCACGCCGACGCTTCGTCCTCTGCACGGATGGTCGATCACGAAGACTCACTGCGCGATCCGTCGCTGTCCTGCCGCAAGGTAGCTGCCCTGGTCGGCCTGAGCGTGTCGACCGTGGTGGCATGGCGTCGGGCACGGTCCATTCCGATCCAAGAACGCCGCAAGTCGCTGCATCCGACAACGGTCGAAAAGGTGCTAGAGACCTTAAGCTCGCTGAGTTCGCTGCCAGTCGTGGCTGCACAGACTGGCGTCTCGCTGAGTTCGGTATATCGGATACTGTCGCAGTACCCTGGGACTCCACGGCCCCACCGAGACGAGGCGGGCATCTCCCAAGGACCGCTGCGGCGTGAGCGCTGGGCTGCAGCGCTGCAGGCTTGCCAGGAGAAAGGAACGGGCGGAGTCGCAGCGGCCCGGACTCACGCCGGCGCAGACTACGCCTGGCTCTACCGGAATGACCGCGCCTGGCTCGCCCTGACGACGATAAATACTAGGCGTTCCTTCCAACACCACAACAACAAGCCTCCCCGGGTGGACTGGGTTCGGCGTGACGCAGAGCTCTGTCAGCTGCTTCTGCAGCAGCTCGGACTGCAGCGAGACATGGTGCCGCGGAGACGCTTGACGAAGACCCTGCTACTGCGTCCTTTGGGCGAGACGATGGTGAGACGCAACCTGGACAAACTTCCTGAGCTCAGCGCATTGCTGGATAAGGTGGTGGAGCCAGCGCAGGCCTACAGGATGCGCCGAGTCGACCACGCTATTGCCCTCTTGGTCAAGGACGGCGTCCACCCGCGGCTGTGGCGAATTCAGCGTCTGGCAGGCCTGCCCCGATGGTCGAGCGTCCTCAACGCTTACGCTAATAAACTGCTTGCACGGCTCTATGCTCAGAATTCCCTACATACCCACGGCTTATCCTGACGAAATGCTTGCGTCGCTCCTGACGCGCCTGATGTTGTACAACGGTACCGGCCTGTGGCGTAGTCTCTTGGAAGAAAGTGGTTACGGGCGCCGTACGATCTCGCCCTTCTTCGGCCCACCCATGCGAAATGACAAGCTGGATAGACTGCTTGCTGCGCTGGGCTACACCTATGCCCAGATGCTTCGCGAGCTAACGGTTTTGCCATTCTGGCTTTCCTTTAACCAGGCCACCGGAGCCCGGCATCAGATCAGAATTGACGACACGAGCGGCCGTATCACCAAACTGACGACGTTGGGCCGCTCCCAGTTTCTGCCGGGAGCACGGTATTGTCCGTCATGCCTGCGCGACGATATCGCAGCCCACGGCGAGCCATATGTGCACCGCTGCCACCAGTTACCCGTCGCAATCGTCTGTACTCAGCACGGAGTGGCCCTGCGGTTCGCTTGCCCGGCATGTGGAATTACGGTCATGCCCTTCAACCGGAAGCTGTTGCGCCCCCCGGCACTGCGATGCCAGTGCGGCCAGGACCTGTCGAGCATCACAGCAACGCCGCCCGCGCATCAGAAAGCCCTCCTGCGACTAAGTAAGTTTGCCGCGGACGCCCTCTCATGCACGGATGCTTCTTGGACATCGGAGCAGGTCCTCGCGGTTCTGCACGAGCGCTCAGGGAGCATGAGAAAAAATTTCAAGCTCGGCGCCATAGAGCTGATGACAGACGTCTATGGATCGCCTGACAAAGACAAAGACAAAAACAGAGCCGGATCCAGAGCCAGCGCCGTCATAAGCTGGCAACACGCAGGCTCGCCCTGGCGATTGAATCTTGGCTTGGGCACAAAACCGCTGCGCGCTTCGGAATTCTGCGCGCTATTGGCTGCGACTGGGTTGGATTTCGACGGATTCAAGCAGGCATTGAGCCAGGTTGAGGTATCCGCGGTGCCTGCTAAATTCATGCCACCGCGCCCCCTCACGATCGAGCAAGCACGCAAGGAATTTGAACGGTTCGAAGCCGCGTCGCCTGGACAGGCTGCCGAACGGTTGCGCAAAAGCTCTCAGAGTCTCTTCTGGATGTTGCGCCTAAACGATAGCGCCCTTATGAGCGCGCGCGGCTATTCGTACCTCCAGCCCGTCCCCACCATTGAGACCGATCGAAAGAAGGTTGAGGCCTTGCTGGAAAAGGTCGGCAGCGACCTGCTCAGTAGTGGGGCGAGGATTCGCGCGTCGATCCGCGACCAGGCCTGGCTGGAAGCACGCTTAGGGGCGAAGCCCACCGGGCACCACACCCGGCATACGCAGTCGAATCGCGTTCAGCATCAGAGGGCAATGGCCTTGTCCCGAGCCGTGTTCTTGGTACTTCGAACGCAGGCACGGCCGGCCCGTGTGCATGCGGGGATACTGGCCAAATTCGTCCAGATCTCTATGCACCAGGCACAGCACACGATCGCCCACACGCCCGCGCTGCAGGCCCTGATCTCCGCAGTCAATGCGGGTAAGGATCGCCGACTGGCGTTCTGGGCCGCACGCGGCTTCGCAGAGGAAGGCCGCTACCCTAGCGCCAAGGAAGTACTGGTGCGCGCCGGCCTAAACACCACGCGGATCAATCGTCAGTTGTGCATTTTGGCCATCACATGCTGGGCTCAGTTCAGCGCCCCAAGCGCTTGACCGCTCCGAGCACAAGCGCATCCAGTTTGTTTGTTTACCTAATCGACTGAGCGAAAAACACTTGCGTTCTTCCCACGAGACAGCATGGCCCTCGCGCTGGCAACCCCTCATATTGGAATGCCGCGTCCCCATCAGTTCGGGCTCGCCATGAAGCTTATCTCCCTCGGTCCTTGCGCCATTCAAGTGCAGCAATCGCCAGGCGGTTCAGCGCGTCCACATGCGCGGCGTCAGCCCCTTTTGCGCGCGGCGCCAGCATGAACGCCTTGCCGCCCCCGGTCAGGATCCAGTGCAAGTTGGGATTGGCACAGTCCCCCAGCACCATCTGCCCAAGCCTAGCCAGCCGCTCAGCGTCCGGAAACACAGTACCGCGCCTCACGCCGCTCAACGTGGTCGCATTCGCATAGCTCAGGTGCTGACTCAACGCGGCGTCAGACATGCCGAGCAAGTCAATGACGGCCACGAGCCGTTCGCACATCTGCGCAAGCAGTAGCGGATCCTTCTTTGTTCGGGCCAATGTTATGTTATTAACATAAAAAGATTGATAATATCATTATCAATTATAGTGAGTTCAACATGCGAAATTCTCCAGATTTGTACCTGTCGACGTTGCAGCAGCACTTCCCCGCCGCGCCCGCCTTCAAGCTGGATGAGATCACTGGTTGTTCCTCGACGCCAGAGTCCGAGAACGCACCGCCGGCCACCACGAATCAAGCCGCGCAAAGCATTGCATTCCAGCGTTGGTTTCACTTCAAGGAAGCGTTCTCTCCTTCCTTCGTCACCACGGCCATTCAGACGCTGGATTACCGCCCTGAGCACGTGATTGATCCGTTCGGAGGGTCCGGAACCAGCGCGATCACATGCCAATTGCTGGGTATTCCCGCGACGACCGTGGAGGTGAACCCCTTCCTTGCTGACGTCATCCGAGCCAAGACGACCAACATTGAGGTCGAGACACTCATCAAGGTTGCGCAAAGTTTTAGGCATGGCCTGGCGCGCACCAAGCCGGACCTTGACGTGCTGGCACACCTGCCCAGCACCTTCATCGAGTCAGCCGACAAGAATCGCTGGATCTTTTCAATGTCGGTCGGCATGCGCCTGTCGCAGTACCTGAAGTGCATCCGCCAAATCGCCGACGCCGACGTACGGCGCTTTTTCCGAGTCGCCCTCGGCGCCGTCTTGGTCGAGTGCAGCAACGTCTATGTCAACGGCAAGGGCCGCCGATACCGTGGCAAGTGGAAAGAGACCCAGGCCGACGGAGATCTACTGGATTTCCGTTTCCAAGAACAGTTCAACCTCGCGTTCGAAGACGTGCGCCGCTTCGCGGGCCGACCGCCATCCGCTATCGACGTGGTGCACGGCGACTCGCGCCTTGCGATGAAGGATTTGACCAAGCCGGCGGACCTCATCGTCTTTTCACCGCCCTATCCCAACTCATTCGATTACACCGACATCTACAACGTCGAGCTGTGGACACTGGGCTATCTCTCCTCTTCGACGGACAACAAGCGGCTGCGACGCTCAACAGTCCACTCGCATGTCCAGATACAGCGTGTTTCCGAAGAGCCGAAGCACCACAGTCCCATCCTGAAGGCTGCGGTCTTATCGCTGATGGAGAGGAGAGATCTACTGTGGGACAGCAACATTCCAGAAATGGTGCTCGGCTACTTCCGGGACCTCGAACGCATTCTTGTTGAGTCCCTGCGGCTGATCACAGCGCGTGGCAAGGTACTTATGGTCGTCGGTGACTCCCGGTACGCCGGTATCCTGATCGACGTGCCGGCCATCCTGATGGAACTCGCCACCGCCATAGGGTTTGGGAAAATTCAGATCTTTGAAGTTCGCAAAATGCGCGCGAGCGCTCAGCAAGGTGGCAGCCATCAGCTGCGCGAGTGCATCGTTGGGCTATCGCGCTGAGTTGGGTTCGTCCGACGAGCGCCGCCCACTGCACCGTCGATTGATGTCCCGAGAGCCGCTCAATGTGCGATCGCTTATGCCGGACAACGGCATCATCTCCTCTGACGGCATGGAGGCTGACTACCTCAAGTTCACTGCGGGAATGTCAAGCAAGAAGTATGAGGGTTATGCGTCATCGGCAAGCCGAATTGGACCTAGGGAATCGATTGTAGTGGTCGTGATTGCAGCATCAATTTCTTCGATGTCAATGGAGGTCCGATCACATGTGACCTTTACCAACCCATCAACCACGATTTCAAAAGTCTCCACTGCTTCGTAGTAGTGGTCGTTGTGGTCGGACAGACTAACGCTGCGGTCCTCTGCCAAATAGACATCGCCTTTGAACAGGTAGTAGGTACCTTCGACTTGCAGGGTGGCACTAAACGGAATCCCAAATTCTCCGCTGCCGAAGTACGCTGCTTCCCCAAAGTAAAGTTCAATGTCCTCTGGCTCAGAGTAACCGCTGATGATCGCCTCATGGTTGTCATCAGGAATAGATCGTGACTCGACCTTCTTCCACATCAGCGCTTCGCCCAGCTTTCTGCTCACCGTCGAGGTGAACTCGGAAGTGTCGTCTTCGAACTTCTTTAGGGCGTCGACGATTGGAGAAATCTTCTGAATTACGTCGAGTTCCTGGATCTCCTCCTGCACACTCGCCGACTCGATGAACTCTGCCAATGAGTTAAACAATTGGACCCCAGAAATATCTGAGCAGGCAGTTCGAAGATTGCCGTCTTCACAGACAAAAATAAGTGACGAAGATGCCAGTTCGCGAACGACTTGAAAAATCAAAGAGTCCGGGATGTCATTACGAACCTTCGGTTCTTTCAGCGGTGCACTTCCAACGAAGTACGCCTCCATGGCTGCCTGAGCTTGGTCGGCACTCAGATCGACCACTATAGCTTTGTTTTCCTTCGCCCAATCGAGAAAGTGCATTTCCGTTGCTGAGGCGATTTCCGCTTCACGAGTGCCAAGTTGGCTGATCAACTGACCGAGCAGCGGGCTGAGATCTTCTGGGGTCCCCGGCTGACTTTCCAAGGAGCGAGCGGCAGAGACGATTGCCGCCATGTATTTCTTGCTTTGAATGCTCTGTTGTGTCTGGAACTCTCTCAGGACAACGAATGGGATGTACAACTGAACGATGTCCGCTTTGCACAGGCGCGACAGCGCCGAGAACGGCAGGTTGTCCCTGCGGGGATTCTTCCGATATATATTCGTGTCAAGGATGATAGTGTGCTTAGGCATCCCAGGAGCATACATGTTGGCCAGGGTATCATTTAGAACTAAGGACGACCGATGGAGTGCCCAGCAGGACCGAATCGTAGTCTATCGCTCAATCAGCGGGTGCCCGTTGTCTCGCGAATGCGCCGACACATGCAATAGTGCCTCCGACCGTCTCTCGAAGCACTAACGGCTTCTTGGCCCTGGATCTTGCAGCGCGACTTGCGCTCCAAGCTGTGCGCGAAGCTCCTCGAGATATAGCTTCTTCGTTCATTCACACAGACCCCTATGCAGCGTCAGAGGCCGATGCTCCCAATGTCCTCGTGGGCCAAGTCAAGGAACGTTTCCATTCGAGCCTTTTCACTCATGTTAGCGAGTTCAGCATCGAAGTAACCAAGAAGGAAGTCCACTCCGGTCATTCCACCAAGGTCCCTGTGCCTGGTTCTCAAAAAATCCCATAGAAACTGGTTTGAAACGTTGGCCCGGGCGTAAATCTCTTTTAGTTGATCTAGTGCGTCAATGTTGAGGCTGCCCTCCAACTGAAATGCTGGGAACCCATCATGCCCAGACAAACCTGTTGGTGTGGCGAACGGAACCAGTGAGGACAACCCTTTTGCATCCCCTTGACTATTCAACCTTGACTGAAATTCCGCATCACTCAACACTAGGTAGCAACTTGGGGGGGCTGCGGTGTGCTCGGAGTCTTCGCTTAATTTATCCATGTCGCCTTCGAGAGGGTCAAGAAACGCACACTGGCTGAAATTACGGTGATCATGGGAAACATTTGTGACGATAACCGATCGCCAAGGATTGACTTCAACAATCGACCAGCAGCGGTAATTCGCCGGTCGAGGTCGAAGACGATCCAAGGTCAGTCGCGGTCACTCAACCTCAAGAATGCCTGTGTCGCTCTGCGGACAGCAAGAAGTATCTTCGTGTTCTATCTTTTAAACCCTACATCGGTTTTGGAGTTGAGCCATGAACGAGGATCCAACCACGCTTGTACGGAACATCAATGACTCGGCCGATTTCAATCGTTGGTGCGGCTTCGAAGTTTTGGCCTGCGCACTTGGCGTGGCGGAGCTGGCGATGCCTTGGCGCGATGAGATGGGTCAGTACTCTGGCTTCTTACTCGCAGGGGTGGTGGGCGCGCTCATTGACACCGCCTGTGGGTTCGCAGCGGCAACACTGGTTGGTCCGCGATTGCTCGCTGCTCACTTCTCGTTCAACTGCCTGCGCCCCGCTTCTGGACAGCAATTCATAGCCAAAGCCCGTGTCGTCAAACCAGGCAAGCAGCAGATGTTTACCTCCTGCGAACTGTTTTCTATCGAGAACGGTGTTCAAAAACTGGTCGCTACTGGAGAAACGTTACTGACAGTTATGCCGAACGGAAACTGAACTTGCAACCAACAGATATGGCCGCTCTATATGACTCCATCGGCAGCACCTACGCGAGATCGCGGCGCGCTGATCCAGCAATTGCGCAGGCACTCGCTCGAGAGCTGCGCCTGACTCCCTCCGGCAACTACCTCGACCTTGGATGTGGAACAGGCAACTACACTGTTGCCCTCAGTGGTCAGGGCGGGGAGTGGAGCGCCCTCGATGTTTCCGAGGTCATGCTCGGCCAAGCGAGGGAGAAGTCCAGGACCGTGTCCTGGGTGCAGTCGAGTGCCGACGCGATCCCTTTTCCCAATGCTGCTTTTGATGGCGCCATTTGTACGCTGGCCATCCACCATTTCCCCGCCTTGGAATCGCCGTTTTCTGAGGTCCGAAGAACACTTCGCTCAGGAGCGTTCGTCATTTTCACCGGCTTGGCGGAGCAAATGCGCCACTATTGGCTTTGCCACTACTTTCCGGGAATGATGGCGCGCGCCATCGAGAAGATGCCAGCCGAGTCGCAGGTGAGAACAGCGCTGAGCCATGTGGGATTCACATCAGTCACCGTCACTCCGTTCTTTGTCACGAACATGCTTGAAGACCTGTTTCTCTATTCCGGTAAGCACCGTCCCGAGCTTTACCTTGACCCTGCCATACGCGCCAACATCAGCTCCTTTGCCAATCTGGCGCACACAGCAGAACTCCAAGATGGGCTCGAACGGCTCTCCGCTGATGTGCAAAGTGGCGCTTTCCCCGCGGTTAAAGCCAGATACGCCACGGAGGCTGGGGACTATGCGTTCATCACTGCGCGACCTGACTATCCGAACACCAGCGCCTGCCACGCCTCCAACACCTGACATTTGCTCAAGAAGCAGACCTGTAACCCCAAGGCGAACAACGGTACGCAGTTCCCGATAGAAGATTAAGGCAATTGCTGCAATCTAGCTGTTGACGTCGAGTTGGCGACCGGCTGCAGTGGGCCCGTTGCAGTCGATCAGCCTGCCAACTTCCAGGACAGGTCTGCAGCAAAAGCCGTCATGCGCGTTCGTCAAAAGCGTCAAGTTTCTGTGCCGCAATGCGGCCATCCACATCCTGGCGTTCTTGAGGAATCAACGTCAGGTTTCTGTGGCGTTGCAGACATGATCGAGCAGGGGCGGCTGTCGCATCTGTCGCTTCCGATTGTTCAGTCGTCAGTTCGTTTGGTCGCGAACTCGTTAGCAACCGTTCGCCGGATCATTGAGCGTCATGGAGGAAGCATCAGCGGCTATGGTGAGCCTGGTGCGGGGGCCACATTCGCATTTCATCTCGAAGCGGCTTTGCCATAAGCCACGGCCCCGCGACACCCACGAAGAAGTAGGTGCCGCATGAATACGCACCCGACGTCAGCGGATTTTTCACATTTTCAATCTACGGGTAGCGATGACGTTAACTCTCAGAGTGCAGTGATGTCGGTTCGCACTGGCCACCGGAGAGCTCCGATGGTGGCTCTTGGCGATGCCACCTCAAACTTGTGTTCCAGTATGAATGTGTAGCGGCCAGCGCGCGACGTGCACAATCGGTAGCCATCTTCCACCGAATCGATCGTGATCCCAACGCTCTGCAGCGTGTTCAGGCGCCAAGCGACGATATCAGGTGCGCTCTTGCGCAAGATCACGCAAAAGCCGCTCCGCATGTTGGAAACCACCACCAGCCGCTGCTGCGCGCTCCAGTCACCATCTACCTCAGCGACCAAGAACGTGGGGTGGCTGTTTTCAAGTACTCGCATGACCTGCGGGATCTTGATACGAAACTTCAACTCGGCGCTGGAAGGCTGCGGATCGAGCAGCGCGCTCTCACTGGCGCTGGTCATGGGCGTCATCAGGAGTGAGCATCTGATCAGCGCAGCAATAAGGAAGCGCATGCGATTGAGCATGACCCACTATAGGCTCAAATCAGAAAAAATGAACACATTGCGGAAAGGGGAATAGACATGTGCGCTGCACCGTTTCTCAGGCAGCCTTTGCCCAACTTCCATGGTCACGCTGGTCCGTGACAATCGCCAATGACTCAAGGCGCGCTTAGGCATAGAGGCTTCGAGACGTCGAGCGATACGTGACCTGCACACTTTGTTGAGCACCTTGCGCGATCAAGCAGCCAACGTGAAGATACACCTGCACAGTCTGCGTGCCCAGTGATCCGACTACAAAAACCGAATTCCATAATCCAAGGGAGCAACCACTGCCATGAGCGAGCCTGACCTGCCCCAAAGCCCGACGCCACATTCTCCGCAGTACAAACCTGATTGCGCGTGCCCGGGCGCTTACGAAAGTGCATCCTGCGGCTTGCTTAACATCGATGAACAGCTCAACGTTGTCGGTATCAACCAGACCCTGCTGGACTGGCTCGGCTGGGAGCGCGGCGAATTCGATCGCTTGGAAATCAACAAGTGCCCGAGTTTTGATGCGCTGGCCGGTATCCTGGATCACAATTCGCGCGATTCACTGATTGACCACGTGCGCGCCACGCGCGGTGCCACCGACACGCGCATCCTGCAATTGCGCCTGTTCGGCAAAGGCGGCAAGTTCTTCACCGCCGAATTCCGCTCACTGCCTGAGACGGATGCGCAAGGCCACTGGCTGCACACCCAGACGACGGTAGTCGACGTGACCGAGCGCGCCGAGATCGAACACCATCTGCTCGCCCGGCTTGACCTCCTCCAGACCATCACCGACCGTACGCCGTCGCGCCTGGCCTATTACGACAAAGATTTGGTGTGCTGCTTTTCTAACGCGGCGCACGCGCGCGGCCACGGCCGCTTGCCTGATGACATGGTGGGCACCCACATCAGTGACGTGGTGGCGGGTGACATGCTGCGCGAGATCCTGCCCAAGGTGGCTAAGGTGCTGAGCGGCGAGAAATTGTGTTTCGAGGCCGAGCGCGCGCTGCCCGATGGCAGTGTCGGCTTCTTTGAGATCCATTACCTGCCCGACCTGCAGGACGGTCGCGTTGAGGGCTACTTTATCGAACAGATCGACATCACCGATCGCCGCCGCACCGAAGACCTTGTCTCTCACGCCAACCTCGAACTTGAGGATCGTGTGGCGCAGCGAACGGCCGAGCTGCAGGCCAGCGAACAGCGTTTTCGTCTCATGTCTGACGCCATCCAGGATTACGGCATTGCATTCTTGGACTTGGACGGCTCGTTCAACGAATGGACCGACAGCGCGCAGCGCTTGTTTCTGAGCTCGCGCAGCCGCAGCATTGGACTGCCCCTGACGACGGTGCTGCCAAGCGAAAGCGCACTGGATTCGGCGCAACTGCTGGCTCGCTGCTCGGCCCGTGGTCATGTAGAAGAAACCGGCTGGGCACTACGCGGTGACGGTAGCCGCTTCTGGGCGCGCTTCTCCTTCACTGCGCTGCGCAATGCGCACGACGAATTGCAGGGCTATTCGTGCGTGGTTAGCGACCTGACCGAAGCCAAGCGCCTGAACGACCTGCTCAAGCAAACCAACCATGGCTTGAAGGCGCAGGTGGACGAGCAGAGCAGCCAATTGGCCAACGTCAACAAAGAGCTCGAGGTGTTCTCTTACAGCATTGCGCACGACATTCGCGCGCCGTTGCGCCACATCAGTCAGTTCGTGGGTCTAAGCCAAGAGATACTGGATCCGCAAAAAGATGCCCAAGTGCTCAAGTTCCAGGCGTCCATCATGACGGCCAGTAATCGCATGAGTCAGATGATCGAAGGCCTGCTGGAGTACACGCGGTTGGGTAGAGCGCCACTGAACATCGCCCCGGTGCCACTGACCCCGCTGGTGCAGGGCGTGTTGGGCCACCTGCGATCCGAGCAGCCCGGTCGGCACATCGAATGGGTGCTCGAACCGAATCTGCCCATCATCGAGGGCGATCCGATCCTGCTGGGCGAGGTGCTGGGCAAACTGCTGGATAACGCGGTCAAGTTCACTCGCCGCAACGCCGAGCCGCGCATCGAGGTGGGCATGCAGAGCGCCACAAACAGCCATGCCATCATTTACGTGCGCGACAACGGCGTCGGTTTCGATCTGGACCGCGCGCGCAACTTGTTCGTCATGTTCCAGCGCCAGCACCATTCGATGGACTATGAGGGCGTGGGCACCGGGCTGGCGCTGGTGCACCGCATCATCGAACGCCACGGTGGACGCATCTGGTGCGATACCGTGCTCGACCAGGGCTGCACCTTCTACATGGAGCTACCCTTACCCGAATAGGCCCGACATCGTTATCTTATTCAGTCGGGCGCGGTCTTCAGGCGCAACGCGAAGTAGGCGCCTTCACCGGTACGGTATTGATAGCGGGTAACAGCGTTGTAGCGGTATTTGCGTCTAAGCCACCCGTCACGGGCGCCCGCATCCGACGTGGTGGCGCACTCCTATAGACCGAGCTTGAGTAGCATTGAGCGGCACCCCTTGGGGCCCCCAGATAGTTCATTGTTTGCTAAACAACGCGCATCAGCACACTCAGTTCGCGAGTGACATAGGAATTGTGACTTGCTACCATCATGTCCGAAAAAGGCAGGCGACCATCCCAACCGGGCAAAGACTCCACGTAGGCTCTCAGTGCTTGGAACTGCGCTCGCCAGCCGCCATTGACATTCTCCGCGTCGTGACGGCACTCTCTGTACAGATCCTCCAACCCGCGCCCTGACAAAGCCTGCACGAGTACTGCAAGCGTGAAGGGTTTGCCCAACCCATTGCGCATGAAGCTCAACGTTTCGACGATGGCCTGCAGGCCCTGATCACCTTGTGGATCTGCTTCGCTCAAATTTGCGCCGCCGTTCAGGCGTTGGACTTGTTCACGTATTTCGGCGCAAATATTCGCTGCATCAACTTCGTCGCGGAGCATGCTGAGAAGCGGGTTTCCATAGCTCTGAACTGCAGTCTGGTTCGCAGGTTTTGGAGTGCTCAGATTCAATCGAACGTGAATGAACCGCAATATCACCATCAGTTCCAGCATTCTCCTGCTTTCCCACAGCTGAGAGAGTTGAGGATCATCGATTGAAGCCAAGAGATTGTTGATCTGAGAGAACTCTTGCGCGAGGCCTGCCGATACGAAATCTTCTTGTATGAGGCGTTGGCGTGTAAGTTTGAACTGTCCCGCATGCATGCCCGCATTGCTCATGAGTTTTGGCAGACACTTCGCGACCGCGCGAGCCAGCGCAAGCAACTCAGCACCTTCCTCTTCCCACTCAGGCATACCCAGCCACGAAGCGCACACCTCGTCCACCAGGCCTTCCAGGAGCTTTGATCGGCCGACCAGGGCGCCGTGCTGTCCACGCATTTCGTTGGCCTCGCTTCGCAACGCATAGAACGCGACGGCGAAGCCCCCCGCCACGAGGGTCAGTACGAAAAAGGAAATGGCGTACATGCCCATAAAAGAGTCAGACATGGACGTCGCCTGCAAACGATACCGGGGTCTGAACTGACTGAAAGGACCGCAAGTATCCGTGAGGGGTGATTATGAATTTTTCCCACATCACGCCCGCTGGGCTGTAGACGTACGTATCAGTTGCACAGGCCGCAGGTGACACATGTTTTGCAGACGTGTGTCGGACCGTCAGGGATTTCGTCATGCCGAGCATATCGACCTGTGAAATTCAAACTTGAGAAACGCGAGTTCGAATTAGCGAGGCTCGGTCCCGGAACGTGGCGAAAAAAATGGGCCGTTTACACGAGTTAACCTCGTCGGCTCATGTTCAAGTGCGACAGGCGTGAGTTCTTAAGCACGGTGACAATCAGATCTCCCTGGACGGCGGCGCCCTGGTTTGGCAGCAGCCGGGTGACTGGAACCTTGCGTGACTCGCACATTCTCGTTCGCTTTACTGGCAGTTCGATCGTTTGACTTGCTGTCAACGGCCCATCACTGGGGCGATCTGTGAGCAGAAAAAAACGAACCACGCCACACCCGTTCTGCGCTCGAAGGGCCGTCAACTAGGTGCCCTCTACGGAGTCTCCAGGGCCAGCAAAAGGCGCGATCAATGTCCCTGTCATTCAATACGTATCGCGAGCGAACTCAGTTGTTGGCGGCAATGCAATTTGAACGACTGGCGTTACATCAACTCTCACTTTGAGTGGGTCGAAATGACGGCAGGAAGCACCCTGTATCAAGCTGGGACAAGCTCCGCTTTGTGTACTTTCCAGCCACTGCCGCCGTTTCACTGGTGTCGACCCTGCTCGACGGCTGTACGGTGGAGGTTGCAGCCGTAGGCAATGAGGGTCTGGGCAGGGCTCGAGTTGGTTTGAGGAGCGCATGTACCGGCACAGATGAATACGATCTCGCGGTTGCCGTGTACAGCGATGAGGAAGGCAATCTACTCGAGTGCCTGCGCAGAGCGTGACGTGGTCGCAACCGCCCGATGAGTAGACCTGTTGCGGCAGCTTCTACCTACCAGAGTTGGGCGCTCTGGCTTCGAAACGGATGTCCGCTTTCGTCAAAAGCGATCGCTCGGCCACCGGCCCCGGATGGCGGCTGATGGCCGATTCCTGAAGTCTAGCCTTGGAACTAGGGAACAGCTATCCATCAAATTGGGGTCGTCGGCTGCTTAAGCGGCAGCATATCAATACGCTCAAACGCATTCATACGCTGTACAGCGTATGAATGTTCGGGCACCTAGGATGCATCTTTTCCATGGCACAGTGATTGTCCGCCTTGTTCAGTCGGACATCCAAGCACTGCTTACAACGATGGATCACTGCGGCGTGCGCCATGCCGGATCAGATCTCCGTTTGCTCGGGGATCTCAAGTGGGACAGCGAGCTGGCCCAGCTTGGTTCGCCACCCAGTGACGCGTCTGCGCCAGCGCCCGGTCGAGCGGCCCGGAGCTGCGCTGCACTCGAGCCAGCAGGGTGGCGCCCAGCCACTGCTGGTAGAGCTGTTCCGCCACCTCGGCCGGGTCGGGGCAGCGGGTCAGCTCGCCGTCTGAAATGCCTTGCCTCAGGCAGCCTTCCAGCCGGACCAGCACTTGGGCCGTGCCGTGTTCCAACGCAGCGCGCATGGACTCTGAGAGGTCGCAAACCTCGGCGCTCAACTTGACCACCAGGCAGCGCTCGGCCAGGTCGTCGCCCGACTGCAGCGCATGCCACTGTCCGAAGAAGGCGAGCAGCCGCGCCGCAGCTGTTTGCCCTGGCGCCTCCAGCAGGGCATCCGTCTGCTCCAAGTACCCCTCGAAGTGCCGCTCGAGCAAGGCCTCGCCGAATTGGTCCTTGGAGCGGAACCAGTGATAGAA
>LNFM01007397.1_pt1 | contig 20032 bp, 16 predicted proteins | sample 596031 | NCBI WGS metagenome assembly LNFM01 (sample SAMN04254537, study PRJNA301005) | activated carbon metagenome | isolation source: dual media filters at the Ann Arbor, Michigan drinking water treatment plant | place: USA: Ann Arbor | reverse complement strand
CAACACCTTCAACGTCCTTCAGTCGACGCTGGTCGAGGACATCAACCAGTTCATCGCCGACAAGTGCCTCGAAGTGAAGGATGAGTGGAAGTAGCCTACCTCACCAACACTTTGCCCTCGAACAACCGCCGCGCGGTGCGGTAGACGGCGGCGTATTCCGCGGTCGGTGACGCGCCAGAGGTCACCTTGGCATCGACGCGCGTGATCCCGGACGGATTGGCGATACGGATTTCGGCGACGTCGGGGCGCAGACCCTTCGCCAGCGTTGCCGGGATCGTCCCCGCGAGCCGCGTCGCGACAGCGAGGCACAGCGCGCCGGTCAGCGGCACCGCGCGATGCGCTTGGCCCACCGATATCATGCGCACCACGATGTCCGCGTCGGCTGCGCCGAGCGTGACGCCGGCGAGCGTTTGCATGGTGCGCGGCGCCGCGACCATGGCCACCTGCAGCGTCGAGGTCAGTTGCGATGCCCATGGCGACGGAGGCGGCGCGGCGGATCGCTTCGAGGCAGGCCTGTAGCTCGGTGTTGCGTTCGATCGCGTCGGGCATTTCGATGCCGGTACAGTCCAGCGCGCGGGCATCGACGAAGACGCAGGGGTTGGCGGCGTCGACGAGGCTGGCCTCGATGCGGCCGAGGCCGGGAATGTCGAGCGTGTCGACGGCACGACCGGTCGGCAGAAGTTTACCGGTCCGCGCACCGCCTGGCGCCATGAATTCCAAGCGGATCGGCGCGCCCGTGCCAGCGACGCCGTCGAGGGTCATGGCACCGTCGACCGCGGCTTCGCCTTGCTCGACGTCGAAGCGGGCGACGATGATCTTCGACGTATTGGTATTGTGGATGCGTACGACGGCGTGGCCATCGATCGGCTTGGGCACGAGACCCTCGTCGATGGCGAACGGTCCGATCGCCGACGACATGTTCCCGCAGTTGCCGGCGTAGTCGACGGTGTCGTTGGTGACTCCGATCTGCGCAAACGTGAAATCGACGTCGGCATCCGCGCGGCTCGGCGGGCCGATCACGCAGACCTTCGACAGCGATGAGACGCCGCCCCCCATGCCGTCGAGCTGGCGGCCGCTCGGATCGTTCGCGCCGATCGCCGAGCGGAAGATCGGCGCCCACGCGTCTCGCTCGGCGGGCAAGTCGCGCGCGTGGAACATCACCGCCTTCGACGTGCCGCCGCGCATGAAGACGGCATGGATGCGCTGCTGTGCCATCGGTTCGCCCTCATCAATCCAGCGTGCGCAGCAACTCGGCGAACAGGCGACAGCGCGGCACCAGCGACGAGACGAGGATGTGCTCCTCGAACGTATGCGCGCTGGCGCCGTCGACGCCGAGCCCGTCGAGCGTGGCGACCCCAAGCGCGCCAGTGAAATTGCCGTCGCTGCCGCCGCCGAACGAGCCGTGCTCGAGCTTGAAGCCGATCGAGGCCGCGAGTTCGTGCGCCTTTTCATAGAGCGCCATGGTTTGGCGGTGGGGCTGCCACAGCGGCCGCACCGGACCCCGCTCGATCTTCACCGTGATGCCGTCGTTTTCCGATTCGAACGCGGCCATGCGCGAAGCGACCTCGTCGAAGATCGGTTGCGTCGGCGCAACCGTCAGCACCTGCGCGCGGCAGCGGATCGGCATGACGTTGACGAAGGTACCGCCCTCGATGGTGCCGACCGAGAACGTCATGCCGCGCTCGAAGTCGGTCATGTTCTCGATCTGCTCGATGAGACGGGCCATGGCGCGGATGGCGCTACGGCCCTGGCGGTTGGTGGCGCCGGCGTGCGCGGGACGGCCTTCGACATCGATCCAGAAACGCTGGAATGCGAAGCGGCCGGTGACCACGACGCCATTTTTGCAGGGCTCGGTGACGAGCACGTATTTGTGGCGCTTCGCCTCTTCCTCGATCCGCTCGCGCGACGACGGGCTGCCGATCTCCTCGTCGGGGATCAGCATGAACGTGACCGGCAGCGCTGCGCCGCGGGCCTGTTCGCGCACGATCTTCAACGCCTCGACCGCGATCGCGACGCCGCCCTTCATGTCGTAGATGCCGGGGCCGAAGTAGCGGTCGCCGTCGCGCCGCAACGCGAGCCGTCCCGCGAGCGTGCCGACCGGGTGGATCGTGTCGAGGTGCGAGAGAATGAGAATGCCGGGGCTGTTGGTGCCGTCGCGTCCGGCGAAGCGCGCGAGCACGATGTCGCCGCGACCGCCAGTCCCGGGGATGCGTTCGAGCGTGCCGCCGATCGACGCGAGATCGGCGCCGACGAGATCCATCATGCGATTGACGCCGATGACGTGATTGGTCGGACTTTCCTCGCGCACCCACGGCAGCAGGCGGTCGAGGATGGTGTCGACATTAAAGAGTTCGGTTCGCAGCACGTGAGTGGTCTCCTGATGTTGTGTGGCTTGACGGAGCGTTTCTTGGCTCGCGCGCGGACGGCACGGGACGTCAAGCGAAGGGGTACAATAGCGCAAGCCGGGTCGGTTGTGCGATGGGTCCTTTGGCGGAGCGGGTCGCGATGTCCGGGAACGGAGTTCGGGCTCCGGGTTTTGCGGCATGTATTCAGCGATCGTCTGATCTCCATCAATGCGTGGCCGCCCACGCGGAGTTTGATAGGCTCGCTCACAAGGTCATACCGGAGTGGCGAACATGCGGATCTACCTGCGACGCGTCATCGCGATACTTTGGCTGCTCGGACTGGGTTTGGGCACTGCCGGTACGGCGTCGGCGGCGGAACTCCTCACGAAATCGAAATCCGGCAGCTTCGAGGACGTCAAGTTCGACCTCACCAATGCCGTGATCCAGCGCGGTCTCGTGGTCGACTACACGGGCAGCGTCGCCGGGATGCTCGACCGCACGGGCGCCGACGTCGGCTCGACCAAGAAGCTCTATCGGCATGCTGAATATTTCGTCTTCTGCTCGGCGAAGCTGTCGCGTCAGATGATGGAAGCGGATCCGTCGAATATCGGGTTCTGCCCGTTCGTGGTTTTCATCTATGAGCGCGAGGACAAAGCCGGCGAGATCGTCGTCGGCGCGCGCCCGCCAACAACGCGCGGCGATGACGCGTCGCGCAAGGCGCTGGCCGAAGTCGTGGCGCTGCTCGACGGTATTGTGTCCGACGCGGTCAAATAGGTGTGCGTATGCCGTTTGCCCGACCGTGACTTATAAGCCGCGCATGGGGAATATTGGATCTCCCCTTATTGACGAGACCTCCCGCGTCTGGTTGCGTGGATGCACGTGACGGTTCCCGCGTGTGCCTCGGTGCGTGCGGGTGAAAAGGGAACGCGGTGCTGGGTGGACTGAATTTGCGTCCGCCCGAATACAAGCCGCGGCTGCCCCCGCAACTGTAAACGGCGAGGTTCGTCCACAGTGCCACTGACCGGGTTCACCGGTTGGGAAGGTTGGGCGAACCGCTCGAGCCGTGAGCCAGGAGACCTGCCGTCGCGGGTCGCTCGACTTCCACGCGGGGCGTGTGGGAGTGCGGTTGAGTCCGTGTGGCGACTGTCGTGTGGTGGGAGTCGTCGCCTTGGGTTCACAGCGTGACATGCATGACATCGGCGGAGCTTTACGTCGGCTGCCGCTGCGGCCGTCCGTAACAGGCGTCGGCCGTTGCATCGAACGTGAGGGTAATCCCTGACGGCGCTTCCGATTTTCGCAACGGGAGCTTGCCTTGAAGATCTCTAATGGACCGAAGCCGGGTCAGCGGATGGCGTTTGCCAGCGCGGCCGGGAGTGCAATCGCGTTGCTACTGACGGTGCCGTCCGCCTCGGCGCAAGAGCAGTATTTGCCGGGGCTGGTGGTCGAAGGCGCAACTCTGTCGCGACCCGCGAAGCGGCCGGCGCCACCATCAGCAACACCGTCGACCGGGCAAGCGAGACCTGCCGCGCCGGCCGCGGCGGTTGAGGCGCCTCCCAGCGATTCGGGCGACGGCGGCGTGCCGCTCTCGGAAGTCGGCTCGTCCGTGACCGTCGTCACCGGCGAGCAATTGCGCGACCGCCAGGTGCGTACCGCCGCCGAAGCGCTGCAGTCTCTCCCCGGCGTCCACGTCAGCCGCAACAGTACGCCCGCCAGCGTCACCGAGGTGCGCATTCGTGGCGCCGAAAACAACCACACGCTCGTCCTGCTCGATGGCGTGCCTGCCAACGATCCAACGAGTGGCGCCTACGATTTCTCTGACCTTTCGACCGCCGACATCGAGCGCATCGAGGTCATCCGCGGCGCCCAGAGCGTGATTTACGGTTCGGGCGCGGTGGGCGGCGTCATCAACATCATCACGCGTTCCGGACGCGGACCTGCGCGGGTGACCATCGCCACCGAAGTCGGCAGCATGCGCACGCGCGATATCGCCCTTGGCGCCAGCGGCGGCAGCGAGCGCGTGTGGGCGTCGCTGTCCTATAACGCCCGCTACACGGATGGCTTCAACATCGCGCCCCTCGGCAGCGAGCGCGACAAATCAAGCCTGGAGACATTCGCTTTTCGCGGCGGCGTCCAGGTCATGCCAGGCCTCGTGATCGATGGATCGCTGCGGCTGTCGCGCAAGTCCGGTGATCGTGACGGTTTCGATGGTGCACCGGGCACGCTCGCAACGGCCGTCGACGATGGCTCGCGGTTCACCGGAGACGTGCTGCTCGGATCGGTACGCGCGCGCTGGGAGACCTTCGGCGGCGCCCTCACGCATGAATTCCGCACGTCCTACAACGAGACCAAGACGACCGATACAGACCTGCTGTTTCCGGCCTTTCCGTTCCTGTCGAAGTACGATGCCGTGGCGCGCACGCATTCGTATCTCGCGACGCTGAAGCTCCCCGGCGATCCGTCGATGCTCACGCACACGGTTGCCGGTCTCATAGAGTGGAACGAGGAGAGTTTCACGCCGCTCGGCGACTTCACGGATGGCGTGCGCCGCTCCCGCGACCGCTTCGCTTTTGCCGGCGAATGGCGCGGCACGTTTGCGAAGCAACTCCACCTCACGGCCGGCATCCGCCACGATGACAACAGCGCCTTCGAGGATTTCACGAGTTGGCGCGGGACAGCGGCATGGCAGGTTCCGGGGATGGCATCGGACGTCGGGCTCAGGCCGCACGCGAGCATCGGTACCGGGTTCAAGGCGCCGACGTTCTTCGAGCAGTTCGGCTCGATCCCATCGTTCTTCACCCCCAATCCCAACCTGACCCCCGAGGAGACGTTCGGCTGGGATGCGGGCATCGAGTTGAGCCTGTGGCGCGGCCGTCTCGTCTTCGACGTCACCTATTTCTCGGCCGAGCTCGAAAACAAGATCGCGCCCAATCCGGGGTTCGTTCCGACGCTCATCAACCTGCCGGGGATCAGTCACCGCGACGGGATCGAGGTGTCGGCAAAATATCGCGTCCTGCCGGGAGTGACGGTGGGGGCGACCTACACCTATCTCGACGCGACCGATCCTGACGGGACGCGTGAAGTCCGTCGCCCGCCACATGCGGGCCGTGTCGATATCGATGCAGCGTTTGCGGAGGGACGCGGACGTCTGCATCTCGCGGCGATCTATAATGGCCGTCGTGACGATCTCGCGTTTCGGGTCGGGGCGACGCCGGTGGATCCGTGGACCAACGAGATCGTTGGTCTCGATGCGATCTGGCGGCTCAGCGCGGCGGCTTCGTACAAGATCCGTCCGGATCTCGAAGTGTTCGCCCGCGTCGAGAACCTGCTCGACGATCGCGGACAAGAGTTATTCGGGTACGCCCAGCCCGGTGTCGCTGCCTATGCCGGTGTGCGCCTGACGTTCGGCGGCGAGGCCGGTCCGATTGGAGTGGCGCCCAGCAAGTAAGTAGGCGCAGCACCTTCGATCGCGAGCGGGGCTGCAAATTGGTCCTGCTCGTGATCGTGCGGCGACCCTTTGCCAGCGAGCCAATTGGCGCGCAAGTCCCGGCCAGTCTCACTTGCCGCGACCCAGCCGTGCTCATTAAAGTCCTCGCTCGAAAAATTATTGAAGCGAGTTCATTTTATAGCCCATTGTAAAAGCTAGATATTGATCTACATCACGAGTTCGTGATCGAGCAATGAACGACGTCCATCTAGTATCTGAACGACGATTACCCAATTGTAGCTCATCGCCGCACGGCACTCACTTCAGCCGGCGCAAAGCTCGCAATCGATCGTCGTTCAGGAGAATTGTCATGATCCGCATCCTCGCAGTCTCGATCTCGGCGGCCGCGCTCTTCGCCGCCACGCTTCCCGCCAACGCTCAGTCGCGTCAGGGACAGGGCCCCGGCCAAGGTGGTCAGCAGTTCCGCAGCCAGGGCCCATCGGGCTTCTCCGGCCAGCGGTTGAGCCAGGGCCAAGGCCAGCAGCAGTTCCAGGGCCAGCGGAATTTCCGCTCCTTCAACCCACCGGCGCCCTCGGGCCAGACGTCGCAGCGCTCGATCCGGTCATTCAATCCGCCAGCGCCAGGCGGCCAGTCCGCCCAGGTTCAGCCGCGCGCCTTCAACCCCCCGGCGCCCGGCATCGGCACCAGTCAGCGTTCCTTCGGCCCGCAGGCGCCGACGGGTGGTCAAAACTTCGTCGGTGGTCCGCGCGGCGTCCCCGCTTCGCTTCCGGCACCGTCGCTGGGCCAGTCCACGCCGACCGACGCTCCCGGTACGTCCGGCCCGCAGCAGACCGTGGCGGCTCCGAGCCAGCCGGCTGACGCTCCGCAGGGCGACCTGCAGGCGCCGATCCCGCAGACGGTCACCAGTCAGGCCGAGCCGACATCGGCTGACCAGATGCCCGCCGAGCAGATGCCGGTCGCCGAAGGTGACCAGCCTGCGCCGCAGACGGTCGTCACCGAGGGCGGCGAGACGCCCGCGGTCGCCGAGACCCGCCGTGTGGTCAAGGTCGTACCCGGCCATGTCGTCCGGAAGGTGCACGCCCCGCGGTACGTCGAGTACCACCAGCCCCGTCTGGTGTACGTCCCGGTCTACGTGCAGCGTCACCACCACGTCTACGTTCCGCAGCACCACGGCTTCTACGGCCACCGCGCGCACCACGGCCACCACTTCCACCGCGGTCACGGCCACCGCCGCTGGTAATCTCGATCCTTGAGACGACAGCAGGGCCCCGATCCATGACCATGGTCGGGGCCTCTGCTCGTGTGGAAGCGAGTTGTGACGGCCGGCGGTTCTGACCGATACTCGACGATCCCCGACGTCGGCCTGCGATCCTCCGGCACGTCCGGTCCAGGGATCACGAAGCGAAGTGGAGGCAACGATGCGCAATCGAGATCGGCTGACGAGCGTCATGCTGGCCGTTGGCGTGCTCCATGCCCTCGGCTTCGGCATCGGAACGGTTGCGGCTCAGCAGGCGACCGGCACACCCACCGACGCCTCGCGCGACCAGGATCAGCGCCAACTCACCGAGTGCGACACGAGCCGCGATCCCGCCACTGCGATCCGGGCCTGCAGTGCCGTGCTTAACCGCCAGGGAGCCAACGCGCCGACCAGTGCGACGCGAATTTTTGTGCTCCACAAGCGCGCCAATGCGTACCGCGAGCGCGCCGAGTATGCACCCGCGATTGCAGACTACTCGGCGGTGATCGCCCTCGATGCGAAAGACGCCAACGCTCACTACAACCGTGCGAACGTCCATCTGCTGCGCAACGACCAGACCGCGGCCATCGCCGACTACCGCAAGGCCGTGGAGCTGCGCCCGGGTCTCGGTGTCGCGCACCTTCAACTCGGCAGTCTGCTGCTCGCCCGCAATGAACTGCGCACGGCGCTCGATCACTTCGACCAGGCCGTTCGGATCGATGGCCGCGATACGGCGGCACTCGTTGGTCGGGGCCTTGCGCGCGAACGCCTCGGCGACCTCGATGGCGCGATCGCGAGTCTCTCCGATGCCGTAGCGCAAACGCCCGATAACGTAGCGTTTCGGCTGATGCGGGCGCAGTTGTTGCGCCGGAAAGGGGAGAATGCTCGGGCGCTCACCGATCTCGACCGGGCGCTGGAACTTTCGCGCGACGATATCGACGTGCTCATCGAGCGCGGAACCGTGCAGAACGCCATCGGTAATCGCGATCAGGCGATCACCGATTGCACGCGCGCCATCACGCTGGGGAGCGCAAACGCTGGCGGTTATGTCTGCCGTGGTCTCGCGCGGGCCGGCAAGGGCGACTTGAGGGCCGCTCGCGACGATCTCGATCAAGCGGTGAGGTTGGACGGCGCGCGGTCAGAAGCCGTGGTGGCGCGCGGCTATGTTCACTATCAGCTCGGTGCGCTGGACGCGGCGATCGCCGATTTGCGCCGCACCCTCGTCCTCGATCCAGCGTCGCCCGATGCGCAGCGCTTCCTCGGCGTGGCGCTCATCGACAAGGGCGATATCGAGGCGGGCATGAAGGCGTTCGACGAGGCGATCCGGGCGGTGCCGAATGATCCCTGGCCTCACATGCTGCGGGCCGTCGGCGCGGCGGCGGCTGGCAGTCGGGACTCGGCTCTGCGAGACGTAGCAACCGCATTGCGAATCCTCGGCGACAGCAACTCCAATGCCCGCCTCGCGCGCGGAGTCGTCTATTATCATCTCGGCGACTTCGAGAAGGCGCGTGACGACATGGATGCCGCGATCCGGCTCGATGCGAATAACGGGCAGGCGCACAACGCGCTCGGTCGCCTTCGCATCCGCCAGCGTGATTTCACGCGCGCCGCGGAGTCGCTGGATGTTGCGGCTCGGCTGCTGCCAGGCAATTGGGGCGTCCTGCGCAACCGCGCCCTGGCCGCGATCGAGCGCCGCGACGTTGCGGCTGCGCGTCGCGACATCACCGCGAGTCTCGAGATCAGTACCGCGTTCGCCGAGAGTTTTTATGTGCGCGGTCGGGTGAACGAAGCGGATGGGCAGAACAATGCGGCGATCGCCGACTACGAGCTGGCGCTGATCAAGCTCTCGCTGGACGGCGACGGTCGCCTCGCCCAGCAGCACGCCCGCGACCGCATCGCCGTTCTGCGGGGTGGCGGCGCCGCCGCCCCGGCCCCGCCATCCGGCGATCTGGTGCCGCCGCTCCCGGGTCCAACCTCCACGTCCACTCAGTCCGGGCCGCCATCAGGGACGCCATCTGCGGTGCCGGCCGGCCCTACAACTCAGACCGTGACCGCCGATTACGATTCGCTGCGCTGCCGGCTGCTCCGGGGGTGGGCGCGCCACGCCGAGGGCTACTCGGGCGTCAAGTTGCTCGAACTCGATCCGGCTTGCCGTCCGAAACAGTAGGGAAGGGCGCTCCGAGGTCCACGGCATAACGGGTGCGACGGGTGAACGCTTGTCATGCATTCGTCGTTGTTCTAGGATGAAAGCGCCGGTTGCCCTGCGTCCGGCGGTTCGAGCTGGGATCATTCCGGCGCGGGCGGTTTGGCAGGAGACAGGCTTGGCCGTTTGTCGGCTCCGGTCTCGTCTATCAGAGCCGGGTACCAGAATTAGCTAAATATCAACCGAGTTGTCGCGCGCTCAGGGCGAATTCGTATGTGTGATTTGCCGAGCTTGATGGGCGCTGGGAAGAAGTCATGACGTATATCGTCAACGAAAACTGCATCAAATGCAAATTCACGGATTGTGTCGAGGTCTGCCCCGTTGATTGTTTCTACGAGGGCGAGAACATGCTGGTCATCCATCCGGACGAATGCATTGATTGCGGAGTCTGCGAGCCCGAGTGCCCGGTCGAGGCGATCAAACCAGACACTGAACCTGGTTTGGAGCGCTGGTTGGAACTGAACCGCGACTATGCGGACAAGTGGCCCAACATAACCGCCAAGAAGGCGGCCCCGTCTGATGCGGACAACTTCCGCGACGAGAAGAATAAATTCGACAAATACTTCAGTACCGAGCCGGGTGAGGGGGACTGATCCCGATAAGTTGAATGGTTAACGGATATTAATTGCTGCGCACGGCATCGAATACTGATTGCAGCCTAGTTTAATCATTCCGATAGGCTGTATTGCGCTTCTTTGCGCCGAACGGCTTCTTTTTGCATGAAAAATGTGTTACAAGATCTCCCGGAGGCAGCAGTCCAACTTCGGGCGTTCGAGATCAGTGTCCGGTATCCAAGCGGAACAGGAGTGGTGTGCGTGGCCAGTCGCCTGACCAGTCGCCCCTCCATCGATCGCCATGCCGATAGCACTGCGCCTCAGGCGACACCATATACGCGACATGGCGCGTGTGACCAGGAACTCGACGACCGCTGAGGATCGACAGGGCGAGATAGGTAGCCCTGGTTGCGAGACGAGGCTTCGTTTGCGGCGACAGGCCACGTCCTGTCGAAGGATTTTTGCGGGCCTGCTGGGGTTTAAGGCCTGCGAACTACAGTTGCCGCGAGAGCGGTAGGTCAATGGCGTGAATAGTTACGGAGTGAGACGTAGCGATGGCCCAGAGCAAGAAATCCCCAGTGAAACCCGCATCCAAGTCGGCGGGATCGCGCAAACAGGAAAAGGCCTTGCACGCAACCAAGCCACCTTCGAAGCCGGCAACCAAGACGGTTGCGCCCAAGGCTGCGTCTAAGCCCGCGAAGCCTGTCGCGGCCAAGAGCCCGACAGCTAAGGCCCATTCCACCGCGACGAAAACCGCACAGACGAAGCCTGCGGTGGCCAGCAAGTCCCCGGCCAAGGCGAAGCCGATCACGCCAGTCCGGGCTGCAGCCACGTCAGCGGCCAAAACGAAAGTCAAAACAGAAGTGTCCGCACCGAACAAGAAGAGCGCGACCACAGCAAAGGCACCGGTCAAGCCGGCCGCCGCCACTGTCGCGTCCAAGGCCCCGATCGTCAAGGCCGGCACTGCGAAGGCTGCTCCGGCTCCGGCCGCCGCTGGCAAGGCGCCGGTCGCGGCTGCCAAGGCTGCGGCTCCCATCAAAGGCACCAAGGGCACCGCCGCTGCGTTGATGGCGGCACGCGCCAAGGCGGCGACGCCAGCGCCGGCTCCGCGCGCCATTCCGGCAGCGGTTCACAAGTCCGCGACCCGCATGATGACGGGGCCGTCGATGCCCGTGCTCCCGGCCCAGCCGACGATGCCGCGCGGCGCCGCGAGCCCGAAGGAGCTTGCGCTCAAGGCCGCCGAGGCGCGCCGCCAGCAGATGCTGGCGCCGAAGAAGCCCGTCAACCAGCGTCATGGCTTCAAGATCGGCGAATCGATCGTCTATCCGGCGCACGGCGTCGGCCAGATTGTCGGTATCGAGGAGCAGGAGATCGCGGGCATGTCGCTCGAGCTCTTCGTGATCCAGATCGAGAAGGACAAGCTGACGTTGCGCGTTCCGACGGCGAAGCTCGAGCAGGCGGGCGTCCGCAAGCTCGCCGAGGACAACATCGTCTCGCGTGCCATGGAGACGCTCAAGGGCCGCGCGCGTATCAAGCGGACCATGTGGAGCCGCCGGGCGCAGGAGTATGAGGCGAAGATCAACTCGGGCGACCTGATTTCCATCGCCGAGGTGGTCCGCGATCTCTACCGCTCCGAGACGCAGCCCGAGCAGTCCTACTCCGAACGCCAGCTCTATGAGTCGGCGCTCGACCGGATGGCGCGCGAGATCGCGGTTGTCGACAAGCTCGACGAGCGCACGGCGATGCAGCGTATCACCGAGGTGCTCTCGCGCAGCGCCCGTGGTCGTCGCACCACCGAGGAAACCGCCGGCGATACGCAAGCGGCCTGATCCGGCGAAACCGATCGGCAGAAATACGAAAGCCCGGCAGCGCAAGCTGACCGGGCTTTTTGCTGCGTAGCGCGGGAACGAGCGTCTACTCCGCGGCCTCGGCGCGCGGCGGCGATGGCAGTGTGACCTTCTTCGGTTTGAAGCCGATGCCGATGTCGCGCGCCGGCGCGCCCGCACGCTTCTGCGCCTCAGCCATCGTGCGCTTGAGATCGGCGAAGTACGGGAGATGCTCGACCTCGATGGCGTGGCGCGGCGTATCCTTGAAGTTCTGCCGCACCCAAGCTTTGCGCTGCTCGATCTCGGCGTGCATGTCGGCCGGACTCGGGAGCGCGGCGCGACCGGCTTCATGCTCGCGGATCCAGCGCGTCTGGCCTTCGCAGATCCAGTTGAGTGCCGTATCCGAATTGAAGAACGCCAGGAAATACAGGCCTCGCCAGTCGGGCGGCACGATCCGCATGTAAAGATCGAGACCGTTGTCCTTGATCGCGATGATGTCCGGTTTGACGAAATCGAGATCGATCTCGTAGCCCGTCGCGGCGATCATCGTGTCGAACTCGGCGCTCGTGCCGTCGACGAAGTGCAGCGTCTTGCCGTCGATCCGCTGGATACCCTGCTTCACCGTCACGCGGCGGTAGTGGATGTGGTTGACGATGTTGGCGTTCGAGGTGGCGTGCACGCGTTTGGCCTGCGTGGGGAACCCGAGCCGCTTCATGTCGCCTTGGACGACATAGACCAGCGCCTTCAGAATGCGATTGCGCACGGCGGCGGGAATCCACGGCTTGTAGAATGGCTGGATGGTGTCCCAAAACGGCCGCCCGAAGAGGAGCTTCGGAATGATCAGCGCGCTCGACCGTGCGACCAGCACCGTGCGCTCCGCCGTCATCGCGAGATCGCTCGCAATATCGAGGGCGCTGTTGCCGACGCCGATGACGCAGACGCGCTTCCTCACGAAGTCGGCCGGCTCCTTGTAGTGGTGCGAATGCAGGTACTCACCTTTGAAGCCATCGCGGAACATCGCGACTTCGAGCGGCTTCGTGAGATGCCCTGTCGCAACGACGACGGTGTCGTGCTCGTGCAGGTCGCCCGCTTGTGTCGTCAGTTGCCAGCGTGGTTTCGCGGCGCTGTACGATGGCGCCGGCCGCAGATCGACGATCTTGGTATTGAAGCGCACGAACGGCGTAATCCCGAAGTGCTCAGCGTAATCCTTGAGGTACTTCGCCATGTCCCAGTGCGACGGGAATGGCTGAACGGCGGGATCGAAAGGGTAGTCGGAGAAGCTCGTCAGGTCGCGCGCGGTGTTGATGTGGAGCGTGCGATAGGCCGACGAACGCTTGTTGTCGTTCTGGTAGACCCACATGCCGCCGACGTGGCTGCCGATCTCGTAGAGCGTGACGGCGTAGCCCTCGTCCATCATATGCTTTGCGCAGGTCAGGCCCGACGCCCCGGCGCCGATGATTCCGATCGACTTGCGTTCCATTGTAGGCGATCCGCTTCCATTCTCAGATTTGTATTGTCCGGACGTTAGCGAGCCGTGTGGGCGTTGTCACCCGCGCGCGTCGCATGGCGGTCCGACGCTGCCGCCACGCCATCAAAGGATCTCGAATACCTCGTAGACGGCGAACTCCGGTTCGCGGCGCCCGACTCCGACTGCGACAATGCGGTTCATCCAGTCGTATTTCTGCGAGGCTGTCTCGAAGGTCATCGCCGTCCGGAGGTAGTGGCTTTCGCGCGGGACACGCTCGCCGGCGACGATCTTGGCCATGACCTCAGGCGGCGCGTGCCGCACGCCGCGATAGATGATCAACAGCGGCTGTCCGTCATCGAGTTCGAGCGGCAGGCGCACGTCGGGGCGCACCGCACCGTCGCTGCCGCCAAGCAAGAGATCCATGCCACCCGGCAGGATCTTGGCGCTGATGCGCGGCCCTTCGAATTGTCCGGCTCCGAGGAGATCGATCCGCCGACGGCCGAGCGGCCCATCCCCCAGCATGTATGTTCCGGTGACGGCGATCTTGAGTTCGCCGATGAAGGCGGATTTCAGTTCGGGCATTCGTTCCTCACACGTTGCTGGCAGCGGCGGCGGCCGCGCTTTCCCTCACCCCACCTTCAGATACGCAAAACCCTTCATCTGCAACTGTGCGACCGTTGCGACGCCGGATGGGACGATGCGGATGTACGGCACGTCCTTGGCGCGGCCGATATCGAGGGCCATGCGGTCGAACGTGATCTTGCACAGGTAAACCTCGACGCCGTACTGCGCGAGCGCGGCCATCCGTTTCTCATAATCGGGATCGATCGGCGGCGCTTTTTCCCACGGCGTGCCAGCGAGATCCGTCAGGTGATACTTGATACCGGCCGCGTGCGCGACAATCACGATCTTGACGCCGAGCGGATCGAAATCGTGTGCGGAGAGATGATTGTTGATGTTGCGCAACATCGCGTCGTAGCGCTGGTTGTCCCCGAAATCGCAGTGATAGAGGCAGGCGATGTCGGTGTCCTTCTTCATGTCGGACATCTTGAGTTCTTTCGGCGCTGCGTTCGCCGCAAGTGAGCCCGCAAGTGTGGCGGAGCCAAGGGCGAGCGCGCCGATGAGGTGCCGGCGATCGATATCGGTCATGGATCAATCCTCCGCGGTTGGTGGCCTGTTGCGCATGATAGGTCAGAAGCGGGCGGAACATGGCGCGATCCGCAGCGGGTCGGATCAATTATGCGTGCTGGGAATGCCTACTGCGCGGCATCCCATTCCGGGCGCGCGTCGAAATATTCCTCGCGCACATAGGGTCCTCCGCCGACGCCGGGTCGTGACGACATCAGCGCGAAGCGGTCGACGGAGAATGGCCAGCACTGAAGGGGCGGGCGTTCGCTGAGGAAGCGCGCGACCATCTCGGGTTTGGCGTTCTTGAGGCGCGCGAGCGTGATGTGCGGCTTGAACGAGCGCGTTTCCGGCGGCAGGCCGGCGGTACGCGCGGCGCGCTCGCCGGCGCGTTGAAGGGCACTGAGGCCCTCGCAGGGTTCGATTCCGGCGTAGATCGCGCGCGGGTCACGGCCGCCGAATACGCCCAGGTCGGTGACGCGAATTTCGAAGGGGACGAAATCGACGCGGCTCAGGGCGCTGACAAGGTCGTCGGCCTCGAGGTTGCCGATGTCGCCGTAGAAGCGGATCGTGAGGTGCATGTCCTCCATCTCGACCCACTTGGCACCGGCCAGATGACCTCGCACCAGCGCGAGCTGGGAGCGCACGATCTCGGGAATCTCGATGGCAGTGAACAGGCGAGGCATCGGCTCCGCATCCTATCGGATCCACGCGGCAACGGCCGCGGCGGCATCCGCCTATTTCTGCACGGCGCTTGCGTCCAAGGCACGCTTCTTTTTTACGCGTGCGATGAGCTCTTCGGTTCGCGGCAGGATCCCGTCGACGATCACATCCACGCCGCGAGCGTTGGGATGGATGCCGTCGTCTAGGTTGAGTTTGGTGTCGAGGGCGATGCCGTCGAGAAAAAACGGATAGAGCAGCAGCCCGTGTTTAGCCGCCAACTCAGGAAAAATCCGGTCGAAAGCTTCCGTGTATTCAGGCCCATAATTCCGCGGCGCTCGCATGCCCACGAGCAGAATTTCCGTCCCCTTCGCCTTGAGCTGCGTGATCATGGCGTCGAGATTGGCGCGTGCCTGATCGGCGGGCAAGCCTCGTAGCGCATCGTTGGCGCCGAGTTCCAGGATCACAGCGTCGGTGCCGTCGGGCACCGCCCAGTCGATACGGGCGCGGCCGCCCGCGGTCGTGTCGCCGGAAACGCCGGCGTTGGCCACGGCGACATCATGACCACGCGCCTTCAGCTTGGCCTCGAGCCGCACAGGAAATGCCTGTTCCGGCGCCAGTCGGTAGCCGGCCGTCAGGCTGTCGCCGAACGCGACGATTTTTATGGTCCTGTTTTGTGCGAGCGATGGCGCCATATGAGCAAACAATCCAAAGCAAAGATTGACGACAGCGGCCAAGGCCACCATTTGCCCTAGTTGGGACGCTATGCGTCGGCGGGAAATCATCGTCACTCCCTCGGGTCGTCAGCGGATAGAGGTTTCTATGTAGGGTGTCACGAGTGACGAAACCAGCGACCGGGTGTCATGACGATGTCGCCGGCTCGATGTTGACGGTCCCATGCCGATTTTTTCCGCGACCAAGGAGCGATCTCCCAACGTGTCTGATCCTGTCATCGAACTCGCGAATGTCGATCTCACACTCTCGAGCCGCGCCGGCCAAGTGGCGATCCTGCGGGATCTGAGCCTGGACATCGGCGCCGGACAATCGGTCGCAATCGTCGGTCCCAGCGGCTCCGGCAAGACGTCGCTGCTTATGATCATGGCCGGCCTCGAGCAGGCGACGCGCGGCCGGGTCAAGGTGGCGGGTCATGATTTTTCCGCGATGAGCGAGGACGCCCTGGCGCTCGCGCGCGGCGCTAGCATCGGCATCGTGTTTCAGTCCTTCCACCTTGTGCCGACGATGACGGCGCAGGAGAACGTGGCATTGCCACTTGAGTTTCGGGGCGAAAGCGACGCCGTCGAGCGCGCCGCGGAATTGCTCGGCGAGGTCGGACTGTCGTCGCGGTTGACGCATTTTCCCACCCAGCTCTCGGGTGGCGAGCAGCAGCGCGTGGCGCTCGCGCGCGCACTCGTCACGCGGCCCCGCATCCTTCTCGCCGACGAGCCGACTGGCAATCTCGACGGCAAGACCGGCCGCCAGATCGTCGACCTTCTCTTCTCCATGCAGGCGCGCCGCGGTGCGACGTTGATCCTCATCACCCACGACGAGCGCCTCGCCGAACGCTGCCAGCGTGTCATCCGCATGGCCGATGGTCGGATCGTCGATGCGGTTGCCGGCACGGTGGCCGCATGAGTGCCGAGACTGTTGCGAGCGAGGCTCGGGTCGGCGCCGCGCGCCCACGCATGGTTCTTTTTCGGCTCGCGTTGCGTGAACTGCGCGGTGGGCTCGCTGGTTTCTACGTCTTCGTGGCCTGCATCGCGCTCGGCGTCGCCGTCATCGCCGGTGTCGGCGCGCTTGCCGATGCCGTGCAAACGAGCTTCGTGCGCCAGGGTGCGGCGCTGCTCGGCGGCGATCTCACTCTGACGCGACCGCACCGGCGGGCTGAGGCGACCGAACGTACGGCAATCGCGCGGCTTGGACGGGTGAGCGAAACGGGATCGCTGCGCGCGATGGCGCGCCGTCTCGATGGCAGCGATCAGATGCTGGTCGAGGCGAAGGGCGTCGACGGCGCCTACCCCCTGATCGGCCAACTCGTCCTGGAGGATGGCGCGACTCTTGACCAAGCCGTGCTCGCCGGCCCCGGCGCCGCCGTCGATCCGATCCTGCTCGAGCGCCTCGGTCTCAAGCGCGGCGATCGTTTTCGTCTTGGCACAACCGAGGTCGAGATCCGCGCCGTCATCAAGACCGAGCCCGACAAGATTGCGGACCGCCTGTCGTTCGGGCCCCGCGTCATGATCTCGGTCGATACGCTCACGGCCAGCGGTCTCGCCGATATCGGCAGCCTCGCCCGGTGGCGCTACGCCGTGGTGCTGCCCGAACTCGAGCGCCAGGCGGACGTGAACCTCGTCACGGCCCGGCGTGATGTTCTGAAAGCGCTCCCCGAGGCTGGATTCACGGTCGTCGACCGCCGCAATCCGTCGCCGCAAGTGACGCGGACGCTGGAACGCGTCCGCCAATTCCTGACCTTGATCGGCCTCACGGCGCTTTTGGTTGGCGGTGTCGGCGTCGCCAACGCCGTTGCGACCTACATCGACCGCCGCCGCAAGGTCATCGCCACCTTCCGCAGCCTCGGCGCCACTGGACGCATGGTGTTCGGGCTACATCTCGTGCAGGTGGTCACGATTGCGGCGATCGGCATTTCGATCGGCGTCGTTGTTGGACTGATGATTCCCGCTGTCGTCGACGCGCTCGCGGGCGACGCGTTACCGTTCCGCGCCGAAACGACGTTCGCCATGGCGGTTGCCTACGGGCTTCTCGTCGCGCTCCTCTTCACGCTGTGGCCACTCGGCCGCGTCGAGCAGATCCGCCCGAGCGTGCTGTTTCGCGATGAAGTGAGCGAAGAGCGCCGCTGGCCGGGCTGGTGGATCATCGCGGCAACGGTCGTCGTCGCCGGCGCACTGTTGGCGCTCGCGGTTCTGACATCCGATTCACGGCGTATCGCCCTCTATTTCTGCGCCGGAGCCGCGGGCATTTTGATCCTGTTTACGGCGCTTGGCACCGCTGTTACGCACCTTGCGCGCCGGCTGCCGCGCACGCGTCGTCCTTCGCTGGCGCTGGCGATCGGCAGTCTCGGCGCACCCGGCGGGCTGACGCGTGCCGTCGTGGTCTCGCTCGGATCGGGCCTTTCACTGCTGGTCGCGGTGGCGCTGGTCGACGCCTCGATCGTCAATGAGCTCAGCGGCCGGGTGCCAAAAAACTCGCCCAATTTCTTCGTGCCGCTCGTCGAGAAGGAGGTTCCGGGCGCCGTGACGCACGACGCGCCGATGTTGCGCGGCCGCATTGTCGCGGTGGGTGGCCGGACGGCGGAGCAGGTGCGCGCGAGGTCCGAAGGGCAGTGGGTGCTCAACGGTGATCGCGGCCTCAGCTACGCCGATGAGGTCCCCGACGGCTCGACCGTCGTTGCCGGTTCGTGGTGGCAGAAGGACTATGCGGGCGAGCCACTGGTCTCGTTCGAAGCGGAGATCGCCAAGGCCCTCGGCGTTGGTATTGGCGACACCGTGACCGTCAACGTGCTCGGCCGCAATGTGACGGCGCGGATCGCCAACCTGCGGGAGGTCCGGTGGGAGAGTCTCGCCATCAATTTCGTGATGGTGTTCTCGCCGAACACGCTACGCGGGGCACCGCACAATGTGCTCGCCACGATCAGCCTCGACCCGGCGACGCCGCTCGCCCGCGAAGCCGATCTCGCGCGTGCCATCGGCAAGGCGTACCCGGCTTCCACCGCGATCCGGGTCAAGGACGCGATCAACTCCTTCAACGCCCTGTTCCGCCGCATTATCACCGCTGTCCGCGCCGCCGGCGGCGTGACGCTGCTCGCTGGTGCGTTAGTGCTCGCTGGCGCCCTCGCGGCGGCTCAGAGGCGCCGGCTGCAGACGGCGGTCATATTGAAGGCGCTCGGCGCGACGCGCGCTCGCATTCTTTCAGCACACGCGACCGAGTACGCGCTCCTGGCTCTAATTGCGGCGACCCTGGCGATCCTGCTCGGCGGCTTCGCGGCTTGGTTGGTCACGACCAAGCTGATGGACCTGCCGTTTACGCTATCCGTCTCGGCGATCGCTCAGGCCATTGGCGGGGCGTTGGCCCTGGTCGCGCTCGTCGGCGGGTTCGGCACTTGGCGCGTCCTGCGCGCCCCGGCCGTGCCGTATTTGCGTTCGGAATGAAGGTTTAAGCTAGGTTTGGGCTCGGTCCGTGCAGAATAACGACAACATGAATAGGAATTAACATCGTTGCCTATTGAACTCGCTTGAAAGTGTCGCATCGAGAGCACATATTTGTCGTGTAATCCGGCTGAAGACACTTAGTGCCGCCTACAGGATCAAAGGGAAACATAACACATGGCTGAACTCGACAAGCGTTACGGGCGATTTGGCGTCGCGACGCGCGCCGAGCCTGGCGTAATGGATGCTGGCCTGCGCAGCTATATGCTGGGCGTGTACAATTACATGGCGGCAGGCATCGTCCTGACCGGCATTGTTGCATTCGTCATGTTCTCGATGTTGACGACCAACGATCCGTCCCTCGCCGCGGCAAAGCTGCGCAATGGCGTGCTGCTCACGGAAGCCGGTAAGGCTGTTTACGCCTCGCCACTGATGTGGGTGATCGTCCTCGCACCGCTGGCCTTCGTGCTTCTGCTGTCGTTCCGCGTCTATAAGATGAGCGTCGGCGCGACCCAGCTCGCATTCTGGGCGTTCGCGGCCGTGATGGGCGCGTCTCTGTCGACCATCTTCCTGCGCTATACCGGCCAGTCGATCACACAGATCTTCTTCGTGACGGCGGCCATGTTCGCGGCGCTGAGCCTCTACGGCTACACGACGAAGAAGGACCTCTCGGGCTGGGGCACGTTCCTGTTCATGGGCGTGATCGGTCTGGTCCTCGCGTCGCTGGTTAACATCTGGCTCGCGTCGCCGGCGCTAACCTTCGCGATCTCAGCGATCTGCGTTCTCGTATTCGCCGGCCTCACCGCCTACGACACGCAGCAGATCAAGGACCAGTACTACGAGATCTCGGGTGACGCAGCGATGCTCGCCAAGGGCTCGGTAATGGGCGCGCTGAACCTGTACCTGGATTTCATCAACATGTTCCAGGGCATGCTGGCGTTGTTCGGCAATCGCGAGTGACGAAATCGGCTGGCTGACGGAACGCCGTCGGCTGGACTGAGTGAGTAAAGCA
>LNFM01006122.1_pt1 | contig 20036 bp, 21 predicted proteins | sample 596031 | NCBI WGS metagenome assembly LNFM01 (sample SAMN04254537, study PRJNA301005) | activated carbon metagenome | isolation source: dual media filters at the Ann Arbor, Michigan drinking water treatment plant | place: USA: Ann Arbor | reverse complement strand
CCAGGCCGACACGATGATGCGGCGGCTGTCCGGGTTGGTGCGGAGTGTCTCGACCGCTTCCTGAATCTGATCGACAGTTCTGCCGTCGGGCGTTGCCCAGGATCGCCACTGCTTGCCATAAACAGGGCCGAGATCACCCTTTTCGTCGGCCCACTCGTTCCAGATACTCACGCCGTGCTTTTTGAGATAGGCGACGTTGGTATCGCCCGCGAGGAACCACAGCAACTCGTGAACGATCGATTTGAGATGCAGCTTTTTCGTCGTGACCAGCGGAAAGCCGTCTGCGAGATCGAAGCGCATCTGATGGCCGAAAACGGAGAGCGTTCCCGTGCCCGTGCGGTCGGTCTTCTTGGAGCCGGTGTCGCGCACCAGGCGCATCAGGTCGAGGTATTGTTGCATGGCTCAACGATATGCGATTCCGCGCCCGCCGTCGCCAGGGGCACCCGGCATAATCCCCAACCGCTTCACCCGAGCCGGCTTACCCGGGCCAGCTCGCCAGTACCGCGAACTGTAGGCCGTTGTAGAGTGCGTGGAGGGCCATCGGCAGCCACAGTGTGCCGTAGCGGCGGACGAGCCACGCGAAATAGATGCCGATCGCGAACACCTCGATCAGCCCTGCGATCGAATAGAAATGCAACGCGGTCCAACCGAAGGTCGTGGCCACGGCCGCCCCCCAGAAGCCCCGGCTCGTCTTTGTCAGCGCCGGCAGGAGGAAGCCACGAAACAGCAGCTCCTCTGCAACCGGTGCACCGATGATGACGGCGAGCCCGACCAGCCAGTTCACTGGCGAACGCGCCAGATCCCACATCGGTCTGAGGTCGGTGGCGAATTGCTGGGGCAAGAGCGTGTACACCAGCAGATTGTAAGGGCCGAGCAGCAAGATCATGCCGCCGAGCCCCCACAGAAACGGCGTAAGCGACAAGCCGCGGTCGAGCGACAGAAGCCGAATCCGGTCGCCGCCGAAGCGTCCCGCACCCCACCACGCCATCGCTGTCATTACCGCCTGCATCATGATCAGTGTGATCATCGTATTGGCGACGAGCCCGGGGTTTTCCCCGGGGGCGCCACGTCCCCGTGCGATCCAATCCCCGAGCCCCGCATGGAGCGGCTGCGCGAAGCCCGCGATCAACACCGACAGCGCGACCGCGATCACGCCGAAGACAGTTGCCGCGCCGGCGCTCCATGGCGTGCGCGCGCCGAGTTCGTCGTCGGGCTTGGAAGCACCTGGACTGGTGTCGGGCATCGGTCGACTTCTCCGGGAAGCGGCGATTTGAAGGTCATGCGCCTTCGAGAAACCCGACGGGCTCGCCATCGGCCGCGCCGATGATTGCGCCGTCCCACATCACGCGCCGCCCGCGAACGATGGTGCCCTGAGGGAAACCTGTCACCGTCACGCCGTCGTAGGGCGTCCAGCCGCAGCGGCTGGCGATCATCCCATTGGTGATCGTCACGCGGCGCTTCAGATCGACGATCGCGAAGTCGGCGTCCCATCCAGCCGCGATCCGTCCCTTGCCCCGGATATTGAAGATCCGCTGTGGACCATGGCTCGTCAGATCGACGAGACGAGCGAGCGAAAGCCGGCCGGCGTTGACGTGATCGAGCATGACGGGCAGCAGCGTCTGCACGCCGGTCATTCCGGAATGCGAGCCGGGATACTGGTGGTGCTTCTCTTCGTGCGTGTGCGGCGCATGATCGGAGCCGAGCACGTCGACGATCCCTTGATCGAGCGCACGCCAGATCGCGGCGCGATGACGCTCGTCGCGCACCGGCGGGTTCATCTGCGCGTAAGTGCCGAGCCGCTCGTAGCAGTCGGGCGCGACCAGCGTGAGATGATGCGGCGTCACCTCGACCGTGGCGAACGCTTTATGGTCGGCGAGGAAAGTCATTTCCTCTGCGGTCGAAACATGCAGCACGTGCACGCGGCGCTTGTGCTTCTCCGCGAGCCGCACAAGCCGCGCCGTCGCAATCATGGCCGCTTCCGGATCGCGCCAGACCGGATGCGAGGACACATCGCCTTGTCTGCGCTCACCCATCCGCGAGATCAGCCGCGCCTCGTCCTCCGCATGGAATGCCGCGCGCCGTGAGATCCCGCCGATGATCCGATCGAGCGAGGCCTCGTCGTCGACAAGGAGATTGCCGGTGGACGAGCCCATGAAAACCTTAATGCCGGCCGATCCCTCGAGCCGTTCCAGCGCAGGTATCTGATCGACGTTTTCGCGTGTGCCCCCGACATAGAACGCGAAATCGCAGAACATTCGGTGCCGTGCTGCTGCCACCTTGGCGCTGAGCGTTTCCGCAGTCGTCGTCAGCGGATTGGTATTGGGCATCTCGAACACGGCGGTGACGCCACCGAGCACGGCGCCGCGGCTGCCGGTCTCCAGGTCCTCCTTGTGAGTGAGCCCTGGCTCGCGGAAATGCACCTGGCTGTCGATCACGCCGGGCAGGATGTGCAGGCCCGTGCAGTCGATCGTCTCGGCCGCCTGGGCCGCTCCGAGAGCGCCGAGTGCTGCGATCCGCCCAGCGCGGACGGCGATGTCGCGCGCGCCCTCGCCGTCGTGATTGACGACCGTGCCACCCTTCAGGATCAGATCGTAGGTCTCGGCCATCGGGTTCGCCTCACGCATTGGGGGGATAGGGGAGGGCTGTGGCGCAACGGATGGTTGACAACAGCGTGGAGTTCTTGCGCCGGCTCGGCCGACCGCATACGTAACTCGGGCCAGATATGCAACCTGGGAACAGTCAGACGTGAGCGAAGCAAAGCAAGCACTACTGTCCGATCGCGGTGTCGTGTCGGTCTCCGGAGAGGACGCGGGCAAACTGCTGTCTGGTCTGCTAACCAACGACGTCGATCTCCTCGACCGCTCTCCCGCAATTCACGCCGGATTACTTTCACCGCAGGGCAAGATCCTGTTCGACTTCTTCGTCGTGCGGGCGGGTGCGGAATTCTTGATCGACGTTGCGCGGGACAAATCGACCGAGCTCGTCAAGCGTCTGACGATGTACCGCCTCCGGGCGAATGTCGAACTTCGCGATATATCCGACGCGCATGCCGTGCTCGCAGCGTGGGAGGGGGATTTCGTAACGCGCGAAGGCGTTTCGTTTGCCGACCCGAGGCAATCCGCACTCGGCCATCGCTCGATTCTAGCGGCGACAGACGGGCCAGCTGGAAACGAGACTTCGATCGCAGCCTACCACGCCCGTCGCATCTCGCTGGGTGTCCCCGAAGGCGGCAAGGACTACGACTTCGGAGATGCGTTCCCGCACGAGGCCAACTTCGATCTCCTCGCCGGCGTCTCGTTCGACAAGGGCTGCTACGTCGGCCAGGAGATCGTGGCGCGCATGGAGCATCGCGGCACCGTGAGGAAGCGCATCGTGCGCGTCACCGGCGCCGGTGATTTGCCCGCCACACGACCCGATGTTCTGATGGGTGACGTCGTAATCGGCCGGCTGGGCTCCATCGCGGGCAGCTGCGGCCTCGCGATGCTCAGGCTCGACCGTGCCATCGAAGCGATCGACAAGGAAGTGGCCATCATCGCCGGGGGCATCGCGCTCACAGTCGATCCTGAAATGATTGCCCGCCAGCGCAAATTGATGGCCGACAAGAAGAGCGCGTCATGACGGCAGTCGAAATCCAACGCTGCCCTTGGGCCGGCATCGCCGATGGCGAATATACACGCTACCATGACGAGGAATGGGGTGTTCCCCAGATGGACGACCGCCGGCTGTTCGAGAAACTCGTACTCGAAGGGTTCCAGTCCGGCTTGTCTTGGCTGACCATCCTCAAGAAGCGCGACAACTTCCGCCGCGCGTTTCACGATTTCGACGCAGGCCGCATCGCCCGCTATGGCGACGAGGACAAGGAGCGGCTCATGGCCGACGCCGGCATCGTACGCAACCGGCTCAAGATCGAGGCGACCATCGACAATGCGAAGGCTGTGCTCGAGCTATCGAAGAAGCGGCCGCTGTCTCAGTTTCTATGGGACTTTCTAAATGAGGGGCCGATCGTCCATCGCCGCGCCTCGATGAAAGAAGTGCCGCCACAAACCGATTTGTCGAAGCGCATTTCGAAGGCGCTGAAGGCCGAGGGCTTCCGCTTTGTCGGCCCCACCACCGTCTACGCCTTCATGCAGTCGACCGGCATGGTCAACGACCACCTCGTCAGTTGCCATCGCCACGCCCCGTGCGCGGCTCTACAGGCGAAGCTGGCAACGAAGCTGCAGGCGCGCTCGACGCAGAGCGAACGATCATGACCACCCACGACATGCAGAAGCCGACGCCCCGCGCATGGCAGCGCATGCTGTCCGGTCGCCGCCTCGACCTGCTCGATCCGCAGCCGCAGGATATCGAGATCGCCGATATCGCGCATGGTCTCGCCCGCGTCGCCCGCTGGAACGGACAGACCATCGGTACACACGCGTTTTCGGTCGCGCAGCATTCGTTGCTGGTCGAACGCATCATCGTGCGCGAAGTCGGCGAAACGAACCCCGCGCTGTCGATGGCGGCGCTGCTTCACGATGCACCGGAATACGTCATCGGGGACCTCATCAGCCCGTTCAAGTCGGCGCTGGGCATCGACTACAAGACGTTCGAATGGCGACTTCTCGCGGCCATCCATCGCCGCTTCGGATTACCCGATGTGCTGCCGGCCGAGTGGAGGGCGCTGATCAAGTCGGCGGACCACGCAGCAGCATGGTGGGAAGCGACGAGGCTCGCTGGCTTCACCGAAGCTGAAGCGCATCTCTACTTCGAGCAGCCGGCGAACGCTGCTTCAGCCATCCCCGCAGAAGTCGTCGAGCCATGGATGACGGGGGACGCACAAGCGCGGTTCCTGGCGCGTTTCGCCGAAGTCGCTGACTGAGTTGGAACCATTGGTTTTCTGCGGCCTTCCTGCTTATGCAGCCAGAGCTATAAGGCGGATTTGCGTCCAAGAATAGTAAGTCATCTGCCAAAAACGGCCATGATCGATGTGTCTAACTCTCGACCAGCAACGAGAGAAGGAAACGGCCCATGCAGGTGCACGCCAAGCGGGGATCAGAGCCGCCGCACGACACGACGTCGGCGACGCGACAGATGCGACGGGACCGGCCGATGGTCGAGATCGGATTGAACGCAGCCATACTCGCGGTGAAGGACAATGAGCCCCAGGTGCTCGTCATCCGTGCCGAGGGTGAGGCGCGGGTTGGCGTCGACGGCCTACCGTTCGGCCCCTTCTCGCCCGTCGAGCATCGCACTCTCGAGGGGGGCTTGCGCGCGTGGGTCCAGCAGCAGACGTCGCTGGATCTGGGTTATGTCGAGCAGCTCTATACCTACGGCGATCGTGGTCGCCACGCGCTGCCTGACGATGCAGCGCCTCATGTCGTGTCGATCGGCTATCTCGCACTCACGCGTCTCGTCGACAGCGCGCCATCGCAGCGCGGCGCTTGGCGCAGCTGGTACGATTACTTCCCCTGGGAGGATTTCCGCAACGGCGAGCCCGCCGTCCTCGGCGAGATCATCGTTCCCCATCTGCAGGCTTGGGCAGATCGGTCGCGTCTGCCGCCGGCCCCGCAACGCCCGGTTCAGCGTTCCGAGCGGATCCGCATGTGTTTCGGGCTCGAAGGCGCGCAGTGGGACGAGGAAAAGGTGCTGGAGCGTTACGAGTTGCTCTACGAGGCCGGGCTCGTCTCCGAAGCGCGCCGCGATGGCCGGGAAGTACCCGAGGACACCGATGCAACCCTCGCCACGCGTCTCGGCCTTCCGATGCGTTACGATCACCGCCGCATCCTCGCGACGGCGATCGGACGCATTCGCGCCAAGATCAAGTGGCGTCCCGTCGTGTTCGAATTGATGCCGGACGACTTCACGCTGTTCGAGCTTCAGCGAACGGTCGAAGCCATTCTGGGACCGCACCTGCACAAACAGAACTTCCGGCGCCTCGTCGAAACGGCTGGTCTCGTCGAGCCGACCGGTGTCGTGCGCACCAATACCGGCGGTCGCCCCGCCAAACTGTTCCGCTTTCGCCGCGATGTTCTCCTCGAGCGCCCCTCGCCGGGCGTACGGGTGAAGACGGGCTGGTCCTGAACCGAACCGGTGGATGTCGCGGCGTTGGCAATCGAGACTTCAACTGATCAGCAAGAGCCGCGTGGGGTCCCCCGGCAGCGTCGGGGGCGCCCTGTGGATGCAAGGGAGTACCGGCGAGCCCGGATACGCGATCGCTATACGCCAGAGGTTGCCGATGCCGAACGAGAAAGGCGCAGCATTGGGCAGAGGTGCGTAGTGTAGATCGAAGCAATGCTCGGCCAGGTACGCGGCGAAGCCCTCGTCGTCCGAGCCGCCGTAGGTCTGGAGCAGCAGCGCTCTCGTCTGCGCGTCATCGACCTTGCGGATCGCCGCTGAGTTCGCCAGCCCCTCGGAAGATCGCCCGTGATACGTGCACAAGTACGTATCAGCTTCGATCGTGGCGCTGTCGACGTGGAATGAATAGACGTCGGTCGCGATGGGGCCCTCCGTGTCGTCTCTCGGATAGCCGGCGATGGTGTCGAGCGTCGGTCCGAGCCCACGCCCGCGTAGGAGTTCCAGATCGGCGAGGAGCACGTCGCGCGCTACCGCCCCAGTCGGGCCGAGTGCGAGGGCGCGCAGGTCGCCCGCGTCGATCGGGGTTATGCCTTGTCCCGCGGGGAAGTGTTCAACGACGTTTTCGAAATCACCCGGCAACCGGCGCGGCCAGCACAGAGCGTTGACGCCATCGCTGAATGGCGTTTCGACCAGCTCATCGAAGCTGCCGACGATGCGGATCTGCCGGGACGTATCATAATGCTCCATGGCGTCAGTCTCGCCCGATCCAGAGCCTCCGGCAATCCCCCAGCCTCATCCCCAGCCTCATCCCCAAGCCTTATCACCGGGCACGAAATAATTGGTTGGCGTGGCCGTTGACCACCCCGTTGAGGTCGAGCCGCGGGAAGTTCCCCTCACGACTTGACAACCTTCTTGCGAACAAGCCGGATCTGGCGTTCGTGAAAGCGATCCAGTCCGGCGCGATGCGCCGCATGGATCACCGTCGTTCGCGGCAGCATGTCGCGCATGTACTCCATCATCTTGAACTGACTGAGCTCGTCGAGCGACGACGTCGGTTCGTCCATGATCAGGATGGCAGGCGGTCGGATGAGGACACGCGCGAATGAAAGACGCTGCTGCTCGCCGCCCGACAGGAACGAACTCCATTGTTCAACTCGGTTCAGGTCCGGGATGAGGTGCTCGAGCCCGCAACGCAGGAGTACTTCGGAGATCACATCGTCTGTGACGTCGGAATCCTGGTGAGGATAGAGCAGCGAGACACGCAGGCTTCCGATCGGAAAGTAGGGGCGCTGGGGCATGAAAACGATTTCTGCGCCCGCAGGCAGTAGTATTTCGCCGCGCCCCCACGGCCACAGGCCGGCAACCGCCCGGATGAGTGTGCTCTTACCGGAACCGGGCTCGGCCTTGACCAGCACTCTCTCTCCGGGCGCGATCACGACTGTCGGACTCTCCAGGCCGACTTCTCCGTCATGCACCGTGATGTTGAGATCGCGCAGAATGATGCTGTCGTCCGGACTTGTGCCGACCCGTATCGTTGCGTTCCGGCCTACAGGGCCGAGGCGCGTTTCGAGCTGATCCATCGCATCGGACAGCTGGGCGACCCGATGCGATGCCGCCAGCCAATCCGCGACACGCGTTGCATTGTCTGCGAGCCAATTGAGTGCAAGCTGAACCTGTGCGAACGCGGTGGCGGCTTGGATCAGCGACCCGAGCGTCATATCTCCCGAAAGATACTTCGGCGCTCCCAGAAGCAGCGGAACAACGGGCGCCAATACGAGGTTGGCGCCGTTCACCCACATCATCCGCCCCTGCCATGTGATGACGCCGAACCAACGCGCGACAAGCTCGGAGAACGTTGCCTCCAACCGCAGACGCTCGTCGTCGTCTCCGCCGACGAGCGCAATGCCATCGGCATTGTCTTTCACGCGTGTGAGCTCATAACGTAGTTGCGCCTCGGCGGCTGCCTTCTGTTCGACCCTGCGCACGAGCGGCCGCGCCAACAGATACATGCTGGCCGTGGTGATTGCCGAATAGATGACGCATGCGATGACCATGTAACCCGGCAGCGCAATGCCGAGCACGGTCAGCGAGCCACCGACGACCCAGAGAATGCCGATAAATGATGCCGCGGCCAGAAGCGAATTGAGAAGACCGAGGGAAAAATCGACCATCAAATCGGTGGCGAGCCGTGCATCCTCCGCGATACGTGCTTCGGGATTTTCAGCCACCGTCTTGACTATGGTCAGCTGGTAGAAATGGCGATCCGTCAGCCAGCGTCGGATCAACGCCTGGGAGAGCCACTGCCGCCAGCGCACCTGCAGGCGCATGCGAGCGTGGAGCAGCCCGACCGACCCTGCTGCGGAAGCCAGGGCGATCGACACGATGAGCCCGAGGCCGAGCACAACATTGGCCGAATCTTTACGCTCGAGAGCATCAAAGAAGTATTTGGTCCAGAAATTCACGGCGAGTGCCGAGAGCAAATTCCAGAACAGAAACACGACCACGATGATGGTCAGTGCCCACGCCCGCGATTTGGTGGGGCCAGACCAGAAGCCGGTGGTCAGGAGTAGAAAGCGGCGCGCGCGCCCCAGGCGTCTGTCTATATCGGTGGTTCCGTCCAAGGACACTCTCGCCTCGAATTGTCCGCTTCGCAGAGCTATCCCCTGCATGACGCGGTGAGTAGGGCCGCGCGGTGGCTCGACCGCCCGGCCCTCCGTCTAGTCCACTCAGCTGGACAAATGGGTAACGATCTTACTCCAGGTGTCGTTCCCGACCGCGCTCCGAGGAATGACGTGTGCCATCTCGGGGTGGTCCGCGCCTGAAACGCGCTGAATTCCGCGATCGAGGTGCTCCAGGTCGAGAAATTCCGAACCGTCAGAAAGGCTGCCGCGAGCCTCGGCGGTTGTCACGCGTGAGTTCTCCTCGTCCGTCAACAGCATCATGATAGAATTGCGAGCGGACAACTCGTCCCGTGTCGAGCCTGACATGTCTTTTCTCCTGATGAGGTGTGGCTTCTCTTCTGTTCTGGCGATCAATGGCACGCGGTCTTTCGCCGACAGCAGAGTTCAGTGGTAGGCATGCTGCGAACCTGTCTCCGCCGGACGGTATGAAGGGGACGCATCGAAGTCGACGTGGACCGCGATGGGCGGGGAGCTGTGTATCGCTGCCAAGTCGTCGATTCTGTCAGCCAACTCTAGAAACGTGGCACCTGCCGGTAGTAGAAACGAGTGTGCGCCATCGTTGAATTGCACGATCACGTGCGGCAGATGTTTTCCGCCCGAATTCATATTCTTCATGACAACCTCCATCCAAACATCGGGTCGGCCTTTCCGGGGCTCTGGTTCACAGCCGGGCTAGGCCACCAATGCGCGAGACTGTTGGCCTTTTGGTGGGTTGGCCTAGTGAACCTGCGTGAGAATAGCGTGCCGATGCCGAGGCGGGTTAGAGTCGGAAACTACCCACCGGCAGCACCAGGGTGAGGATCCGCTACGTGTCGATTGTTCTGATCAGATGCGGCCGAGCAGCATCAGGATGACGACGATGATCAGCACTGTCCCGAGCAATCCGACACCGCCATGCCCGAGACCATAACCGTAGCCTCCGAAGCGGCCGCTGAAACCGCCCAACAGCAATACGATGAGGAGTAAGATGAGAATTGTGCTGAGCGACACGGCTTGTGCTCCCGTTTGATGGCGACCCGGACCAGGGACCAAGGTCGATGAGGGACTACGCCGAACGCTATGGGATGGCGGCCAATGCCGCACTGATGCAGATCAGGTCGAAGTTCGGATCGGGAACTGCTCGAGATGAGCATCACCGCAGCCGAATGAGCATAGCGCGCGGCTGTGCTCCCATAACGACATTCATGCCAATCGAAACTCTGTAAGGTTCCCTCTGGTCCCATCGAGCGAGGCTTGTCCCAGCGGCTCAGCTTGTGGGTTGCATCAGGTGGCGGAGTGTGGGCCTTTGGATCCAGCGTCTGATGACGCCGGACGGGGGTATGGAGAGCGGTCGACCACGATCGTGAGTGTGCGCAAATGGGGGATCTCTTATTGCTGAGAGCAATCGCACTGTTCGGCGTGCTCGCCACGGCGAACCTGAGTGCGGCCAGCTGCGTGTGGGCCGCTGACCTGCTGCGTGTCGATGGGGGCAACGTGATGTGGCCGGCACCTTCGGCAGCAACCAGGACAGTGATCACCTACACGATGCTCACCGAACCCTACAGCGTCGCCCGCAATGCGAGAACCGTGAGCCCGGACAACTGCGGAGCGATGCAACCTTTTGCCCAAATAGTCGCAGGATCACCAGACGTCGGCGTACTAGCCAGCAGAAGCGAGTTGCGATCGGCATTCGCCGCTTGGGAGGTTGTGGCGAACGTCAAGTTCGTGGAGGTGAGTGAGGCCAGTCTAGCCGATATTGTCGTCGGCGCGACGGAGACGCCGCGTGGGCGGGCTTTCGCGAACCTGAGTCTTCGGGACGGGCGGGGCGCGCAGCGGTCTTCAGACAAGGCATTGGGCGCGGCGAGCAACGACGCATCCGCACGTCCGGCGGGTGCGACCCAAGGCAAACAAGTCGCATTGATCGAGAAGGCCTTCGTTTGTCTCAATCCGAAAATGCGTTGGAAGGTCGGCTTCGACGGTGATCTCGACATCTATGACCTGCGCCTGACGTTCACGCACGAGATCGGCCATGCCATCGGGCTCGACCATCCCGGCCGATCGGGCTCGGTCATGGGATTTCGCTACGACGAGAGCGTACGTGAACCGCAGTCCACGGATATCGGTGCAGCCCAGCGGCTCTATGGGCCGCCGGTCGCCGACTGAGACAACGGGAGTTCCGATACGTGATCAGCCATCGGGGGCAAGGCCCCGCGCTTCGATTTTCTCTGATGTACCAGCCGTAGAATTCCGAGGCGCGGGTTTGTGCGCCTCGGAGAGTTGAAGACTACTTCTGGACCTTCGGCAGGTTCTTTGCCTGCTCGGCCGTGACGTTCAGCACGGCCCGGTCACCTTGGAGTTTGAACTGAGCCGGCATCAGCCTCACGCGTGTCTCGCCCATTCCGAGAAAGCCCCCGATGTCGATGTGCATTTCGGTCACGGTGTTGTCGGTCCCGCGAGCGAATGCGGCGATCTCGCCGATCTTCTTGTCATCGCTGCTGTAGACCTGCTTGTCGACCCAGGTCTTCGCTTGATCCGCGGTCAGCTTGAGTGGGGCTACGGCCTGCACCGCTGCGGCGGGCGGCGACTTCACGTCCTGCGCAAAGGCAGGCAAGGCGAATGCTGCGGCGAGTGCGGCCGCCAGTGTTACGGAACGGATCATGTCGTTACTCCTGTCTTCGTTTCTGGTTACCCATCTGCGCAGCACCAGCGTGTGCGCACTAGCGTCGGGATATACTTACGAGGGCACGTCAACGCAGCGTTTCCGACGCGCGACCGCCCTGCCTCAGCCTCACGGTGCCGGCCTCGGGGAGTTGGCGGACACGAGACCACCGGGGAACATTGGCGAAGTCTGCGCGTTGACTAACCAGCAGACGCTGGGCCTGAGCGTTGTCGGCGCTTTACGGCTCGAGGGCTTGCTCCGCAGATAACTGCGGCCAGACAACTCTTCGACGCAGGCAGTGCTTCGACATGCGCGCACTGACGGCGTCGGCCAGCGAAACGGTGACAACATGGAAAATGCAAGGCTGAGCGGACAAACGATACTTGTCGTACAGACGCAGCTCGACAGTGCCATTCCGCTTCAGGATCGCATCGTGAAGGATGGCGGCCGCGTGCTTACCGCCTACACCCTGGCACGAGCCCTCTTGCTCGCGGAGGGTACGGAGTTATCTGGTGCCGTCATCGATCGAGAGATGGATGGAGCCGACCAGATCGTTCACCTTCTGAAGACCCGCAACGTCCCCCACGTTATCGAGCCTCAGATTGGGGAATCCGGGCAGAGCGCGTTCGGCTGCTCGTCTAACCCCATCCTGTTCCAAGTATCATCAAACCCGACTTGGTCATAAAGAGCCGGGCAACGACTACGACGCCGCTGCGGTCGGAGCGCAGCGCCGCCGGGAGCCGTCGAGATATCTCACCACCAGAATGGGTGGGCGGACGACACAGGTCTGGAACTTCCGGCCGTTGACGCCGTTGTCAGTGTGTCCGACGTGCCGTGAAGCATTCGACATCCTGCGAAGGGTCGGGTGTTTTCCGACCCTGCCCATCTGGGATGGCGAACCCTATCGTCCGGGCGAGTAGCCGAACCGCTGGTGCATCTCGAAAGCAGCAGCTGGTAACCAGGTGAATCTTGATGACAGTGGAACTTGCGCGTGCGCAGCCGATCGACAGGCCCTGGGGAGTTCTCGAGGGGATCGGAGAAGCGGGAGCATGGTTGAAGAGTGGAGCTTCCAGTCTGCCGATAGGCGAGATCTGGTACGAACGCAGTTCCGAGCTCGCGGACCGGCCAGCCCTCCTCCTGAAGCTGCTGCTCACCAGCCGGCCGTTGTCCATCCAGGTCCATCCCGACGATGCCTATGCACGCTCCAAGGGGCTGGAAAACGGCAAGACCGAAGCGTGGTATGTCATCCAGGCAGCAGCCGGAGCGGCTGTTGCGTTGGGTCTCAAAAGCGAAATGACGCGAACGCGATTGCGGCAGGCCGCTCTCGACGGTTCGATCGCGGAACTCATGGTCTGGAAGGATGTCGCGGAAGGCGAGGCCATACTCGTTCCCGCCGGAACCATCCACGCAATCGGCCCGGGCCTCGTGATCGCGGAGATCCAACAGCGCAGCGAGGCGACCTATCGATTATTCGATTACGGCAGCGATCGTGAGCTGCACCTGGACGACGGCCTTGCCGTTTCGCAGACAGGCCCGGCTGCGTTGGGTGCAGCACCTCTGCCGATCGATCGAGTGCGGACGCTGCTCGTCCGCAGTCCATACTTCGTGATGGAGCGACTGGAGCTGGAGCCAGGCGCGCGTCGCAGCCTCGTTGCGGAGTTGGAAACCTGGGTGCTCGTCGTCGGTGGAAGCGCAACGGCTGGACCACACGATCTCGCGAAAGGCGACGCTCTGTTCGTACAGTCTGATCGTGTCGACATTCGAGCAGGTCCAGAAGGCCTCGTGGCTTTGGCAGCTTACACGGGTGGTCGGTGCGCGGCGCACTTGCTGCAACCCAGCGCCCTCGAAGCGGCAGCGACCGACGAGCCGCTGCACCCATTCGTCAAAAGCGCTTTCTCCGGACCGTCCCCGATCGTCCGCGGCACAGGAGCATTATCATGAAGCCTCTTCAGCGCGTCGCGTTCATCGGCAATCAACTCCCACGCCGGTGCGGAATTGCAACGTTTACGCATGATCTCCACGCGGCCGTGGCCGCTGCGCGACCAACCTTGAACACCAGTGTCGTCGCCATGACCGATACTGGAGGTGACTATGACTATCCGGAATCGGTGAGCTGCCAGGTGCGAGACGATCAACTTGCCGACTACGCTAAGGCCGCCGCCGTGCTGAATGCCGGGCGCTACGACGTCGTCAGCCTCCAGCACGAGTATGGAATTTTCGGTGGCGAAGCTGGCCGCCACATCCTCGAGCTTTTGGCGCGCGCTGATATGCCGATTGTCACGACGCTCCATACGGTGCTGGCGAATCCGACCCCCGTGCAACACAGCGTCTTGCATCGGATCATCGAAGCATCGAGCAAGATCGTCGTCATGGCCCGCAAAGGGAAGGAACTGCTGCGGGACGTGCACGATGTGCCGGAGGGGAAGATCGAGATCATCCCGCATGGGATCCCTGATTGTCCATTTCGAGAAACCACCACGGCGAAGGCCAAGCTGGGATTCTCGGGCAAATCCGTCATTCTTACGTTCGGGCTGCTATCGCCGAGCAAGGGCATCGAAACGGTGATCGATGCCATGCCCGCGATCGTCGCATCGTGCCCGGATGCGGTCTATGTCGTCCTCGGTGCAACCCACCCCAACCTCGTGCGCGAGCAGGGCGAGGCCTATCGCGAAGCCCTGCTGGCACGTGCACGCGAGCTCGGCATCCAGGACCACGTGGTCTTCATAAACCAGTTCGTCGACCAGCCGACCCTGCTGGACTTCATCTCGATGTGCGACGTCTACGTGACGCCGTACTTGAATGAAGCGCAGATGACATCGGGCACACTCGCCTACAGCTTCGGGCTGGGCAAGGCTGTCGTGTCCACGCCCTACTGGCACGCGAAGGAGTTGTTGGAAGACGGTCTCGGGATCATCGTTCCGTTCGGAAACGCGAAGTCTGTCGGAGTAGAGATCGCGTCGCTGTTGACGAATGCCGACCGCCGCGAAGCGATCCGCCGGCGGGCTTATGCCGCCAGTCGCTCGATGGTCTGGAGTGAAACTGCCGAGCGCTACATTTCCGCCTTCGAAAGGGTGCGAGGAATGGAGGCACCCGGTCGTGTGCCTCGCGTTGCTTCGGTCGTCGCTGCATCCAAGCCGCGTCTTCTACCGGAGCTACGGACAAATCATTTTCTATCCATGTGCGATAGCACCGGTTTGTTGCAGCACGCCGTACACGGCGTGCCAGATCGCTCGCACGGCTATTGCGTCGACGACAATGCTCGGGCTCTCATGTTGTCGAGCATCCTGTGTAATCAAGTCGATGGACGATTGCCGGAGGTCGCGACGATCCGGTTCGCGGCATTCGTCCAACATGCCTGGAACCCGGATAAGTCCCGGTTTCGAAATTTCATGAGCTACGATCGCCGGTGGTTGGAGGACCAAGGCTCCGAGGACAGTCACGGGCGAACGCTATGGGCCTTGGGGATCTGTGCAGGCGGCGATCGCGATGCATCGCGGCGCCAGTGGGCCTCTGAACTTTTCTTCGCGGCGTTGCCGGTCGTCGAGGGCTTCACATCGCCGCGAGCGTGGGCATTCACCCTGCTCGGATTAGACGCGATCTGCTCCGACGCGACGCCGACCGTGGAAACCCGGCGCGTGCGCGGCCTTCTTGCCGACAGATTGCTGAAGTCACTGCTCGCTGTCGAGACGAACGACTGGGTCTGGTTCGAGGAGACGCTCGCTTATGACAACGGTCGCCTTCCCCAAGCTTTGATCGTGACTGGAGTGGCGACCGGAGATCAGTCCCTCGTCGACGGAGGACTGCGTTCCCTCCGTTGGCTGATGACGCTTCAGACGGCATCGAGTGGCGTGTTCCGGCCCGTGGGATCCGAGAGTTTCGGCCAACGGCGTCAGCAACCGCGGCCTTTTGATCAGCAAGCCGTCGAATCTGCCGCTGCGATTTCGGCCTGTCATGCCGCATGGCGCACGGATCGAGCCGCAACGTGGGTTGCGGACGCCAGTCGGGCGTTCGACTGGTTTCTCGGCAGCAACGACCTCAAAACTTCATTGGTCGATATCGAAACAGGAAGCTGCCGGGACGGACTGCATGCGGATCGCCCCAATGAGAACCGTGGGGCAGAGTCGGTACTGTCCTATCTGCTCTCGCTCGTCGAGATCAGACAATTCGAGCGTACGGCCAATGTCGAACGCAAGCATACGCAGGTGGCGGGGGCTCGAAACATCATGGGCCGCGCCATCACCAGTTACGTCAGACCAGGGGGTCCACTTGTTTCAATCCCAATTCCTGAACCGTCAGGCGCTTCATCTTCGCCCCGACCCGGCCCGAGTCGTCGTCAGACCGTTCAAGCCGGCGACCGAGCCCCGTGATCTCAATCCGACCGACAAGACGAGAGCCAATCATATCGTCGATCGCGTGTTGGGATTGGAGCCCGGAGCGGCCAGTCGCCAATTGGCCGAGGTGCTCGAGAATTTCGAGGGGCGCCATAGGAACCTGCTGCAGATCTTCGAGACGAGAGCCGAAGAGATGGAGGGTGCCCTGGCACCTCATGCCGTGCTGAACAAGACGCAGCGGTGCCTGATCGGTGCGTACTTCCTACACGAATATTCGTTTGAAGCCTCTGCGTTGTTCAACCCCAGTATCGTGCGCCACCCCGATCAGAGCGGCGCGCCGGCCGGCGGATGTCGTTTCATACTGAGTTTGCGCGCGGTCGGTGAGGGGCACATTTCGTCGCTGACTTTCCGGTCGGGATCTATCGTCGCTGACGGATCCGTCACCGTCGACCCGACAGCTCGGCTTGCCAGCGTGCCGAGGATCGTAACTCGAACGCGCGGCGAAAGCGGAGACGACGTCGAAGTCATTTTCCGCGCCACAGACGATCTCAGTGAGCGTGTGATCTTCCCGATCACGGACTCTCAGAGCAACGGCATCGAGGATGCACGCTTCGTGGGGTTCGCCCACGAAGATCGCTCCGTGTTCTATGCAACCTATACGGCCTACAGCGGCAGAGCGATCCGATCGGAGTTGCTGGAGACGACGGACTTCATCTCGTTCAGAATGACGCCGCTTTCCGGCGACGCAGCGCGGAACAAGGGCATGGCGCTGTTTCCTCGCAAGATCGACGGGCGCTACGCCATGATCGCGAGACAGGACAACGAAAACCTCTATCTCGTCTATTCGGACGATCTCTACACATGGAACGGCGGGCGCGCCATTCTGAAGCCGGAGTTTCCATGGGAGTTCGTCCAAATCGGCAGTTGCGGCTCACCCATCGAACTCGATGAGGGCTGGCTGTTACTCACTCACGGCGTCGGGCCGGTGCGAAAGTACTCGATCGGCGCAGTTCTGTTGGACAAGGCGGATCCTTCGATCGTGCTGGCCCGCTCCCGCGAACCGCTGGTGCGCCCGGAACCGGCTGAGCGGGAAGGTTACGTACCTAATGTCGTCTATACGTGCGGTGCGATCCGCCACCGCGACCTCATCGTGCTCCCCTACGCGGTGTCCGATACATTTTCGAACTTCGCGACGATCAGGATCGCAGATCTGCTGCGCTCACTCTCGGCCTGACTATGCAGGCGGTCTGTCGCAACCGTCAGCAACTGGCACTCCAACGCCGTGCTGACGGGCGACATTTCTCTGGGGGCAACCGGCGAGAGTTGATCTAGCGCTGTCGCTCCCCGGTAACGTCATCTTCCCCGCCACAGCCACAACACGCCGAGTGCACCGATCAGCGCGCAAAGGTATTGCACGAGCGGCAGTGGCAGAAGTTCCAGAACCACGCCGATGTGGAATCCGATGAAAGCTCCGGCGATCCCGACCAGCGCGGTGGTGAGGTCCGTGTGTTGGGTTCCGACGATGTTGCGGGCGAACCAACTCTGCCCATAGCGACTGAAAGCCAAACCCGCCACGATGCCGATGAGCACGATGACGATCAGATGCGCCAGGGCCGTGTTGATGATGGGCATAGTGTCCGCCAAACAATGGAAATCACAAAGTCAGATCCGACCCAGGACCATCAGGATAACGAGGATGATCAAAACCGTACCGAGAAGGCCGACGCCACCATGGCCGAAGCCGTAGCCGTAGCCGCCAAAGCGACCGATGAAGCCGCCGAGCAACAGGATAACGAGCAGGATTACCAGAATGGTGGAAATCGGCATGATACGACCCTCGCTTCATAAGCCAAGTTTTCGCCTTGATATTAACTAGCGGCAAAAACCCGTCACTTGATCCCGATGTTGCCGAGAGATCCTATTAATCCGAACGCCTGCAGCAACCAGATCACGACGACGATCACGACGACTGCATTCAGGATCGACTTTATTTTTCCGTCCATCGGAATGTAGCTGTTGACCAGCCAAAGCAGTACGCCGACGACAATGAGAACGATGACGACTTGTTGAAGAACCATGGTAACCCCCTTTTCTCGCTCTGAAATGCTTTAGTTCGCCGGGCGCGGGGCGCGCGTCCCTGCGACCGCGACGCGATACGAAAGCAAACTCCGGTAGTATCGAACCTACCGAGCATTGAATAAGTTTACGATCCGCGGTGTTGAAAGGCACTGATGCAGGTTAGCGTCACCGCGAATTAGATCCAATGTCGCGGGTCCAGCCCGATTACATTTTTGCATTCCTGATCGCAACCCGACTGCGAGAGTTCAATGGGATCGCTTGCGAATGGGTAGTTTCCGAGTCTGTCAGAGCGGGGCCCTGCGTCTTAAAGCGGGCATCTATGACGGCGTCGTCCACATCGGGTCAACGCGTCGACACACGCAATGTCGAAGATGCGAACGCTATGAGAAATTCAAACTTCGAAGGAACAGAGCGGTCTCGACAGACCTGCCGACGGTGAGTGGCAACAGACGTAGGCTTCGACCAGCCGTCTCGGATGTAGTTTGGTCCCCGGTGCACGACGCGCCTCGGATGAAGATGGAAACGGAGTAAGCGCAATGAAACCAGTACAAACCATCATAATCGGGGCACTCGCGCTAGCCGTTGTAGTTCTCGGATACCTCTATTACCAGCGAACGCAGAACGACATCACGATCCAGCTGCCCAAGGTCGAGCTCAAGCGTTAGTTGAGCTGCACTGCCCGCCTCGTCCGTCCGAGAGGCTTGATATGCAAGATGTCACCATGATGCCCGTTCGGCGCATGTGCTACCGGACGGCCGCGGGACCTCCGCTTCCTATCCGTAAGCTTGTGGAGGCAGATGAGGAGCAGCGCTTGGTGACGGTCGAGGGCTCCCATCCGGTTCTCGCGGAAGGTTCCGGTCGGCACACTGCGAACCCGATAAGTCCGCACGGTCTTGGTGGTGTCACGGAGTTTCTGTCTGCCGGTCGCCAATATTTTCTCGAACCTGGCGCCACAGTTTTGACGAAAAATGGTCAAGGTTGTCGCCACGATAATCATGCTACGCTCATTTCGAGAGAGGCCTCTCACCACTTTCGCTGAGACGACATGAAAGGTCGACCATGAGCGTCAAGCAGGTTGGTAAGGCGCCGATAATCGAGGCGGTTGCAGGGGGAATCTCTGCGGACATTACCAGCCGGGCGTTGGATCAACGGATCCGACAACAGGAAATTCTATCGGAGCTGAGCGTAGTCGCCTTGCAGGGCGGCGATATTCGGGTCTTGATGGCGGAAACAGTCCGCTTGGTTGCCGAGGGATTGCCGTCGGAATTCTGTAAAGTCCTCGAATTCGTGCACGCCGACAACTGCTTCACGGTTTGCGCAGGGGTGGGGTGGGGGCCGGGTGTCGTCGGCGTCGCGCAAGTCGGAGCCGATCTTGCGTCTCCAGCGGGTTTCGCCCTCAAAACCGGGAAGCCGGTTATTTCCAATCATCTCGACAGCGAACAGCGCTTTCGGACGCCTGAATTGTTTGCCCGGTTCCAAATTTCACGCGCCATGAACGTCATTTTGCAGGGCGACGGAGCACCGTTCGGCGTCCTCGAAGTCGACAGCCGGTCGGAGATCGACTTCTCCGAGAGCGACATTCCCTTCCTCCAAGGCGCGGCGAATATCCTGGGAATGGCAATTGATCGGGAGCGCAATCAACAGCTTCTGAAAGGTGCGATCGAGCGCCAGAAAATGCTGCTCAAAGAGATGAATCATCGCATCAAGAATAGCTTGTCGATCGTCAGCAGCATGCTCCGATTGCAGGCCAAAGACGGTAGTGCCCTAACCGCAATTCAACAACTCGAGGCAGCTGCCGTTCGCGTACACGCCGTGGCTCGCGTCCACGAGAGCCTGTACCAGAGCGACGACGTCGAGCACCTGGATATAGGCCGTTACATCGAGCAGGTGTGTCGCGACATCGATGAAAGTATGGAGAATTGCGATATTCACATCGATGCCGAACACGATATCATGATCGCAACCGATCACGCTATTCCGCTCGCCTTGATGGTCAGTGAGCTGATTACAAATGCTGCCAAGCACGCATACGAAGGACAGACTAGGTTCGATATCTGGGTGGGACTGGCTCGCAAGGACGACACCATTCGCGTCTTCGTTCGAGATGAAGGTATCGGTCTGCCTGCGTCTTTCGATATGACCAGATCAACGGGTCTGGGCATGCGACTGTTGAGATCGTTTCTGCAGCAATTAGACGCCACGATTGCGCTGAGCCCGCGTGTGAAAGGCACAGAATTCGTCGTCGCAATACCG
>LNFM01006119.1_pt1 | contig 20045 bp, 14 predicted proteins | sample 596031 | NCBI WGS metagenome assembly LNFM01 (sample SAMN04254537, study PRJNA301005) | activated carbon metagenome | isolation source: dual media filters at the Ann Arbor, Michigan drinking water treatment plant | place: USA: Ann Arbor | reverse complement strand
GCGGCAAGATCCGCATCCCGATCAACGAGAGCACCGACGACAAGTCGCAGATCCAGGAATATCTCTCCGCCTATCACGGCGAGGGCATCCAGCATATCGCGCTCGGCACCGGCGACATCTATGAGACGGTGGAAACTCTCAAGACGAGGGGTGTGCCGTTCCAGACCGTGCCCGACACCTATTATGAGCAGATCGACAAGCGCCTGCCGGGCCATGGCGAAGACCTGGCGCGACTGGCGGCCGACCGCATCCTGATCGACGGCGCGCCGACCGAAGGCGGCGGGTTGCTGTTGCAGATATTTACCCAGACGGTGATCGGTCCCATCTTTTTCGAGATCATCCAGCGCCGCGGCAACGAAGGCTTCGGCGAGGGCAACTTCCGCGCCCTGTTCGAGTCCATCGAGCTCGACCAGATCCGTCGCGGCGTACTGAAGGCATAGGAGAACACCATGACCAGGAACTGGATCCCGTTGCGCCAGGTCGAAGGCAATGCTTCGCGCCAGGCCCATGTCCGGCTGCCCGAGGGCACGTTCGAGCGCGAGATCAGCAAAGAGGGCTTCTTCGGTCCGTCCGCCCAATTCCACCACAAGCACAAGCCGACCGACTGGGTCGAGTTCGACGGACCGATCCGTCCGCGCGCACTCGACCTCAACAAGCTGGTCACGGCCAAGGCCAGTCCGTGGATGGCCGAGCGGGTGATGGGCAACGCCCATATGCAGATGCGCATCTGGCGCCTCGACAAGGCGATGCCCGACCTGGCGCGCAACAGCGACGGCGACCAGCTCCTGTTCATCCACGAGGGCAGCGGTTCGCTGTTCTGCGATTACGGCCATCTCGACTATGTCGACGGCGACTATCTGATGATCCCGCGGGGCACGATGTGGCGGCTGGAGCCCAAAGCTCCAACCGTTTCGCTGATGGTCGAGGCGACGAACGATCACTTCACGCTGCCAGAGAAGGGGCTGGTTGGGCGGCACGCGATCTTCGATCCGGCGATGCTCGACACACCTCACATCGACGAGGCCTTCAAGGCACAGCAGGACGAGCGGACCTGGAAGGTGTCGGTGAAGCGGCGCCAACAGCTCTCGACCGTGACATTTCCATTCAATCCACTCGATGCGGTGGGCTGGCACGGCGACCTCAGCGTCGTGCGCATCAACTGGCGTGACCTCAGGCCGCTGATGAGCCATCGCGCCCATCTGCCGCCGTCGGCCCACACGACGTGGGTGGCGGGCCGCTTCGTTGTTTGTACTTTCGTGCCGCGGCCGTTCGAGACCGACCCGGAGGCGCTGAAGCTGCCGTTCTTCCACAACAACGACGATTTCGAGGAAGTGATCTTCTATCACAAGGGCAGCTTCTTCAGCCGCGACAACATCCACCCCGGCATGATGACGGTCCATCCGACCGGCTTCACGCATGGCCCGCATCCCAAGGCGTTCAATGCGGCAACGAAGGGTGGCAAGACCGAGACCGACGAGGTCGCGGTGATGATCGACACCCGCGATGCGGTCGACGTCGCCGATATGCCGGCCGGCGTGGAGTTCGACGGCTATGTGACGTCGTGGCGGCCGCCGGCCATGAAGCAGGCCGCAGAGTAGGGAAAACCGTAATGAAACTGGGAACGCTGAAGGAAGGCGGCCGCGACGGCACGCTGATCGTGGTCAACCGCGAGCTGACGCGGGCGGTGCGGGCCACCAACGTGGTGCCGACGCTGCAACGTGCGCTCGACGACTGGGCGGAGGTCGTGCCGCGCTTGCGCCTGCTGGCCGAGCAGCTCGCTGACGACAAGGCGCCGGGATCGTTCGAACTCGACAGTACGGCGCTCGCCGCCCCGCTGCCGCGCGCCTACCAGTGGGCCGACGGCTCGGCCTACGTCGTTCACGTCGAACTGGTGCGCAAGGCCCGCGGCGTCGAGATGCCGCCGTCCTTCTGGACCGACCCGCTGATGTATCAGGGTGGCTCCGACTCCTTCATCGGCTCGACCGACGAGATCGAGGCCATCGACGAGGCCTGGGGTATCGACTTCGAAGGCGAGATCGCGGTATTCGTCGACGACGTGCCGATGGGCACGCCGGCTGCCGCCGCGCGAAAGCACATCAAGCTGATCACGATCCTGAACGACGTGTCGCTGCGCAACCTGATCCCGGCCGAACTCAACAAGGGCTTCGGCTTCCTCCACGGCAAGCCCGCCACGGCCTTCGCGCCGGTTGCCGTGACGCCGGACGAGCTGGGCGACGCCTGGGACGGCGCCAAGCTCAGCCTGCCGCTGATCTCGACGCTGAACGGCAAGGAGTTTGGCCATCCCAACGCCGCCACCGATCTCACCTTCGACTTCGGCCAGCTCATCGCCCATGCTGCCAAGACGCGTCATCTCGAGGCCGGCACCGTCATCGGCTCGGGGACGGTCGCCAATCGCGATGCCGCGGCCGGCTGCTCCTGCATCGCCGAACGCCGCGTGCGTGAGACGTTGGACGGCGGCAAGCCGGTAACTCCGTTCATGAAGTTCGGCGACCGGATCCGCATCGAAATGTTCGACCGCGGTGGCCGGACGATCTTCGGCGCCATCGACCAGAAGGTCGTGCGTTACACGCCACCGGCCTGAGCCGTGCTAGGGTGAAGCCGGAGGCGGTCATGAAGCTCATCGGCTATTTTCGTTCGTCGGCGGCGTATCGCGTGCGGATCGCGCTCAATCTCAAGGGCATTGCGGTCGAGCACGCCTCCCGGCATCTGCGCAAGGGCGAGCAGAAGGCCCCGGACTACGCCGCGATCAACCCGCAGAAGCTGGTGCCGGCGCTGGTGCTCGATACCGGTGAGGTGCTGACCCAGTCGCTCGCCATCCTCGAATACCTGGAGGAGACCCATCCCCAGCCGCCTTTGCTGCCCAAGGATCCGGTGGGGCGCGCACGCGTCCGGGCGCTGGCGCTGATCCCGACGGCCGACATCCATCCCATCCAGAACCTGCGCGTGATGGGCTATCTGCGCGAGAAATTCGGGCAGACCGAGGAAAGCGCCTTCGGCTGGTCGCGTCACTGGATCGAAACGGGCTTCGATGCCTACGAGGCATCGATCATGAACGATTCCAGGACCGGCACCTTCAGCCACGGCGACTCGCCTACCATGGCCGACCTCTGCCTCATCCCGCAGGTCTTCAATGCGGCGCGTTTCAAGGTCGACATGAAAAGATATCCGACCATCCAGCGCATCTACGATTCCTGCATGCGGCTTCCGGCCTTCGACGCCGCCCAGCCGGCCAAGCAGCCGGACGCCGAGGCGTGAACAAGGGTCTCATTGCCAGCATCGTGGCGGTCGCCCTGGTTGGCATCGGTGCGGCGGCAGTGCCGGTCGTCGAAAGATATGCGGCGGGGCAGATCAAGGCGGAAATCGAGCGTGATGGCTCCAGCACGGTAGGCGGGGTGGAGGTCGGGCTCATCGAGCGCCGCATAACGCTCACCGACCTCAAGTCCAGCCGGGACGCCGACGTCTCCATCAGCCGTTGGCAAGCCTCGGGCCTGGGCTGGCCGCTGGCCGAGCTGATGCAGGGCCGCACGCCGCTGGCGGGCCTCAAGTGGGGCGACCCGCTGCAGGCCGACCGACTCGAATTGCGCGATTTGCGCATCGGCAACCGCGAGGCGGGCGGCACCTGGAAGTTGGAGTCACTTGTCCTTGAAGGGCTCGACCTTGAGCGCTTCGATGCCAGCGACGTCGGTCCCTACGGTCCCCTGGTCCTTGTTGCCCGGGCTCTAGGTGCGCTCTCGGTGCGCCGTCTGGAACAGCGCGGCATGGTCTTTGTCATGCCCGGCAGCGGCGACACTTTCAGCGTGGCGACGATCGTCGTCGAACGCTACGAGGGCGGGCACATGGCCACGATTGTCGCCGGCGACATCGAGGCCACGGCGAGCGGGGGCCGGACGCCGCTGTTCAAGGTGGCGGACATCGCGATCAAAGGCCTCGATGTCAGCCGAAGCATCGAAGCCTTTTCATCGGCGGACTGGTATCCCGGCATCTCGATCGGGCAATTCAAGGTCGAACGCGGCAGCGCCACGGGGTTCAGTGGCGATACGCTGGCGCGCTATGGCGTGTCGCTCGGATCGATCACCCTCGAAACGACACGCGAAAGCGACACGGTCAGCCGATCCAGGACACGCATCGATGGTTTCGTCCTGGCGCCGCCGCTCCGCAGCATGGAAGGCCTGCAGTTGCGCCTGGCCCTTCAGGCGATGGGGCTGCGCGAACTCAAGCTGGGCTTCGATTGCACGGGCGTGGAGGATCGTGCGCGCGGCGAGATCGCGGTCGATCGTTGTGCCCTCTCGGGCCACAATCTTGCGGAGATCAATTTCACCGGCCGGATCGTCGGCGCTGACGAGGCGTTCTGGCAGGCCATCGACCACGGCGATGTGGCTGCTCTCTACGATTCGAAGGCGGTCCTCGAGTCGGCGAAGCTGGTACTGGCCGACGCCAGCCTTTTGGAACGCGGGCTAAAAGCGCTGTCGGCGACGACGGGGCAGCCGGTGTCGACCACCAGGGCCAATCTGGCACGCGACATCAGGCGCTTCCAGCCGGCGGGCGTGCTGATCACCCCGACGCTGACGCAGCTTCTCGACACCGTCGCGCGGTTCGTCGAGCAGGGTGGGACGTTGACGCTCGATGCGCGGCCCGAGCCGCCGCTGGCGATCGACAGGATCGACTATCTGATGAGCCCGGGTGCCGATCTGGTGGAGGCGCTTGGACTGAAGGCCACCCTGTCGCGCTGAAACACATATTTGACATTTCAGCGGGTTTTGGGCAATATTTCTGTCAAGCTGGCGCGACATGCGCCGGCCTTTTTCGTTCCGGCAAGACCTACCCGCGGCCGCCCGCGGGCTCGCATTTAGCGCTTGGTGCAGCCGCCGCGAGTCCTGACTCGTGGGCCCTACAACCTCTGACCCTCAGTCTCCCGCGGAAACACGCGACCTCTTCCTCCTCTTCGAAGGAGTCGGACTCCGGGCACACTTAAGGGCACAACATACGTGCCTTTCAGGTGTGCCCGTCGAGCCGGGAAAAAGCCCGCATCCATTGGCTTCCAGGCGGCTGGAAAGCCGAACATCCGACAGCCGGTTTTGGCCAAATTTCAAAAGTTGGGCCCGGCGAAGTCGGTCCCTACCGCCTGCGGGCGTCGGCGATCAGCTGCTTCAGCGCAGCTGCGTCGACCGCGCCGGGGACGAACTGGTCGCCGATCACGAAGGCGGGTGTCCCGCGGACGCCGAGCGCGCCCGCCAGCGCCATGTTGCGGTCGATGAGGTGCTTGAACTTGGGGTCTTCCATGTCCTTTTCGAGCAAGGCCATGTCGAGGCCGACCGAGGCCGCGAGCTCGAGGATGCGGGCGCGATCGAGCTTTCCGCCGAATTCCATCAGGGCGTCATGCATCGCCGCATGCTTGCCCTGCTTGCCCGCAGCCAGGGCAGCGAGGGCTGCAATGCGCGACGGCTCGCCCAGGATCGGAAGGTCCTTGTAGACCACCTTGACCTTGCTGTCGGCGCCGACCACCTGCTTCACGGCCTGGTGCGCGCGCTTGCAGTAGGGGCACTGGTAGTCGTTGAAATCGACGATGACGACGTCGCCGTTGGCGTTGCCACTAAACGGCGCATCGGGATCGGCCAGCAACTCGGCCTTGTGCTGGCCGATGGCCTTTTGCGCCACCGCGTCGCGCTGGGTGTCCTGCTTGCGCTCCAGTTCCTGCATGGCTTCGACCAGCACTTCCGGGTTGGCGATCAGATAGTCGCGGATCTGCTTGCCGAGCACTCTCTGTCCGCCGGTATCCGCCGCCGTTGCCGGTGCGACGATGCGGCCGGGCGCGGTGAGGCCCGCGGCGAGGACGGCACCGCCACCGATTAGGGCAGCACAGAGGGCGAGGAGGGTTGAACGCATTGTCGTGAACTCCGGAGGGAGAGATTGAGGGGCCGGCGGCGTGACCGGAGCAATCGTCAGCGGCGCGGCCGCGAGGTGATGTAGGCCTTGATGTCCTGGGCGCGTTGCCAGGCCGGTGTGCCGGGCTGGAGGCTGCGTTCGGCGGTCGCCGCGTGCGACTGCGCCTCGGCACGCTGGCCGCGCAGGATTGCCATCTCGGCGCGGGCAAGCGACGTCATGCCGGCGTTGTTCTGCTTGGAATATGCGGAGGCCAGCAGCCGCCACAGTTCGAACGAGCCGGATTCCTGCTGTACCGCGAGTTCGAGGTTGCGGATGGCCTCGCGGTCGTTCTCGGCATTGTTGGTGTCGAGAAGCGCACGCCCCAGGTCGATCTTCAGGATGCCGACCGCCGGCAACAACTGGACTGCGCGGCGATAGAAGGCGACGGATTCGGCGGCGCGGCCATTCTCGTAGAGCATCTGCCCCTTCACTTCGTTGAAGTAGGGGTCGTTGGGATACTCCTTCAGCAGGCCGTCGATGGTGAGCAGCGCCGAGCCGAGATTGCCCTTGCGATAGAGCGCGATGGCGCGGGCATAGCGCGCCGGCACCGAGCGGTCGGCCTCGCTGAAGCGCTGCAGGGCGACGTCGGGCATGATGAAGCCGTAGAGCTTGGCCACCATGCGATGATGCATGTTGAGGGCTTGCGGCGTGTCGGGCGTATTGACGTAGGGCGAGCGTGCCGCGGCTTCCTCGAACGCGGAGATTCGCTCGGGTGTGAGCGGATGGGTCGACAGATAGGGGTCGCGCTGGGATATCGCCAGACGCTCTTCCTTCTGCAGCACGCGCAGGAACTCGATCGTGCCCTTCGGCGACTGGCCGGTCTTCTGCAGGTAGCTCATGGCCGCCTGGTCGGCGGCGAACTCCTGGGTTTGCGAATACTTGAGGAAGGACATGATCGATCCCGGCGCCTTGGTGGCGCCGCCGGTCGGGCCGCCCCGGCCGCCGCCACTGCCCGACACGGCGCCGCCCGCCAAAGCGCCGCCGGCCAGGATCGTCTCCAGGATCTGCATCGTCGACAGGGACCGCAGTTCTTCGTGCATGCGGGCCAGATGGCCGCCCGCGATATGGCCGCTTTCGTGCGCCAACACGCCGATGAGCTGGTTCGGCCTCTCGGTGCGCATGATCAGGCCGGTATTGATGAATATCCGCTGGCCGCCGGCCACGAAGGCGTTGAGGGAATTGTCCTGGACGATCATGATCTCGACCGCATTAGGGTCGAGTCCGGCCGCCCTCCAGATCGGAATGACGAAGGTTCGGATGGTGTTTTCGATCTCGGCGTCGCGTATGAGGTTGATCCGCTGGGCGTAGGCAGCATGAACCGGCGCCAGCGCGAGCAGCGAGAAGCAAATGAGGATGGTAATGCGTCTGAACACGGGCGGCACGGGTTGCAAGCAGGCTAGGAACGCGCGGCGGCTACGTCAATCGCGTAGCTTGGCGCTGGTGGGTGTTCTTTTGCTTTCGGCATGTGGCAGAAGTGAGACAGACAGGGCTACCGAGCAGGCCGCCTCCGCCGCCAATCCGGCCGGCAAGGCGGCCGGGCAAGGCGGCCTGTCGGGGGTTTTTCGGGGCGCCACATTTGCCGCCGCCTCGGCCGACGAGAGCCGCGCCGCAGAAGTTGGACGCGAAGTCCTGCTGAATGGCGGCAATGCCGTCGATGCCGCGGTCGCCATGTATTTCGCGCTCGCGGTCACGTTGCCGTCGGCGGGTGGGCTGGGAGCTTCGGGCGCCTGCATCGTGCACAACAGCAAGACCATGGCGGCTGAATCGTTCGTCTTTGCCCCGGTCGCGGCGCCTGGCGCGGTCAACGGCGTGTCGTTCACGATACCGACCGGCGTGCGCACCATGACTCTGATGCACGTCCGCCACGGCCAGGGCCGCTGGGAGCAGTCCGTGTCGGGCGCCGAGCGCATGGCCCGCTTCGGCGTTCCAGTGTCGCGGGCCCTGGCGCGCGACCTCCAGGCCGGTGGCGCGCTCCTCGGGAGCAACCGCGAAGCCCAGCGCATTTTCGGCAGCGCGCTGGCAGAGGGCAGCAATCTGGTGCAACCCGAGCTTGCCGGAACGTTGGCCGTGATTCGCTCGCGCGGCGGTGTCGACTTCTTCCAGGGAACATTCGCCCGCACCCTGTCCGATCAGATCTCGCAGATGGGCGGCAGCATGCCCCTCGAGACACTGCGCAGCGCGGTGCCGCAGGCAGGGCTGCCGTCCGGCGAAAACTACGGCACCTTCGGCCGCCAGCGTGTCTATGTCGCGCCGCCGCCGATGGCGGGCGGCGCCGCCCTCGCAGGCTGGCGCGGTCAGGCGCCAGGTGGCGGGACACCCACCGATTCGGGCGGTTTCGCCGGCTTCGTGGCGGTCGATAGCAAGGCCAATGCCGCGGCCTGCAGCCTTTCCATGGGGCAGTTGTTCGGGGCGCGCATGGTCGTGCCGGGAACCGGCATCATGCTCGGCGCGCCGACACCGGAAGCGGCGTCCGTCAGTCCGGTGATCATCGCCTATCCCAGCAGCGGAGAATTCATCTTCGCCGGCGCGGGCGGCGGGGCGTCGACCGTCGCCCAGGCGACGGGCTTCGTGGCGCGGAGCGTGGTCGAGGCGGGGCAAACCCTGGCCAGCGTGTTGACCCAACGTCGCGGCCAAGGCGGCTTCGTCAACGCCATCGCCTGTCCGAGCGGGCTGCGCGGCGGTGCGGCGAGCTGTCAAGGCGCCATCGATCCGGCAGGCGCCGGCCTCGCGCTGCTGGCCATTCCCCAATAGGACCGGCAGTCATGTCGGGAAAGCTGTCGCGGCGCTCCGGCGCCGTCGATCCCTTCATCGTGATGGATGTCATGGCGGCGGCGGCGGAAAAAGAAGCCGCTGGCGACACAGTCGTCCATCTCGAAGTGGGTCAGCCCAGCACGCCCGCGCCCAGGGGCGCATTGCTGGCGGCGCGTGCCGCGCTGGACACGGATCGCATCGGCTATGTCGCGGCACTGGGGATACCGGCGTTGCGCGAACGCATCGCGCGTCACTATGGTGAATTCTATGGTGCCGATGTGCCGGCGGAACGCGTGATCGTGACGACCGGCTCGTCGGGCGGCTTCCCGCTGGCCTTCCTGGCGAGCTTCGATGCCGGCGATCGCGTCGCTCTGGCAGCACCTGGCTACCCCGCGTACCGAAATATCCTGGCGGCGCTCAATCTCGAGGCCGTCGACCTGCCGACCTCGGCCGCCGATCGCTTCCAGCCGACCGTCGCGGCGCTGGAGAAGGCCGGAAAGATCGACGGCCTGATCCTGGCCAGCCCGTCCAATCCCACGGGCACGATGGTCGACCGCGCTGAGCTCAAGGCATTGGCGGACTGGTGCACCCGTAACGGCGTGCGGTTGATCTCCGACGAGATCTATCACGGCATCGTCTACGAGGGCGAAACGCACTCCGCGGTTGAGGTGTCCGGCAGCGCCATCGTGGTCAACAGTTTCTCGAAGTATTTTTCGATGACCGGCTGGCGGATCGGCTGGCTCATCGTGCCGCCCGACCTGGTTCGGCCGATCGAGCGGCTGACGCAGAATTTCTTCATCTCCGTGCCGACGCTCTCGCAGCATGCAGCACTTGCTGCCTTCGAGTGCCGCGACGAGCTCGACGGTCACGTCCGGCGCTACCGGACCAACCGAGACTTGCTGATGGCGGGCCTGCCGACGGCCGGTCTCGATCGCCTGACGCCGGCGCAGGGTGCGTTCTACCTCTATGCCGACGTATCGCATCTGACCAACGACAGTCGCGAGTTCTGCAGCCGCATGCTGCGCGAGGCCGGCGTCGCCACGACACCGGGAGTCGATTTCGACCGCGCGCGAGGCACCGGCACTTTGCGCATTTCCTTCGCGGGGTCGACGGCGGAAATGGAGGAGGCGTTGCGCCGTCTCAAGGCATGGCGTCGGACATGAGACCCCGACGCGCCGCTCGGGCGTCAGTGGAGCCGGCGCCGATCGCGCGTCGGCGTGGACGACGTGGAGGCCGTCATTTGCTGCGTCTCGACCGGGGGCACCGGCCCGGCATGGTGGCCGATGATGTACCAGCCGTCGTTCAGCCGCGTAAAGCTGTTGGTCGCCATAAGCTGCCCATTGGCCAGGATTTCGCGGCAGACGACGAGGGCCAGGCCGGGGCGTCCCACCACCCATTCCTCGGCGCAGCTTACGCGCGGCGCTTCAGGATGGCGCATGATGGCTCGCCAGCTCGCCATGATCTCCGATCGCTCGTGCAGGGCGGCCTGGCCGGGGTGGAGGCAGATCAGCGATCCGCCCGGTGCCCAGAGCCCGTCCATCGCGGTGGCGTCGCGATCGTTGAAGGCGCGATAGAACGCACGGTTGGCCGCCAGCACGGCCTCGCGTTCCTCATCGTCGAATTCCGCCAGGAGTGGCGGCAGGCGGGGTGGGCGGCGCGGCATTCGACCCTCGAAACTCCCTGGTTGCGCGGCCTAGGATTAGCCGACACAGAAGAGGCATCCAACCGCAGAGAACGACGATGTCCATTCCCAAGCTCGAATTTCCGCCGTTTCATCTGCCGCCCGAGGCCGAGGCCTTGCGGGGGGAAGTCCGCGAATTCCTCAAGAAGACGCTGCCCGGTCTCAAGACCGAGGACCGGTTCGCGAGCTGGAACACGCGTTCCTCGGAGTTCAGCAAGGCGCTGGGCAAGCGCGGCTGGATCGGCATCACCTGGCCCAAGCAGTATGGCGGCAGCGAGCGCAGCTTCCTCGACCGCTATGTCGTCACCGAGGAATTGCTCGGCAACGGCGCTCCCGCTGGCGCACATTGGGTGGCCGACCGCCAGTCCGGCCCGCTGCTGCTGCGGTTCGGCAACGAGAAGCAGCGCCAGGCGATCCTTCCGAAGATCACCGCGGGTGAATGCTATTTCTCGATCGGCATGAGCGAGCCCGATTCAGGCTCCGATCTCGCCTCGGTGCGTACCCGCGCCGAGCCGGTGCCGGGGGGCTTCCGCGTCAATGGCACAAAGGTCTGGACCTCCGGCGCCCATCGCAATCACTACTGCATCACCCTGGTGCGCACCTCGGGCCAGCATGGCGATCGGCACAAGGGACTGAGCCAGCTCCTTGTCGATCTCAAGGCCCCGGGCATCACCATCCGGCCGATCATCAATCTCGCCGGCCGGCACGACTGGAACGAGGTGACGTTCAACGACTGCTTCATCCCCGAGGAGTGCCTGATCGGCAACGAGGGCGATGGCTGGCTACAAGTGACCAGCGAGCTCGCCTTCGAGCGCAGCGGTCCCGAACGCTTCATGCAGAACTTCCATGTGCTGCGTGAGCTGGTGCGCGTGCTGGGCCGCCAGCCGGCCAAGCGGGCAGGGGCCATCCTCGGTCGCATCGTCGCCCGGCTCTGGACTCTGCGGCAGATGTCGGTCGCGGTGGCCGGCATGATGCAGGGCGGCAAGTCGCCGGCGATCGAAGCGGCGCTGGTGAAGGACCTCGGTACGATCTACCAGCAGGACCTGCCGGAGATCGCCCGCGTGCTGGCCGAATCCGATGCGACCACCGAGGAGGACATGGCCGATTTCCTCGACGTCGCCCAGTACGCCACCATGATGGCGCCCTCGTACACCATCCAGGGCGGCACCACCCAGGTCCTGCGCGGCATCGTCGCCCGCGGCCTCGGCCTGCGTTGAGGAGACCGACGATGGATCACGACACGCGCGAGATGCTGCTCGACACCGCCGGCCGGTTCTTCGCCGAGCGCTGCGGCAAGGACATCGTGAACGGAGTCGAGAAGGGCGTGTGGCCTGCCGATTTCTGGACCGAGATCGAGGAGATGGGCCTGCCGCTCGTCGCCGTGCCCGAGGACAAGGGCGGTGTCGGTGGCAGCCTGGCCGACATGATGGCCGTGCTTCGGCTAGCCGGCGAGAACGCCGTGCCAGTGCCGCTCGCCGAGACCGCGCTCGCCAACTTGCTGCTGTCCGCCGCTGGCGGCACGCCGGCGCCGGGGCCTGCAACGGTCGTGCTCGGCGGTTTGGCGCTCAACAACGGGCGCGTCACCGGCAAGGTTGATCGCGTGCCGTTCGCCGGCGTCGCCGAGCGTTTCGTGGGTGTCGCGAACTCGGGCGGCAAGCCTGTCGTCGTCGTGGTCGCCAAGGGCAATGCCAAGGTAACGGCGTCGCCCAGCCATGCCGGTGAACCCTATGGGTCGGTGGCCTTCGACAAGGCTGCTTGCGAGTTTTCCGGCGACTCGACCGTGGGTGCCGATCGCGCGCTCGAACTGGCCGCCCTGGCGCGGGCCATGCAGATGGCGGGCGCGGCCGACAAGGTTCTGGCCACTACCGTCGAGTATTCCAAGCAGCGCGTACAGTTCGGACGCTCGATCTCGACCTTCCAGGCGATCCAGCACATGCTGGCCGAACTGGCGAGCTGCGTCGCCGCCACCATCGCCTCGGCCGAAGCCGCCTCGCGCGATGCCGACGAGGGCGGATTGGCCGGCGGCGGCAGCTTCTCGATCGCCGCGGCCAAGACGCAGGCCTCCGACTTCGCCCAGCGAATCGCGGCCATCTCGCATCAGTCGATGGGTGCGATGGGTTTCACCCACGAGCACATCCTGCATCACTACACGCGCAGGCTCTGGGTGTGGCGCCGCGATTTCGGCAGCGAGAGCTTCTGGGGCGAGAAGATCGGCGCCGCCGTCGCCAAGGCCGGCCCGCAGGCCCTGTGGCCGTCGCTGACGTCGAGCAAGTACACGGCATAGGGACCTCCGCCTTCACGATTGCGGCAAAACCGGCTAGAGACGCCTTGGCGGGCGATGCCCTGCCGAGGGGGGAGCCGATGTCTGCACTACGCTCGATCGTTCTCGCGTTGGGCCTGATGTGCGTGTCGGTCGCGACCGTCCAGGCCCAGGCGCCGGCGGCGTTGCCCCCGGGCATGACACAGGAGCAGTTCAACGCGCTGGTCGACGCCATCAGCAACTCGGTCACCGAGAAACTCAAGGCCGAGGGTGCCACTGCGGCACCCGCGCCTGCCGGCGCCGCCCCTGCAAGCTCCAAGTCCAAGGCCAAGCCGCCGGCGCCCACCGTCGTGGTCACGCCGATCCCCGAAGGGCCAGGGCCTTTCGCCGTCTTCTTCGAGCGCGCCGGCAAGGTCATGCGCGCTATCCCCGTGCTCGGTACCCATCTCGCCTCCATTCCCGGGCTGCTCGACCAGAGCGCGAGGGGCGGCCGCGGCACATCGGGATTCCTGCTCCTGTTGGGCCTCGTCGCCGTGGCGGCGGTCGCGGCCGAAGCGGTCCTGCGCGCCCTCATGACGCGGTTCCGCCATCGCCTAGCCGATGGCGCCCGCCCCGAGCATGGCCTGCGCTCGGTTGGGCATCTCGGCCTGCTGGCGGTGCTCGACGGGTTGGGTGTCTTCGCCGTCTGGGTGATCTGCAATGCCGCCATCGGCGCCTGGTTCACCGGCTCGATCGGCCAGGACAGGCTCGCCGCCGCGGTCCTCGACGGCATCTTCCACTGGCGCCTCTACGTGTTCCTGTTCCTGATCGTTCTGCGGCCAGCGCTGCCGCAGGCCAGGCTCTGCGACGCCACCGACAACGACGCGCGCGCCATGTATGTGCGCATCGAGGCGGTGATGTTGCTGATCATCCTGGGGCGCATCCTGGGCCAGGTGCTGATGGCCATCGGCACGCCGCAGACCGCCATCGCCGCCTACCAGGTGATCGGCGCCGCGGTCTACGTCTCGGCCTTCATCTGGCTGGTGCGGGGCTCGCGCGACGCCGCCGCGCAGTGGTTCGGTGGCCTCGGCAAGGCCGCCCCCCTGGTCGGCGCGCTGGGCCGCAACTGGGTGCCGGTCGGCGTCACCTTCTTTGCAGCACTTGGCCTCACCCTGGTCTACGGCGCCGTCTCGGGCCTCACCCATGTCGGCAACGCCATGCTTCTGACCGTCGTCCTCGTGGTCGGCGTGCTGCTGTTCGAGACCTTCATGCAGGCCTTCGTGCGCCGCCTCGACTCGCAGCTCGAGGGCGGCACCCCGGCCAGCGACCGGCCCAAGCTGCCCGACGTGGTAGCGCGCTGCGTCCGCGTCGCCGTGCTGATCGGTGTCGGCGTCACCATCGCCGAGAGCTGGGTCGTCCAGGTGCTGGCGTTGGCCGACGAGAATCAATGGGAGACGATCACGCGGTCCTCCCGCACCGCGGGCTTCACCCTGTTCCTGGCCTTCGTGCTGTGGGAGCTCTTCAAGTACTCGACCGATCCTTATATGGCGCGCAAGAACAAGGATGCCGCGGCCGCCATCGCCGATGGTGACGCCGCCGGGCCGCCGGCGTCGCGTATCAGCACCATGATGCCGCTGATGCGCATGACTGCCGCCGTCCTGATCGGCGTCATCGCCGTCATGGTAGCGCTGGAATCCTTCGGCGTGAACATCACGCCACTGATCGCCGGCGCCTCGGTCTTCGGCATCGCCATTTCGTTCGGCAGCCAGACGCTGGTGAAGGACATCGTCTCGGGCATCTTCTACCTGTCCGACGACGCCTTCCGCGTCGGCGAGTACATCGACTGCGGCAAGGCCAAGGGCACGGTCGAGGGCTTCACGCTGCGGTCGATCAAGCTGCGACACCAGAACGGCCAGGTTCACACCATCCCGTTCGGCCAGCTGGGCCAGATCACCAACTTCAGCCGCGACTGGATCACGGTGAAGTTCAACATGCGCTTCGCCGGTGGCACCGACATCGAGAAGCTGCGCAAGGCGGCCAAGAAGATCGGCACCGACATCGCCGAGATGCCGGCCTTCAAGAACGACCTTCTGGCGCCGTTCAAGATGCAGGGCGTGGCCGACGTCGCCGAGAACGCGCTGCTGGTCCGCTTCAAGTTCACCGCCCGGCCCGGGAACCCCGCCGCCATCCAGCGCGAGGCGGTAAAGCGCATGTTCAACACCTTCCCTGGCCTCGGCATCGAGTTCGCCAGGGAAGGCGCAGCCGTGGTGGTGACCACCGGCGGAACGACGATGGAGCCGGCCTCCGCGACCTCTGCCCAGACCGAACCGGCGCCGCCACCGGCTGCACCGGCCAAGGCCGCCGCGGAGTAGCGGGGGGCTCCTTTTCCGGACACGACTTGTCCAGGACCTGTCTGATAATTCCGGCACCTCTGTCATCGCGGGCGGTGTTGAACCCGGGCTCCGGCACACGAAGTGTCCCGTCAAATGGCGTCAGCTGTACCGAAGCGTGCGCCGCGTCCCGCCGGAATCGACGGTGTTTCAACGACTTGCCGGAACTCCCCGGCACAACGCCGATGCCGCTCCGGCGTGGCGCCGAATCGCGGAGTTGTTCGATAGTTCACGTAGCCGCGAACGCCATGAACTTGGGCCGCGACCGGCCGCGAAAAAGGCCGCTCCGGGCAAGTGACCGGGCGGCCCGCGCTATGGACGCAAGAAATCGCGACGATATCAGAAACATAGCCCAAAACCTGCTGAACTTGCAAGTATCAGTCAGGATTCAGCAGCGTGACCGTCAGCGTGTCGCCGTTGTTGACCGCGAGCTCCGGCGCGGAGCCAGTGAGGAAATCGTTGAAGGGAAAGGAATAGACGTCGGAGAAGCAGCCGTAGATCGCATTGGCCCACGGGTTGTAGTAGGGCTTGGTGGGCTGGAGCGAGCTAAACAGAGTATTGGCCGGGGCAGCCTCCCAGGCCGAGCTGGGCTGCGAGCCGTATTGCGTGCTGCCGATAAAGCCGTAGGCGAATCCCGCCATCAGGTCGCGCGAGATCGCGGAAAACACGTTGTTGTCGCCGGTGTTGCCGTTCGCGTTGCTGCCACCGCCGGCTCCCGAATAGGACCAGGCGTATTTCATCACCGCCAAATAAATCACCGAGCTGAAGTCGGCGAAGACCATGTCCGTGTTCATGGTGAAATTCCCCAACACGGTGGACGTGCCGGCGATGGTTAGCGTCAGGCCGTTATAGGTGAGCTTGGAGACCGTGTAGTTCTGTGCCCGGAAATCGGGCGACGGCGGACTCTGGACTCCGTCATACGTGTTCTGAAGGAGTGGAGCCGTCGGGCTATCGATGAAGATGTGGACGAGGTAATTGCTGAATCGGGGATAGAGCGGCAGCCAAAAGGGATTTCCAGCATTCGGGCTTATGACGCGGACGATCTGACTGCCGTTCTTTACAACCGTGGCCGGATTGGAGCTGGTGAGGCCGGCCAGGGTCGTGTTGAGTGACTTCAACTGCGACCCAGGCTTGGGCCGGCCCCTTGTGTTTCCGCCCGAGCTTTGCGGGCTGGTGCTGTGCATCTGGAGCGGAATCGAATACCAGTTGATGTAGGTGATATCGACGTTGGCCGACTGCGAGGATCCGGCGAACTCCAGATTCTGGAAGCGGGTCTTGTTCGTCGTATCCGTGTAGGCGGGGTCCGTGGGACAATTCGCGGACGATTTTGGCAAGTTGAGCGCCGCGTCGCTGAAATAGAGATGCCCCTGCCAGTTGGTCGGCCCCATGCTGATGGTCGCGGTTTGCCCCAGCTGCTGCGAGATCCCGTTTTGCAGCGCAGTCCGGTTGTAGGTTGCCGCCAGCGGCGGCCCGATCAACCCGTTGAGATCGTTGGCCTGGATGAACGTCACCCACGGCTGGCGCACGCGGTCGTTCTTCGACTCGACATTGATGGTGTACATTTTCCCCCCTTGCGCTGCTGCAGAAAATCTAGCGTCACGGGCGCTGCCCGATCAATTGGACATTAGGGGAACTGCCGATGCACCCGACATGGGCTAGGGCGTCGCCGCCGGTTCGCGCCCATCGCCGCCGTGCTAATGTGCGCGACGACAACAGGTGGAGGCAGTAACAGATGAGCGTGCGGGCGGGACGTGAGTTCCTGGCGATTCCGGGGCCGACCACGGTGCCGGATGAAGTGCTGCGGGCGATGCATCGCCCGGCGGTGGATATCTATTCCGGCCCGCTACTGGCGCTGACCGACAGCCTTTTGCGCGACGTCGCCCGCGTTTTCAACACCAAGGGCCAAGCCTACATCTACATCGCCAACGGCCACGGCGCCTGGGAGGCCACGCTCACCAACGTGCTCAGCAAGGGCGACAAGATCCTGGTGCTGGAGAGCGGCCGCTTCGCGATCGGGTGGGGCGACAATGCCCGCCGCATGGGGGTCGACGTCGAGGTGCTGAAGGGCGACATGCGCCGCGCGGTGCGGCCGTCCGAGGTCGAGGCCCGCCTCAAGGCCGACAAGGACGGTTCCATCAAGGCCGTGCTGGTGGCGCAGATCGACACTGCCTCGGGCGTTGTGAACGACATCGAAGCGATCGGCAAGGCGGTGCGCGCGGCCAAGCACGATGCGCTGTTGATGGTCGATGCGGTGGCGTCGCTCGGCTGCATGCCGTTCGAGATGGATGCCTGGGGCGTCGACGTGGCCATGTCGGGCTCGCAGAAGGGCATGATGACGCCGCCGGGCCTGGGCTTCGTCGCCGCCAGCGACCGCGCGCGCGAGGTGCACAAGAAGGCGGAACTGCGCACGCCCTACTGGGACTGGACCGAGCGCGAAGGCCCGCTTCATTACCAGAAGTACGCGGGCACGCCGCCTGAACACCTGCTGTTCGGCCTGCGCCAGGCGCTCGACATGCTGTTCGAGGAGGGCCTCGACAACGTGCATCGTCGCCACCGGCTGCTGGCCGAGGCGGTGCGTCGCGCCGTCGGCGTCTGGTCGGAAGGCCAGGCGATCGGCTTCAACATCATCGAGCCCGAGGAGCGATCCGACTCGGTCACGTGTGTGACGACCAATGGCCACGATCCGGAGGCACTGCGTGCCTACTGCAACCAGAAGTGCGGCGTGATCCTGGGCCATGGCATCGGCGATCTTTCCGGCAAGGCCTTTCGCGTGGCGCACATGGGCCACGTCAACGCCCCGATGGTGCTGGGGACCTTGAGCGTGATCGAGATGAGCCTCAATGCGCTCAACATCCCGCACGGCAAGGGCGGCGCGCAGGCCGCCATCGACTGGTTGGGCGCCGAGGTGAAGGCCTAGTCTCTTTTGGACCGCGAGCCTCTGGCTCGCTCATGAAGCGCGCGAGACGCGCGCGGTCCGGAAGCGGACTGAAACGAAAAGAGCGCCTCCGCGGAGGCGCTCTTTCCAATTCAGGGACTAGAAGTCCTCAGTCAGCGGCGCCACCAGCCGCGCTTGGGCTTCTCCGGCGGAACGTCCGCCACCGGGATCACCGGAATGACGGGGGCTGGCGGCGGCTCGGGCGCCTGCATCACGACCGGCGCGGGAGCCGGAGGGGGAACATAGACGGGTTCCGACGGCGGCGGAGGAGGCGGAGCGGCCTCGACGTTCACCGGCGGACCTGCATCGTAGGGCGCGTGCTCGCGGGGTGTGTGTTCTTGAGGGGCGACCATAGAGTCGGGCATGGAAGCGGTCGCGGTATAGCGCTCTTCCGACTGCGTGGGTTCCTGCCGCGGGGGCGCATCGGAGGCGAACTCCTCCGACGTATAATCGCGGTCGCGCGGCGCGTGTTCGCCGTTGGGCTCGCCCTCGCCGGGCTCGCGACGCCGGCGGCGGCCGCCGCGGCGTCCACGGCGACGACGTCGATCGCCGTCGCCATCACCACCACGATCGCCGGCGGGACGGTCTCCGGCAGGACGCCGCTCGCCATCGGCGTGCACGCCTTCGCCTTCGACGGGTTCGCCGTCTTGGTCATCGCCCACCTGTCGATCACGGGGCGCATGGTCGTGGCCGTTTTCGGCCGAACCGTTCGGCGCACGTTCATCGGCTGGATATTCCTCGCCGGCAGCCCGGGGAGCCCGGTCTGCGCTGTCGCCTTCGGGGCGGTCGCCCCGACGCCGCCGCCGACGGCGGCGGCGGCCACGGCCATCGCGGCCTTCGCCTTCCTCGCCCTCGGGACGGCGTTCGCTGCGCTCGGCCGGTTCGCCGGCTTCGCCGACCTCGCGCTCCTCGACATCGTCGGGCTCGTCGCCGATAGGCAGCTCGCGCGAGACCTCGTCGTAGTTGGCGCGGGCCAGTTCCTGGGCCGGGCGGTCTCGGTCCTCGCGGCGCGTGCGCACGCGCTCGATCTCGCAATCGGCGGCGTTCAGCTCGTCGTCGGATTCCACCGACACCGTGAAGCTGTAACGCTTCTCGATCTCGGACAGGGTGTGGCGCTTGGTGTTGAGCAAGTAGAGCGCCACCTTCGGCGGCACGCTGACCAGGATTTCGGTCGCGCGCCGGCGGACGCCTTCTTCCTCGATGGCCCGCAGCGCATGCAGCGACGCGGATTCGATGGAGCGGATACGGCCGATGCCGGCACAATGCGGGCAGAGCTCGGTCGAATGCTCGAGCAGGCTCGGCCGCAGGCGTTGGCGCGACATTTCCAGAAGACCGAAAGCCGAGATGCGGCCGATCTGGATGCGGGCGCGATCGGTGCGCATCGCATCCTTGACCTTGTGCTCGACCTGCCGTTGGTGCCGCGTCTCCTCCATGTCGATGAAGTCGATCACGATCAGGCCGGCAAGATCGCGCAGGCGGACCTGGCGGGCGATTTCCTCGGCCGCCTCGATGTTGGTCCTGAGCGCCGTCTCCTCGATGTTCCGCTCCTTGGTCGAGCGGCCCGAGTTGACGTCGATGGCGACCAGCGCCTCGGTCGGATTGATGACGATGTAGCCGCCGCTGCGAAGCTGGACGGTCGGCGAATGCATGGCGTCGAACTGCGCTTCCACCTGGTAGCGGTGGAAGAGCGGGATCTGCTCCTTGTAGAGCTCGACCTTGTTGGCTTGGTGCGGCACGAGCTGGCGCATGAAGCCGCTGGCGGCCTCGAAGCCAGCTTCGCCCTCGACCAAGACCTGGGCGATATCGGTATCGTAGACGTCGCGCAGGGAGCGCTTGATGAGGTCGCCTTCCTCGTAGATCAGGGCCGGCGCCGTGGACCGCATCGTGAGCTCGCGGATGCTGTCCCACAGCCGCGACAGGTATTCGTAGTCGCGCTTGATATCGATGTTGGAGCGCTCGAGCCCTGCGGTGCGCAGGATCACGCCCATGCCCTGCGGCACGTCGAGCTCGCCCAGCATCTCCTTCATCCGCTTGCGATCGGCGGGGTTGGAGATCTTGCGCGAGATGCCGCCGCCACGACCGGCGTTGGGCATCAGCACGCAATAG
>LNFM01006117.1_pt1 | contig 20054 bp, 17 predicted proteins | sample 596031 | NCBI WGS metagenome assembly LNFM01 (sample SAMN04254537, study PRJNA301005) | activated carbon metagenome | isolation source: dual media filters at the Ann Arbor, Michigan drinking water treatment plant | place: USA: Ann Arbor | reverse complement strand
AGGGCGTGAAGGCGGTCAAGCCGGTGTGGATCCGCTCGGCCACCGTGATGGGCGCGCGCGACCGCGACATCTTCTGGCGCATCGTGCTGCCCGGCGCCCTGCCCTTCGTGCTGACCGGCCTGCGCCTGGGGCTGGCCGCGGCCTGGCGCATCCTGGTCGCGGTGGAGATGCTGATGTCGGTGAAGACCGGCCTGGGCTGGATGATCTTCGGCTCGCAGACCTTCCTCAACACCGACGTGATGCTGGCCACCATCGTGCTCATCGGCCTCATCGGCGTGGGCCTGGAGAAACAGGTCTTCGAACGCATCGAGCGCCGCACCGTCGTGCGCTGGGGCATGGTGAAGGCATGACGGCGCCGCGCCCCCGGCCGGCCCGGCGATGAGCGGTCCCGGCGACACCGCGCTGGCCAAGGCGCAGCGCAACGATGCCGACAGCCTGGCGCAGGCGGCGCGTCGCCGCTTCGGCCGCACGCTCCTGCTGGGCTGCGCCGGCTTCGGCGCAGCCCTGCTGCTGTGGGAGCTCTTCGCGCGCAGCGGCCTGTTCTCGAAGGCGCTGACGCCGCCGCTGCAGTTGATCGGCCTGCGCCTGCTGCAGATGGTCTCCGAGGGCGAGATCTTCATCCACACCGGCCTGACGCTGATGCGCATGCTGGTCGGCCTGGGCATCGCCTTCGCCGTGGCCATTCCCTTCGGCATGCTGATGGGCACCTCGCGCACCACCGAGCGCATGTTCTCGCCGCTGCTGAGCGTGCTGATGCCCATCCCGTCGCTGGCGTGGGTGCCGCTGTTCGTGCTGTGGTTCGGCCTGGGCAACCTGGCGACCATCCTGGTGGTCATCTACGCCTCGGTCTTCACGCTGATCTTCAACACCTGGGTGGGCGTGCGCGCCATCAACCCGGTGTGGACCAAGGCCGCGGTGGTGATGGGGGCGAGCCCCGCCCAGTCGCTGGCCAAGGTGGTGTTCCCGGGCACGCTGCCCTACATCATCTCGGGCCTGCGCATCGCGTTCGGCCGGGCTTGGATCGCCGTCATCGGCGGCGAACTGCTGGCCAGCCCGCAGTTCGGCCTGGGCAAGATCATCTTCGATGCGCGCGAGTACCTCGACACCGAATCGATGCTGGCGGCCCTGGTACTCGTCGGCCTGATCGGCATCGCCGTCGAGAAGCTGGTGCTGCGGCGCCTCGAGCGCGCCACCATCGAGCGCTGGGGCATCTCCCAGGGCGGCGGCGGCTGAGCGGAACACGGGCCCACACGATGCAGACCCTGCAACAGGAACTGGCCGCCATCGTCGGCCCGGCGCACGCCGTCTTCGACACGGCCGACCACGCGCGCTACGTCAACGACTGGTTCGGCCGCGAAGGCGGACGCGCGCGCTGCGTGGTGCGCCCGCACAGCACGGCCGAGGTGGCGGCCGTGGTGGCCTGCTGTGCACGCCATGGCGTGGCGGTGGTGCCGCAGGGCGGCAACACCGGGCTGGCCGCCGGCGCGCTGCCCGACGACAGCGGCACGCAGTGCCTGCTGTCGCTCGAACGCATGACCGCGCTGCGCGACCTGGACACCGCCGGCAAGACGCTCACGGTGGAGGCCGGCGCGGTGCTGGCCACGGTGCACGCCGCCGCGCGCGAACAAGGCCTGGAGTTTCCGCTGACCATGGGCTCGCAGGGCAGCGCCACCATCGGCGGCCTGCTGTCCACCAACGCCGGCGGCACCGCGGTGCTGCGCTACGGCAACGCGCGGGCACTGTGCCTGGGCCTGGAAGTCGTGACGCCGCAAGGCGAGGTCTGGAACGGCCTGCGGCGCCTGCGCAAGGACAACACCGGCTACGACCTGCGCGACCTCTTCATCGGCGCCGAGGGCAGCCTGGGCGTCATCACCGCGGCCGTGCTGACCCTGGTGCCCACGCCCAAGGCCCGGCTGGCCGCGATGGTCAGCGTGGCGTCACCGGCACAGGCCATCGCCCTGCTGCAGACCGTGCAGCAGCGCGCCGGGCCTCTGCTGACGGCCTTCGAGCTGATCTCCGGCGACTGCCTGCGCCTGGTGGCGCAGTACTTCCCGCAGCTGCCCCATCCCTTCGGCGCCGCAGCCGCGCCCTGGGCCGTGCTGCTCGAACTGTCGGACCACGAATCGGAGGCCCATGTCTTCTTGCTGATCGAGAGCCTGCTGGGCGAGGCGATCGAGGCCGGGCTCGCCATCGACGCGCTGATCCCGCAGTCGCTGGCCCAGTCGGCGCGCTTCTGGGCCATCCGCGAACACATCCCGCTGGCGCAGGTCGATGACGGCAAGAACGTCAAGCACGACATCTCGCTGCCCATCTCGGCCATCCCGCAGTTCCTCGAAGACGCCGGGCCGATGTTGCAGGCCCTGCATCCTGGCGCTCGCATCATCGCCTTCGGCCACCTGGGCGACGGCAACCTGCACTGCAACGTGGCCGCGCCCGCCGGCCGTCCGCCGCAGGAGGTGCTGGAGAAGAAGGCCGCCATCAACGACGCCGTGCACGGGCTGGTGGTCCGGCTCGACGGCTCGATCTCGGCCGAGCACGGCATCGGCCGCATGAAGGCGGCCGAGCTGGCGCACTACAAGAGCCCGCTGGAGTTGCAGTTGTTCCGGCACATCAAGCGCGCGCTCGACCCGCAGGGGCTGATGAACCCCGGCAAGGTGCTGCAGCACAGCCGCTGAGGCCCCCCGGCCGACGTCGCGGCCGCGATGGCGACAATGCGGCGTGAGCCCGAATCCCGACACCCTGGAAGAGCTGCCCGACGCGACGGCGGACGCTGCCGCCGCCGAAGCGCCCTGCGCAGCGCCACCCGCCACCCCGTCACCGGCCTGGACCTGCTCGGTGTCGGTGCGCAGCCTGTGCGAGTTCACCGCCAAGCGGGGCGACCTCGACCGCCGCTTCACGCCGTCTGCCACCGCGCTGGAAGGCCAGCACGGCCAGGCCGCGGTGGTGGCGCGGCGCGGGCCGGCGTTCGAGAGCGAAGTGGCGCTGGAAGGCTTCAGCGGCGAGTTGCGCGTACGCGGCCGCGCCGACGGCTGGGACCCCATCCGCGGCTGCCTGGAAGAGATCAAGACGATCCGCGGCGTGCCCGAGGACATCCCACAGAACCGCCGCGCGCTGCACTGGGCGCAGCTGGAGACCTACGGCGCCCTGCTGTGCCGCAGCCGTGGCCTGGTCGAGCTGCACATCGCGCTGGTGTACGTCGACGCCGCCACGCAGCACGAGACCGTGCAGCGCCGGGCCTGCAGCGCGGCCGAGCTCGACGCCGCCTTCGAAGACCGCTGCGGGCACTACCGCGCCTGGGCGCTGCAGGAGGCCGCCCACCGCCGCGCCCGCGACGAGGCGCTGGCGGCGCTGCCCTTCCCGCCCGGCGACTTCCGGCCCGGGCAGCGCGCGCTGTCCGAAGCCGTCTACCGCAGCGCGTTGAACCGCCGCTGCCTGCTGGCCCAGGCGCCCACCGGCATCGGCAAGACCCTGGGCACGCTGTTCCCGCTGCTGCGCGCCATGCCCGCCGCGGGCATCGACAAGATCGGCTACCTGACCTGCAAGGGCACCGGGCGCATCACCGCGCTGGAAGCGCTGGAGCCGCTGCGCGAGCACACCCCCGGACGCACGCTGCGCGTGCTGACCCTGGTGGCCAAGGACCAGGCCTGCGAACACCCGCAGGCCGCCTGCCACGGCGACGCCTGTCCGCTGGCCAGGGGCTTCTACGACCGCCTGCCCGCAGCACGCGAAGAGGCCGTGGCCGCCGGCTGGCTCGATCCCGCGGCGCAGCGCCGCATCGCGCTGGCGCACGGCATCTGCCCCTACTACCTGGGCCAGGAACTGCTGCGCTGGGCCGACGTGGTGGTGGGCGACGTGCACCACGCTTTCGACCCCTATGGCGCGCTGTTCGCGCTGGCGCAGGTGCAGGAATGGAAGCTGGCGCTGCTGGTGGACGAGGCGCACAACCTGGTCGAACGCACGCGGGCGATGTACTCCAGCAGCATGAGCCTGGCGCAGATCCGCACCGCGGCCCAGAGCGCGCCATCGGGCCTGCGCGGACGCTTCCAGCGCTGGCTGAAGGCCGTGGCCGAACTGGCGGCCGCGCACGACGACGACTACCACGCCCTGGACGCCGTGCCCGATGCGCTGGCCGAAGCCCTGCAGGGCCTGGTCGCCGGCCTGGGCGACCACGTGCAGAAGCACCCGCTGGCCACCGGGCCGCTGCTGGACTTCCACTTCGCCGCGCTCGCGCTGCAGCGGTTGATGGAGCGCTTCGGCCCGCACAGCGTGTTCGACGTGCAACGCGAGGCCGCCGCTGCCGAACGCGTGGCGCAGGCGGCCATGGCGTCGTTGCCCTTCGAGCCTGAGCCCGAGGCGACGCTGTCCATCCGCAACGTCGTGCCCGGCGCCTTCCTCAAGCCGCGCTTCGCGGCCTGTCACACCGTCACGCTGTTCTCGGCCACGCTGGGCCCGCCCGAGTACCCGCGCGACCTGCTGGGCCTGCCCGACGATACCGGCTGGATCGACGTGCCGCCGCCCTTCCCGCCAGAGCACCTGGTGGTGCGCATCGCCGACCGCTTGTCCACGCGCTACCCGCACCGGCAGGCCTCGCTCGACGCGGTGAGCGAGCTGATGGCCACGCAGTACGCGCGGCACCCCGGCAACTACCTGGCGTTCTTCAGCAGCTTCCAGTACCTGGAGCAGGCCGCATCGCGACTGGCCATGCGCCACCCCGAGGTGCCGCAGTGGCGCCAGTCGCGCGCGATGGACGAGGCCTCGCGCCGCGCCTTCCTGGGCCGCTTCGTGCCCGGCGGTCGGGGCATCGCCTTCGCCGTGCTGGGCGGCGCGTTCGCCGAGGGGGTGGACCTGCCGGGCTCGCGCCTCATCGGCGCCTTCATCGCCACGCTGGGCCTGCCGCCGGTGAGCCCCGTGCAGGACCAGGTGCGCGCGCGGCTCGACGCGATGTTCGGCGCCGAACACGGCTACGCCGACCGTGTGCCGGCCCTGCAGAAGGTGGTGCAGGCCGCCGGCCGCGTGCTGCGTTCGCCCGACGACCGCGGCTGGCTGTGGCTGATGGACCAGCGCTACCGCCAGCCCGAGGTGCGCGCGCTGCTGCCGGCGTGGTGGCGCATCGAGGTCTGAGGCCGGACGCAGGACGCCGGAAGGCGTCATGCGCCTGCCGAAGGCCCTCGAGCGATTTCACGCTTGAGGGCTGAGGCCGGACGCAGGACGCCGGAAGGCGTCATGCGCCTGCCGAAGGCCCTCGAGCGATTTCACGCTTGAGGGCTGAGGCCGGACGCGGGACGCCGGAAGGCGTCATGCGCCTGCCGAAGGCCCTCGAGCGATTTCACGCTTGAGGGCTGAGCCCTCCCCCTCATTCGTCGAGGAAGAAGCGCAGCATCTCCCGCGTGGCGTCGGGTCCCGCGGCGTCGGTGTAGCTGCCCTGCCGGCGGCCGCCCGACCACGCATGCGCTGCACCGTGCACCAGCCAGTGCTCGCCGACGATGCGGTCGCCCTCGCCGCGCCAGACCTGCCGTGTCACGGCATGGCCCCCGTCCTGGCCCTCGACGGGGGCGGCCTCGCGGCGCGCCGTGCCCGCCATCGCGGTGATGACCTGCTCGCCGTTGCGCGGGTGCACGGTGTTGTCCTGGCTGCCGTGGAAGACGATGGTGCGCACCGGCGTGGCCTGCAGGGGCGCGTCGCCACCCGAGCGCATGGCCTGCAGCGCCGAGGGCAGGTCCTTCGCGGCCCCGGCGGCCAGCCCCGAGTGCACGCCCACGCCGGCGATGAGCTCGGGGTAGGTGGCGCCGAGGATGGCCGCCATCGCGCCACCGGCGGACAGCCCGGCGGCGAAGATGCGCTGCCCGTCGATGCGGTGCTCGCCCTGCACCTGCGCCACCATGCCGGCCAGCAGCGCGGGCTCGCCGCGGCCGCGCTGCTGGTGCGTGTGCTTGAACCAGTTCCAGCAGCGCTGCGGGTTGGCCTGCTGCGACTGCGCCGGGTACAGCACGTAGAAGCCGCGCTCGCACGCCGCCTCGTTCATGGCCGTGCCGGCGGCGAAATCGTCGGGGTCCTGCGTGCAGCCGTGCAGCATCACCACCAGCGGCAGGGGGCCGCTGCCGGCCTGCGGCGGCACGAACAGCCGAAAGGCCCGTTCCCCGGCCTTGCCGGTATGCGTGCCCGACACGGTGGTGCCTTCGGCGGAAGGGGAAGCGGCCGGCGGTGCCGCTGGCGCCTTCGCCCGGCCCTGCACGGGCTCGCCGGGCAGCACCTCGTCGACCCAGGGCAGCGGGCCGGTGGCGGCGGGCGCCGCCGGCCGCATCGCGCCGGGCAAGGCCGCGGTCAGCGCGGCCTGCAGCACCTCGGAGGCTTCCTGCAAGCGGCCACTGCGCGTCAGCGCCGTGGCACGCGACATCTGGTCCTGGAAAGATCGGTTCATGGGGTCCTTGAAGAAAAATGGGTGTCAGCGCATGCGCTCGGCCAGGGCCGCGCGCAACGCCGGTCGGGCATGGCACGCGCCCAGCACGCTCAGCGACCGGATGGTGGCCTGCGCCAGCTCGGGCGAGATGTCGTCCGCGAACGACGCCAGACCCAGCACCCGGATGTCCAGCATGCGGCGTGCCTTCTGCACCGCCTTCAGGTCGGCTGCGGTGAAATGGTGGATGCCCAGCACCAATGTGCGCCGGGCCACCACTTCTTTCAGGACGTCCTGGTGGGTGACGATGTGGTTGCGTATGGCCGTGCGGATGAAGTCGCTTCGATTCGCATAGAAGCCTTCCTGCACCAGCAGGTCGATGTGGCCCAGGTCCACGCACCCCAGGTTGATGGTGATCTTCTCGTCGGTGAGCTTGGGCGTGGCGGCCAGGGTGTTGCTGCGTGCGGGCATGGGCGGACTGTACGCCACTTGCCATCCAAGTGGATTGCGAGCGATCGCATTCCCACCCGGGTATCGGGCTCCGAGCCGCCTCAAGTCGCCGCCGCGCGGGACCGATATCCCCTCGTGAGTCCGACTTCCTGAAAGCGTCCCCATGCAAACTGCCCAAGCCCTCTCCTTCACCGACGCGTCCCTGCTCTCGGAGCTCGACCGCCTCAACGAAGCCGAACTCGATGCGCTCGACTTCGGCGTCATCGGCATCGATGCCGACGGCGTCGTGCAGCGTTACAACACTTTCGAGTCGAAGGCCGCCGGCCTGTCGAGCCAGCGTGTGCTCGGACAGCCGCTGTTCACGGTGGTCGCGCCGTGCATGAACAACTTCATGGTGGCCCAGCGCTTCGACGACGCCAAGGAAAACGACAGCGAGCTGGACGTCACCATCGACTACGTGCTGACGCTGCGCATGCGCCCCGTCAAGGTCAAGCTGCGCCTGCTGGACGCGCCCGGCAGCAGGCTGCGCTACGTGCTGGTTCGGCGCTGAGGCGCGGACGATGGACACCACCCTGGACGACGAGCACGAGGCGCTGATCCAGTTCCTCTACATGGCGCCCATAGGCCTCCTGCAGGCACGCATGGACGGCGAGATCCTGATGGTCAACCCGCTCTGCGCCCAGCTGCTCATGCCGCTGTCGCGCGACGGCGAGCTCAGCAACCTCTTCAACGCGCTGGAAGGCGTGGCACCCGACCTGCGCACCCGCGTGCAGGACTTCACCGGCTCGCACGGCATGGTCTGCGAAGGCGTGCACCTGCGCGTGGCGACGAACACGCGCCAGGGCACCCATCGCAGCGTCCTGGCGCTGACCCTGCTGAAGCTCGACGAGCAGCGGCTGATGGCGGTGCTGGGCGACGTGACGCAGAGCGTGCAGCGCGAACGCGACCTGCGACAGAGCCAGGCCTGGATCAACACCATCGTCACCGGCCTCACCGACTATGCGCTGTTGACGCTGGACGACCAGGGCCATGCACGGGACTGGAACGCCAGCGTCGAACGCCTGACCGGCTGCCGCGAGGCCGACACCGTCGGACAGCCCTTCACGATGTTCTATCCGGCCGATGCCATCGATGCGGCCGGGGCCAGCGACCGGCTGCGCGAAGCCGACCGCAGCGGCTGGAGCCTCGACGAGGGCTGGCGCCTGCGCGCCGACGGCAGCCGCTTCTGGGGCAGCTGCCTGATCGCGCCGCTGCACGCCGCCGAGGACGTGCTGCCCGAGGACCGGGCCTACAGCCTGGTGATCCGCGACGTCTCCGACCGGCGCGAGGCCACCGAGGCCCTGCGCCGCGCCGTGGCCTGCGATCACCTGACCGGCCTGGCCAACCGCCGCGCCCTCTTCGAGGCCTGTGAACTGGAACTGCAGCGCTGGCGCCGCGCGCCGCGGCCCTTGTCGATGGTGTTGATCGATGCCGACCACTTCAAGCGCATCAACGACGAGCATGGCCATGCCGCCGGCGACGCCGTGCTGCGCCACTTGGCAGCGGGCCTGTCGGCCACCTTCCGCACGATGGACGTGGTGGCGCGCTTGGGCGGGGAGGAGTTCGTCGTGCTGCTCCCCGGCTGCGACACCGACGCCGCTGCCACCGTGGCCCAGCGCCTGTGCGACCGCATCGCCGGCCAGACCGTCAACGTCGATGGCCACGACCTGCGCTGCACGGTGAGCGTGGGCATCGCGTCGATGGAGGCCGGCATCGACAACGTCGATGCGCTCATCGAACGCGCCGACCAGGCCATGTACGCCGCGAAGTCCGCCGGCCGCAACCGGGTCGCGGTCTGGCAGCCCGGCCTGCGCGCCCCGGCGACGGCGGTCACGGCCGTTGGCGCGGCGCCGGTCCCTTCGCTGTAGCCAGCCCCCACCGCCAGGATCCGCAGAAGACCAGCGCCATGACGAACCCAGGCACGGCAGCCTCCGCGCCACCCGACTCGCCAGAGGCCCTCGACACGCACGAGGCCCTGATGCAGTTCCTCTACCAGGCGCCCATCGGCCTGGTACAGACGACGCTGGACGGCGAGATCACGATGATCAACCCGATGTCGGCGCAACTGCTGATGCCGCTGGCCGAGCAGGGCAACCTGGGCAACCTGTTCGACGTGCTGCACACGCTGGCGCCCCAGTTGCGGGCCCAGGCCGTCGTCGCCCCCTTCCCGGGCGGCAAGGTGTGCGACGGCTTGCGGCTGCGGCTGGGCACCGACGCGAGCCGCGACGACGTGCCGACCACGCTGGCGCTTCAGATGCTTCGCCTGGACGCCGACACGCTGATGTGCAGCCTGAGCGACATCACAGACGCCGTGCGGGCCGAGCAGCAGCGGGTGGCTGCCGGTGTGCGCGACGCCAGCCGCATCGACAGCCTGACGGCCCTGCCCAACCGCACGGTGGTGCTCGAGCGCATCGAGCTCGCCATCCAGCGTGCGCGCCGCGACGCCGAAGAACGCTTCGTGGTGCTGTTCATCAATGGCGACCGCTTCAACCGCGTCAACGTCACGCTGGGTCCGGCGGCCGGCGACGACCTGCTGCGCCTGATGGCGGCGCGCATCAATGGCGCCCTGCGCCGCCGCGACAGCTTCGACGGCCACATCGAATCGGGCCAGATCGCTGCCCGGCTGGGCGTGGACGAATTCGTCGTCGTGGTCGAATCGGTCCCGGGCCAGGGCGGCCACGCGGCACTGCAGTCCGCCAACGCGATGGCGCGCCGCCTGGTCGACGCCTTGAGCCAGCCGTACATGATCGGCACGGTGGCGGTGCACAGCACGGCCAGCATCGGCATCGTGGTGGGGGACGCCAGCGCCGGGGACGCCGAAGCGGTGCTGCAGGACGCCAGCCTCGCGATGCGCGACGCCAAGCGCAGCGGCGGCGCCCGGCACCGGCTCTTCGATCCCCAGATGAAGGAGCAGGCACGCGGCCGCGCCCGCGTGGAAAGCGAGCTGCGTCTGGCGCTCCAGCAAGGCCAGCTCTTCGTCGTGTACCAGCCCATCACGCGCCTGGCCGACGGCGTGGTGGTGGCCGTGGAGGCGCTGGTGCGCTGGCAGCATCCGCAACGCGGCCTGGTGCCGCCGACCGAGTTCATCGCCGTGGCCGAAGAGAGCGATCTCATCGCGCCGCTGGGCATCTTCGTGCTCAATGCCGCCTGCCGGCAGTTCGCCGACTGGCGCCACCTTCTGGGCGACCGCGCGCCGCAGGTGCTGTCGGTGAACCTGTCGCGTGCGCAGCTCAACGAGCCCACGCTGGTGGCCGAGGTGCGCCAGGCCCTGCAGTCCAGCGGCGTGCCCGCGGGCTGCCTGCAGCTGGAGATCACCGAGAGCCTGGCCGCCGAGAACCCGCTGATCCAGTCGCGGCTGCACGAGCTCAAGCGCCTGGGCGTGCTGCTGGCGCTGGACGATTTCGGCACCGGCTACTCGTCGCTGGCCAGCCTGCACCTGTGGCCGGTGGACGTCATCAAGATCGACCGCTCCTTCGTCGCACAGGTGGCTTCCAGCACGCACCACCGCGTGCTGGTCGAGGCCACCGTGCGCGTGGCGCGCAGCCTGGGCATGCGCACGGTGGCCGAAGGCGTGGAGACCGTCGAGCAGGCCGAGGTGCTGCACGCGCTGCAGTGCGACAAGGGCCAGGGCTACCTGTACGCCCGGCCGCTCGCCGGCGAGGCCGCCACGCGCTGGCTGACCGAGCACCGGGCCACCCAGTTGCCGCGCACCAGCACGCACAAGCTGGACCGTGCCGAGGCTGCCGAAAGGTTGCTGCAGCAGGTGGAGCAATCGCACATCCCGGTGGCGCTGTTCGACCCGCAGGAGCACATGGCCTGGGCCAACCCGGCGTTCCGCGATCTGCACTGGCGCCATGCCGCGGAGTCCCCGACCTGGGAAGACATCATGCGATCGGCACACCGGCACCAGGAGGGCGTGCTGATCGAAACCCCCGACATCGACGGCTGGATCGCCAACGTGCGCCGCCGCTACCGGCAGATGCCGCGGCGGGTGTTCGAGTCCGACTTCACCGACGGCCGGTGGATGCGCGTGGTCGAGGAGACCGCGCCCGACGGCTGGCAGCTGTCGGTGTCCAGCGACGTGACGGGGCTGAAGGTGAACGAGGTCGAACTGCGCCGCGCGCACGACGCCGCCCTGGTGGCCTCGATCACCGATCCGCTCACCGGCCTGCCCAACCGGCGCCATGTCTTCGCCCGACTGGCCACGCTGATGACCCAGGCCGCGGAGCTGCGGCTGCCGCTGACGGTGGCGGTGATCGACCTCGACGAGTTCAAGCAGATCAACGACCGCCACGGTCACGCGGTGGGCGACGGCGTGCTGGTGGCCTTCGCCCAGCGCCTGGGCGGTACGCTGCGTCCGCACGACGTGCTGGGCCGCATCGGCGGCGAGGAGTTCCTGCTGGTGCTGATGAACACCGACCTGGCCGGCGCCGCGCGCGTGCTGGCGGCGGCGCGACAGTCCCTGCGTGCTGGCACGCTGGTGCAGCAGGCCCCTTTGCTGCGTGCCGACTTCTCGGCCGGGGCCACGGTGGCCCAGGCCAGCGACAGCATCGACACGCTGTGGGAACGTGCCGACCGCGCCCTGTACGCGGCCAAGGCCGCCGGACGGGGCCGCGATGTCTTCGCCGACGCGCCCGTGCCCGAGGCCGGGCACGCGCCCCACGAGCGGCGGCGCGCGGGCTGAACTACGGCTGCTTCTTCCAGGCTTCGTAGCGCGCCCGGTTGGCGTCGTTCGGCGGGTACAGGCCGGGCAGCGGTGCGCCGCCCTCGACCTCGCGCATGATCCAGCCCTCCAGCAGTTCCTGTTCGACGGCGGCTTCGGCCACGTCCTGCACCATCGCCTGCGGGATCAGCACGGCGCCGTCGCCATCGATCACGATGACGTCCCCGGGGAACACCGCCACGCCGCCGCAGCCCACCGGCTGCTGCCAGGCGACGAAGGTCAGGCCGGCCACCGAGGCCGGTGCGGCCGCGCCCTGGCACCACACCGGCAGGCCGGTGCCGAGCACGCCGGCCAGGTCGCGCACCACGCCGTCGGTGAGCAAGGCGGCCACGCCGCGCCGGGCCATGCGCGCGCAGAGGATGTCGCCGAAGATGCCGGCGTCGGTGACGCCCATCGCGTCGACCACGGCCACGCAGCCTTCGGGCATGGCCTCGATGGCCGCGCGCGTGCTGATCGGGTGGCCCCAGCTCGCCGGGGTCGACAGGTCCTCGCGCATCGGCACGAAACGCAGCGTGAAGGCACGGCCCACCACACGCGGCTGATCGGGCCTGAGCGGGCGCGCGCCGCGCACCCAGCAGTTGCGCAGCCCCTTCTTCAGCAGCACGGTGGTCAGCGTGGCGGTGGTCACGCCGGCCAGGGCGTGGTGGATCTCGGCCGGCATCGGCGGCATCGCAGGGGTGGTGTCCATCGGGAGTTCTTTCGCAGTGACGTTCGGTGGGGATGTTCGCTGGTCGGGTCGCCGCTCAGGTCGTCGCGCCGCCCTTGCGGCGCGCCGCCTCTTCCAGCATCTGCAGCATCTCGGCGCCACCTTCGAGGTTCGGATTGGCCTGCAGCGCACGTTCGTAGGCGCGCAACGCCTGCACGGCGTCACCGCGCTGCAGGTGGATCTGCGCCATGCCCGACAGCGCGCCGAAGTGCAGCGGGTTGCGCTTGAGCACCTCGTCGCAGTCCTTCAGCGAGGCCTGGTGGTCGCCGAGCAGGAAGTTCACGGTGGCGCGCTTGTTCCAGCCCTCGGCGAAGGCCGGCTTGCGCTTGACCACCTGGGTGAAGGTGGCCAGGGCCAGCGTCAGGCGGCCGTCGCTCATCTGGGCCAGGCCGCGCTGGAACAGGCGATCGATGGCGGGGTCGCCCGATCGGCTCCAGATCATCCACAGCGCCGCCGTGGCCAGGCGGCGCACGCCGGCGTCGTCGTCGCGCAGGCGCTCGGCCACCGCCTCGGCGTCGGCCTGGGTGCCGGCCTCGGCCAGGCGGGCGACCGCGGCAGCGCGCTCGTGCACCACGGCGTGGTTCAGCGAGCGCAGCGCGTGTTCGCGCGTCATCGGCGTGGCGGACCAGGCGGTCGCCGCGGTCAGCGCGAACAGCAGCAGCGCGACGAGAACGGCGCGAAGAGCGCTGCCGGCTCCCATCGACGACCCCCGGGCGCCTTGTCCGCAGGCCGCCGGCCGGGTGGTCACGGCGCGCCCTCCGGGCCCGGCGCGGCGGCGTCGTTGGCCGCCTCGCCCTGCCGCGACAGCACCGGCCAGCCGACGTGGCCCAGCACGGCCGCGTCATGCTGACCCAGGCGCGGCGCCGCGCTGCGCAGCCGGCCCGGCGTGCTGGACAGCTTGGGCACGATGCCCGGCACCTTCAGCGACCGGCCATCGGCGTCCTGCGTCTGCAGGATCATGTCGCGGGCCCGGTACTGGGCATCCTCGGCGATGTCGGCCACGGTGTAGATGCGGCCCACCGGCACGGCGGCGGCGTCCAGCGCGGCGATGACCTCGGCGATGGGCCGCCGCGCCGTCCAGTCGCCGATGGCGCCGTCGATGTCGGCCACGCGCTTCACGCGGCCGTCGTTGTGGGCCAGCGCGGGGTCGGCGGCCAGGTCGTCGCGGCCGATGGCCTTCATCAGGCGGCGGAAGATGCTGTCGCCGTTGCCCGCCACCAGCACGTAGGCACCGTCGCCGCAGCGGTAGGCGTTGCTCGGCGCGATGCCGGGCAAGGCGCTGCCCGCCGCGCCGCGCACGGTGCCGAAGGCGTCGTATTCGGGCAGCAGGCTCTCCATCACGTTGAAGACGCTCTCGTAGAGCGCGACGTCGATGACCTGCCCCTGCCCGCCGTTCACCTCGCGGTGGCGCAGCGCCATCAGCACGCCGATCACGCCGTGCAGCGCCGACAAGGTGTCGCCGATGCTGACGCCCACGCGCACCGGCACGCGGCCGGGCTCGGCGCTCAGGTGGCGCAGGCCGCCCATGGCCTCACCCAGCACACCGAAGCCGGGCTTGTCGCGGTAGGGGCCGGTCTGGCCGAAGCCGCTGATGCGCAGCATGATCAGCCGCGGGTTGGCAGCGTGCAGGACGTCCCAGCCCAGGCCCCAGTCCTCCATCGTGCCGGGCTTGAAGTTCTCGATCAGCACGTCGGCCTCGGCGGCCAGCGCGCGCACGGTGTCCTGGCCCTCCGCGGTGCGCAGGTCCAGGCACACCGAGCGCTTGTTGCGCGACTGCACCTCCCACCACACCGAGGTGCCTTCGCGCAGCAGCCGCCACTTGCGTAGCGGGTCGCCGGTGCCGGGCGGTTCGATCTTGATCACGTCGGCGCCGAAGTCGGCCAGCGTCTTGCCGGCGAAGGGACCGGCGATGAGCTGGCCCAGCTCCAGCACCTTCAGACCTTGCAGCGCGTCCATGCGATCAATCCGCTTTGATGCCCTTGGCCTTGATGACGTCGCTCCAGTAGGTGGTCTCGCGCTGCACGAGCGCGCCCAGCGCCTCGGGGCCCAGGTAGCGGATCTCGATGCCGGTGCGGTCGGCCACGGCGCGCGCCTCGGGGGTGGCCAGTGCGGCCTTGACCTTCTCGGTGAGCTGCTGCACGACCGCGGGCGGCGTGCCCGCCGGCGCGAAGAGGCCGACCCAGGCCTCGAGCTCGAAGCCGGGCAGGCCCGCCTCGGCCGTGGTCGGCACGTTGGGCAGCCCCGGATGGCGCGTCTTGCCGGTGACGGCATAGGCCTTCAGCTTGCCGGCCTGCACGTGCTGCATCACCGACGGCGGCGTCGTCATGAAGACCTGCACCTGCCCGCCCAGCACGTCCTGGATGGCCGGGCCCGATCCCTTGTAAGGCACGTGGATCATCTCGATGGCCGTGGTCTGCTCCAGCAGGGCCGTGCCCACGTGCGACAGCGAGCCGTTGCCCTGCGAGGCGAAGTTCAGCTTGCCCGGGTTGGCCTTCGCGTAGGCGATGAACTCCTTCAGGTTGTTCGACGGCACCGAGGGGTGCGCGGCGATGACGTTGGTGGCCGCGGTGAGCAGCGCCACCGGCACGAAGTCCTTCTGCGCCCACGGCAGCTTGGAAAACAGCGACGGGTTGCCGACGTGGTACGCCGAGTACGAGATCAGCAGCGTGTAGCCGTCCTTCGCCGCACCCGCCACCTGCTGGTAGGCGATGTTGCCGCTGGCGCCGCCCTTGTTCTCGATCACCACGGGCTGGCCGAGCAGCTTGCCCAGCGGCTCGCCCAGCAGGCGCGCCGAGGTGTCGACCACGCCGCCCGGCGGGTTGGGCACGACCAGCGTCACCGGCTTGGTGGGCCACGACTGGGCCAGGGCCTGCATCGTCAACAGGGCTGCAGCGGCCACGAGGCCGCGACGGATCAGGTTCATTCGTTGTCTCCGGGGAACAGCGTTCAGGACTTGGCCGCCAGCCCGAGCCGCTCGATGGTGGCCTTCTCGGCCTCGAAGCTCTCGCGTGCGAACTTCGTGTAGGCCTCGGTGCCCATGTAGATCACGGTCTGGTCGAACTTGTCGAAGGTGGCGATGACGGCGGGGTCCTCCAGCGTCTTGCGGAAGGCGTCGTGCAGCGTGCGCACCACGGCCGGGTCCATGCCCTTGGGGCCGCACACGCCGAAGGGCGAGTCGCTCACGGTCTTGTAGCCCAGTTCGTCCAGCGTGGGCACGTTGGGCCAGCGCTTGGTGCGCTTGCTGCCATAGGTGGCCAGCAGGCGCAGCTTGCCGGCCTCGACGTGCGGCGCCCAGCCGGTGGCGTCGCTGGCGGCCATGGTGTGGCCGCCCAGGATGGCCTGCATGTTGTCGGCATTGCCCTTGAAGGGCACGTGGTTCAGCTGGATGCCGGCGCGCTGCGCGAACTCTTCCACGGCCAGGTGCGGGCTGGTGCCGGTGCCGGTGGAGCCGTAGCTGAACTTGCCGGGGTTGGCCTTCGCATAGGCCACCAGGTCGGCGATGCTCTTGATGGGCGAATCGGCCGGCACCACCAGGCCGAAGGTGTAGCCCGTGAGGCAGGCGATCCAGGTGAAGTCCTTCAGCGTGTCGAAGGCGGTCTTCTGCATGTGCGGGATGCGGAACACGCCGTGCGGGAGCTGGCTGAGCGTGTAGCCGTCGGGCCGAGCGTTGACCAGTTCATTGGCGCCCAGCATGCCGCCGGCACCGGGCTTGTTGTCGACGATGATCTGCTGGCCCAGCACCTTGGCAGCGCTCTCGGCCAGGGCGCGGATCACGGCGTCGGTAGAGCCGCCGGCGGGCCAGGGGCAGATGTAGCGGATGGGCCGGGCCGGGAAGCTCTGCGACAGCGCCAACGACGGCAGTGCGATGCTGCCGGCGGCAGCGGCCGTCTGCACGATGAAGCGGCGGCGCGAGGCCGGGGTGGGAATGCGGGTCATGGGGCTGTCTCCATCGGTTCTTGTGGCGCGGCAGCATACGGCCCGCCGCCGACGCGCACGATAGGAGGAAACGCCTGCCGCAGTGGGGCCGGTCCACAATCACCCTGTCTTCGAACCCGCGATCGCACACCCGGCGAACTTCTGACATGCAAGCTGCCTTCTACGAACGCACCGGCCCTGCGGCCGAGGTCCTGCACACGGGCACGCTGCCCGACCCCCAACCCGGCCCCGGCGAACTGCGCGTGCGGCTGCAATGGTCGGGCGTGAACCCGTCGGACGTGAAGAGCCGCGCCGGGCTGCGCAGCAGCGCCATGCCGTTCCCCCGCGTGGTGCCGCACAGCGACGGCATGGGCGTGGTCGACGCCGTGGGCGACGGCGTGGCCGACGGGCGCATCGGCCAGCGCGTGTGGCTGTGGAACGCCGCCTTCGGCCGGCCGATGGGCACGGCGGCGCAGTACGTCGTGCTGCCCGAGGCGCAGGCCGTGCCGCTGCCGGTCGGCGTGCCCGACGAAGCCGGGGCCTGCCTGGGCATCCCCGCGCTGACCGCCCTGCACGCGCTGCTGACGCACGGCGGCGTGCAGGGGCGCAGCGTGCTGGTGGCCGGCGGCGCCGGCGCCGTGGGCCACTACGCGGTGCAGTTCGCGCGCGCGCTGGGCGCGGCCACGGTCATCGCCACCGTCAGCAGCGCGGCCAAGGGCGAGGTGGCGCTGGCCGCCGGTGCGCACGAGGTCATCGACTACAAGCGCGAGGACGTGGTGGCGCGGGTGCTGCAGCTCACCGCCGGGCGCGGCGTCGACCGCATCGTCGAGGTCGACATCGCCGCCAATGCCGCCATCGACCTGGGCGCACTGCGGCCGGGCGGCGACTGCGTGGTCTACGGCAGCGGTGCGCCTCAGTTCAGCCTGCCCTTCTTCCCGCTCATCTCGAACAACATCAACCTGCTGTTCTTCATCGTCTACAAGCTGTCGCCCGAAGACCGGGCGCGTGCCGTGGCGGCGCTGCAGATCCTGCTGGAAAGCGGCCGCATCACGCACGCCATCGGAGCGCGCGTGCCGCTGGCCGACATCGTGCATGCGCACCAGCTGGTGGAGCAGGGCCAGGTCATCGGCAACGTGGTGCTGGCCATCCCCTGAGCGGCCAGCGGCGGCCGGGCGCGGGTTCAGCGCGGCGCGCGCTGACCGGCGGGCGTGCCGGCCGCCTGCGAGAAGGCCCGCTCGACGTACTCGCGCACGTTCTTCTTGAAGACGTCGCCGCGGCGCTCGATCTTGATGTGGCGGCGCTTGGCGCCCTCGCCCTCCAGCACGCCATGCGGATCGGCCAGCGTGGCACCGCGGCTGAACTCCAGCGACACGTGCCGCGTGTACGAGAAGACGCCGCAGAACGGCGGCCCGGCCGAGAACAGCAGCCCTCCGTACTTGACGTCGCAGGCGATGGCGGGGTTCACCGACAACACCAGCTTGTGCAGGCTCTGCACCAGCTGGAAGCGCTCCTCGTCGACGAGGCGGATGTCCTCGAACCAGGCCTCGACCGGCGTGGTCTTGCTGAACTTCGGTGATTCGCTCATGCCGCGATCATCGCCGAAGCGGTGGGGCTACCGGCGTCCCAGCCGGCCCTTGGCTTCGTGCAGCGCGTGCAGGGTGATCTTGCGTACCTCGGTCTTGCTCTGCTCGATGTGGCTGCGCAGCAGCAGCTGCGCCTGCTCGGTCTTGCGCTGCATCACCGCCCGCAGCACCTTGGCGTGCTCCTGGTAGGTGGCCTCGATGCGGTCGCCGCGCGTGAAGTCCAGCCGCCGCACGATGCGGATGCGCTCGGTGACGTCCTGGTGCACACGGGCGATCTCGGCGTTGCCCGCGGCGCGCACCAGCGAGGCATGGAACTGCTCGTCGAGTGCCCCGACCTCGCGGCCGTCGGTCAGGCGCTCGGCCGCGGGCACCAGCCAGTGGGCCTTCAGCGCGTCGAGCTCGGGCGGGTCTTCGCTGCGCTGCTCCAGGCGCGCGACGCTGGCGGTCTCGAGCACGATGCGCAGGTCGTAGAGCTCTTCGAGCTTGTCGAAATCGATCGGCTTGACGAACCAGCCGGTCTTCGACTCGACCTCGAGGAAGCCTTCGTTGCGCAGCCGGAACAGCGCCTCGCGCACCGGCGTGCGGCTGACGCCCAGGCGCTGGCCGATCTCGGCCTCGGAGAAGCGATCGCCGGAGATCCACAGGAAGTCGTGCAGGTCGGCCTTCAGCTGCGCGTAGACCTGGTCGGCCAGGTTGCCGCGCGGCGACGGCTCTTCGGGGGGGACGGCTCGGGCGGGCTGCGTCATGCCGGCATCATGCAGCAAAGTGGCAGGCGACCCCGTGGTCGCCGGTCTCCACGAAGGGCGGCGCCTCGCGCGCGCAGCGGTCTTCACCACGCGGGCATCGGCCGTGGAAGCGGCAGGCGTGCGCCGGCGGGTCGATGGGGCTGGACACCTCGCCGCCCAGGCGGATGCGCGGCCCCTGCCCGGGGATCGCCGACACCAGCGCCTGCGTGTACGGGTGCTTGGGTGCGCGGAACACGGCTTCCGACGGCCCCAGCTCGACCAGCTTGCCCAGGTACATCACGGCCACGCGGTCGGTCAGCAGGCGCACGACGTTGAGGTCGTGCGAGACGAAGAGGTAGCTCAGCTGCAGCTCGCGGCGCAGCCGGTCGAGCAGCTGCAGCACGACCGCCTGCACCGAGACATCGAGGGCGGCCGTGGGCTCGTCCAGGATCAGCAGCCGCGGCCGCACGGCCAGCGCGCGCGCGATGCCCACGCGCGCCTTCTGCCCGCCCGAGAGCTGGTGCGGGTAGCGCGACAGCAGCGCCTGCGGCAGGCCCACCTGCCCGGCCACCTCGTCGACGCGCGCCGCGGCCTCGGCGCCGCGCAGGGCGCTGAGCAGCCGCAGCGGCTCGGCGATGGTCTCGCGCGCCGTGTAGCGCGGGTTCAGGCTGTCGGTCGGGTCCTGGAAGACCATCTGGATCGCCGCACGCTGTGGCACCTGCGCGAAGCGTCGCGCCGGCATGTCGGCCAGGTCGCGGCCGTCGAAGACGATGCGGCCTTCGGTGGTGTCGAGCAGGCGCGCCAGCACGCGCACCAGGGTGCTCTTGCCGCAGCCGGACTCGCCGACCAGCCCCAGGCTCTCGCCGGCGCCGATGCTGAAGTTGACGTCGTCCACGGCGTGCAGCAGCGCGCCGCGCTTGCCCGCCACCGGGAAGCGCTTGTGCAGCTTCTCGACCTGCAGCAAGGGCGTGGTGGTGTCAGCCATGGGCGCTCACCGCGGTCGCCGCGGGCTCGTTCATAGGGTGCCAGCACGCGGTGGCATGGGCCTGCGTGGTGTCCAGCACCGGGCGTTCGCTGCGGCAGCGTTCGCTGGCACGCTCGCAGCGTTCGGCGAAGCGGCAGGCCGGCAGGTCGTCGCGGCGCAGGTCGGGCAGGTTGCCGGGCACCGGCTGCAGGCTGGCGATGCTGCTGCGCGCGCCGGGCGTGGACGTCATCAGCCGCGCCGTGTAGGGGTGGCGCGGCGACGCGAACAGGCTGGCCGTGGGGGCGGCTTCCACCGCATGGCCGGCGTGCATCACGACGATGCGGTCGCAGTAGTCGGCCGCCAGCGCCAGGTCGTGCGTGATGAACAACGTGGCCATCTGGCGCTCGCGCGCCAAGCCGGTGATGAGGTCCATCACGGCGGCCTGCGTCGTGACGTCCAGGCCCGTGGTGGGCTCGTCGGCGATCAGCAGCGAGGGCTTGCAGGCCAGCGCCAGCGCGATCATCACGCGCTGGCACATGCCGCCGGACATCTCGA
>LNFM01006115.1_pt1 | contig 20057 bp, 36 predicted proteins | sample 596031 | NCBI WGS metagenome assembly LNFM01 (sample SAMN04254537, study PRJNA301005) | activated carbon metagenome | isolation source: dual media filters at the Ann Arbor, Michigan drinking water treatment plant | place: USA: Ann Arbor | reverse complement strand
GGCACCGTGCTGTCGATCTCCGGGTCGCTGGCCACGGTGGAACTCCCCGACGGCGGCCGCGTGCAGGCTCGTGGCGACGCCACCGTGGGCGCGCTGGTGTTCGTGCGAGGCGACGTGATCGAGGGCCCCGCGCCGTCGCTGCCCGTTGACCTCGTGGACGTCTGACGAAATGGCGCCGTTAGCGCACCCCCGCCCTGGCGGGCATGCTCGCCGGATGAGCACGTCCCAAAACTCCCCCCAACAAGCCGAAGCGCTGCGAGATGCAGTCGTCGGTCTCAGCGGGGTCGCAGTGCCCGCCACCGCCACTTGGAGCGGATCCGACATCCTGACCTGGGTGTCGATCGTCTATGTCCTGCTGCTGATCGCTGGTGGCCTCTACCGTTGGTATTGGCTGCGTCGGAAGATGCAGCACTGGGAAGAGCGCTTGAAGCACGACCCCGCCGCACCACCGCCGGACTTCCGCAAGACGGGCCCGGACAATCTGGACGAGTGAGATGCACCCGGCCGCCCGCGTCGGTGCTGCAGGCCTCGTCGCAGTGACCGCGACGCTGAGCGGCACGGTCCTCTACTTCGAGGGCAACGAGACCAAGCCCTATCGCGACGTCACTGGCACTTGGACGGTCTGCGGCGGCGTCACCGGCGCCCACATCATCCCGAACAAAGAGTACACCCTCCGGGAGTGCTACGACCTCAACCGCGGGGCTCTGGCAGCCCACGGTGCCGGCGTGCGCAAGTGCATCGGCGACCAGCACCTGACGCAGGTTCGCTACGAGGCGATCACGTCGCTGGCCTACAACGTCGGCGTGGGCGCCGTCTGCAACGGCAGCATCCCGCGCCTGCTCAAGGCCGGCCAGCCGGACGCTGCCTGCGACCGGATCATGCTGTACGACAAGGTCCGTGTGGACGGCGTGCTGGTGTCCTGCCAGGACCCTCGCTGGAACTGCAGGGGCGTGTGGCTGCGACGCCAGGCTGAGACCGCCTGGTGCAAGGGCACGCCGCCCCCGATCCCGTCCCTTGGAGTCGTCGGATGATCCCTACCCCCGTCCTCGCCGCCCTAGCCCTGCTGGCGGCCCTGCTCGGCGCCGCCAGCGGCTGGTCTGCCCGGGGTGTGGTCGCCGACCGCGATCTCGCCGAGGTCCGCGCCGACCACGCCGACCAGATCGAGGCGGCCAACGCACGCACCCAGGCCGCCGAACGCAACGCGGCGGCCGCCGTCGAACAGGAGGTTCTTCGTGAACGAGAACGCACTGCGCAAGCCCAGGCCCGAGTGGCTGCCCTCGCTGCTGCTCGTGCTGATGCTGCTGGCGCTGCTCAGCGGCTGCGCGACCACATCGCCCGCCTCGCCGCCGCCACCGCTGCCGAGCATCCCGCCGCTGCCCTCGGAAGCGAGGCAGTTGCCGGCGCCGGTCTGGTGTTCGCCGACCTGTACGGAAGCGAGGCAGATGCGGCGGACGAACTCGGCGCAGCGCTTGATGAAGCTATTGCCCGCGGACTTGCCTGCGAGCGCAGCTACGACCGGGTCCGGGCTGCGCTGAAAGGCGGGTCGTAGGGTCAGCAGGTTCGCTTCATGTCGCGGATGACCGCGTCCATGACCGACCGGCAAGCCTTGTAGTCGTCCCAGGCCTTCAGCACCGCCGGGAACTCGCGCGCCAGATGCTCGCGGTCGAAGCCGGCCCATCTTTCGAGGTCGCCTTTGTCTTCCCAGAAGTAGGCCAGCGTGCCGGCTGTGTCTTCTCGGTCCATCTCAGTCTCCGTAGGGTCAGCGCGGCACCGAGCCGGGCATCGGCGTCTGGTAGCTATTGCCAAACGATCGTTCGTTGCGATCGACGGTGTGCAGGCAGCGCTGGCAGAAGTATCGGTCCGCGTAGTGCCGCTCGCGAGCGCTCGAGCCGGGGAGTTCGGCGCCACTCCAGTAGACGACGCCCTGGAATGCGAACAGGTGATCACAGGGCGCCCGCAACAGCCGCGGGGGCGGTTGGACAGACGTGCCGGGGACGTCGTCGGGTTGGTACATGGTCAGTCTCCGGTGCGCAGGGCGCGCGCCAGGTGCGCTGCGCTGCCACTGCGCGCAGCGTTGAGCAGGGCTTGCTTTCGGGCCTGTCGGTCCGCTTTGCGCCGCGCGCTGACGCAGTCGCGGTTCTGGCAGAACTTGCTGGCGGCGCTGGTGATCGTGAAGAACGAGCGGCAGGCCCGGCAGGCGATCCGCTTAGTGAAGACTCGTTGCATGGTCAGGCCCCCACCCCCTTGACCCAGGCAATCGCCGCTTCGACGCGGTCTTGGTGGGCTTGGTATTCGTTCAAGAGTTCCTGGCGCGTCTTGCCACTCTGCCCGTACTGCTCGCCCATCTGCTGGAACGTGCAGTTGCGGAAGGCGGCGCGGGCGCGCTGCAGGTCGTCGTTCATGTAGTTGTTGAGCGCTTTCAGCGCGGTCTCGGCGTGCACATTCATCGTCTTCTCCGTAGGAATGAACCTCTCAAAACGCCCGTAGAACGGGCAGGAAACGGGGCAGATCTATTCCCACGAACACCCCGCAGAGCAAGCGCTGGCGCGGATTGTGGTCCCAGATTGTGATTCTGGTCGTCGCGAGTTCGAGTCTCGTCAGCCACCCCAAGTAAATCAACGACTTAGGTCTTAAACGACCGAGTTGTTAGGAACGCCCGTAGGAACGATCTGGCCGCCGTGGGAATTCGCTCTGGCGCCGAGCGGCCTCTTCCCGGCGCCGGCGCTCCCAAAACTCGCGCTCGCTGACGGTGCGCCGATGGTCGATGACGAACCACGCCAGCAGCGCAAAGGGAAAGATCAGCACGCCCAGGATGACTGCGGTGAGGATGGTCTCGATCATGCGTGCCTCGTCACGGAGCGTGTGAAGTTCCACGTCCCGCCGCTGTCGACCAGAGTCACCGGGCCCACCGTCAGAACGAGTTTGTCGTTGACATAGAAGCGCTCAGTGCCGTCGTTGGTGGCCTGCCGCGTCAGGTTCTGCGCCGCGCCTGGCGCGACGATCCCGGCCAGCAGGTCGTCGAGATGCCGCGCGAAGTGGGCTGCGGCTTCGTCAACCTTCTGCCGCAACAGGCTCGGCTCGGCGCGAGGCATTGCCAGCGAGATCGGATCCTGCTCAGGCGGCTCGCCGTGGTGCATCTCGCCGCAGTAGTCGGCCGGCGCCTCCTGATCGAGCGGGTGCAGCCACGACAGGGCGCCGCAGAACTGGCAGCGGTACGGGGGCATCTGGGCCTGGATCACAATGCTTTCCTTCCGACCTCAACGGTCGCGTCATACACCCGAGCAGTCACGCGCGCATCAGCGTGCAGGTCGGGCAGGGTGCCGTGCTGAGCCTTGTGCATCGTTGCATAGTGCCGGCGCAGGGCGTGGAAGTTGAACCGATCCTGCGGCCGCATCACCTTGGCCTCGGTGGCGGCGTGCACGGCTCGTTGCCACAGGGTCTTGAACCCGCGCGCGGTGTACGCGTTGTTGTCCTCGGTCGGGAACAGGTACAGGCAGTCGCGGCCCAACGCGCGGATCTCAGCGAGCAGCGCGGCCAGCTTCGGCGAGATCGCCACCGCCTCGATGACCTCGCCTCGCTTCTTCCCGCGCTGCTTGGCGCGCTTCAGGCGCACGACACCGGCCTTCTCATCCACCTGTGGCCAGGACAGGTCAATGAACTCGACCTGCCGGCTGCCCGCTAGGGCGGCAAAACGGGCAGCGTAGGCCAGGACGCGGCGCTGCCCACCCTTGGCCTCCAGCCACGCCGCGAAGGCCGCCAGGACGGTCTCCGAGGGCATGACGTCGCTCGGCTCGCTGCTGTGCGGCTTGACCCCGAGCGTCGGGTTGCCCAACGCGACGCCGAGCAACACCCCGTGCTTGAACAGGTTCGACAGCAGCGCCTTCTCGATGTTCGCGCGCCGCGGGCTCTTGGCACGGTCGATGTGCACGTACCGCGCCACCTGGGGCGCCGTGATCGACGACGCCTGCAGATGCCCCAGGCGCGCGTCGATCTGCTTCCACGCGAGCGCATAGTCGGTCTTGGTGCCCTCGGCGAGACGAAGGTAGTCCCTCGTCTCCAGCCACTGCTCCCACAGCCACCGCATCGAGCCGTAGCCCGCCGTGCGGCCGCTCGCGTCGAGCGCCAGCCGCTGCACCGCCTCGCGATCTGTTGACCACGGGGTCGGCTTCTCGCCATGCGGGTGGTAGCGGTAGGACACGGTCTTCTTGTCCTTCCACACGCGCGACTCGATGCGCTGCACCAGGCCGGCGCCGCTGGCGCGATCACGAGGGCGAGGCATCAGGCGCTCACGCTGGCGGCGTGCCACTCGACAGGCCGCAGGGTCGCTGGCAGGTACAGCGGGTGCCCCGGGTGCCCGTCCTTTGTCAGGCGCAGGTAGTGCAGCCGAGGCAGCATCGGGCGCACTTCAGCATCGCGGCCGCGAAACGACCCGCCGGCGCCCCACGCAGCCACGACGAGGTCGACCATATGAGCGTGCGCGGCCAGGAAGTAGTTGTTCTGGGGCCCTACCGGATCGTCCGCCGCCTGCATGTCTGCGGGTTGCGTGGCGCGCCAGGCGAAGAGGTTCAGCATCACCAGCGAGTCGAAGCCCCAGGCGCGCGCGAAGCCCACGCAGCGCCGGATAGTCGGGTCGTCGGCAAAGGCGTCGGCCGTGCTTGGGTTCAGGCCGACGAACGCAACGGCAGGGCCGGGCCCCCACCGCCGGGCCAGCGCGTAGCGGTACCGCGCGCAGGGGCTCAAGATCGCATCGCGTTGCATGGTCAGTAGGCCGGTCGAAGATGGCCGCAGTCGGTGAACCGGTACCGCGCCACGTCGGCGTCGTCGTAGGCTTTGACCTCGGCCAACTTCTTCAGCGCCGCGTACTGCTCGGGCCGCACCAGCATGGTGTCGCCGTTCAAGCACAGCCCCCGCCCCTCGGGCACGACGTTCCAAGTGCCGAGGAACGACGCCGACCACGCGTTGATCTCGTCGCGGAGCCCGGGCGGCCAGGGAACGCCAGGAATGACCTCGTCGGGCAGCACGTACCGGGGCCGGTCGGGCGAGACGATGACGCGGAGGCCGCCGAGTTGCATCATGACTGGGCTCCTGGGTACATCGCGTCGGCGATCTTGCGGGCCTCTTTCACGACGTCGCAGGGCGCGCCTTCCGCGACCAGCGCTACCGCCACACGCTCGGCGAAGCTATCCCGCCGGTTGCGCAGCCGCTGGGCCTTGCCGGACTCGACGAGGCGTTCGTTCGCTTCGTCCAGGCGCTCGCTCAGGGCGGCCATGCGCTGCTCGCAGCTGCGCCGCTCGACCTCGAACGCGTCCCGCGTGGACACCAGCGCGTGATCAAGGCGATCAATGCCCGTCACGTTCACGGGCATGTCGCCCAGAATCGTGCGGCGCGCGGCGGGCGCCAGGATGCTGTCGAGGGCGGCGTGGGCAGCGTCAACGTCATTTCGCATGCCTGTGGGCTCGCGGCCGTGCGCCAGGTCGTCGTTGATTCTGGCCAGCGCTTCGAGGACGTCGAGCACGCGGTCGTCGTCGACGACATTGCCGTACTGCTGCAGGTGGCCGATCGCGTCGATCGTGCGTTGCATGCGGCTAACTCGGTTCATTTCATTCCTTCAGGGTGTTCGCCGCGGACGGCGATGTAGTGGGCCCTGCTGACAAGCGGGCGACCGTCCCGGCGGCGCGCGGCGCGCACGCCCAGGCTGGCGAGGAAGCGGATCTGAGCGGCCGGTTGCTTCAGGGGCTTGCAGGCCTGGGCAATCTCTTCGTCAGTCAGGTCCGGTGGCGGCGACGGCGGCGCGGTAGGGGTCATCTTCGGTGCCGATCAGCAGGTCGTGATAGGTGAGCGGCGGGGTCATCCACTTCGGCCCGAACTTTTCGGAGGCCTCGACGATGCGAATCGCGAGCCTCAGTCGAGGGTTCGGCGCGGGTTGCCCGGCCAGCTGGTACAGGTAGACGGTGGTGGTTCCAACAGCCTCGGAGAAGGCGGCGCGCTGGTCAGCGTCCAGCGCTCGGAGGAACCTCAACAACGGTGTTACTCGGGTCATGACCTGACAACCTATTCTTCCGTTCACGGAGCATCGCTACCGTGTGACGTGCCCTCTCTTCTTCGCCCTCGGCCTCGAGCAGCGCGTGGCACACATCGCGCAGCTTCCCTCGCTTGACCTCGTCCAAGGACGGCGTCGTTACTGTATCCGGGTCCAGCCTTTCGCTGGCGGCCCGCAGGACGATCGCCAGCCACTGGACGAACGTGCGGGGAGGGGTCGGCGCGGTGGGTGCTTCAAGAGTCATCGAGTGCTCCAAGATTACGTTAGAACGATACAGTCGTTCAAGGGGCCTGTTAGGGGATGGGGTTTCGTACAGGCGGGGGTCAGCCCTTGCGGTACCGCTTCGCGCGATAGCCGCCTGGGGCTCTGATCGGCCAGTCGTGTGCCCACGCCGGTGGGACGGTCACGATCTGCTCGAACTCTTCAACGCTGCCGACGCCCTCGGGGACCTCGGCAACGATCTCGTCGTACACGTGGAGCACCACCGGGTACCCGCGCTGCTCGAGCGCGATGCACGCTGGCGCCAGGATGTCGCGGCACGTGGCCTGGTTGATGTTCTCCACCATCCGGCCGCCCCATGTGTTCATGCGGATCCAGCCGATCGGCCCGTTCTTGGGGTTGCTGTTCCAACCCTCGTAGCTGATCGCCCAGCCACCGCGGTCGCTGGGGGACAGCAAGGGGTTGTGGTAAGCCAGCGTGCGGCCGCTGGGCAGACGGCAGTACAGCACCGTGCCGCGCGACATGAACTCGATGCCACTGTGGGTTCCGTCCAGGCGCGCGACGTCGAACCACTTGCCGGGCTCGAGCAGCGCCAGGACCATCATGCCCTCGACGCCGAAGTAGAAGTCTTGCCAGCGCTCGCGCTGCCCCGTGTCCTTCAGCCACAAGAGGCGGTCGTCGACTGCGCCGACATAGCCCGGTGCCGTCGCGTTGCGCACAGGTTCGGCAGCCTTGCCGATCTGTTGGCCGCCCCACAGCCATACGACCGCCGGCGATGCGGCGCGCCAGCGCAGGATGTCGGCCTTGATCTCGTCCTCGGTGCCGGGCATGTCGAACGCCTGGGCGGCGCCGACCCAGCCCTGGTAGCCGAAGGCGAGCTCGCCGATCTTGCCCTTCTGACGCAGCGGGTGGTGCTGCCCCGTGGACTTCTTGTGCGCCTCGAACTCTTCGAACGGCACGCGGTACATCGTGCTGGCCGAGGCCTCGTAGATCTTGCCGTGCGAGCGGAACACTTCGATGCGCCAGCGCTCGCCGCTGATCATCGCCAGGCCGACCGCTTCGATGCTGTTGTAGTCGGTGCTGATCAGGTCGTGGCCAGGGGCTGCATCGAACAGCGCGCGCAGGCAGCCAGACACGGCCAGCAGCGCGTCGCCGAACACGCGCTCGACCCACGCCAGCGACCGTGTGGCGATGACCTGCAGGGCGTCCTCGGCGACCTCGGGGTTCCACTCGCGCGGCTTTGCGTCGACCGGGCGCGGCAGGCCGCAGTGCGGGCAGCCCGCCAGGTGCGCGGCATAGTGCCGCTTGCACAGGCACCGGTAGGTGTCGGGCCCGGCCTTCGGCAGGTTCGTGGGCTGTGGGCCCTCACCGGTGCTGCGGCCGGTGCGCGCGCCGTGGTAGACGTACAGGTCGCGCAGCCGATCGTCGTCGCTGAGCCGGTTGCGGATCGCGTACAGCTTCTTCACGCTGGCGCTGCCCACCGCGGCACGGATCTCGAGCACGCGGCGCGCGTCGGGCGGCAGCCCGGCGCTCTTCAGCGCAGCCTCGACCGCCTCTTCGTCGAGCGACTCCATGTGCACGCCACGCGTGCGCAGCCACTCGGTGATCTGGGCGACCTTCGACGCGGCGTCGATCCCGGTGATAGCCAGCAGTTCGCCGTGGTAGACCTCGAACGCCTGCTCGATGATCGCGATGCAGTTCTCGACGCCGACGCGGTCGATGTGCACGCCACGCTGGTTGATCCGCTCGTGGCACTGCCACCAGGCCAGTTCCTCGCCTTCGAGGTCGGGCACGACGGCGCTCACGGCAGCTTCGGCCGCGATGTCGGTCTCGTTGTAGTCGAGGTATGCGAGGGTGTCGGCGTGCTCTTCGTCGATGCGGCGACGCTCAGGCGCGCGGGCGCCCTCGGGGTGGCCTGGGTGCACGTACGACGGCAGGATGCGCCAGCGTGGATCGCCCTTCGTCGGGTTGCGCGGCATCGAGAAGACCTTCATCAGACGCGTGCCCTCTTTGTCCTTCTGGACGTCGAGGTTCAACACGCGGCCGGCCTCTCCCAGCTTGCCCGGCAGCGCGAACGCGCGGGCCTTGGCCATCGCGCACCGCCACTGATCGTCGCGCACCACGGGCCAGCCGTAGCGGGCGGCGCAGACGTGCATCCACATCCACCGCTCGAACGAGACGTTCCAGGCTTCCAGCAGGCCACCGTTGGCCACGTGAACCAGCAGGTCGATCGGAGGCGGCAGACCTGGGCGCCAGCGGCGGCGGCCGAGCCCGTCCTTAAGGTCGTACGCCAGGCAGATGATCTCTGCTGTGGGGTGCTTCGCGTAGGGCTCGGCGCCGACCACCGGCAGACCCTTGGCGTCCTTGGCCGCACCGGGCGGGCCGGTCCAGCGCTGGTCGTCTTCGTGCCAGACGTAGCCCGCCTCGGAGTACGTCTCGAAGTCAAGCTCGGGCAGGGACGTCGAGCGCCCCAGGCCTGCGGGGATGCTGATCACTTCAGGCGCTCCCCGGTGGGCGAAGTCCAGCGCTCGCAGCTACCGTGCGGCTTGACCTCGAACCGGCCGGTCCTGCAGCGCGCGGGCTGGATTGTGTCGGGCGTGGGCATGCGGGCCTTCTGGAAGTTGCGGCAGTTCGAGCAGCGCGGCGTGTTCTCTTCGTACTGCCAGCGCGCTCGCCGCTTGAGTTCGACGGGGGTCATCGCGTCGCCCTTCGCATCACCAGCGCGGCCGCGAACGAGTTCCAGTGCTCGATGGCTTCGCGACGGGTGGCCTGGTACATGCCCTCGGGCGGCAGCCACATCGGGCACAGGGTCTCGTCGTCGCCCTCGATCAACGACGTGCCGTTCGAGCACATCACCGCCTTGGTGCTGCCGTGGTCGCCGACGCGCTCCCACAGGCTCGCCGGGAACCCGCAGCAGGGGCACGCTGCAGCGACGTGGTCTTCGAGCACGGGGACGAGTTCGTTGAGGACGCTCATAGCTCTGCCGCCTTGAGCGCTTCCCGAATCAACGGGCCCGCGGAATACACGAACGACGGGCCGCCGCGCTGCGCTGTCAGCTTTTCCAGGCGCGCCGACAACAGCTTGTCTTCGACCAGGCCCGGCAGCGCCTCGCGCACAGTGGACGCAATCACGTTGAACTTCAGCGCGAGGTCCGACGCGACCAGTTCCTCTTCGGGGTTCGCCACGAAGTACAGGATGACTCGCTCGCGCAAGCGGATCACGTCGGCCTCCGCAGGGCCAGCAGGTCGGCGTACCGCGACAGGAACAGCGCACGGGCCTGGGGCGGCGGCAGCGCGCGGATGTGGACGTCGGCGGCCGGCACGGACCAGCCCCACTCGGGCGCGTCGGGAGGGAACAGGGCCCGCCGCTCCGCGAACAGCACAGCGTTGTCGGCCTGCTTGACCAACGGGTGCATCACAGGGTCGACGTCGAGCGCCTCGCACAGGGCGAGCCAGCCCAGGTTCTCCAGGCGCGCGTAGGCGTCGCCCAGCACCCGCTTCAACGGCCGGGGAATGTCGCCATACCAGGCCTCGGCGCCGTCGTGCCACAGGGCTTGCCACGCGTGCTCCGGGGGCACGACGTAGCTCACCAGCACCGAGTGCTCGGCGACCGAGTAGAACGGCTCGCAGTGGCCGCCGAACCGGCAGATCTTCGACAGGGCGCCGGCGATGTCGTCGACGACCACGTCTTCGGGGCGCGGGTTCTCGGGGAACCAGCGAACGCCTGACGCCGTGACCGTCCAGTCTCCCATGCGATCAGCCACGGTGTGCCCTCCGGTTGGCCAGGACGCGGCGACGCTTCGCAGCGGCGCGCCGGTACGAGGCGTTCGTCCAGCCGGTGTGCTTGGGGTAGCGGTAGGGCCGCGGGCCGCCGTGGTACCCGCGGAACTCGCGCGCCCACGCGTCGCGAGCAATCGACTGGGCGGCCGGCCCGCCGACAGACTTGCCGCCAACGGCCGCCTGGCGGGCGCCGTCCTGGGCGACGCGCTCGGCGGGGGCTGCCGACATTGCCATCGCGGCGACAGCCATCATCGCGCCGGCCAGCCCCGACCCTTTGGACTTGAGCATGGTCAGAACGCCTTCCCGCCGACGGCCGTGCGAGCCTCGACCTTGTGGTCTTCGCGCTGGGCGTTGTAAGCCATCTTCTCGGCGAGAGCGCCGCCCAGATCGAGACCCATTGCGCCCGCCAGGTCGCAGATGCGGATGACCGCGTCGGCCAGTTCGACTTCGACCGACTTGCGGTGCGGCAGATGCTCGTCCTGCTTGTCCTTGCGCGCACCCTCAAGCGCTTCGCTGACCTCCGAGTGGATCAGCGCGATCTTCTCGTTCACCAAGGCGATGCCGAAACGAGTGCGCGCGCGGACGACGGCGCGGAGGTCGACGTCGACGGTGTAAGAAAAGCCTTGCGGGGTGAGCTTGGTGTCCCACCAACCAGCGGCGTGCGCCGCCTCGTGGCAAACGCCCTGCAGATAGTTCGCCGCGTCCGCGGCGGTCCGGTCGGTGCTCATGCGCGGCCCCCCTTGCGAGCCACGCGGGGCTTCTTCGCCTTGACCGGGTCGAACTGGCTCGGGCGCAGGTCGATGAACCGGTTGGCCGTGTCGTCGCGGAGGACGACGTACGGGCCCGTCGCGCCCGACTTGATGTCGGTCACGGTGGCGGTGCCCGTGTTCTTCCGGCCGCGGTACTTGACCAGCATGCCGATCTTCACGTTTCTGAATTCCATGTGGGTTCCTAGTTGTCGCGCTGCTTGGCGGCGCGTCGGTCGACGAACCACTGCCAGAGGTTGCGTAGTTGCCATCCCGCCCAGACGCCGACCAGCAGCGCCAGGCCCATTGCCAGGATCGTGTCGCCCCGGCCTGCGAACAGGCCGACCGCGGTCACTTCTGGTCCTTGTCGCTGCAGCCGATGACGCCGTCCTTCTCGTAGCCGCAGTACCGCGTGATGGCCACGTAGCCGCCTTGCATGTTCGGCAGCATCCCGTTGCAGGTCACCAGCCCGTTGCTGTTCGAGTCCTGGGGTCGGCACGACTGGAACGTGCCCTTGCGCTTGACGATGTTGCCGGCCGCATCGGTGCCGCCCGGGTGCTCGGCGTCGTAGAACGCGGCGGCGTGGATCTCAGCGCGGCGCTTCTCGTCAGCGGTCAGGTTGTGGACGCCGCCAGTGCCGTCGCAGGCGGCCAGGACTGCCAGCACGACGAGGGCGGCAGCGGTACGAATCGTCTTCATGAGGTATCTCCTATTGCGTTGGACCGAAGTGATCAGACCGTGTGAGTGCCCTCGACGCCGCGGGCAGCGCGGGCCTTGGAACGGGCCGCCAGGGCGCGCAGCGACGCCTGGGCGTGCAGGAGCGCCAGCGCGTTCTCGGGGCAGGCGTACTGGCCGGCCTGGAACGACCGCAGGCGATCGATCACGATGGCCAGCAGGACCTCGTGGGTCAGGCCGTTTGCGCCGGTCTCGAGCACCGGGCCGTTCTGGAACAAAAGGAGCAAGCCTGACTGGGGCACCGCGTCCAAGCTGTCAAGGAAAGGGTTCGGGGAATCGCCGAAGCCTTCGACGAGGTACGCGTGGCTCGCACCACCGGCGCCGGGCTTGTCGCACACCGTGATCGCCAGGCCACTGTTCAAGGCGTTGGTGTGGTGCTCGGTGATCACACGCCGGTAGGGCGCGGAGATGTTGGTCGTCGGGAGGCCTTCGTCGCCCTCGATCGGCGTGCCGGCCTCGACCTCGGTCATCGGCTCGCCGGTCTCTCCGGTCTGCGCGGGGCCGACGCCAACGGTGAGCACAGGGTCGGGCGCGGCGTATTCGGGCGGCTTGACCATCGCTTCGATCGAGCCGGCGATCGCCTCGTTGAGCGTCTCGAACTGAGCGACCGGGGGCACCGGTGCGGCAGGGGTTTTCTTCGTCATGTCGTTCTCCAGGGGCGGAAAGGTGGGGCGACGGGCCACTCGGTAGAAACCTTCGAGCGAGTGATTCCGGCACCCGCCCTCGCCGCCCCGTTGATCAGGCCAGGTAGCCCGCGGCGCGCAACTGCTGGTCGTTGTAGCCCGCGGAGATGAACTGCTGGTAGGTGTGGCCGGTGGCGGCGCCGAGCGGCGTCAGCATCGGGGCGGCGGGCACTGCGGGTGCAGGCATTGCGATCTGCGGCGGCAGAGTCGGGGTGCCCGGCAGCGCGGGCGCCAGAAACGCAGGGTTCGGCGCGACCATCGTGGGCTGCGGCGCCATCATCGGCGCCTGCGGGGGCATCGACAGCGCGGCCACGTTGATCGGCTGGGCCGGCGGCATCATCATGCCCGGCGCGCCCGGCATCGCGGCAGGCATCGCAGGCAGCGTCACACCGGGCATCGCGCCGGGCATCGCCACGCCGGGCGGCATACCGGGCGCTGCGCCCGACGGCATGCCCTGCGACAGGGCCGCGCCCTGGAACATGGTGGCCGCGTCGGGACCCTGGACGATGACCGTGTCTTCCTTGAGGAACAGCACGCCGCCGTGGTTCAGGTAGACGCCCGGGGTCTGCGTGCTCATGTTGCCGGCCACGTTGCCCGAGACCTGCACCCAGTAGCCGCACTTGACAGCGTTGGGCGTGCTCAGTTCGACGTACGTGCCCTGCTGGGGCTGCGCGTAGATCTTCGGCGCGTAGCCGCCGCTGAGCCGCACGATCCAGTGGCCCGGGAACCCTTCGGACTCGGCAGGCTTCTTCCCGCGACGGTTCGGGATCTGGCTGTCGCCATCCGCGACCTTCCAGGCGAACGCCTGGGACTGGTACATCTGCGGGAACGCGGCAGCGCCGGCCTGATAGATCTTCTGGCCCCAGTCGGTCTGAGCCCAGTGCGTGTGACCGGGGGTCTTCGGGATCGCGATGGCGAAGTAGAACTCCACGCGGGGCTTGCCAGCCTCGGGGCCGTTCTTGACGATCAGCGGCTTGCCGTCGGCGTCCTGCGTGCGGGCTTCGTAGAGATCACCCTGGACGAGACGCGCGGGCGGGAAGAGGATTTCGGTGCGTTGTGCAGCCATGTCAGTTCCTGTGTCAGTTGAAGATTGAACGAGGGATAGGTTACTTCGTTAAAACGAAACGTGCAAGTCGTTTTTCAGCGACGAGTGGCGCCTTGGTAATCCCGATAGTCGGCGAACGCCTGCTCGAGCACGCGATTGAAGTTCTGGAACGCCTTGGTGGCCTCGTCGAACTCTTTTTCGAGCGCACCGAGGCGGGCGGCGAGTTCGTTGGCCCGCTCGAGAGCCTTGTCGCGCGCCAGTTTCGCGGCCTGCAGCCGCTTCAGGGGGTCGGTGTGCTTCATCCGAAAATCCTCCGTGCGTTGGTGCCGTCGTCTTCGACCAGCGAGGCGCCGCCAGTAGTGCGCTTCGAGAGGGACTTGACGACCTCGGGGTGCAGGCCCGCCTCGAGCGCCTGCTTCGGGGTGATCGCGTCGATGCGCTTCTGGACGTCAACGCCCAGCATCTTCGCGACCGCGATGACCTCGCCCGGCGGCTTCGCCCAGACCTCGCGGCCCGAGGCGTGCTCGACCTTCCATCCGGGCACGCTGCGGCCGGCCTTGAGTGTGGCCAGCGCCTGCTCTTCCAGGCCGCCGATACGGGCCTGCAACAGCGCGGCAGCACGCTTCGCCAGCTTCAGTTCGAGCGACATCGCCGCCGCGTCCATGATCAGCGGGGTGACGTGCTTGGCCTCGTCCATCGCGGCATACCCGGCCTGCTGCAGGGCAGGGCAGGCGTGCCTGGCGCGACAGTCGCGGCACTCCGCACCGACTCGAGCGCGAGGGCCCGGGCCGAGTGCTTCGTGCGCGGCGCCGCCGCAGATGTTGATCAGCGCGCGCAGGTCGAGCAGCGTCGTGCGCCACTCGCGGATCGTGCCCTTCGGCGAGAACGCTCGAGGCTGCGCAATCGCCGCAATGATCTGCACGCCGCCGTCGGCCATGTCGTGCCGCCCCTCGGTGATGCCCGCGATGTACTCGACCAGCTGGAGGTTCTCGAACTCATCGACGAACCGGTGGCCGAACTTGTAGTCGAGTACGAACAGCGTGGCCGGCGTGGTGGGCAGCCACACGCGGTAGTCGGGCGTTCCCCAGGACAGCGGGTGCACGCGCGGGATCTGCACGGTCGCCTCGATCTGCCCGTCGCTGGGCCGCAGCCCGTACGGCTGCAGCATGCGCGCGACGTAGTCGCTGACGCGGTCGGCCCCGTCGCACATCTCGCCGGTGAGCACGACGCCGTTCGGCGCGATCTGCCCTACGTCGGTGAGCCGGCCGTGCAGTTGCTCGGCCAGCGCCCAGTGTGCCGCTTCGCCCTCGGCCGCCTCGGTGGAGTCTCCCGTCTCGGGGAACATCATCTCCATCGTGGTGGACTGAGGGCACTGCACCCGTCGCGCGGACGACGACGGGGCAAGAACACTGTGGCCGCTCACGGTCAGACCGGGCCGAACGCTGCCGACACCTGGGGGATCAGGTCTTGGCGTGCCGCCAACTGGCCGACGGCGGACAGGCCGACCGTTGCCAGCGCGGCAGCCATGCGCTGCGTGCCGAGCAGCGGGTCGCTGGCAAACACTGGCGACAGGCGCGCCATGAACGTGCCGAAGTCTTCACCAGCGGGCGGCGCGGGCGGCTGTGCGACGGGCGATTGCGGCGTTGCGGGCAACGTCGGCAGGGTCGGCTGCGGGGTGAGGGCAGCAGAGGCCGCCGGTGACTGGACAATGGTCGCGGGCAGGACCGGCGCAGCCGTAGGCGGCACAACGGGACCCTGCTGGGGCAAGCCCGACAGGACAGTCGGCGGGACCACCGGGGCACCGGTACCAGCGAGCGCCGGTGGCGCAGCCACCGCGGCACGGAGTTCGGCTTCGACCTGAGCAACCAGCGCCGGCGCCACGTTGCGCTTCGCCGTCCACGTGCCGTCCTGCTTGGTTGTCTTCGTGCTGGCGTGGATGCGCGGGTCCCACGGCAGGCCCGCCTTGTCCAGCACACTGGTCGGCGTCTGGCCGCCGGCCGCCGGGGCAGGAGGGACCACCGGCACAGCGGCACCCCCCGTGGCAGCGGCGGCAGCCGCAGCGGCGAACGGGTTGAACGGCGCGGGCTCGGCGGCCGGGGCGGCGGCGGCGGCCGGGGCGGCTGCAGGTGCGGCGGCGACGGGCGGCAGCGGTGCACCGACGTCGGGACGGTCGTCGTGGGCAATCGTGAACCAGCTACCTGCGGAGGGAGCGTCGGACATGCGGCGCAGCGCCACGGAGGCGGCAGCGGCATCGGGGAACGTCAGAGTGACGGTAACGGGGTGAGTCATGAACGGGCCTTTCGTTTCGACAGGGGTTGACAAGCGAGGGCAATGTATTGCGTAATGACGAAACAGTCAACATCGTTAGAACGAAATAAATGCACGTCGCACGGGGCTATCAACAATGGCTGATCGATAGGATTTTCCAATCGTGGCGCGACGGGAACCGCAACGTGCTGGCTGTTCTTCCCACGGGTGGCGGCAAGACGTTCGTCTTCAGCCGCGTCGTCGCGGCCGTGCAGTTCCACGTGTGCGCCATCGCGCACCGCGGCGAACTCGTCTCCCAGATGAGCCTGGCGCTGGCCCGCGAAGGTGTGCGCCACCGGATCATCGGCCCGGCCGCCCTGGCCCGCGAGTGCGTGGCGAACCAGATGGAAGAACTGGAGCGCTCTTTTGTCGACCCGAATGCCCGCGTCGCAGCGGCTGGCGTCGACACGCTGGTCGGCCTGGACCCGGCGCAGAACCCCTGGATGGCGCAAGTCGGCGCGTGGATCGAGGACGAAGCGCACCACGTTCTGAAGGAGAACAAGTGGGGCCGGGCCGCTGCGCTGTTCCCGAACGCCTACGGGCTGGGTGTGACCGCCACACCGCTGCGCGCCGACGGGAAAGGCCTGGGCCGCCACGCTGACGGGCTATTCGACGACCTGATCGTCGGGCCCACCATGCGCGACCTGATCGAGCAGGGCTACCTCACCGACTATCGGATCTTCGCACCGCCCAGCGACCTCGACCTCTCGACGGTGACGGTGACTGACTCGGGCGATTACAGCCCGCCGAAACTGTCGGCCGCTCGCAAGCACAGCCACATCACCGGCGACGTCGTCGAGCACTACCTGCGCATCGCCCGCGGCAAGCAGGGCATCACCTTCGACGTGGACGTGGAGTCCGCCACCGCAACGGCCAAGGCGTTCAACGACGCGGGCGTGCCGGCCGCCGTCGTGCACGGCAAGACGCCGTCGGGTCTGCGGCGCGAGATCCTGCGGAAGTTCAAGGCGCGCGAGTATCAGCAACTGGTCAACGTCGACCTGTTCGGCGAGGGCTTCGACGTGCCGGCCATCGAGGTCGTCTCGTTCGCCCGGCCGACGATGAGCTACGGGCTGTACTGCCAGCAGTTCGGCCGCGCCCTGCGCCTGCTGGACGGCAAGCTGCACGCGATCATCATTGACCACGTGGGCAACGTGCAGCGCCACGGGCTGCCTGACGCCCGCCGCGAGTGGTCGCTGGACCGTCGCGAGCGCCGCAGCAAGGCGAAGGCCGATGACGTCATCCCGCTGCGCACGTGCCTGAACACGTCGTGCATGTCGGTCTACGAGCGGGTGCTGGTCGCCTGCCCCTACTGCGGGTCAGTGCCGGTGCCGGCAGACCGGTCCGCGCCCGAGCGCGTCGACGGAGATCTGTTCGAGCTTGACCCATCTGTTCTCGCTCGCATGCGAGGCGAGATCGCTCGCATCGACGGGGCACCTTCACTCCCCCCGAATGCGGGCGCCGATGTGCAGGGGGCGATCAAGCGCACCCACTGGGAGCGCCAGCGGTCGCAGGCCAAACTGCGCGCCGCAATATCACTGTGGGGAGGCTGGCAGAAATACCTGGGTCGAAGTGACCCTGAAGGTCTTAGGCGTTTCTATCACCGCTTTGGCGTGGACGCTGGGACTGCCTTGACACTCAATTCGCGAGACGCCGAAGAACTCACCGCTCGCATCATCGGCGACCTCGATCGCCACAACATTAGGGAAGCAACGTGATCATCAAGCACACGGGCACGACGATGCCCGAAGGTTTGGCCAAGGACGCATATGTTCGATACTGGCTGGCGGGGGACAGCGCAGTCAGGCACGCCTACGCGAACCAGTTGAACTGGGGGCCCGGCGAGCCCCCGAACGGGCTGGGCCGGATCTCGGGCTACGAGGTTCTGGCCGGGCCCCTGGGCCCGCCCGCGGCGCCCGCCTGGCCTCCCGGCTGGGCTGAGAAGCCGGCGCCCGTCGGCGACCTGTCGAGCAAGGCGGTCGGCTCGGCCGCGCGCTTCAACGCCTCGAAGCCGCCGCTGGAACTGATCCCAGGCAAGATCATCGCAGCCTATGAGGCGACGATGACCCAGCGGCCGGCCGGCCCGCCGTCGGTCGGCCCGCGGTGGGGCGAGGCTCTGGCGTACCTCGGCGTTTTCCAAATGCGTCAGAACATCGACTGCGCCGCGCCGCTCATGAGCGCACTGTTTGCCCTCGACCACGATCGCACGCTGTGGGCGGACTGCGCGCGCGTGTTCGACTACGGGCGCGAGAAGTACGCCGCCTGGAACTGGGCGAAGGGTCAGGCCTGGTCGGTGCCGATCGGCTCGGCCCTGCGGCACATCGTGTTCGGCGGCATGCGTGGCGAGGACCTCGACCTCGAGTCGGGCCTGTCGCACCGCGGCCACGTGGCGTGCAACATCGTCATGCTGTTGTGGTTCATCAACCACTACCCCGAGGGCGACGATCGGTACACGCCGCCTGTTCGCTCGACCTGATCACTTCGCTGGAACGAAATGAACACCATCACCGACTGGGCCCGCACGTGGCAGATCCCCGACTACGTGCTGGCCGACCTGCGCTCCCGCCTGGGCGCGATGGACCCGCCTCAGATGCCCGTGCTGAGCATGACCGAGGCCGGCGTGCAGTCGCGCGTGCGGGCCCAGGCGCGGCGCGACGGGGTCTACCTGTGGCGCAACAACGTGGGGGCGTTCCACGACGCCGAGCGCAACGTGCACGTCCGCTTCGGGTTGGCCAACGACAGCCCGCAGGTCAACGCGGTCCTGAAGTCGGCCGACCTGATCGGCATCCGGCCGCGCGTGATCCAGCCGGCCGACGTCGGGTCGCTGATCGGGCAGTTCGTTTCGCGTGAGTGCAAGCGGGGCGACTGGCGCTGGTCGGGCACGGAGCGCGAGGTCGCGCAGCAGAACTGGGCGACGTTGATCGCGTCGCTCGGCGGTGACGCGGAGTTCGTTTCCCATGTCTGAATCACTTCGTTCTAACGAAACGACGCGGCAGCACGCGGCCTGGCCGGCGACGGCGCTCCGCGGCTGCCAGGTCTGCGACTACGGACGCGCCAGCGACGGGCAGACCTGCACGCACGCCGAGGCGCGCGGCAACCAACCCACCCTCGAGCAGCGCCGGCGCGGCAGCGCGTGCGGGCCCGAGGCCAAGTTCCTGACCATCAAGGGAGTCGAACTGTGATCACCATCGAAGGCAATCTGGTCGAAGACGCCGAGTACCGCCGCAGCGCCCACGGGGGCGAGGCTGTGGTGCTGGTGCGCATCGAAACAGGCGGGTCGTTGTTCGAGGCCGAAGTGCCCTACGGCAACCGGCCCGAGGCGCACGTGGCCGCGCAGGACCGGGCCCGTTCGCTGCGCCGCGGATTCAGCGGCCGCATCGTCTGCGCCGGCCTGTGGCACGTCAGCGATCACGGGCGCGCCAGGTTCCTCACGCGCGTGCTGTCCAGCGTGGTCGTCGAGGGAGTGGTGCTCCTGTGACGAAACGATGTGATCCGAACGACCGCCACGCCGAGCTCCTGGCGGTGGCGCTGCGCCTGGCGGCGGCCGATGGCTGGAAGACCCTGACGCACAACGCGGTGGCCACAGCCGCGGGCGTGTCGCAAGGCCTGGTCGTGGCGCGCCTGGGCACCAAGCAGCAGATGCTGCGCGACGTGATGCGCGCCGCCGTGCGCGAGCGCGTGGTCCGTGTGGTCGCCGAGGGGCTGGCCGCGGGGGATCGACAGGCGAAACGAGCCGACGCCGGACTGCGCGCGCTGGCTGGCGAGTGGGTGAGGTCCGCCTGACATGACCCCGCTCATCCTCGCACCCCAGTGGGTGCCCGTGCTGCTGGCCCCGCGCGCCAACGGCAAGACAGACAAGATCCCCGTCGACCATCGCACCGGCATGCCCTGCGACGCCCACACGCCGGCCGTGTGGACGACGCACGCCCAGGCGCTGCAGTGCGCCCAGGCCTGGGGCTCGAACTACACCGTGGGCTTCGTGCTGACCGAGCAGGATCCGTTCTTCTGCCTGGACATCGACTCGGCGCTCACGCCGGCCGGCTGGTCGCCGCTGGCGCAGCAACTCGTGGCGGCGCTGCCCGGCTGCATGGTCGAGATCTCGCAGTCGGGGCAGGGCCTGCACATCTGGGGCCGCTACCCTTCGCCGCCGCCGCACCGGAAGAAGCGCATCGACCTGGGCATCGAGCTATACACCGAGCGCCGGTTCATCGCCATCGGCCACACGCAGACCGGCGAGATCGCCCCGGTGTGCGCGGCACTGCCAGCGCTGATCGCCCAGGTGTTCGCGCCGCTCGAGCAGGCCGGCTCGACCACACCCGACACCGGCCCGTGTGCCGAGTGGCGCGGGCCCACGGACGACGCTGACCTGCTGCGGCGCGCGATGCAGTCGAAGTCCGCCGGCGCCACGTTTGGTGGCAAGGCCACGTTCGCTGACCTGTGGCACGCCGACACCGACGTCCTGGCGCGCAACTACCCTGCAGATCCTGGGTCGTCTGAGCTCTACGA
>LNFM01026670.1_pt1 | contig 20061 bp, 18 predicted proteins | sample 596031 | NCBI WGS metagenome assembly LNFM01 (sample SAMN04254537, study PRJNA301005) | activated carbon metagenome | isolation source: dual media filters at the Ann Arbor, Michigan drinking water treatment plant | place: USA: Ann Arbor | reverse complement strand
GGAAGTTGATTCTATTGCGTAGAAAGGCATACACAGCAATTTCATTCGCTGCATTCATTACACAAGGCAGGTTACCACCCTTATTCAATGCATCAATCGCTAAACCTAAATTTCTGAATGTTTTAACATCAGGCTCCTCAAAACTCAGAGTATTTATCTTTTTAAAATCATAGCGGGGAAAGTCATTTTTAATTCTTTTTGGAAATGCCAGTGCATATTGAATGGGCAGTTTCATATCCGGCAAGCCCATTTGTGCTTTTATACTTCCATCTTCAAACTGCACCATACTGTGAATAATACTTTGCGGATGAATTACCACCTGCACTTGCTCAGGCTTCAAATTAAATAGCCATTTAGCTTCGATCATCTCGAGCCCTTTATTCATTAAAGTGGCAGAGTCGATAGTGATCTTTGCACCCATTGTCCAGTTAGGATGTTGCAATGCATGTTCTCTTTTTACATTCACCAAATAATTTGGCTTGCGGCCAATAAACGGACCACCGGATGCTGTAAGAATTACTTTTTCAATTTTGTTCCTTGTTTCACCAACCAAACACTGAAAAATAGCAGAATGCTCAGAATCGATTGGAATAATAGGAACCCTATACTCAACTGCTTTGCGCATTACAATATCACCAGCTACTACTAATGTTTCCTTATTTGCAAGACCAATTATCTTTCCATTCTCAATTGCTTTTAATGTTGGTTTTAGTCCCGCATAGCCAACAATAGCAGCCAGCATAAAATCGTAGCAATCCATTGAGGCTACTTCTTCTAATGCTTTTTCCCCGGCAAATACTTTTACATCCGTTGAAGCCAATGCTTCTTTTACTTTAGCATATTTCTTCTCATCGCCAATCACCACTACGTTAGGATTGAACTTAAGAGCTTGTTCAATTAGCAATTCATCATTATGATGTGCTGTTAAAACTTCGGCAGAAAATAAATCAGGGTTAGCTTCAATAACATCTAAGGCCTGGGTGCCGATGGAACCCGTAGAACCGAATATAGCAATGCGTTTTATCGTCAATTCTGAACTCATGTTTGTTTCGAATTATTATTCTCCCTTCCATTTTACCAACTCATCTGCAATTTTTCTATCGTTGCTAAGGCGGGGCACTTTATTCTGTCCGCCTAATTTACCAATTGATTTCATGTAATCAATAAAACCATTTTTGCGAACGGCGGTTATTTTTAAAGGTGTAAGAATATTACCGCCTACCAGATCATCATAATATACGTTCTTCTCTCGTAGTCTATGGTCAATTTTCGCTGCAAAGGCTTCCATATTTTCCGGCTTGTTTTCAAATTCAACAAACCATTCATGATAAGATTTGCCTTTGTCACTGCTTACAAAAGGTGCTACTGTAAATTCTGTTACCTGTATATTGTCTTCTGCAGCTGCTTTTAGTAAACTGTATTCAACCTCTTCGCCTATTACATGTTCGCCAAAAGCAGAAATAAAATGCTTGGTGCGGCCTGTTACTACCAACCGGTATGGATCTGTAGAAAGAAACTTCACCGTGTCTCCTAAATTGTATCCCCATAACCCGGCATTACTATTAATGATAAGAGCATAGTTCTCTCCTACCTTTACATCTTTCAATGATAATCTGGTTGGATTTTCATTAAAAATTTCTCCTGCCGGTACAAATTCAAAAAAGATTCCGCTATTACTATTCAACAGCAATCCTTCTGCATCCTGCGAATCCTGGAAAGCAAAAAAACCTTCACTGGCAGGAAACAATTCTATTGTGTCAATTTTTCGGCCAATGCTTTCCAGCAGTTTAGCTTTATAGGGTTCAAAGTTTACACCGCCCTGTACCATCACACTAAAGTTTGGAAATAATTCGCCGACTTTTTTTCCGCTTCTTTTTATCAGCTCATCAAAGTACATCTGCATCCACGGTGGTATGCCGCTGATGAGTGACATATTTTGATTGATCGTTTCATCAACTATCTTATTTAGTTTGGTTTCCCAATCTTCAATGCAATTGGTTTCATATGAAGGCATTTGGTTAGTACGGAGATATTTTGGCACATGGTGATTAACGATGCCACTTAATCTGCCCGTTGGAATGCCTCCCACTCTTTCCAACTCCGGCGAGCCGGAAAGAAAAATCAATTTACCGTCTGCAAATTTTGTATTGCCTGTTTCAGCCATATAGCAAAGCAGTGCATTACGGGCAGTATTGATATGATTGGGAATGGAATCTTTTGTAATCGGGATATATTTGGTGCCACTGGTTGTGCCTGAAGTTTTGGCAAAATAGATGGGCTTGCCTTTCCACAACACATTATGTTTGCCCTCCTTGATCTTATCTACCCAGGGACGCATCTGCTCATAATCCCGTATAGGGATGGCCTGCCGAAACTCTTCGTAAGAACCCACTTTGTCCAGGCCCGATTCCTTACCTATTTCTGTGACCCGGCCCACTTTTATAAGTCCTTTGAGGATATTTTCCTCGGATACCTTTATATATATAAGAAGCGAAAGGCCGGGCTAAGAATGACTTGATTTTCATCCGAAATGGTTCATTTTTTATGTTGAGGACGGATGCTCATTTCCTGTCAAAATTTTCATTTTCTGTTAGTTATGTGAAAATTTGGGCAGCGTAATTTATATGCTAAGTAACAGAAAACCCCAAAGGGGTACAAATATAACTGATGCCCCGTCAAAAAGGGGGTATTTAATGTTCATAAATCTTTGATTACCCGTTTGCGGGTACGATTTTTCCCCTTACCTTTGCCGTCCTAATTTTAATAGTATGATAGCTGTAATAAAAGTAGCCGGACAACAGTTCAAAGTAGAAAAAGATCAGACTTTGTACGTACCTCGTTTAGAAGGTAAAGCCGGTGATAAGGTAGAAGGCATTGAAGTATTATTGGCATCTGCCGATGGTAAATTATCTGTAGGAACAACTGTTGCTGCTGAGATCATTGACCAGGTAAAAGGTGATACGGTAATTGCTTACAAGCAAAAAAGAAGAAAAGGTTTTCACAAAAAGAAAGGACACCGTACAGCCTATACAAAAATTAAAGTAACAAGTATTGCTTGATCAGTTTTCTTTTGAACTGATAAACTAATTAACTCATCAATTTAATTTAATACAATGGCACATAAGAAAGGTGAAGGTAGCGTAAAGAACGGCCGTGATTCACACAGCAAACGTCTTGGTGTAAAAATCTTCGGCGGTCAACCTGCAATCAATGGCAACATTATCGTTCGTCAACGTGGTACCACTTATCATCCCGGAAAAAATGTTGGAGTAGGAAGAGACTTCACATTATTTGCATTAACTGATGGTCTTGTTGAATTCCGTAAAGGAAGAAATGATAAGACATTTGTTTCAATTGCACCAGTAGAAGCATAAGCCGGTTTGCTAGCCCGTTTAGAATTTTGTGGAAAAAAAATTTGGGTAGTATAATTTATACTAACATTAAATTCTAAACAAAATGGCTACTAAGAAAAAAGCTGCAAAAAAAGCGGTAAAGAAAGCGGCTCCTAAAAAGAAAGCTGCTCCTAAGAAGAAAGCTGCTAAGAAAAAGAAATAAGTTGAAAAACTTTTTCAACTAAAGCTAAAGTCCTGATCACTCAGGACTTTTTTTTATGCCCTGCTTTCATAGGGAAAACAACATTTTCATGGCCCTATTTTTTACTATTTATTTATTCATAAAATTCTATTGCAAAGAAATTTTTCTGTTCCAGTCTATGAGCAAGTAATTCTTAAATTAGCATCATGGACAACTCCACCATTGCCGATAATTTTTCGCTGCTATCCAAATTAATGGACATACATGGCGAAAATTCTTTCAAATCGAAAACTTACGCTGCAGCCGCATTTAACATCGAAAAGCTGCCAAATCAGCTAAAAGACACTCCCCGGGAAAAAATATTTTTAATAAAAGGAATCGGAGAAAGTACCGGAAAAAAGGTAGTTGAATTATTAGAAACCGGAAAATTAGAAGTGTTGAGTGAGTTAATAAATATTACTCCACCCGGCGTAATTGAAATGCTGAACATAAAAGGAATTGGGCCAAAAAAAATAAATACCATCTGGAAAGAGATGGAAATAGAATCGTTGGGCGAATTATTGTATGCTTGTAACGAAAATCGCTTAACACTTTTTAAAGGCTTCGGAGAAAAAACACAAACTAACGTACAAGAAGCGATTGAATTCTATTTTCTTAACCAGGGAAACTTTTTATATGCCCAGCTAGAAGAAATATATCCTCAGGTTGAAAATTATTTACGCAAATTATTTACGCCTGATAAAGTAAGAGCAACAGGTGCATACCGCCGACAGGAATTAACGATTGAAGAACTAGAATTCGTTGTTGCAGAAACAAATGATGCCATTAAACCTAAATTTCAAACGGCACAACCACCTGAATTACTGGAAGAAAACCTGCCTGCCGGACAGGCAGGTGATGGCGACTTATTATATAAATTGAAGAACGGTCTAAAGCTACGATTACACACCGGAATAGAGAATATTACCAAAAGGCAATTCCAAACCACCGGCAGTCCTGCATTTATTGAAGCTTTTGAGAAAGCTTTTCCCTCCATATCATATTCAGTAGGTGAAAATGACGAAACTGTCTTTGACGAAGCCAACATTCCCTATATCCTCCCCTGCCTCCGGGAAACGACTGGCATCATTGAAAAAGCAAAAAATAACAATCTACCAGAATTGATACAAACTGGGGACATCCGTTCTATCATTCACAGCCATAGCAAGTGGAGTGACGGAGCCAATACCCTGGAAGAAATGGCGGAGGAGTGTATAAAACGGGGATTGGAGTATTTAGTTATATCCGATCACTCTCAAACTGCATTCTATGCAAATGGGTTGAAAGTGGATCGGATAATAGCACAACAGCAACAAATTGATCAACTGAACAAGCAATTGGCTCCATTTAAAATTTTCAAAAGTATCGAAAGCGATATTTTGAACGATGGCAGCCTGGATTATCCGGAAGAGATTCTAAAAACATTCGACCTTGTTATTGCATCAATTCATAGCAACCTGAAGATGAATGAAGAAAAAGCAATGAAACGATTGCTGACTGCTATTGAAAATCCATACACAACAATTCTAGGTCACCTAACGGGTCGTTTATTATTAAGTCGAAATGGTTACCCGGTTGATCATAAAAGAATAATTGAAGCCTGTGCCGCCAACCATGTAGTAATCGAATTAAATGCTCACCCACGCCGGTTGGATATTGATTGGAAATGGATTGAATATGCTATTGAAAAAGGTGTTTTACTTTCTATTGACCCTGATGCACATGCCTTAGATGGATATGACGATGTTAAGTATGGAGTGCTGGCTGCGCAGAAAGGTGGAATGACAAAGAAGAATAATTTGAGTAGCTATTCGCTGAAAGAGTTTGAAGAATTTTTAACCGACACCAGGAAGAAAAAAGGAATCTAATAGTTTATGAACAACCTCAATCTATCAGTAAGAGAAATACAAGAACCGGATATTGAATTAATCATTCAATATTGGCTCAAAGCTGATGACCATTATTTACTTGGTATGGGGGTGGCCACTGGTAAAATGCCCGGTAAAGAAGACATGAGGAAAGTATTTTCTGAACAATTGAAGCAACCATATGAAGACAAGAAATCATACTGCATTATTTGGCTGGTAGATGAGAAGCCAATTGGGCATTCAAATATCAATAAAATAAAATTTGGCGAAGAGGCATTTATGCACCTTCATATTTGGCCCACAGATATAAGGCAAAAAGGTGCAGGGACAGAATTGGTAAAACTAACCTTACCATTCTTTTTTAAAAATATGAAGCTTAAAAAAATATACTGTGAACCTTATGCATTGAACCCTGCTCCTAATAAAACATTGGAAAAAGTTGGGTTTGAATTTATAAAAGAATACAGAACAATTCCCGGAGTTATTAATTTTGAGCAGCAGGTAAACCTTTGGGAATTAACATTTGAAAGATTTAGCAAGGAAATTCCTTGAAGAAATTTTCAATACACTTTATAGAACAGGCAACTCTACATGAAAAATTGTTCCTTTACCTTGTGCCGTTTCAAACCATATATTTCCTTTTGCCTGCTCCACTATTCCTTTACACATAGCTAATCCCAAACCAGTGCCGGAAGACTTGGTCGTAAAATTGGGAACAAAGATTCTTTCCTGCATTTCAGCAGGAATACCCTCGCCATTGTCTTTAATACTAACAGCAATTTCAATACTACACACTTCATCTTCCTTAGTAGCTTCTACAGCATTTGCAAATAGGTTGGTAAACAACCGGTTCATTTGTGTCTTATCAGCCTGCACCATCAGTCTATCATTAACTGGCCACCAGGTTATCCGCACATTTTCGTTGCGACTGAATAGATCTTTTAATGAACTAATTACATCGTGCAAATCAAACTCTTCAACTTTTGCTGTACCAATGTTGGCAAATTGGGAGAAGTCTGCGGCAATTTTAGAGAGATGGTCAATTTGCTCAACCAACGTATTGGCAACACTGCTTGACAGCTCCTTAACATTGGGCTGATTATTATTAATGGCATTTTGCAAATACTGCATGCTCAGTTTCATCGGCGTCAGTGGGTTTTTAATTTCATGCGCCACTTGTCTAGCCATTTCCCGCCAGGCCCCTTCCCTTTCGCTTTTGGCTAATGCTGTTGCACTATCACCCAATTTCGCCACCATCTTATTATACTCCTTTACCAGTTCGCCAATTTCATCATCCCTGTTCCACTCAATTTCATCATTATGTTTACCAAGGTTTACTTCCTTCATCTTGTCGCTGATAAGTGAGAATGACCGGGTGATCCGATTAGTAATGAACAAAGCAATTAAGCCGGCAATCAAAAAAATAAAAGCATTAAGATTGATAATAGTGACGAGAAAATTAGATATCTCTTGACGCAACTCTGGTTTTGATGTGAAGTAGGGAATATTAATATATGCGTACACTTTGCCTTCCTCATCTCGTACGGGTGAATACATACTCAGGAATTCAAAATTACCAATCGTTTCATCCTGGGAATACTGCACCAGCCTCATCCTGTCTAACCGGTAAAAGGCTGCCGGATCCATTTTCTTACTCAATACTCCATGACTGTAAACATTGGCTTCTGATGAAACCTGCAGATCTCCCTGGAGGCTATACACATTTACATCCACCCCATGTATATCTGATATTTCATCCACCAATAATTGTAAATCATAATTAGAAACAGAATCATAGATTTTTACTACATCATCAAAGGTGCTGTGGTCTGATAACTTTTTCTCCATTTCATTCACCATGATCTTCATGGTACGGCTCAACTTGTCATTATTACTTCGTTCATACCTCCCAATGAAAAAAGAAATGGTGGCTACACCTATTACAAGAAATGAAAAAACACTGATGAAGATAATGGTAGTGTGTACCTGCGAACGGATATTCAATTGCATCAATTTTCGAAATCCTTTCCAATTATAACCTGTTTTAAATAATAATGAAAGCAATTGCACAAAAGCAACCAGGAAAAGAAAAGAACAAAAAATATACGAGAACAACGTAATCGTTTCAATAGTAGTTTCTCTTTTGCGGGCTATTACCACTACTTTATCATTGCTGGCCCGGTACCAAAGCTCAGTATAATCACCATTTTCTTTTGTTTTAAATTCTTCTGCAGGTATTTCATTTCCGTTAAGCCAGGTAGCAAACGGATAATTACCCGGTGGAGAGACCAGCCTGTTCCTGATATAAACAGCATTAGAATAGATGGGTGAGTTCTCTAAATCAGTTTTTCTATTCTGTCGGAATAGCTCAGGAAATAATGCATCCCGACTAAAATTTTTCAGGTTTGAAACAATAAAAAATGAGCCGAGCTTGCTATTGGCTGTATCTACTACATCCCTGCGGATGATATAATTAAACTTATCAAAGGATGTTTCATAATAATACAGTCCTTCCATTTCAGTTGGCTTTGACTGTACCGTAAAGATCACATTCAATGCCTCAAAAGAAGTAGGATCTTCATTGAAAAGCGGCCTGTCGCTTTCATCGTACACATATAACCGGGTATCATACTTATTCAGATACCCGCTATAGTTTCCAGTAATTATACTATCCCTTAATTGAACACTTCGTTCTTCATCTTTGAATCGATAAAAATTTTCGCTTAGAAAATCATTGTCCAAATACTTAATAGCAATACTCATTAACCGTTCGCTGGAAGGATCGGTTTGTATAGCTAATTTATCTGCAAGCCGCTTTCTTTTCTCCCATTCCACTTTTCCATTTTCAGACAGCATAATGGCGGCTATAGAAACAGAAAAAACAAATATCCAGGAAAGCGTTCCTGCAATATTGATACGAACATGATTAATGACCAGCGAACGCCGATTGACAAACCAGGTATAAACTAATAACCACAATAATACCGGCAAATAGAATAACACTTCCGAATTACCAGATCGGATCGTTAAATAGATCAACCCAGCAAACCCAATAGCAAAATAAATAAGAAAGCTTCTGCCCTTGAATAAGGGAAATATAAACCGGAAAAGTAATTGCGATAAATAGTAATATGAAAGCGATAAACAAGCTAATGCAGCAAAGCCTGCAACTGTATAAAAATTAAGGCTAAAAAAATCAGTCACATCAAACGAAATGGTCGAATCTGAAACAAGGCTACGGATAACTGTTGCCAATACAAAAGTAGAAAATAATAACAAACACAACGAGAATATACCTGCTACCCATTTGTAACGTACTGAAAAACTTTCAGCTGGATTTTCAAATTCCCTCAACTTTGACCATGCAAACAGTACGACCCAGCACAAGAAAAGTGAATTGATCAATAGATCACCCAGCGAACGTTGTATAGGATTTGAACCATAAATGCTCGGGTCAAAAAGTTCAAATTGCCGTAAGTTCAATAACGATGGATAATAATAAGTTATAAGACGAACACCAAGTAGTAGCAATACCAACGTACCAATTCCTGTCCATGGACCATGCTTCCTTGCTATCGAATCAGCCAGAAGGTGCAGGAAAAGAAATAGAAAAATTAATGCCCCAAAACGTAGAAATATTGTTTGCTTATCATTATATGGAACAGCAGCAGCCGTTTTCTTTTCGAGATAGAATAAAGTAGTACCTGATGCAGATTTTACAGGAAACTCCGTTACTTTTTTACTTATCAGCACTCTTTTATCAGCCGTGCTGCTGTAAGCAAATTTTTTTGGTAAGTAGTCAGTTTCAATAAAAAATTCAGACCGAACGGGTATTAAAGCACAAGAAATCACCTTGCTATTTGAATTTATATCTGGCAAAGTTTTTCTGATACAATAATACCAGCCATTTGATAAATGAAGAAAGTAGTCACCGTCTGCAGAAGCAAGCAAATCTGGTGTTGGTACATTCAATTGGTCGCTCCAAAACTTCATTTCTGTTTGCCCAAACTCATTCTGGCTGTAAAGGAAAAAACCATATTGCATTGCAGCAAGGCCTTCAAAATCCTGCAGCGATTCATTACTTTTAAATAACTTATTTACCAATACAGTATCACTGGTCAGCTTTGCAAAATCTTGTTCTTGTTGATGCAAATATTTTTCAGCCAACCGCACCTCTTGTGCTACAGATGAGCGGTTGCTATACAGTTTGTTGAAGAAAAATGAAAATGCAAACAGCACCGCTGAGAAAAACAGCAAGCTATACTTATTAAAAAAAATATTTTTTTTGAGTGGCTTCACTGATCCTATTGCCGTTGTTGTTTGATGGTGTTCCAGATGGCATCCATTTCCTGCAAGCTCATATCCTGTAAAGCTTTTCCGTTTTGTAAGGCTAATTGTTCCATCTGTGTAAACCGGTGGATGAATTTTTTATTGGTTCGTTCCAGGGCATTTTCGGCATCCACTTGCAAAAACCGTGCATAATTAATTAAAGAAAAGACAACATCGCCAAACTCTTCCTCTGTTTTTACCTGGCTACCTTCTACGATAGCTGCTTTTAGCTCTAAAATCTCCTCTTCTACTTTTTCCCAAACCTGCTCTTTATTATCCCATTCAAAGCCTACCTGTTTCGCTTTTTCCTGCAATCGCATTGCTTTTACAGTGGCAGGGAGTGATTTGGGCACACCTTCAATCACCGATTTTTTCCCCTCCTTCAATTTCAGTTTCTCCCAATTGCGTTTTACATCATCTGCACCATTTACCATTACATCGCTATAGATATGCGGATGGCGATTGATCAGCTTCTCACAAATTCCATTTATCACTTCGTCGAGCTCAAATTGCTTTTGCTCACTTCCAATTTTTGCATAAAAAACAATATGTAATAACATATCGCCCAATTCTTCTTTTATGCATTTCCAGTCTTCCTCTGTAATAGCATCGGCCAGTTCATAGGTTTCTTCAATCGTCATTTGCCGGAGCGTCTGAATTGTTTGCTTTTTATCCCACGGACATTTTTCCCGCAGATCATTCATTATTTCAACTAATCGCAAAAAAGCATCGCCGGGTTTTGAATCCATATTTTATAAATTAAAAAGTGAAAGCTGAAAAGAAAACAAAGAAAAGAAACAACACCGTCATCATCACTAATGATAAAATAAAAACCAGCAAGAATTTGAAAAATGTTTTAGCTCTGCCTTGCTTGTAAAAATTACGCATTGCTTTATAGAGATAAAAAAACAATGTCAGAAAAAGCAATAATACCAGCCACTGCAGCACACCCGTTTGAACAGCATTTTCTAATTCTGCAATAGCAAATACTACTAACAGCAATAAAAAACTAAATACATATAAATGAATGGTGAAGACTCCATGATCCGCAAAATAAAACTGTTTACGTCTCCGTATATAAACAAACCGTAAAATAAGTGCAAACAGCGGTAAAGAAACAAACAACATATAAGGTAACTTATGCAGGATATTATTACCTAATTTCTTCCAGGCTTCTTCAGGGTTATGCCGATATTTATTATTAACCTCAATTTGCTTTTTGGTAAGCCTCCGCATAAACCAACCATCTCTTTCCGATGCAGGCAATAATGCTTCAAGAGAATCATACTCTTGCATTGTTTTATAATTAACAGAGCCAAACTGTATAACCCCTCCCTCCTCTTCAATTGCTTTATACATGTCTTTCTGTGTAAATGGATTGCCCGTGTCTTTTGCAACTCTCAGTGCCTCCTTTAACATAACATTTCCTGTATCCTTCGTAAGTTTCTCTTGCAACTTATTAATGTAAACTATCCTCTCTTTAGCTGATATTGATTGATTTGGAGGAGTGACTTTTAAGTTTCCTTTAGGAGTAAAAAAACTAAAAAAAAGCAAGAAAAAAATAGCCGAGGTAAAAACATACATCTTAATAGGATGCAGATACCTGGCCCTGCGGCCCGCCATATATTCTTTTGATAAAAAGCCAGGTTTTAAAATCAGATGATGGATAGTGTGAAAAAAATTACTATCAAAATGGGTAATATCATAAAAGAAATGGGTGACCATGTGCCAGAATGTTTCTTTGGGCACTACGTTTTCCTGGCCACAATTATGGCAAAAATTTCCTTGCACCATAGTGCCGCAGTTCAGGCAATCTTTCTCTTTTCGGTGTTTTCTTAAAAATAAGTACAAAAAATACAAGCTGTCAATCTTTTTCGTTACTGAACAATTAAACTACTTTTGACTTGAAAAACAATATATCCAGCATGAAAAGCATCCTTCTCTTATTTACTATTCTCACTTATTCTACCCTGCAGGCGCAATATTATTACAACGACATCATCGGTACCCAGGAAACAAACCGGCAGATGAAAACGTACCAGGCCAATAAAGTAAGGACCGTTTCTGCAACAGGCTTTGATAAGCAAGGAGCAAAATCAAATGATTTTTCTGAATTTCATGAAGTAAAAGAAAATGGTACAGCTTTAAAATCATCCTCTTTTGCAGGTCTTAATAAAACAGTAGTATATAGCCGCTTCGACAACCAGGCAAGAGTTATCAGTACTATAGATTCTTCTTCTGCTGTACAAAGCACTACCAATTATGAATATGATGGTGCTGGGCGTATTTCTACAATAAAAAATACAGTGACAGACCCGGCAAACGATTTTAATCAAACCGAAACACATCAATGGTTTTATAATAGTGCAGGTAAACCAGAAAAAATGTGGCGAATAATAAGCACCGGAGGTACTAACCCTGATAGTCTTGAAATAAGATTTGTAACAGATGAGAATGGTAATCCTGGCGAAGAAAGAACTTTTCGCAAAGGAAAAGAAACCGGTTATTTATATTACTATTATGATGATAAAAATAGATTAACGGATATTGTACGTTTCAATTCGAAATTAAAAAAGTTGTTACCCGATGTAATGTTTGAATATGATGACAACGACCGGGTGATTCAAAAAATTACTCCAACTTCAAGTATAAGTCTTGGTTATCTTATCTGGCGATATGTTTTTGATGCCAAAGGATTAAAAAGTAAAGAAGCCCTTTTTAATGATGATAAGCAAATGACGGGTAAGATTGAATACAGTTATGCTTTTAATCTTTTTTTGTGCCCAAGACTGGATTCGAACCAGCACGCCGTTTCCAGCGCCACCACCTCAAGGTGGTGCGTCTACCAATTTCGCCACCTGGGCATTGCTATCAGGATAAGGATCTGAGAAACTCTTTCCCTACACCTGATTTCAAATATTTTTCTTTTACTCTGGCAGTAGTTCTATTAGGAAACTCCTCCATATAAATCAAAGTAAAAGGTTTGTACGTTTTGTCGATTTATTTTCGCCATTATTGTGCTCTGCAAATCTTCTTTGCACATCGTTGGTCATCCCTACATAAATGTAGTTTCTTAACGAGCTTCTTATTGCGTAAACAAATATCATATTTCAAATTAAAGAACTTTTCGGTGCGTCTACCAATCCTGCCTGCCGGCAGGCAGGTTCGCCACCTGGGCAACCCATTCCTGAATTTCTCTGGAAGGACTGCAAATGTAAAGGGTTTTACTTTTTCAGCACAATTCTAAACGTAGTTCCTTTACCGGCTTCTGATTTTTTTACAAAAATTTGTCCTTTATGATATTGTTGAATAATGCGGCGGGACAAACTAAGTCCCAGCCCCCACCCTCTTTTCTTCGTTGTAAATCCTGGCTTAAATACATTGGCAATATTTTGCTTGCTGATTCCTTTTCCGGTATCAGTTACATCTATTGTTAGATTCGCTTTTTCATCGTTAATATCCACCACTATCCTGCCCTTTCCTTCCATCGCATCCAACGCATTCTTTAATAAATTTTCAATTACCCAATCAAATAAAGGTGGTGATACCATTGCCAGTACTTCATCCTGTCCGAATGAATTCACAGTAAATACAATTTTACCCGCAGCCCTTTTCCGCATGTAATCAACCATACTATTTATCTGCTTCACTAAATTTATCTCTTCTAATTGTGGAGTGCTTCCAATTTTTCCAAAGCGGTCAGATACCAATCGCAACCTGTCAACATCCTTTTCCAACTCTGCTACAATCTTTTCATTCCCCTTCGTTTCTTTCAACATTTCCACCCATCCTTCTAATGATGACACGGGTGTCCCTAGTTGATGAGCCGTTTCTTTCGCCATACCTGCCCATACCTGGTTTTGTACGGAACGGTAATTACTGCGCAATGAAAGAAATACAATAACTATAAAAAGAGCCACAATACATAACTGTACGATCGGATAGTATCTTACCTCAGCCAGCAATTTAGAATCTCCATAATAATATCGGTTGCGAATGGTAGGGTCTTTCGGATCCACCCACTCTATTTTTGGATTCTGCGATTTAAACTGTTTTAATTTTTTTTCAACATAGGCAGGATTATCAGCCGCTTTTGTTGAATCCAGATTTACTGATTGAATGATGCTATCCGCCTCATTTGTTTCAATGATAGGAATTGTTTTATTCTCTGTAAGTATCATTGATGCGAGCCTTGTATCAGCATCACCTGGTGAGTTGATCAGAAACTTTATCGCTTCGATCCACTGTTCCACTTTTTGCTTTTCTTCTTTGGCGATCTTACGGGCAAGGTATTGCGAGTAAAAAACAGTGCCGGATACAATAAAGATTGCAACAATTGCCAATACTGTTCGTAAATTAAGTAGTTGCCGAAACATATTTCGAATTTACCACGGATAAACCGGCTTCCCGTATTTTTGAATAAATATTTTAAGGCCATTGAACACTTCACCCAAGGTTGCTATTGTAATTCTTAACTGGAACGGGAAACATTACCTCGAAAAATTTCTTCCATCCGTACTAGCTACTTCTTACGCTAATATGGAAGTAATTGTAGCAGACAATGGCTCTACAGACGATTCCATCAATTTTCTTACCACTACTTATCCAACAATTCGGATAATCCGGCTCCACGAAAACTACGGTTTTGCCAAAGGATATAATGAAGCACTGAAACAGGTTAGTTCCGATTATTATATGTTGCTTAATTCCGATGTCGAAGTGGAACCAAACTGGCTGCAACCAATGACAACATTGTTAGAAAGCGACTCAACTATCGCAGCCTGCCAACCCAAACTACTCACTTATCACAATAGAAAATTATTTGAATATGCAGGAGGTGCCGGTGGCTGGTTAGATAAATATGGATATCCATTTGCAAAAGGAAGGATTTTTGATGTGTTTGAAGAAGACAAGGGACAGTATGATAAGTCGGAACCCATCTTCTGGGCAAGTGGTGCTGCATTATTTATAAGGGCATCTGTTTATCATGATATGAAAGGTTTTGATGAATATTTTTTTGCACACCAGGAAGAAATTGATCTGTGCTGGCGCATCCAATTAGCCGGACATAAAATTTATTCCTGCCCTGCATCTGTTGTATATCATGTTGGTGGTGGCACTTTACCAAAGGGCAATTCATTAAAAACATTTCTCAATTTCCGGAACAACCGGATCATGTTATCCAAAAATCTTCCCTTCTCTAAAAAAATAATTGTAGTGCCGGTAAGATATCTTTTAGATGGCGTTTCTGCATGGAAAGGATTACTGAGTGGCGATGGTGGGTATTTTATTGCCATCATTAAAGCCCACCTGGCATTTTTAAAATGGTGGCTATTTCACAAAAAGCAGAGTGTTTTTCCGGCAAGCAAAAAAGCTAACCTTTCCGGATTGCTTCAAAAAAATATAGCCTGGCTTCATTTTGCCAAAAAGAAGAAGTATTTCTCAGAAATTGTCGATAACACAAAGTGATTTTATATTGCCGAACCCTTATTTTTGCACCACAAAGTTGCAACATGAACAACCAACACGAATACCAACAGGAGTTACAAAAAGTACAGGATAGGGATTTCACTCATAACTGGGTATCCTCATCGGCCTTTCTTTTTTACCTGCAAGTAGCATGTATCGTTGCTTTTGTGCTCGGCGGCTGCTATATGTTATCCACCAAAAGGTATAGCAAAATAGAAGCCCCCGTTCAGGAGAGTTCTCAATACACTCCCAAGTACAAATAATCAGCTTAAAATTTTTTTAAAAAGGGCGCAAGCCTTATTTTTGCTGCCCGCTGATAGAAAAGCGGATAAGTTCTTTTAAGAGCCGGATAAAGAGTCCGGCAAACAATTGCGAAAGTAGCTCATTTGGTAGAGCACGACCTTGCCAAGGTCGGGGTGGCCGGTTCGAGCCCGGTCTTTCGCTCAGGAATCCTTCCTCCTACGGTGGAGGGATTTTTTTTGGTAGACCGCCTTAGCATTTGCGAAGGTGGTGGTAAGCCCCGGTGGTGGAATTGGTAGACACGCAGGACTTAAAATCCTGTGACCCGCAACGGTCGTAACGGTTCAACTCCGTTCCGGGGCACTTTTTTAAAGCGATTCAATAAAATGAATCGCTTTTTTTATTTGTAGATTTGAAACAAAGGAATAAATACCAATGTCAACTGAAATAAAATGCCCCAACTGCGGAACTTTTTTTGAGCCCAACGAAGCAATTCGGGAAGAGGTTGAAAAAGAATTGAGAAATAAAGCTGCTGATTGGCAAAAGAAAAAAGCAGAAGAGTTTCAGCAACAATTACAGAAAAAAGAACTGGAACACCAGCAGCAGCTACAATCTGAAAAGCAAAAATTACAAACCCAGATTGAAGAAAGTCTAAGAAAAACAATTGCTGCTGACTTTGAGAATCAGCTCCGATTATTGCAAGAAAACAATAAAGACAACGAAGAAAAACTAAAATTAGCCCGACAAAAAGAAGCCGATTTTCTTCGTAAAGAACAAGACTTAAAAAACAAAGAAGCTGAAATAGAATTAAATGTTCAACGACAATTACAACAAGCCAGGGAAAAACTTACAGAAGAAATTCGCAAAATAGAAGAGCAAAAAGTAGCCGCCAAGGATACCGAATACCAGATGCGGTTGAAAGAATTGGAAAAACAACTCGACGACCAGAAAAAGCTGGCGGAAGAAATGCGCCGCAAAGCAGAACAAGGCTCTATGCAATTGCAAGGCGAAGTACAGGAATTGGCATTGGAAGAAATGTTAAGTGCTGCATTTCCATTTGATGTAATAAGCGAAGTAGGAAAAGGGGTTCGGGGTGCTGATTGCATACAAACCGTTCGCAATAACTTCGGACAAGAATGTGGCAAAATTATTTTCGAAAGCAAACGAACAAAAGACTTTGGCAACGACTGGATCGAAAAACTAAAAGCAGATATGCGCAGCCAGGGGGCGGATGTAGCAGTGATAGTTACACAAGCTTTGCCTAAAGAATTGGGCAGATTTGGAGAAAAAGATGGTGTGTGGATCTGCACATTTGCAGAAGTAAAACCAATCGTTCAAATGCTGCGTGATGGAATAATAAAAATTTCAACAGCATTAAAAAGCCAGGAGAATCGTGGCGATAAAATGCATTTGTTATATGATTATCTTACCAGCCGTGAATTTGCAGAACAGTGAGTATGCGACTATCCATACAGAAGGAAAGAGATGCTATGGAAAAACTTTGGAAGCAACGGGAAAAACAATTAGATAAAGTATTGCTAAGTGCAGCCCATGTTCGTGGTTCAATAGAAGGAATCTCTGGCAGCGATGTTGATTTGAATTTGCTGGAAGATGGAAGTGAGGAAGAATAAAATTTATCAAGCAGAGAAGATTTATAATTCTTCTCTGCTTGATACCATTACCTAATCTTTTGCACTATAAGGAAACTTCTTCGATGCATTTCTCATTAATGCATTCACAAGATTGGTAGCGGAAGAACCAACGGAACCCGAAGCCTGGTAATCGTATTTCCATAATAAATTCCCGGATTTGCCATCATGGATATTAATAGTAGTCTGCACATTATTGGTATTGCCCCATGCTCCAAATATGACTCCAACAGCAATAGCCGCACCATCAGACATTGGCTTCTCCATACTAGACCTGTTTTGAAGTACTGCATCTACACCTAATAGTTTGGCCAATTCCGTTCTGTCTTTTGCCGCCAGGTCATTATAAGAAATGCCAGCTTGTTTCAATAACGCATTGGTTCTTGTTACATCCTGGAAAGTAACAGTGTATGCAAACTTATCTGACCGGCGTAAAAACCAGCTATACATTTTATCCTGTATGGCGAAACCAGTTTTCTCATTGATGTCTTGCAATTGTTCTGCAGACACCTTCTTTGCTTCGTTGGGACGTAATGTTGTTGTTACATCAGCCGGAAGTATAGCCACTGTTTTATGCTTAGCTAATGCAGCATCAAATTCATTTGACTTGTAGATCTTGGGGCCACAGCCAGCCAGTGTGGCAATAATGAGCAGTGAAAAAATTATTTTCATGGTTTAAATATTTATACAAAGAAATTTCAAAAATCATTATGTAGAAATAAAATTTAGTTAACAATCCATGCTAATACTAATCCATCAAACAATTTGTAATGAATTGTTAGTGCCGTTTCATTTTTTGAAAAAAAACAATCAATAATACTTGTTTCTTCATTTTGCTTTTTTAGTTGAATTTCTCTGCGAAAATCCACTCCTCCATCGCCATACCATTTAAATACCGCTTCTTTTGCCGACCATAAAATAGTGGGCTCATTAAAACTCATTAAGGCAGTATTACTTCCTAAACCTTGCACCAGGTTAAATATTTGATGTTCGGTGCTGCTTAAAAATTTGTACATGATCTTTCCGATCTTTTCAACCGGAATTTCAATATCAATGCCTACCCGTTGATTTTTGCTGACTATAGCTGCCGCATAATCGCCGCAATGAGAGATGGAGAAATGGTATTGGGTATCCGGCAAAAAGGGTTTGCGGGTATCAGCAATTTCTATCAATTGATAGGGAAAATCAGGAAAAAGGAATTGCAGAAGGAACCTACCGGCCAAATGTTGCAGCCGTTTGTGCGGATGGGTCACTTCCCGGTGTAATGGCACATTGCCTTTAAAGAATTCTTCAGTCTCTTCTATCTTCCAAATCCCCAAACGGGTGTTTTCGTTGATTTGTTGTTGAAAAAAAATCGGCATTAGTTACTGTTTCCTGTTTACTTTGGCAGTCCGTAAATGGCAAGTAAAGATATGCTGTAGAAGTGTCCAATGCAACGAAAGTTGATCCTTCGATAAACTCAGAACAGCCATGCAGCCGATTAAAAAAATAAATTATGATTTTATCTGATACAAGAATATTAGAAGAAATAGAGAAAGGCACTATTAAAGTGGTTCCGTATAGCAGGGAATGCCTGGGCAGTAATTCGTATGATGTGCATTTGGGAAAAACACTTGCCACTTATAAGGAACACATGATTGATGCAAAGAAGCATAACCAAATCGATTATTTTGAAATACCCGATGATGGTATTGTATTGTATCCCCATATTTTTTACTTGGGTGTAACTCAAGAATACACGGAGACCCATGCTCATGTTCCTTTTTTAGAAGGCAAATCATCTACGGGTCGTCTTGGAATTGATATTCATGCTACGGCTGGCAAAGGTGATGTTGGTTTTTGCGGTAAAAGTTTATAAAGGAATGCCGATTGGCCAATTAATCTATTTTCCGGTGGAAGGACCCATTGAAGTGTCGTATGATAAAAAGAAAAATTCTAAATACAGCAACCAGCCGGATAGGCCTGTTGAGAGTATGATGTGGAAGAATAAATTTTAACCACTGATTATAGGATTAAAATGATTACACTGAAACTGCTTTTTATAGGCAGTTTTTATTTATTTAAATGCCACAGTGTATAATTAAGAATTGTTGCAAAACTCACCCAACAGATATAAGGAACCAATAGCCATGCCGCCGTTTTGCTAACATTGGCAAAAGCAAAAATCGTAAGAAGAATAAAAACCCACATTACAATTATTTCTACCAATGCCCAACCCATTTCTTGCTGGTAAAAGAATATAAATGACCAGAAAAAGTTCAATATAAATTGAATAACAAATAAAGTTATAGCTGTTTTCTTTAGAATACTACTGGCTTCTGCTTTCCATACCAGGTACAATGCAATTCCCATCATCACATATAGTGTTGTCCACACCGGGCCAAATATCCAGCTGGGAGGATTCCAGGACGGTTTATTGATTGTTTGATACCAACCATCTATTGCTGATACATTAAAAAGTCCACTTACACCTCCTAATATTACAGGAACGCTGACTGAAATGACAAATTTCCAAACATTGCTCATAGCTCTTTAACAGTTTAAAAATAATTTGGTTTACAAAGCCCCTATTCCAAATTTCTTATAATAGGCAATAAGCCCGGCTACCACTTCATTATAGCTTCTCTTTCCTGCTGGTTGGTTGTTGGCTTTTAAAAAATGTCCATACCCCCACATTACAATCGGTTCAACAGGATTTCTATACCGGCGATAAAAATCTCTAAACTCCTGCTGATCTTTTTTTACCTGCGGATGTACTGTTACCTGGAATGACTTCGCTAATGTTGTATCTCTTCTATATACCTCTCCTACTGAATAATTATACATGTCGTAATACACGGAATAACGAAAGATAGCGGAGTTATAGGACTTACTAGCCAGGTATCCCACAAAATTGGCCTCATTCTCTTTTCCATACCCCAACTGGTGGGCAA
>LNFM01006114.1_pt1 | contig 20061 bp, 20 predicted proteins | sample 596031 | NCBI WGS metagenome assembly LNFM01 (sample SAMN04254537, study PRJNA301005) | activated carbon metagenome | isolation source: dual media filters at the Ann Arbor, Michigan drinking water treatment plant | place: USA: Ann Arbor | reverse complement strand
TGACTTTCGAAGGACTGATCCGATGGCCGCGCAATACGCCTTTGTCATGAAAGACATGACCAAGACCTTCCCCGGTGCCCCGAAGCCGGTGCTCTCGAACATCTCGCTCCAGTTCTATCAGGGCGCGAAGATCGGGATCGTCGGCCCCAATGGCGCGGGCAAATCGACTCTGATCAAGATCATGGCCGGGATCGACAAGGATTTCACGGGCGAGGCCTGGCCGGGTGAGAACATCACCGTCGGCTACCTTGAGCAGGAGCCTGAGCTGGATAGCAGCAAGTCCGTGCTCGAAAACGTCAAGGACGGCGCGCGCGGGGTTGCCGACATGGTCGACCGCTTCAACGAAATCAGTGCGCTAATGTGCGAGCCGGACGCCGATTTTGAAACCCTCGGCGCCGAAATGGGCGAATTGCAGGACAAGATCGACGCGGTCGATGGCTGGACGCTCGACAATCAGCTCGAAGTGGCGATGGAAGCCCTGCGCTGCCCTCCGGGCGATTGGTCGGTGAAGGACCTGTCCGGCGGGGAAAAGCGGCGCGTGGCGCTGACCCGGCTGTTGATCCAGAAACCTTCGATCCTGCTGCTGGACGAGCCCACCAACCACCTTGATGCTGAATCCGTGCAGTGGCTGGAAAACCACCTGAAAGAATACGCCGGCGCGGTTCTGATGATCACCCACGACCGTTATTTCCTTGATAACGTGGTGGAATGGATCCTCGAACTCGATCGCGGCAGCTACTATCCGTACGAAGGCAACTACTCCACCTATCTGGAGAAGAAGGCCAAGCGGATGGAGCAGGAAAACCGCGAGGATAGCGGCAAGCAGAAGGCCTTGCAGCGCGAACTCGAGTGGATTCGCCAAACCCCGGCGGCCCGCCAAACCAAGAGCAAGGCCCGCGTCCGCAAGTTTGAAGAATTGCAGAACGCGCAGGATAACCGTTCGCTCGGCAAGGCGCAGATCGTCATTCAGGTGCCCGAGCGGCTGGGCAGCAAGGTGATCGAGGCCAAGAACCTGACCAAGTCGTACGGCGACAAGCTGTTGTTCGAAAACCTGTCGTTCATGCTGCCACCGGGCGGCATCGTCGGGATCATTGGCCCCAACGGTGCGGGCAAATCGACGCTGTTCAAGATTCTTACTGGCAAGGAACAGCCCGATAGCGGCACGGTGGAGATCGGGAGCACCGTCCATCTTGGCTATGTTGATCAGAGCCGTGACCATCTGAACCAGTCAAACAACGTCTGGCAGGAAATTTCCGGCGGGCACGATTACATGACCGTCAACAAGCAGGAAACATCGACCCGCGCCTATGTCGGTGCGTTCAACTTCAAGGGCGCCGATCAGCAGAAGAACGTCGGCAAGCTTTCGGGCGGTGAACGCAACCGCGTGCACATGGCCAAGATGCTGAAGCAGGGCGGCAACGTGCTGCTGTTGGACGAACCGACCAACGATCTGGACGTCGAAACGCTGGCCGCATTGGAAGACGCGATTGAGAATTTCGCGGGTTGTGCGGTGGTGATCAGCCACGATCGCTTCTTCCTTGACCGTTTGGCCACGCACATCCTCGCGTTCGAAGGCAACAGCCATGTCGAATGGTTCGAAGGCAATTTCGAAGCGTATGAGGAAGACAAGCGCCGCCGGATGGGCGATGCGGCGGACCGTCCGACGCGGCTCGCTTACAAGAAACTGACGCGGTAATCAGGGCTCAGACGGCAGGCGTTAGCCAACACGCCGCCGTCTCCTTTACGCGGCTTTAACCAGAGTTACCGCACGTTCCCTAGCGACGACGATGTCGCAAGGGGGCAATGGGGCGTGATCACTGGTATGAATGTACCGCTTGAACTGGCGGTGGCGCTGTGCGCGCTATTCTGTGCAGTCGGCGCTTGGGCTGGTCAGTCGCGCGCGGTGCGACGGCAGGTGAAGGAGCGCAATCCGCTCGCCGATCTGATGAAGCCCGCCGCGTTGGATCCAGTGATTGATCTTGCCACCCGCCGAAATGCCATGCGCGAAGCATCGCAGGCCGTGCTGCAGGGCCGGATCAACCGCCTTGGAAGCGCGGTTTCGGGCGAACAGCTGCAAAGCTCAGTCGCGGCCGTGATGCGCGCCGGGCTGCGGCGCGGCGACCGGTTGACGCATATTGATGGCGATGGCTTTACCATTATTCTGCCCGGCGCAGACGAGCGTGCCGGCGCACGGATTGCCGAACGTCTGCGCGAAACGCTGGCACAAGCGGGCGTGGCGAAGGGACTTGGTGCACGGTTTGGCGTGGCGGCAGGTCGCTATGAGGAATGCGGTGACCTCCTCAATCGCAGAGCACGCCGCGCGCTCGATGCCGCTCTGGCACAGGGTCGCGATTACGTGGTAGCCGCCAGCGAAATCGAGGAAGTGCTGTTCTTGCCCGCTCCCGAAGCAGCTGCGGCCGCCTCTGCCGCCTGAACCTCTCCGGTCAGGGGGCGACCCAGTGCCCCCGCCAATCGCTTGCCTCGCTGTTGCGAACAAACTGCGCTCTCACGTGCCCCGTATGCGCCAGGTACAGCCAATCAAATGCGGTGATCGTGATCATCAGCAGCGCGAAGTTATCGCGCGCGGGGATCAACTGCGCGTCATCGGGCTCGGCCCCTTCAAACTCGGGCGGCAGGCCTGATGTCGGCGCATCGGAGGCCGCACCCGGCCCGTCACCCAAATAGCACCGTCGCGCAAAGTTGGTGCCGTTCGCCCAAGCAGTGTCGACCTCGTCCCCGGTCGTAAGGATCCGGCCCTCGCCCCGCGCACGGATCTGGATCTTCGCGCCCTTGTCATAGAACAGCACCGCCACGCGCGAATCGGCACCAACCACCTTCGCCTTGGGCGATCGGGCGTCGGTGTGGAGCCGCAGCGCCCAGCGCGCACTATCGAACGCGCGCAGAACCATCACTCGCGCATCGACATCGCCCGTGACAATCACCGGGGTGTGCATGGGTGATTTGCGGTCGCGGGGCGCGCGAATCAGGCGGTTGAGGCAATCGGTGCGGACGTCGTCGAGGGTTTCAAACATGCCTGCCCGCCTTTGGGCGAAGAGTGATGCCAGTCAAGCCGCCGCGCTCTCCAGCGAAGGTTTGTTCATTTAATTCACATTTTTTCTGAACATCGACGATCCGGTTCATCCCTGCGACAGTCTGAGCTACGTAAATACCGACTCCTTAACTAGCCGCTTGTGGTGGGCCGGCGACACTGGAGGTAACCACGATGATGAACCTTTTTGCACGCGGCGGCACGCTCTCGGCTTTGGCCCTGGCTTTGGCTGCCACTCTCCCCGCCACTCCGGTGCTCGCACAGGATGGGCCCAACGCCCGAGTCGAAGCGCGCGCGCAAGCCCGTGCTGAGCGTCAGCAAGTTCGCAGTGGCCGCGGTGAGGCGCGGATGGAGCGTCCGGCACCGCAAGTTCGCGCAGCACCGGTTGCGCAGGCCCCGGCTCGCGCCGCCCCCGCCCAGCGCGGCTTTGGCGGCGATGTCGCTCGGCAGGCAGCGCAGTCTTCGCGTGCCCAGCAGATCGACCGCCGGAGCGAAGGGCGCGCGGATCGTGTCGACCGACGCAGTGAAGGACGCGCCGCGCAGATTGATCGGCGCAGTGAAGTGCGGGCCGACCGGGTCGAACAGCGCGGCGATTTCCGCAGCGATCAACTCGACCGGCGTGGACGCGACGGGGCAGCTGCCCGCGTTGACCGCCGCACGGATACCCGTGCCGACCGCATCGAACAGCGCGGCGATTTCCGCAGCGACCGGGTAGAAGATCGCGGCGACCGCCGGGCTGACCAGGTGGAACGTCGCGGTGATTTCCGCAGCGACCGAGTTGATGGGCGCCGGGACGGCGTGCGCGACGGACGCGGCGGCGGTTTCAGCGATCAGGTGCGCGGCGTTGCCCGCGATGCGCGCCGGGTCGATGGACGCCGGGATGGCTGGCGCGATGGTCGTCGTGATGACGTGCGCCGCGGCGAATGGCGCGGCGACCGGGATCGCTACAATGGAGGCGATTTCCGCCGCTGGGATCGTGGCTGGCGTTCGAACCGGACGTACAACTACACGGATTACCGGCGCGCCAACCGCTTCGCTTACCGCCCGGGCCCGTATTACGCTCCCTATCGCTCTCATCGTTACAACCGCTTGCAATCGGGCTTTTTCCTCGACAGCCTGTTCTTCCAGTCGCGGTTTTTCATCAACGATCCGTACGCCTATCGTCTGCCGCCAGCATACGGCCCGTACCGCTGGGTGCGCTACTATGACGACGTGATCCTGGTGGACACTTACAGCGGCGAAGTGGTGGACGTGATCTACGACTTCTTCTGGTAAGCGACGGGCGACCCCACAATCAGGCCCCGCCGGAGCAATCCGGCGGGGCTTTTTTATGGCGTGTCAGCTCTTGGCCGTACCGAACGGCAGCATCCGGAAAATCGTGCCGTCCTTGTCGATGAAAGTGTGCTTGAGCGTGGCCAGCACATGCACTGCGATCAGCACCAGCAACGTTGTTCCGGCGATGGCGTGGACTTCGAAAATCTGTTCACCCAGCGCTTCGTTCACGGGGACGGGCAGTTTGGGAACGTCGAACAGGCCCCAGACGCTGATCGCCGAATCAAAGCTCGACATCGCGAACCACCCGGCCAGCGGCATCACCAAAAGCAGCGTGTACATGGCGTAATGCACAGTCTTGCCCAGCATCCGTTCCCAGCCGGCACTGCCGACAGGCCGCGGGGGCGGCGGGTTCATCAGCCGCCAGATCAGCCGGATCGCCACCAACGAGAAGATCACCACGCCCAGCGCAAAGTGATTGCCCATGATCTCACCGCGCGCTTCTTTTGTGGCGTGTTCGGCAGATTCAGCAATGCGCCAGGTCACAATGACTGCGACCGCCACCAGCCAGTGAAGCGTCATCGCCAGGCCTGAATATTTGCTGCTTGGGTTGAGGCTCATTCCCGTTCCTTCCAAGGTTTCCTGTCGAACCAAGATTAACACGCCAGCGCTTGCTGGCAATGGCAGCGGCTTGCACCCCGCGCTCCGCTTGCTACCAACCCGTGCATGGAACCGCTTGATCCAGTGCCCGATCAGGACGCGCTTGCCCGTCTTGGCGCGGCAGTGGGCGCGCGGCTTACGGTCAATCCGGACGTCTGGCGGGTCGAGGCCGACAAGGTTGAACTGTTCGCGGTCGGCGATTTCCTCACCGCTGACGAATCCGCGCAGCTGTGCACCATGATCGATGCGGTCGCCCATCCCTCAGCGCTGCATGAAGTCGCTTACGACAGCGGCTTTCGCACATCCTATTCGGGCGACCTTGATCCGCACGACAGCTTTGTGACGAGCATTTCGCGGCGGATTGACGCGCTGCTAGGGGTCGATGCTGCCATCGGTGAACCTGTGCAGGGGCAACGTTATTGGCCCGGCCAGCAATTCAAAACGCATAATGACTGGTTCTACACATCCGAGGGCTATTGGCCGCAGGAGGAGGCGCGCGGCGGGCAGCGCAGTTGGACAACGATGGTCTATCTCAACGATGTTGAGGAAGGCGGCGCAACCTTGTTCGCCGCGCTAGGCTTCCAGATCGAACCCCAGCGCGGCGCGCTGCTGGCCTGGAACAATGCCCTGCCCGATGGCCGCCCCAACGAAGCCACCTTGCACGCAGGAATGCCGGTTCTGCGCGGCGTAAAATACGTCATCACCAAGTGGTATCGCACGCGCCAGTGGCGTTGATGGCTCAAGCGCGCGTCAGCGCCTCAGCGATCAGCTTGCGGGTCGGCGCGATGCCATACAGCGCGATGAAGCTGCCCATGCGCGGGCCTTGTTCGCTGCCGAGCAGGGTTTCGTAAAGCGCCTTGAACCAATCGCGCAGGCTTTCGAACCCGAACGCTTCTTGCTTGCCGATTTCGTAGACGATGGTCTGCAAATCCTCAGCATTGGTCGCAGGATCGGCCTCGGCCAGCGCGGTATCCAGCGCCTGCAGGGCCGCCACTTCGCCGCCCACCGGCGCGCGCTTGGCCAGCGTCGGGGCGACGAAATCGCGGTTATAGGCCAGCGCCTTGCCCACCAGCACATCAAGCGCGGGATGCGCCGCCGGATCGGCGCCCTCGACATAGTTGCCAAGGTAAGACCAGACCGCCTCCCGCGTCGCGCCCGCGCCGAGTACGCCGACGAGGTTCAACAGCAGACTGAACGACACCGGCAACGTGTCGCCTGCACCCGGAGCCTCAGCGCCGTCATGGTGCTGCTTCGCGCGCAACAAGTGCCAAGCCGGGTTGCCCAGCTGCTTGTCGATGTCCTGCCCCGGCAAAGCGCTGCGGAACTGCCAGTAATCGTCCACCGCCTTGGGGATAACACCTGCGTGCAGCTGCTTGGCGCTTTTGGGATTGGCGAAGATATAATGGCCGAGCGATTCCTCGCTCCCATATTGCAGCCATTCGTCAATCGTCAGGCCATTGCCCTTGGACTTGGAAATCTTCTCGCCCTTGGCATCCAGAAACAGCTCGTAGATCAGGCCTTCCGGCTTGGAGCCGCCGAGCACGCGCGCGATTTTGCCAGACTGAATGCCGCTGTCGGTCAAATCCTTGCCGTACATCTCGTAATCGACGCCCAATGCGACCCAGCGCATCGCCCAATCGACCTTCCACTGGCACTTGGCCATGCCGCCGAGCGCGGATTGTTCGACGGTGCTGCCGTCTTCATCGGTGAAGCGGATGATACCAGCGGCGGCGTCCACCACCTCGATCGGCACTTGCAACACTGCGCCAGTGGTTGGGCTGACCGGCATCACCGGCGAATAGGTCTGCCGCCGTTCCGCACCCAAGGTCGGCAGCATGATATCGAGGATCGCGCCGAAATTGGTCAGCACGCCCTTCAGCGCATCATCGAACTGGCCCGAATTGTAGCAATCAGACGAACTGACGAATTCATATTCAAACCCGAACTGGTCGAGGAATTCGCGCAGCTTGGCGTTGTTGTGCGCGGCAAAGCTATCAAACTTTTCGAACGGATCGGGGATGCGGCTCAACGGCTTGCCCATGTGCTGCGCCAGCATATCGCGGTTCGGCACGTTGTCGGGCACTTTGCGCAGGCCATCCATATCGTCCGAAAACGCTACCAGCCGGGTCGGTGCGCCGCCGGTCAGTGCCTCGTATGCGCGGCGGACCAGCGTGGTGCGCAGCACTTCCTGAAACGTGCCGATATGCGGCAGGCCTGACGGGCCATAGCCGGTTTCAAACAGCACGCCGCCGTCTTTGCCCTGCGGCAGCCGCTTGGCGAGGCGCTGCGCCTCCTGAAACGGCCAGGCCTTGGAATTGTGGGCAGCGGCGATGAGGGCGTCTTGCGTGATGGTCATAACCCGCCCGCTATTAGGGATGGCGGACAGGCATGCAAGCGTGCGTTTACAAGTCAGCCGCCGTCGCGCATTCACGCGGGCGTGACCTTGCCCGCCACCCTTCCCGAACCGGTCAACTTGCCCGCGCTTCACGCCAGTCACGGCGGTCACTGGCTGAGGGCCGGTGGCGGCGCGACGTCCGCCGTGTCCAAAGGCGATGCGATCATGGCTGCCGCCGATACCCCGGTGCTGCTGATTAACGCGCCGCTGGTGGCGAGCCGGTTGGGCTATCCCGACCTATCGGGCCTCGACCTACTCGAAGCCTTTGCCTTCATCCACCCCGCGCGGTTCTGTGTGCCGACCCCGCGTGGTCTGGCCGAAGCGTTGGGCTTGCCCGTGCCTACGGGTGACGATGACGTGCCAGAAATGCTCCAACGCGCAGCGGGCGCGCTGATTGCTGCCTGCCGCGATCCCGAATGGTTCGAGCGCGAAGGCGCGTGGAGCGCGCTGCAATCGTTGGAACGCCTGCGTTGGCCGTGGGCCCAAGTGCTCAAGCCCCACGTTGCCAAGCCAGAAAAGGCCGAACGCTGGCTGTTTGCGCGCCTGCCCGAATGGGAGGAAGCCGCCGACCGCCCTGCGCCGCGTCAGGTCGAACTCACCCCGCCCGCCGTGGTCGAACAGCTGGCGAAACTGACAGGAGAGGCCGCAGAGCAGCGCGAAGGTCAGCGCGCCTATGCTCAGGACGCCGCGCGTATCTTTGCCCCCCGTTCGGCCCCTGGCAGACCCCACCTTGCCCTGGCCCAGGCCGGCACGGGGATCGGCAAAACGCTGGGCTATCTCGCCCCTGCCTCGTTGTGGGCGGCGCAATCAGGCGGGACGGTATGGGTGTCGACGTTCACCAAGAACCTGCAACGGCAATTGCGCGCTGAAAGCCGCAGGGCGTGGCCCGCCAAGCGCGCCGATGGCACCCCGCCGGTGGTGGTGCGTAAGGGGCGCGAGAACTACCTTTGTCTGCTCAACCTCGAAGACGCCCTGCAAGGCGGCTTTGCGGGCCGCGCGGCGATCTTGGCGCAATTGGTGGCGCGCTGGGGCGCCTATACGCGCGATGGCGACATGGTGGGGGGCGACCTGCCCGGCTGGCTCGGCACGCTATTCCGCAAACGCGGGATCGCCGCACTGACCGATAGCCGGGGTGAGTGCATCTATGCCGGGTGCCCGCACTACCGCAAATGCTTCATCGAACGCGCCGCGCGGGATAGCGCGCAGGCTGATCTGGTGATCGCCAACCATGCGTTGGTGATGGTCAACGCGGCGCGCGCCCGCGATCCGAACCAGCGCCCCACCCGCCTGATCTTCGACGAAGGCCACCACGTGTTCGACGCGGCAGATTCGACCTTCGCCGCGACATTGTCTGGGCAGGAAGCGATTGAGCTGCGCCGCTGGATCATCGGCCCCGAACGCGAGGCGCGCGGGCGCAGGCGGGGCCTCGCCGCGCGGCTCGCCGAAATCGCCAGCTACGATGAAGCCGGGGCTGATGCCATCGCCGCCGCGTGCAAGGCCGGGCAATTGCTGCCGTCGGAAGGCTGGCTGCAACGCCTGACTGAAAACGCGCCGTTCGGCCCGGTTGAAGCGCTGCTCGGAGCAGTACGAGCGGCGACCTATGCCCGCGACGAAAGCGGCGGGATCGAGGCGGGCTATGCGATTGAGACCGAGGCCGCAGGCCTGCCGGGCGAAGTAATCGAAGCCGCCAGCGCCGCGGCCGAGGCGCTTGCCGCCATCCGCGTGCCGCTGATCCGGCTGGGCGGACGATTGGAAGCGATCCTAGCCGATCCGCCCGATTGGCTCGACGCCCAAGGCCGCGCCCGGATTGAAGGCGCACGGTTTGCGCTGACGTGGCGGATCGATCTGATTGCGGCGTGGGAGGCATTGCTGGACCGGCTGGGCGGCCCGGCCGATCCCGAATTCGTCGACTGGCTAGCCGTCGATCGGTCAGACGCGCGCGAATTTGACGTGGCGATCCATCGCCGCTGGCTTGACCCGATGAAACCGTTTGCGCGCGTCGTGCTGGAACCGGCGCACGGGGTGCTGCTGACCAGCGCGACCCTCACCGACCGCACCACCGAAGGCGACACATCGCAGGCGCAATGGGCGAGCGCAATTGCCCGATCCGGCGCTGCGCATATCGACAGCGCGCCGTTGCTATCCGCCGCGACCAGCCCGTTCGACTACGCATCGCGCGCCGAGGTGCTGATCGTCACTGACATCAAAAAGGGCGATCTGCCCGCGCTGGCCGGGGCCTATGCACGGCTGATCGAGGCTTCGGGCGGCGGCGTGCTTGGTATATTCACTGCGATCCGCCGCCTTCGCGCGGTCTATGGCCGGATTGCCGACCGCTTGGCCCGCGCTGGCTTGCCAGTCTATGCGCAGCACGTTGACCCAATCGACACCGGCACGCTGGTCGACATTTTCCGCGATGATCCACGCGCCAGCCTGCTCGGCACCGATGCGCTGCGTGATGGGGTGGATGTGCCGGGGCAATCCTTGCGCTGCGTGGTGCTGGAACAGGTGCCGTGGCCGCGCCCAGATATCCTGCACAAGGCACGGCGCGCGGCGGGCGGGGGCAGCCAGTATGACGACCGCATCATCCGCGCCAAGCTCGCCCAAGCTTTCGGGCGATTGATCCGCAGCAAGGATGACGCGGGGCATTTCATTGTCCTGTCACCTGCATTCCCCACCCGCCTGTTGTCAGCCTTCCCGCCCGGCACTCCGGTGCTGCGCGTCACGCTTGATGAGGCTTTACAACGGCTCGCCGCTGGTGTTGGGGGCACGCAGGCCGCCCACCCTTCGGTTGGCGCTCAGGGAGCCTTGTTGCCATGAAGATTCTCGGGCTCCTGCGCCATGCCAAGTCCGATTGGGACAATACCAACCAGCGCGATTTCGACCGCGGGCTGAATGCGCGCGGGCGCAAGGGAGCGGAATTGATCGGCGCCCATATCCGCGACCACGGGATCAAGTGGGATCGGCTGATCGCCAGCCCAGCGGTGCGGGTCAAGCTGACGCTGGAAGGTGCGCTGCCCGATGTGACCCCCATCTACGACCAGCGACTTTACCTCGCCAGCTTCGACACCATTGTGGAAACGATCGAGGCCCATGCCGGAAGCGGCGCGGACGAGGCAAAGGCGATCTTGATCTCCGGCCACAATCCAGGCCTTCAGGACGTGCTGCTGGAACTGGTCGCGCCGGGCAAGGAAAACGACCTGTTCCGTGAGGCAGTGGTCAAGTTCCCGACCGCCGCCTACGCGGTGCTCGAATGTGATATCGAGCATTGGACTGATCTGAAACGCTATTGCGCCAAACTCGTGCATTTCGCCCGCCCGCGCGATCTTGACCCGGAATTGGGGCCGGAAAACTAAGCCAGTATTTTGCGCGCGCCGGCCCCTTCGGCGGCGAGTTGATCCTGCGGATTCCAGATCGCGCAGTGGGTCAGGCTGAGGCAGCCGCAACCAATGCAGCCATCAAGCCGCTCGCGCGTGCGGGTGAGTTCGGCAATTCGTTCGTCGAGCCGCGCACGGATCGCGGCGCTTATCGCCTGCCAATCCTGCGCGGTAGGGGTGCGGCCCTGCGGAAGCTTGGCGAGTTCAGCTTCGATCTCGGTCAGGCTCAGCCCCAAGCGTTGGGCGATCAGGATGAAACTCAGCCGCCGGATGTCAGACCGCAGAAACCGCCGCTGGTTGCCGCCGCTGCGAACCGGCTCGATCAGGCGCTTGTCCTCGTAAAAGCGGATCGCCGAGACAGACAGCCCGGTGCGGCGCGCGATTTCGCCAATAGGGATGAGGTCGGAGGGTTTGAGGCGGGTCATCGCGGGTCTCACAAATAGCTTGACCTCAACTTAGGTTGAGATTGCACAAGGAGCAAGTGGATCGATTCGCTCTCCCCGCCTTGGGAGGTGTTTCATCAACTTGGACCAAAGGACACGCCCCATGCGCACCGCCTATCTCGAACACGTCAACATCACCGTCAGCGACATTGAACGTAGCGCCGCCCTGCTGGAAAAGCTGCTCGGATGGCGCATCCGCTGGCGCGGGCCGTCGCAAATGGGCGGGGAGACGATTCATGTCGGCGGGGATGAGGATTACATTGCGCTCTACACCAAAGGCGCGCCGGCAGGCCGCTTCGCCAAGGGGGTGCCATTGAACCACGTCGGGATTGTGGTTGCAGACCTCGACGCTGCTGAAATTGTGGTAAAAGAGGCCGGGCTCAAACCCTTCAGCCACGGCGACTACGAACCGGGGCGGCGGTTCTATTTCTTCGATTGGGACGGGGTCGAGTTTGAACTGGTGAGCTACGCCTAGAGCAGCCCCGGCTGTGCGGCTGCGCCCTTGGCCCATGGCTGGTCGGTGCGGTCGATTACCAGCGGCGCGGTCCACCCTCGACATAACGGCAGCGCCTTATCCGGCGTGCCCTCCAGCCATTGCGATTGATCCTCCGGGGCAAGCAGGACCGGCATTCGTTCGTGCACCTCAGCCGCGTCGGTGCCAGCGCTGTCGGTCATCACCATCGAATAGCACGCGCCCCATTCATCGCTCTGCCGCCACACCCCCGCCGCCGCGAACAGCTCGGCATCGGGCAGCGAAAGCCACGTCCGCGTCATCCGCCCCTTAGCCCCCTGTGCCTCGGCCCAGCCGGTGAGCGGTATCAGGCAGCGGCGCTCCTCGAACGAATGTCGCCAGAAGAAGGTGCCGAGCTTGTCGGTGCGCGCATTATTGACTGGCTTGGGCTTCAGGGGCTGACCCTTTGCGCCTTTCAGCACCAGCGGGAAACCCCACGTCATCGCTAGCAAGTTGCCGTCTGCTACCACCAGGCCGGGATAACCGGGATAGACTTCCTCGCCGAAATTCGCGCCTTCGGCTGCATCCACCGCATCGAACCACGCGGCCACCTCGCTGCGGGTCTGGGTCATACGGTAGAGGTTGCACATGCCCTACGCCCCTGAATTGCCGACCACGAAACACGCCGCTGCCATCAAAGCGCCCGCCCAACGGTTGGACCGGAACCGGGCGAGCGGGTTGTCGGGGTCGTCTGCATCCAGCGTCGCTACCTGCCACGCCAGATGCCCCGCCACTGGCACCAGCGCCAACAACGCCAGCGGATCGGGACGATAGAGCCACAAGCCCAAGCCCCACAGTGCGATCGCCCCGGCATAGAACCCAGCAATCCCCGCCTGCACCTTTGTCCCCATCGCCAGCGCCGATGAACGGATGCCGACCATCGCGTCATCCTCACAGTCTTGCAGGGCGTAGATCGTGTCGTAGCCGATCACCCAGGCAATGCACCCGGCATAGACTGCCGCCAGCGCATCCCAATTGTCGAACCGCAGCTCGGCCCAACCAACCAGCAGCCCCCAATTGAACACCATGCCCAGCCACGCCTGCGGCCACCACGTGATCCGCTTCATAAAGGGATAGGCCGCCACCAGCGCCAGACTGCCGAGAGCAACCGCCTGCGCCTGCCAACGCAGTTGCAGCAGCACGACGAGGCCAATCAGGCACAGCGCCAGCAGCCACAGCCATGCGACCTTTTTCGACACCCGGCCACTCGCCACCGGGCGCAGCGCGGTGCGTGCCACCTGACGGTCGAGATCAGCGTCGACAATATCGTTATAAACACACCCCGCCCCGCGCATCGCAATGCTGCCGAGCAGCAGGCAGCCAAGCAACCCAAGTTGCCATCCCGCCCCCGCCAGCCACACGCCGAACACGCAGGGCCAGAACAATAGCCACCAGCCAATCGGTCGGTCGAACCGGGCGAGTTGCGCCAGATCCCGCGGCAATTGTGGCAGGCGCGCCACCAACCCACGGTGCTCGCTATCGGGGACGATCTGTTCGGTCACGACTGCCTCTCATCCGCCCGCGCCGCCCGCCAGCCCCACAGCGCCAACACGAACATCACCACATTCCCGGCAAAATCGAGCATCCCGATCGACGTCAGAACCGGCACCTCATAATGGAAATACCAATTGAACACGAAGAACGGCAGCAGCAGCACCGCGAAGGCCAGAAAGCCCCGCGCGCTCCACCGTACCACCAACGCCATCAGCCCGAACAACACCGCCTGCGCGCCGAAACAGGCGACGGCAAAGCGGGTAAGGAAGGTGCTGTCCTGATAGGCCTCGGTCACGCCAAGGCTAATTACGCTCGACGGTGCAAACAGCGCCCACCCGCCCAGCAAAAGGAATACGGCGGCGATCAGGAATTGTGCGGTGCGCGCGGACATGACTTGCTCCCTAGCGCCCCGTGCGCCTAGTGCAAAGCCATGCCCGCCACCCCCGCCTGGCCCCCGAAAAGCGCGCCGCGCCTGTTTGTCGCGGACAAACTGCGCGCCGATGCTGCCGTGCGGATCGAAGGCAATCCAGCGCATTACCTCACCCGCGTAATGCGTGCCGCGCTCGGTGATATCGTGATCCTGTGCGACGATCTCACCGGCGAATGGGCCGCGCGGGTCAGCGATGTTGGCAAGCGCGATGTGGTGCTGGACGTGGCGGAAATGCTCCGTCCGCGCGAGGCCGTGCCCGATCTGTGGTTGTGCCCGGCGCTGCTCAAGAAAGACCGCTTCGATCTGATCCTCGAAAAGGCGACCGAACTCGGTGCGGCTCGCATCCAGCCGCTCGTCACCCGTCGCTGCGTGGCGGACAAGCTCAACCTCGACCGCGCCCGGGCAATCACTACCGAGGCCGCTGAACAATGCGCCCGCACCGCGCTGCCGGTGGTTGCCGAACCGGTGAAGCTGGATGCTTTGCTGGCGGACTGGCCCGAAGATCGCGCGCTGTTTTTCGCTGATGAAAATGCCAAAGGCTCGGGGTGCGAACTAGCCTCAGCCGCCTTCGCCGCGCATTCCGGCCCTGCGGCAATCCTCACTGGCCCCGAAGGCGGCTTCGACGATGCCGAACGCACCGCAATTCGTGAACACCCAGCCGCGCGCCCGATCTCGCTAGGCCCGCGAATCCTGCGCGGCGAAACCGCCGCCATCGCAGCGCTTTCCGTCTGGATGGCCGCAGCAGGCGATTGGTAGCCGGGCTTCGCGCAGGCAAACGCGTTTTCGCTTCCCACCGGCATTTCCGTTTTCTAAAGCAACCGGCCAAAGAGGGCCTGTTCGATGAGTACACGCGAAGCAAGCACGGCAGACGATCCGATCATCGAAAGCCTCGACCAATTGCTTACCCCGATGATCAAGGGGGAAAAGCCCCCCGCCGACTGGCGCATCGGCACCGAGCACGAAAAACTCGTCTACAAGCACGCGGACCATCGCGCGCCTTCGTATGACGAAAAATGCGGCATCCGCGACCTATTGAAAGGCCTCGAACAATTCGGCTGGGAGCCGGTTGAGGAAGGCGGCAACGTCATCGCCCTCAAAGGCGCTGACGGTGCAGTCAGCCTTGAGCCCGCCGGACAGCTCGAACTCTCGGGCGCACCGCTCGAAAACCTGCACCAGACCTGCGCCGAAACCGGGCGGCATCTGGTGCAAGTCAAAGAAGTCGGTGAGAAGTGCGGGGTCGGCTACCTCGGCCTCGGCATGTGGCCCGACAAGACCCGTGAAGAACTGCCGATCATGCCCAAGGGCCGCTACGACATCATGCTTCGCCATATGCCGCGCGTCGGCACGATGGGCCTCGACATGATGCTGCGCACCTGCACCATCCAGGTCAATCTCGACTACCAATCCGAAGCTGACATGGTGCAGAAATTCCGCGTCGGGCTTGCCCTGCAACCGCTGGCGACCGCGCTGTTTGCCAATTCGCCGTTCACCGAAGGCAAGCCCAACGGGTTCCTGTCATACCGTTCGCACATCTGGTCAGACACTGATCCGGCGCGCACCGGGATGCTGCCCTTCGTGTTCGAAGACGGCTTCAGCTATGAACGCTGGGCGCGGTATATGCTTGATGTGCCGATGTATTTTGTCTTCCGCGACGGCAAGTATATCGACGCAGCAGGGCTTTCGTTCCGCGATTTCCTCGATGGAAAGCTGTCGGTGCTGCCCGGCGAACGCCCGACGCAGAGCGATTGGTGGGATCACCTGTCCACCGCTTTCCCCGAAGTGCGGCTGAAAAGCTTCCTCGAAATGCGCGGCGCGGATGGCGGGCCGTGGAACCGGATCTGTGCGCTCCCCGCGTTCTGGGTTGGGCTGCTGTATGATCAGGGCGCGCTCGATGCAGCGTGGGATCTGGTCAAGGACTGGACAATGGAAGAGCGCGAGGCGCTTCGCAACGATGCGCCCCGGCTTGCGCTCGATGCCAAGGTGCCCGGCGGAGGCACCCTGCGCGATATTGGCCGCGAGGCTTTAGCTATTGCGCACAAGGGGTTAGCGGCGCGTGCGCGGTTGAATGCGGCGGGTGACAATGAAACCGGCTACCTCGAAACGCTCGATGAAATCGTCGCCAGCGGCAAGGTGCCGGCGCAGCGCCTGCTCGATGCCTATAATGGCGAGTGGAACGGGGATATCTCCCGCGTCTATGAACAATCGTTCTGAACCGGGAGAGTTATTATGCTGATCGTACTGGCAAAAGCCAAAGTGGGCGCAGATGCAATAGATGCAGCGCGGGTAGCGATTGCTGATATGGTCGCCGCGTCGACTGCAGAAAGTGGCTGTATTGCCTATGCTTTTACGCAGGATATGCTCGACCCCACGGTGATCCACATCGTTGAAAAATGGCAGGACGACGCCGCGCTCGCCGCGCATTTTGCCACGCCGCATATGGCCGCATTCGGCGCGGCAATTGCCGGGCTCGATTTGCAGGTGGTGGAAGCGACCAAGTATCACGCCGATGATGGCGCGCCGGTGATGTAGGGCGCTACTCCGCCGGGAAGGGGTGGGTGTTCGCCGCTGCGGCGCCCCCCTGTCCGGTGGACCATCGCCTCAACCGGACGAGGCGCGAAGTGATCAATCCGCGTTCTTCCATCCACGCATGATAGGTGCGATATTTGGGGTCTTCGGCCAACAAATGCGCCTCTTCAGTGCGTGCGCGCCAGTAATATATGCCGTTGACGATCAACAGGAAAATGCTGTTGCGGACCGCATCGGCAGTCGATCCGGTGGTTACCAGAAACGGCAGCACCGATACCCACCAGAACAGGTTTTTTGACAGGTACGCCGGGTGGCGGGTGAAGCGGTAGGGGCCGTTTGTCAGCACCCCGCGATAGGTGAGGTTGGAAAAGCGGATGCCGAATGCCACCGTCGCCCAGGCGTAAATGCCGGTGAGCAGCACCAGCAATCCGCCCCACGCCCAAAGCAGCGGTGGGTTGCCAGCAAACCAATGCGCCCAGCCCGGTGCGCCGTTTTCATAACTAAGCACCTGATTATTCGGCCCGATGACCCCCCAAACGAACGGCGGATAGCACAGCAGCGCCGCCAGCCACCCAGCCAGCAAAGGGTTGCCCGAACGGATATGCGCATCCAATGGGCGCAGGGTGAGTAGGTAGCCGACCGTGCCGATCTGCACGTCGATCACGAACAGCAGCGCTACCAGCGTCATTGCAAATTGCACAGGATTACCAATCATTTGCGCCGGGTCAGCTTCGACCACTTGGGCAAAACCCGGCGGTAGGATTGATATCATGAAGGCGCCGAAAAAGCCCTTGATCGCCCAGGCCCGCCAATGCTTGGCAATTGCCGCGCCGTCCCATGCATCGCGCCCGATTAGCCCGCCGCCGAGCACGAATGTGCCGAAATGCCAGGTGCCATCGCGCGGTTCCGCCAGCACCCGGTCGAGCCAAATTACGTAAGGAATCGAAAGCATTACCAGCGGCAGTGCAGCGAAGGTCAGAAGCTCCATCGCGAACAGGTAAGACCCGCTCCAGTACCACCTAGCCAGCCCGTAAAACGCCGCGAGCAGCGCCCAGGTCGCCCACAATCCGCACAATTTGACGACCGAGATCGGTAGGATTTCGGCCAAAGGTCGTTTCAGATTCCAGTCAATTCCGGTCGATGGACGCAGGTGAACCTTGTCGACCAGCACCGACCACAAAACCATTGGCACCGCGCTAAACAGCATCGCGGCGAGCGCGGCGTAAGGCCCGGACAGCACCCCGCGCGAAGCTGCCAATCCGCCGCCCAAACCCAGCGTGTTGGCAATGTCAGGGTAGGATCGGCACAGCGCAATCCATACAAACAGCCCGATTAATCCCGCCAGCCCGACACCTGCCGAAACGTCACTCGCCGGGGGGGCAAGCGGCACTGCCGTGGGCGCGGTAGGATCGGAATGGCGGGGCGCAGACATGGCCAGTCCGCCCTACAGCAAAAGGGTTAATGCCCCCTCTAACCCGCATCTAAATGCCGCAAACCGGGGTCTGGAGCGACCTAACTGGGGTCTAGCGGGGGTCTAACTGGGGTCTAGCCCAGATCTGGCCAAAACCTCGGTTGGATATCACTTCCAGGCGTGGATCGTGCCGCTGTCATCCATCAGATAAAGATAACCATCGGCCACAATTGGCGGCAGGCTGACCGGCTGGCCGATATCGGCAAACATCGTCGCCGACCCTTCGCCAACGCTGACCTTCCACAATTCGCCGCGCGAACTTGCGACCCACAATTGCCCGCCAGCCAGCACCGGGCCGGTCCAGAAGATCGGGCCTTCCTTGTCTTTCTGGTCGCGGAACTGCTGCAACTGCGTGATCCAGCGCACCCGCCCATTCGAGCGGGCAATCGCCAGCAAGCGCGCATCATCGGTCAGGGTGAACACCCATTCGCCCGCAATCGCCGGGGTGGAGATGCCAGCAAGGTTCAGTTCCCAGATACGCTGCCCGGTGACCAGTTCATAGGCCGCCATCCGCCCGCCCTGACCGAGCGCGTAAACGCGGCCCGAATCGATGATCGGATCGGCATCAATGTCGGTGATCGATCCGACCGTGGTCGAGATGTTGGTGCGCGCCAAAGCGTCAGACCACAGCACCCGACCGTTTTCATAGCGGTAGGCCGACAATTCGCCGCTGGAATAGCCTGCGATCACGGTGCCCTGCCCTGCGGCAGGAGCGGCCACGCCGAACACGCCCGATTGCGTGGTCGATCCGGATTCGTCCCATACCAGCGAACCATCGGTCATATTGAGCGCGATGATCTGGTTGTCCTGCGTCATCACGAACAGCTGACCAAAGGCGATCGTCGGTGACCCGCGCAGCGGCCCGGCCGGCTTGACCTTCCACAGCACTTCGCCGGTTTCCGCGTTCAATGCCTCGACATCGCCGACACCGTTGGTGGCATAGACCCTGCCCGCTTCGAAACTGACCCCGCCGCCAAAGGCCGAGGGCATCTGATCCCGCGTCATTTCGGCATCGTTGAACGCCCAGCTGCGCGCGCCGCTGTTCTTGTCGAACGCGTGGATCGTGCCATCGGTGCCGACCACAAACAGCTTGTTACCGCCCACCACCGGGGTTGAAGCGAGCCGCACGCGGTTGGTTGACCCGGCGATCTGCGCGCTCCACACCTTGGTGGGGTTTTCTGCCAGCGCGAGGTGGCCGTAGGATTTGCTCGCCGCACCGCCAACCTGCGCCCATTCGGCGTTGGCGCGCGGCGGTGGCAGCACCACCGAGATCCCCGCCAGCGCCGGATCAACCTCGGCCCCGCTTTCGATGCGCGACAGAATCGGCATCCGGTTGCCCACCGTCGGCGTGGCTTTTTCATCGCCGCCACCGAACAGGCCGCCTTTGCAGCCCACCAGCGAAGCGGCCATCATGCCCGCCAGCAGCGCGGTGCGTGCGATTTTCATCTGTGTCATACTCGTCCGTTCAAAATCATGTCTGTTATTCGGCGGCGACAGGCGCGGCGGCCGCGGGGTCATCGGTGCCACCGGACGTATCCACGCCTTCATCTTTGAGCAGCTTTTCCACATCGACGATGGCATCAACCCCCATCAACCCGGCCATCTGGCGGGCGCGCGAACGCAGCGTTTCGGGCAGATCCTCTTCCTTGGCGATATCAGCAAACATCCGTCCGGCAGCGGCGCGGTTGCCGCTTTCCAGATGCGCCATTGCCACCATTTCCCCAGCGCTGCCGAAGAACGGATTGCCGGGCTTTGCCAGATCGCCAAGCTGCGCGATCACATCGGCAGGCTTCATCGTGTCGAAATTGGTGCTGACATCGCGCACGCGTGCAAGATCGCGCAGCGCGGGCGGCGCGTCGGCATCAGCGGCAATCGCCTTGAACAGGCCAGTCGCCTTGGCGGTGTCCCCCTGTTCGAGCGCCGCGGTGGCCTGCACGAACCGTGCAGCGGTGCGCGCGCCGGCCGAATTGCTGTTGGTCATCAGCGGTGCGGCCTTGTCGCTCGCGGTCTTGAAATCGCGCTGATCGGAATAGTCGAGCGCCGAAATCAGCGCCTCTGACTGCGTTTCCAACTGGCCTTCGCGGTAATTGTCCCACAGCAGGTAACCGCCCAACCCGGCAATCACCAAAGTGATCCCGCCGAGCAATTTGCCCCCGTGATCCCGCAAAAAGCCGAGCACGGCGTCTTCGCGCACGGCCTCGTCAATTTCGCGGATCAGCACCTCGTCCTCGGTCGATGATGCGGGAGCGGACGGCGTGTTGGTCGGAATGCGCGCCATGCGGCCAATTGTCCTCGTTCAGTTCATGCGCCGCGAGGCGGCAAAAGGTTAAGCCGCGCTCTTTAGGCATCCGCCGCGTTTCACGCAATGGCGGGCACACGGCAGACCACAGCGGGGTTTGCAATTGCCGGGCGGAGATTGAACCGGGGATGAAGCGC
>LNFM01006113.1_pt1 | contig 20064 bp, 21 predicted proteins | sample 596031 | NCBI WGS metagenome assembly LNFM01 (sample SAMN04254537, study PRJNA301005) | activated carbon metagenome | isolation source: dual media filters at the Ann Arbor, Michigan drinking water treatment plant | place: USA: Ann Arbor | reverse complement strand
GGTCAGCGCCGCCCGCGTCTCCGCCGGGATGCGCGTTTCCACCGCCAGCCGGCCCGGAAAATACTCGTAGGGTGCGAAGGAGGAGGGGAAGGAGTAGGTCGCGACGCGCGGCGCCTCGATCGCGTCCTGCACCTGCATGCCGAAGTGCAGGATGTTCAGCATGACCTGGAGCATGGCCTGGATCTGCACATCGCCGCCCGGCGTGCCGAAGGGCATCACGCCGCCATCCTTGGTCAGCACCATGGCCGGGTTGGGCGTCAGCCGCGGCCGCTTACCGGGGGCGACACCCGCGGGGTGCCGCGGATCGGGCCGGTTCTGGGAACCTCGGCCGGAGATCACCAGCCCCGTCCCCGGCACCACCGGCACGTTCCAGGACCCGTCGCTGGGCGTGGCGCTGAAGGCATTGCCCCAGCGATCCACCACCGCGACGTAGGAGGTATCCGCCTCCACCTTCGGCAGATCGGCGCGCGTCGCCTCCGGCAGCGCGTTGCCGCGGCCCAGGATAGGCTCCGGCAGGCCGGGATGCGCCCGCTTCAGGTCGATGGCCGCCGCGCGGGCCGCGATATGGCCGGGCGACAGAAGCTGCTCCAGCGGCACATCCACCATGGCGGGGTCGCCGAAATGGTATTCCCGATCCGCCATGGCGCCCTTCAGCGCCTCCACCAGCACATGGATATAGGCGGCGGAGTTGTGCGCCAGCCCGTCGAGGCCCAGGCGTTCGGCGATCAACAGCGCTTCGGTCAGCGCCGGCCCCTGGCACCAGGGGCCGCAGGTCAGCAGCGTATGGCCGCGCCAGTCGCAGGCCACCACCGGCTCGATCCGGCTGCGGAACTCGGCCATGTCCTGGGCGGACAGGAAGCCGCCCTCGGCCTGGACGTAGCGCACGATCTGCTGGGCCAGGTCGCCCTTGTAGAAGGCATCATGCGCCGCCTGGAGCCCCGCCTCCCGCCCCTGCCCGGCCGCCGCGCGTTCCTGGTCCACCATGTAGGACAGGCTGCAGGCGAGGTCGGATTGCAGGAATTTCGCGCCGAGCTTCGGCACCTGGCCGCCGGGCAGGAAGATGGCGGCGTTCTGGTCCCAGCTCCGGTATTCCTCCGCGTGGCTGGTAATGCTCTCCCGCAGCAGCGGGTACATGGCAAAACCCTCGCCGGCGAAGCGGATGGCGGCGGCGGCGATATCGCCGAAGCGCATCGTGCCGTGGCGGGACAGCGCCTGGATCCAGGCATCCGGCGCGGCCGGCACCACCATGCGCCGCACGCCCGGCGGCATTTCCCCGCCATGTTCGCGCATGAACACATCGGCCGGCGTGGATCGTGGCCAATGTCCGAGGCCGGCGATGCTCTCCACCGTGCCATCCGCCTTGCGGATCAGGATGGGCGCGACGCCCGCCACGCTGACCAGATCCGGCTGCAACACGCCGAGTGCGAGGCCCGCCGCGCAGCCCGCATCCACCGCATTGCCGCCGGCTTCCAGAATGGCGAAGCCGGCCGCGGCGGCCAGGTAATGCCCGGCGCTGATGGCGTGGCGCGTGCCGCTGATGGTCGGGCGGCCGGCTTGGGTCATGGGGTGGGCCTCATTCACAGTCGTTGTCCGCAGCGTCGATGGCGGCAGGGCGCAGTGTCAACCATGCCCCCGCATCGCCGCCAACGCCTTGAGGCAGGCCTCGAAGCCGCGCAGATCGGTCCAGCGGGCGCCCTGCGGCACCGGCTGGCGTACCAGCAGGCCGCCGGCGGCGCGGATGCCGCCATCGATCATCAAATTATCCGCCAGCCCGAAATCCTCCAGCGCCATGCCCTCTGCATCCACCCGGCGGCCGGCCTGGTTGTGGTGCGCGACCGGGCCCAGGCTGTGCAGGGTGCGGGCCATGAAATCGGCGGTGTCGTTGCTGTAGCCCAGCACGGGGCGGCCGAGCGCGCGCATGAAACCCAGCTCGTACACCGTGCCGGCATCGGCGGAGGGGCCGCGAAAGGGCGTCAGATTGGCCACCAGCGCATCGCAGGCGCGGATATGCGCCTCGTTGCGCAGGTAGATGGCGTACCAGAGCTCCGCGGCGGCATCGGCGGCCGGGTCGGGACGCGGATCGGTGGGGAAGACCCCCTCCATGCCATGCAGCGCGCAGAGGCGCTTCTTTTCCTCGGCCATGGCATCGGCGTCGGGCAGGAAGACATCGGGGCCGGCGAGATAGACTTTCATGCCCGCATCATGCCCGATCCCGCCGGGTTTGCGCAGCATGGCGTGCCGGATTCCAGCATGCGGCGGGTCCGATCGATGCAGGGCGGGGCGCGCCCGCGCTGCCGCGTCGCCACACCGCCCGAATTCGCCGACCGCCTGGATGGGTCGCGGCAGATGAATAATGCGGCGCGCGATTTTTAATGATTTCTTTACTCTGATGCCCAAATAGAGGAACTGCAATAAATTTTATTGTGGCGACACAGAGTTTTTCGGTGCCGCCATGCCGGTTATGATGGACGGCGAAATACCGTCTGATTATCCTTCCAGCCAACGCTCGATGCAGGATACGACGTTGATCGCCAGCGATCCGTCGTGATCGTGCCTCGGCAACAGACACTCCGTTACCCGGGAGGATCCGCATGTCATTCAGTAACAGGTTTGTTAATCTGGTTGTCGGCGCCGGCAAGGTTGGAATCATCAGGAAAGGGCAATATGGAAAATTGACCGCTCCAAACCTGACAAAATGCACTGCAACACTGCTCCGCGGCACGAAGGGCTCCGATTCCCTTCTCATGATGACACACCGGCAGCCGATGGATTTCGAATTCGCCAATTCCATCAAGCAAGTCGTTGATGCGCACCAAGGCTACAAATGGGAAGTCATTGCCGTCCAGACTGCACCAGAAACTGATCTGGAGGATTACGATGCCGATTCTGTTGACGGTACCGCGAAGGATTTATCCGAATTCTGCAAGATCGAGCCCTCCGAAATATTTTCAAAAAGGGAACCCGGAGTACAGCAAAGTTATATGGTCAACCAGATGATCGTGGATGTGGATGAATCAGGAAAGGAAACGGTGCAAAGGCGAAAGGGCGGTTTTTGGGGGTGCATTGTCATGTAGCGCCTGGTCCGGAAAAAGCCGAGCGTTGGTTCCTGCCAATCCGCAATGCAGCATGACCGCTGGCGGACGATCATGCCGCCTGCGGCGCCACAGTCGCCAACCTGAACGGAATCAGCGCGCCAGCCCGAAGACATCGTGACACATCGCCTCGCCGGCATGCGGTTGCCGAGGTTGGACGCCACCGTCCGGGACCCGCTGGCCAGATCCGCGGATCGGCTGCTAAAATTCACCCGCAGCATGCCGGCAGAAACTGCGGAAAATCCCCGTTTCCCATGACCCTCGATCTCGAAGCCGAATACAACTGCCGCGCCCGCGTGCCGGATCATCCGCAGATCTTCTCCGCCTGGCAGCGCGATGCGGCCGCCTGGCGCGAATCCTGCCCGCGCGCCGAACTCGGCCTGCCCTATGGCGGGCGGACTCGGGAACGGCTGGACCTGTTCTGGCCGGATGCCACGGCGCAGGACGCGCCGATCGCCCTGTTCATCCATGGCGGCTACTGGCAGGCGCTGAGCCGGGAACCCATGTCCCACTGCTCCCGCGGGCTGAACGGCCAGGGCGTGGCGGTGGCCATCCCCTCCTATGACCTCTGCCCGGAGGTGCCCCTCGCCACCATCCTGGACCAGATGCGCGCGGCGGCGGCGATGCTGTACCGTCGCCACGGCCGCCGCCTGATGGCCAGCGGCCATTCCGCCGGCGGGCATCTCGCGGCGATGCTGCTGGCGACCGACTGGCCCGCGCTGGACCCCGGCCTGCCCGCCGGGCTGGTCCAGGCCGCCCTGCCGATCTCCGGCGTGTTCGAGTTGGACCCGCTGCGCCACACCAGCATCGGCGTCGCCCTGAAGCTGGACCGCGCCGAGGCCCGGCGCCTGTCACCCCGATTCCTGCCCCGACCGGCGGGCCGCCTGCATTGCGTGGTCGGCGGCGCCGAAAGCCCGGAATTCATCCGCCAGAGCCGCGAGATGGCCGCCGCCTGGCGCGGCAGCTGGGCCGAGGAGCCCGGGGCGGACCACTTCACCATCCTCGCCCCGCTGGCCGATCCTGGCAGTACCATCGTCAGGGCTGCAAAAACGCTTGCCACGGCGTGATGCTTGAAGCCTAAAATATCTCGGGAGACTGGAGGGACCATGATGAACATCCAAATCGGCCGGCGCCGTGCGCTGGGCCTGGCTGCTGGCGTGGCAACCGGCGTCCTGGCGTCGCCACTCGTGGCGCGCGCGCAGGCGGCGCCCATCAAGATCGGCCTGGTCGCGCTGGCCACCGGCCCGGCGGCAACGCTGGGGACCCATCTGCGGGATGGCTTCCAGCTCGGCATGCGCCACCTGGACGGCAAGCTCGGCGGCCGCGCGACAGAGGTTCTGCTGATCGATGACGAGCTGCGCCCGGATGCCGCCGTCACCAAGGTGCGCGCCGCGCTGGAACGGGACCGGGTGGATTTCGTCGTCGGCGTCGTGTTCTCCAACATCCTGGCCGCGATCATGCGCCCGGTGACGGACAACCAGACTTTCCTGATCTCGACCAATGCCGGCCCCTCGCCCTTCGCCGGCCGTGGCTGCAACCCGTTCTTCTTCGCCACATCCTATGTGAACGACCAGAACCACGCGGTGATGGGCAAGGCGGCGCAGGATGCCGGCTATGGCCGCGTCATGCTGCTGGCGCCGAACTACCAGGCCGGGCGCGATGCGGTCGCCGGCTTCAAGTCGGAATACAGGGGCACGGTGGTGGACGAGATGTTCACGCCGCTGACCCAGATGGATTTCTCGGCGGAGCTCGCGCGCATCGCCGCGGCGCGTCCGGATGCGGTCTTCACCTTCATGCCGGGCGGCCTCGGCGTTGCCATCGTGCGGCAGTATCGCCAGGCGGGGCTCGCCAATATCCCGTTCCTGTCTGCCTTCACGGTGGACGAAGCCTCCCTGCCCGCGCAGGGCGAGGCCGCCATCGACTTCCAGACCGGCACGAGCTGGACGCCCACGCTGCCGAACGAGCAGAACGCCCGCTTCGTCCGCGACTTCGAAGCCGCGAACAACTACGTGCCCGCCAGCTACGCCGCGCATGCCTATGATGCGGCCATCCTGCTGGGCAGCGCGGTGACCAGGACCGGCGGCAACCTGGCCGACAAGGCGGCGCTGCGGGCGGCGATCAAGGCGGCGGATTTCCGCAGCGTGCGCGGCAATTTCGCCTTCGGCGCCAACCACTTCCCGGTGCAGGATTTCTGGCTGGCCAAGGTTGCCCGCCGCGCCGATGGCAAGTTCCAGACCGAGCATGTCCGCAAGGTCTATGACAATGTGACGGACCCCTTCGCGGCGCAGTGCCGCATGCCGGCGGCCTGAGGATACTGGCGGGATGTCACTCACGCTGCTGCTCGTCCAAGGCCTGAACGGGCTGCAACTCGGCATCCTGCTATTCCTGATTGCCGCAGGGCTGACGCTGGTGTTCGGGGTGATGGATTTCATCAACCTGGCGCATGGCGTGCAGTACATGGTGGGCGCCTATCTCGCCGCCTTCTTCGCGATGCAGACCGGCAGCTTCTGGGCGGCCCTCGCCCTGGCGCTGCCGGCGGCGCTGGTGGTGGGCATCGTGCTGGAATTCCTGGTGTTCCGGCATCTGTATGACCGCGACCACATGGCGCAGGTGCTGGCCACCTTCGGCGTCATCCTGATCCTGAACGATGGCATCAAGGCGCTGTTCGGCGCGGCACCCTTGCAGGTGCCGATGCCCGAGGCGCTGACCGGCGGCTTCCCGATCATGGACGGGCTGCTGTACCCGCATTACCGCCTGGCGATCATCGCCGGCGGGCTGGCCACCGCGGGCCTGCTCTGGTGGCTGGTGGAGCGTACCAAGGTCGGCATGCTGATCCGCGCCGGCGCCACCAACGCGCCGATGGTCGCAGCCCTCGGCATCGATATCCGCCGGTTGTTCATGGTGGTGTTCGGCTTCGGCGCCATGCTGGCCGGCTTTGCCGGCGTGATGGCAGCACCGATCCTGTCGGTGGAGCCGGGCATGGGCGACCATCTGCTGATCCTCGCCTTCGTCGTCATCGTCATCGGTGGAATCGGATCGGTCCGCGGCGCCTTCATCGCGGCGCTGCTGGTCGGCACGGTGGAAACGCTGGGGCGGACCATGATGCCCGACCTGATGCGCCTGTTCCTCGACCCCTCCGCGGCGCGGCAGGTGGGCGCGGCCTTGGCCTCGATGCTGATCTACATTGCCATGGCGGCGATCCTGGCCTTCCGGCCCGCCGGCCTGTTTCCCGTGCGTGCCGCCTGATGCGGGGCTTCGGACGTGAAGTGCCGGCGCTGCTGCTGCTGGGCGGCCTGGCCGCGGCGCCCTTCCTCGGCTTCGGCGAGGGCTACATGCTGACGCTGCTGGCGCGCATGATGATCCTGGCCATGGCGGCCGTGTCGCTGTCCTTCATCGTGGCGGGCGCCGGGCTGGTCTCGCTGGGCCATGCGGCGATGCTGGGCTTCGGCGCCTATGCGGTGGTGATCCTGGATGATCTGGGCGTGGTGGACGCGATCTACGTCCTGCCCGCCGCCATCCTGGCCGCGGCCGGCTTCGCGCTGGTGACGGGGGCGGTCGCCATCCGCACCAGCGGCGTGAACTTCATCATGATCACGCTGGCCTTCGGCCAGATGGCCTTCTTCACCGCCAGCTCGCTGTCGGGCTATGGCGGCGATGATGGCTACACGCTGTTTGCGCGGACGCAGGTGAATGGCACGCGGCTGCTGGATGACCGGCTGGTGTTCCACTTCGTCTGCCTCGGGGCGCTGGTCTTCACCTGGCTGCTCTGCCGCATGCTGCTGGCCTCGCGCTTCGGCCGCGTGCTGCGGGCGGTGCGCGGCAACCCGATGCGGGCGCAGGCGCTGGGCTTCTCGCCCTATCCCTACCGGCTGACCGCCTATGTCATCGCCGGCGCGCTGGGCGGTGCGGCGGGGTTCCTGTTCGCCAATGCGACGGAATTCGTGGCGCCCGCCTATATCTCCTGGCAACGCTCCGGCGAGTTGCTGTTCATGGTGATCCTCGGCGGCCTGTCCGGGCTGCACGGCGCGCTGCTGGGCGCGGTCGGCTTCGTGCTGCTGGAGGAGTGGCTTTCGCATCAATGGGAGCATTGGCGCATCGTCTTCGGCGTGCTGCTGATCCTGGCCGTGCTGTTCCTGCCCGGCGGCCTGTCCGGCATACCCGCGCAGGTCGGGCGGATGCTGCGCCGTGGTTGAACCTCTGCTGTCCCTGCGCGGGTTGAAGAAGCGCTTCGGTGGGCTGGCGGTGACGGATGACGTCTCGCTGGATGTCGTGCCGGGCGAGATCCACGCCATCATCGGCCCCAACGGCGCCGGCAAGACCACGTTGATCAACGAGATCAGCGGCGTGCTGCCACTGGATGAAGGCCGCATCCTGTTCGATGGCCAGGACATCACCCGCCTGCCCCTGCACCGCCGTGCGCAACGCGGCCTGGCGCGGTCCTTCCAGATCACCTCCATCATCCCCGACTTCACGGCGCTGGAGAATACGGCGCTGGCGGTGCAGGCGGGGGACGGTACCTCCTTCCGCTTCTTCCGCGCCGCCGCCCGCGAAAGCCGGCTGAATGAGGCGGCGCAGGAGGCGCTGGACGCCGTCGGCCTGGCGCATCGGGCCGCGACGCCGGCGGGCGCGATGAGCCATGGGGAAAAGCGCCAGCTGGAACTCGCCATCGCGCTCGCCACGAAGCCCCGCCTGCTGCTGCTGGACGAACCCCTGGCCGGCGCGGGGCCGGAGGAGACGGAGCGGCTGGTTTCGTTGCTGCGCGGCTTGCGCGGCCGCTACACCATCATGCTGGTGGAACACGACATGCAGGCGGTTTTCGCCCTGGCCGATCGCATCTCCGTCCTGGTCTATGGCCGGCTGATCGCAACCGGCGGCCCCGATGCCATCCGCCACAACGCAGAGGTCCGCGCCGCCTATCTGGGCGAGGACGACCTGCCGCTGGATGGCGCGCCATGCTGAGGCTGGAGAATCTCACCGCGGGCTATGGCGGCAGCCAGGTGCTGTTCGGTGTCGATCTGGAAATGGCGTCCGGCGAGGTGGTGACGCTGCTCGGCCGCAACGGCATGGGCAAGACCACCACCATCCGCGCCATCATGGGCCTGCTGCCCAGCGTCGGCGGGCGCATCTGGGGTGGGGAGGTGGTGGTGGACAACCGCGCCGTCGCCGGCCTGCCGCCGCATCGCGTGGCGCGCCAGGGCCTTGGCCTGGTGCCGGAGGGGCGGCAGGTGTTCCCCACCCTGACGGTGGAGGAGAACCTGCTCGCCACCGCCGCGCATCGCACCGCCAGCGCCCCGCGGTGGACGCTGGATTCGGTCTACGCGATGTTCCCCCGCCTGCGCGAACGCCGCCGCAATCCCGGCGCCAAGCTCTCGGGCGGCGAGCAGCAGATGGTCGCGATCGGCCGCGCGCTGATGACCAATCCGCGTCTGCTGATCCTTGATGAAGCGACCGAAGGCCTGGCACCGCTGATCCGCGCCGAGATCTGGGCCGTGCTGGCGCGGCTGAAGGCGGAGGGCCAGTCGATTCTGCTGATCGACAAGAACCTCGCCGCCGTCTCCCGCCTCGCTGACCGGCATGTGGTGATCGAGAAGGGCCGCACGGTCTGGACCGGCACCAGCGCGGAGCTGGAGGCCGCGCCGGAGGTGCGGGACAGCTACCTGCATCTGTAGCGGCTATCGCCCGCCGAATTCCGCCGGCAGCACCGCCGCCAGATGGTCATACACCGCCCGGAAGCGGCGGCCCTGGCGGACATCGGCATGCGCCACCAGCCAGACCGGCTGCTTCGGTGCAAACTCCGCCTCCACCAATCGCCGAAGCCCGGCCCGCAGGCCGATGCCGGCCGCCATGATGCCGATCCCGAGGCCAGCCCGCACCGCGGCGTGCTGGCCGCTCATGCTGTCGGAGCGGTAGACGAAGCGCCATTCCTCGACCGGCAACCCCAATCGTTCCGCCGCCCGGCGCGCGAAGGGGTCGCGGTCGAATCCCACCATTCGGTGGTCCCGCAGCTGGGCCAGCGTCTCCGGCACCCCATGGCGGGCCAGGTAGGCCTCCGCGGCGAAGAAGCCGATTTCCATCGCGCCGACCTGCCGCGCCACAAGGTCCGGCTGCTCCGGCCGCATGAAGCGGATGGCGATGTCGGCGTCCCGGCGCAGCAGGTTTTCCACCTGGTTGCTGGCCAGCATCTCGATGCTGATGCCGGGGTTTGCCTCCATGAAGGGTTGCATCAGGCCGGGTAGTCGCTCCACCCCGAAGGTCTCGCTGGTGGTGATGCGCACGGTGCCGGTTGGCGAATCCAGCTTGCCGGCCATGGCGATGCCCAGCGCCTGGGCCGCCTGTTCCAGCCCGGCGGCATGGTCCAGCAGGGCCAGCGCCCGGTCCGTCGGCCGCAGGCCCTGGGGCGTGCGATCGAACAGCGCCTCCCCCACCTGTTCCTCCAGCGCGCGGATCTGCCGGCCGACGGTGGGCTGGGTGAGCTTCAGCAGGATGGCGGCGGCAGACAGGCTGCCGGTCCGCATCACGGTGACGAAGGCCTGCAGCAGGCTCCAATCCAGCGGCGTCGGGGTGCTCATGGCCCCATGCATTTCCGCATGCCCGGCGAACGGCAATGGGCAATCCCGCGAAATGATCGCAGGCGGCATCTTCCCGTCACCGGCAGCGACAACGGGTCGACTGCCTCACAGACTGGAAAGATCGCAGACATGAGCACCACCTTCCGCAGCCTCCTTGCCGCCACCGCCCTGCTGGCGGGCCTGTCCGCCCAATCCGCCTTCGCGCAGGAGGTATTCCCCCACACCATCGGTTCCGGCGAAAGCGCCGAGATCGTCTACGGCCCCGGCCCGCAGCGCAACATCCTCGGCGGTGGCGCCGTGTCCGTGCAGCAGGTGACGGGTAGCGAGGCCATCGTGACCTATCTGGATGACCGCTTCGTGCAGCGCCCGCAGCCCGGCCAGGTGGCCGTCGTGATCAGCAGCGGCGAGAACACCCAGCGCGTCGAGCTGCCCTTCGCCGCCCCGCGCGGCTGATGCGGGTGCCCCTCGCGGGTGGCGTTGGTTCACGCATTTTCCGAGCCGCCTTGCGACACCGCAAGGCTTGAAAATGCTTACTTCGCCGCCCGCGGCGCATGGCTTGCAGGCCGGGACTTCAGCTTGAGCTCGCGCAGCTCCGCCTGGTCCTTGGCCGCATTGCGCAGCGCCGCATCCTGCCCCCAGCGATACTGCGGCGGGCAGGCCACATCGCGCACGCCATAATCCGCCGCCGCAAAATGCCAGTAGCGAGCAAAGCGCGAACACCGACCCGCATTGGCGCGAACGCTCAGGAACAGATCCAACGAACACCGCTCAGCAGGCTCTCGACGCTGGGTTGCGCGGCGTTGTTCGGCACCTTGATGGTCACCACCCGGAAGGCAGTCTGGCCACGCGAGGTATCGATGCCGCCGGCGCCGGTGCTGACCACGGGGAAGTTTCCGGGAACGCTGGCCATGATGACCCGCACGCTCATCGGCCCAGGGCGGTGGGTGACGAGGCGCACATGATAGGTCACAGCGATACCGGTCGGCGTCCCCTCACGCTCGCTCCAACCCTCGTAGATCGACAGCATGTTGTTGCAGACAGCTTGCCGTCTCTGCGCCTCGGCGGGCAGGGATGCGACCAGGGCCAGAAGGATGCCGCCCCATGCGGCGTGGTATTTCGATCTCATGGCGGATCCTTGCTTGTCTGCATGAATTATGCAAAGGGACCCGGCATGGGTCCAGCAGGCGGATCCGATGGCCGCAATTGGCGGATCCTTCGGCTCAATGCGTGGCTGGCGCTATTCCGCCGCCCGCGGCGCATGGCTCGCGGGCCGCGCCTTCAGCTTGAGCTCGCGCAGCTCCGCCTGGTCCTTGGCCGCATTGCGCAGCGCCGCATCCTGCCCCCAGCGATATTGCGGCGGGCAGGCCACGTCCCGCACGCCATAAGCTGCTGCGGCATGCAGGGTGAAGAACGGGTCCGTCAGATGCGGCCGGCCGAGCGCGACAAGGTCCGCACGACCCGCGGCGATGATGGTGTTCACCTGGTCCGCACTGGTGATATTGCCCACGCACATCACGGCCACCCCGGCCTCATTGCGGATCATATCCGCCCAGGGAAGCTGGAACATGCGGCCATAGACCGGGCTGGCATCGGCCACCGTCTGGCCCGTCGAGACATCCACCAGATCCACACCCGCCGCCACGAATTCGCGCGCGATGGCAAGGCAATCCGCATCCGATAGCCCGCCCTCCGCCCAGTCGGTGGCGGAAATACGCACCGAGAGGGGCTTTTCCACCGGCCAGGCGGCGCGAAGTGCGGCAAAGACCTGGAGTGGGAAGCGCAGGCGGTTCTCGACCGTGCCGCCGTATTCATCGCTGCGCGTATTGGTCAGTGGCGACAGGAAGCTGGCCAGCAGGTAGCCATGCGCGCAATGCAGCTCCAGCATATCGAAGCCGCAGGCGAGGCCGCGCTCAGCGGTGGCCACGAAATCCGCGATGACCGCATCCATGTCCTCCCGCGTCATCTCACGCGGGACCTGGCTGTGCTTGTAGTAGGGGATGGCGCTGGCCGACAGGATCGGCCAGGCGCCGGCCTCCAGCGGCTGGTCCATCCCCTCCCACATCAGCTTGGTGGCACCCTTGCGGCCGGCATGTCCGAGCTGCAGGCAGATTTTCGCGGCCGAGGTCGCGTGGACCAGCTGCACGATGCGGGTCCAGGCCGCCTGCTGCGCATCGTTCCACAACCCGGCGCAGCCCGGCGTGATGCGCGCCTCGGGCGAGACACAGGTCATCTCCGTAAACACCAGCCCGGCACCGCCCATGGCGCGGGCGCCGTAATGCGCGAGATGAAAGTCGCCGGGCACGCCGTTCTCGGCGGAGTACATGCACATGGGCGAGACCACGACGCGGTTCGCCAGCTTCATGTCGCGCAACGCCAGCGGCTGGAACATCGGCGGGTTGCGCGGACTGCCGCCGGCCTCCTCCGCCACCGCGCGCTGCGTCTCCGCCACGAAGTCCGGCGCGCGGAGCGCCAGGTTGTCCCAGGTGATGGTCTTGCTGCGCGTCATCACGCCGAAGGCGAAGCGCGTCGGCGAAAAATCCCAGAACCGCTTCACATGCTCGAACCAGACGAGGGAGACATTGGCCGCGTGCTGCGTTTTCTCCACATCCTCCCGCCGCCCGGTCTCGAAGGCATGCAGCGCGCTGGCGACGCTTTGCTCCGCCAGGAAGGACTGGTGCAGGGCGATGGCGTCCTCCATCGCCAGCTTGGTGCCGGAGCCGATGGAGAAATGCGCGCTGGCCTTGGAATCGCCCAGCAGCACGACATTGCCGCGCACCCAGCGGGCGCATTTGATGGTGGGGAAGCGGCGCCACTGGCTGCGATTGGTGATCAGCCGATGGCCCTGCAATTCCTCGGCGAAGACGCCTTCGAGGAAGGCGGCGCTTTGTGCCTCATCCATCTGTCCGAGGCCGGCCTTCGCGAAGGTCTCCGGGTCCGTCTCCAGCACCCAGGTGCTGGCCCCTGCCTCGTACTGGTAGCAATGGGCCACAAAAATGCCGTGCGGGGTTTCCTTGAAGAAAAAGGTGAAGGCGTCGAAGGGCCGCGTGCTGCCCATCCAGGCGAAGCGGTTGGGGCGGAGGTCGATCTCGGGCTGGAAATGCTCCGCGAAGCGCTCGCGGATCGGGGAGTTGATGCCATCGGCGGCGACGATCAGGTCCGCATCCGGAAAATCCTCCGGCGAGGCCTCCCGCCGGAATTCCAGTTCCACGCCCACTTCGCGGGCGCGCGCGGCGAGCAGCATCAGCAGGGTGCGGCGCGAACAGCCGCAAAAGCCGTTGCCGCCGACGCGGTGTTCCTTGCCCTTGGCGACGATCGCGATATCGTCCCAATACGCGAAACTCTCCGTGATGGCGCGGTAGCTGGGCTCATCCGCCTGCTTGAAGGCGTCCAGCGTGGCATCGCTGAACACCACGCCGAAGCCGAAGGTATCCTCCGCCTGGTTGCGCTCCACCACGGTGATGCGCGAGGCCGGGAAATCCCGCTTCATCAGGAGGGCGAAATAAAGGCCCGCCGGGCCGCCACCGATCACCGCGATCCGCATACGCGCCTCCTGGCAAATGTCGCTGATAGTTTAGGCTTCAAGCAATGAGGGTTCAACCGGATGTTGCGCAAGGGTGTTGGGATGCTTTAGGCTTCAAGCATCATGCATTCGGGCACGCTCCAGGGCAGGACGGCATTGGTCACCGGCGGCGGCAGCGGCATCGGCGCCGCCTGCGCTGCGGCGCTGACGGCGGCCGGGGCGCGGGTGACAGTGCTCGGGCGGCGGGAGGCGCCGCTGCAAGCGCGGGTCGAGGCCGGGGAGGCTGCGGCCTTCATCGCGGCCGATATCAACGCGCTGCCGGCGCTGCCGCCCTTCGACATCCTGCTGCACGCCGCCGGCGCCGCCGAAAGCGCGCCCTTCCTGAAGTCCGACGCCGCCTTGTTCGAGCGCATGTGGCGCGTGAACGTCCTGGGCGCCGTCGCGGTCACGCAGGCGGTGCTGCCGGGCATGCTGGCCGCCGGCTTCGGCCGCGTGGTGATGGTGGCCTCCACCGCCGCGCTCAAGGGCTACCCCTATGTCACGGCCTATGCGGCCGCCAAGCACGGGCTGCTCGGCCTGGTGCGCTCCCTGGCGCAGGAGGTGGCGCCCCGCGGCGTCACCGTGAACGCCATCTGCCCCGGCTTCACCGAGACCGACATCGTGGCCGAGTCCGTCGCCCGCATCATGGAAAAGACCGGCCGCGACGAGGCCGCCGCCCGCGCCGAACTTTCGAAACACAACCCGCAGCGGCGCATGGTGCAGCCGGCGGAAGTGGCCGCCGCAGCACTCGCTTTGTGCTGGCCCGCCAGCGGCGCCATCAATGGCCAGGCCATCGCGGTGGATGGGGGCGAGACATGAGCGTGGATGCCGAAACCGCCCTGGCCCATGCGCCCCCCGGCCATAAGGATGAGCTGCGCCTCTGGCTGCGCCTGCTGACCTGCACGACGCTGATCGAGGGTGAAATCCGCACCCGCCTCCGCCGCGATTTCGACACCACCCTGCCCCGCTTCGACCTGCTCGCCGCGCTGGACCGCGCACCGGCGGGCCTCTCGCTGGGCGAGGTCTCGCGCCGCATGATGGTCAGCAACGGCAATGTCACCGGCCTCGCCACGCGGCTGGAGGCGGAGGGGCTGATCGAGCGCCGCGCCCGCCCGGGTGATCGCCGCGCGCAGCTGCTGCGCCTGACGCCCAAGGGTCGCCGCGAATTCGCACGGCAATCCGCGGCGCATGAGGGCTGGATCGCGGAGCTGCTGGCCGGCGTGACGGCGGTGGAGCGCGGCGCGCTGTTCCGCCTGCTCGGCCACGCGAAAATCTCGGTCAGAAACGCCCTGCCGCCGGAGCCCAAGGCATGATCACCGCCATCACCGGCCCGCTTTCCACCTATTCCGCACAGCATGTGAAGCTGGAGGTGGTGGGCAACGTCGCCACGCTCACGCTGAACCGGCCGGAGCGCAAGAACCCGCTGACCTTCGACAGCTATGCCGAACTCACCGCCATCTTCCGGGCGGCGGTGCATGACGACCAGGTGCGCGCCTTCGTCGTCACCGGCGCCGGCGGCAATTTCTGCTCCGGCGGCGATGTGCATGAGATCATCGGCCCGCTGCTGGATCGCGACACGCGCGGGCTGATGGCCTTCACGGCGATGACCGGCGACCTGGTGAAGGCGATGCGCGCCTGCCCGCAGCCGATCATCGCGGCCGTGGACGGCATCTGCGCCGGTGCCGGCGCCATCATCGCCATGGCCTCCGACCTGCGGCTCGGCACTTCGCGGACCAAGGTCGCCTTCCTGTTCAACCGCGTCGGCCTGGCCGGCTGCGACATGGGCGCCTGCGCCATCCTGCCGCGTATCATCGGCCAGGGTCGCGCGAGCGAGCTGCTCTATCTCGGCCGCTCGCTCGGCGGCGATGAAGGCCTGGCCTGGGGCTTTTTCAATGCGCTGCACGCAGCCGAAAGTCTCGGGGACGCAGCGGCCGAAATGGCGCGTGGCATCGCGGAAGGCCCCGCCTTCGCGCATGCCATGACCAAGCGCATGCTCGCCATGGAATGGGCCATGTCCATCGAGCAGGCGATCGAGGCCGAGGCGGTGGCCCAGGCGCTGTGCATGACCACGCAGGATTTCCGGCGCGCCTTCGACGCCTTCGTGGCGAAGCAGCGCCCCGTCTTCAAGGGCGACTGATGGCCGACCTGTCCTTCCTCGACTGGCCCTTCTTCGAGCCGCGCCACCGCGACTGGGCGGCGGAGGTCGAAGCCTGGGCTGCGCAGCACGGCGAGGCGCTGTCGGATGAGCACGACGCCGATGCCAGCGTCATCCGCCTGGCCCGCGCCATGGGCGAGGCCGGGCTGCTGCGCGTCCCCTGCCCCGCGGACGGCGTGCTGGATGTGCGGGCGCTGTGCATCGCGCGGGACATCCTGGCGCGGCATAGCGGCCTCGCGGATTTCGCCTTCGCCATGCAGGGCCTCGGCACCGGCCCCGTCACGCTTTTCGGCAGCGCCGCCCAGCGCGACCGCGTGCTGGCCCCTGCGCGGGCCGGAACCGCACTCGCCGCCTTTGCGCTGAGCGAGCCGGAGGCCGGCAGCGATGTTTCGGCGCTGGCGCTGACCGCGACGCCTGATGGCAACGGCCACTACCGTCTGCGCGGCCAAAAGACCTGGATCAGCAATGGTGGGATCGCCGCCAGCTATATCGTCTTCGCCCGCACCGGGGAGGCACCCGGCGCCAAGGGGCTTTCCGCCTTCCTCGTGCCCGCAGATGCGCCCGGCCTGACCATCGCCGAACGCATCGAGGTCACCGCGCCCCACCCCCTCGCCCGCCTCGATTTCGCCGATGTGCGCGTGGCGGCCGAGGACATGCTGGGAAAACCCGGCGAGGGATTCAAGGTGGCGATGTCCACCCTCGACGTCTTCCGCGCCACCGTCGGCGCTGCGGCCCTGGGCTTCGCCCGTCGCGCGCTGGACATGACGGTGGAGCACGCCGCGACGCGCAAGATTTTCGGCGGCACGCTGTTCGACCAGCAGATGTCGCAGGCCGCCATCGCGGATAGTGCAACGGATGTCGAAGCCTCCGCTTTGCTCGTCTATCGCGCCGCCTGGCTGAAGGATTCCGGCACGCCGCGCGTCACCCGCGAAGCCTCCATGGCCAAGCTGCACGCCACCGAAGCCGCACAACGCTGCGCCGACCGCAATGTCCAGATCCATGGCGGGCTCGGCGTCACCAAGGGCCACAAGGCCGAAGAACTCTACCGGGAGGTCCGGGCGCTTCGCGTTTACGAAGGCGCCTCCGAGATTCAGCGCGTCGTCATCGCGCGATCGGAACGCCAGCTTCGCACGTCACTCGACTAGAACGAGGATGGACGAGATGCGCGACAGCTTCTGCCAGGACCGGCTGCCACCACGGGACCAGTGGCCCGAATTCCTGCTCGACCGGCCGGAGTTCCACTACCCGCCGCGCCTGAACTGCGCGGTGGAACTGCTGGACCGCAACATCGCGCGCGGCCGCGGTGATCACCCGGCCCTGATCACGCCAGCGGAAACGCTGAGCTACGCGCAGCTCGCCGATCGCGTCGATCGCATCGCGCGCGTGCTGGTGGATCGCCTCGGCCTGGTGCCCGGCAACCGCGTGCTCCTGCGCTCCGCCAATAATGCCTGGATGGTCGCCGCCTATTTTGCCGTGCTGAAGGCCGGCGGCGTCGTCGTCGCCTCCATGCCGCTGCTGCGCGCCAAGGAGCTCGGCCAGATGCTCCGCAAGGCGCGCATCACGCATGCGCTCTGCGATGCCCGCCTCGCCCATGAACTGCGCAAGGCCGATGCGCCGGATCTGCGCCACCTGGTCACCTGGGGCGAGGGCGAGCTGGAGGCGATGGTCGAACAGGCCGCGCCAGGCTTCCCCGCGCATGACAGCGCCGCCGATGACATCTGCCTGATCGGCTTCACCAGCGGCTCCACCGGCGAGCCCAAGGGCACGCTGCATTTCCACCGCGACATGCTGGCGATCTGCGATGGCTACGCCATGCAGGTGCTGCGGCCCGAACCCACGGACATCTTCATCGGCTCGCCCCCGCTCGCCTTCACCTTCGGCCTGGGCGGGCTGGTGCTCTTCCCCTTCCGCGTCGGCGCCACCGCCGTGCTGCTGGAACGCGCGCCGCCGGAGGACCTGCCCGCCGCCATCGCCCGCCACCGCGCCACCATCTGCTTCACCGCCCCCACCGCCTACCGCGTCATGGCCGCCCATGCCGCGCAGCATGATTTTTCGTCGCTGCGCAAATGCGTCTCCGCCGGTGAAACGCTGCCCCGGCCGATCTACGATACCTGGCTGGCGGCCACCGGCCTGAAGCTGATGGACGGCATCGGCGCCACCGAGATGCTGCACATCTTCATCAGCGCCACCGAGGACAGCATCCGCCCCGGCGCCACCGGCCTGCCCGTGCCCGGCTATCTCGCGAAAGTCGTGGACGATGCCGGGCATGAGGTGCCGCGCGGCACGCCCGGTCGCCTCGCTGTGAAAGGCCCGACCGGCTGCCGCTACCTGGATGACCCGCGCCAGGCGCAGTATGTCCAGAACGGCTGGAACATCACCGGCGATACCTACATCCAGGATGTGGACGGCTACTTCTGGTACCAGGCACGCAACGACGACATGATCGTCTCCGCCGGCTACAACATCGCGGGGCCGGAAGTGGAAGCTGCGCTGCTGACACATCCCGCGGTCGCCGAATGCGGCGTGGTCGGCGCGCCGGATGCGGAGCGTGGCATGGTGGTGCGGGCCTATATCGTGCCGAAGCCCGGCTTCCGGGGTGACGCGATCCTGGCCAAGGCCCTGCAGGACCATGTGAAGGCCGAGGTCGCGCCCTATAAATACCCGCGCAGCGTGGTCTTCGTCGAAACCCTGCCGCGCACCGAAACCGGCAAGCTGCAACGCTTCGCCCTGCGCCAGAAGGCCGAATCCGGCGCATGAGCCGCCCGACCCCCCTGCCCTTCGAAAGCCTGCCCGCTCGCGCCTTCCACGCCGCAGCACGCATCCGCTTCGGCGATTGCGATCCGGCCGGCATCGTCTTCTTCCCGACCTGGTTCGCGCTGGCCAATGCCGCGGTGGAGGATTTCTTCCGCGACGAACTGGCTATCGATTTCCACGCTTTGCACGCCACCCGCCGCATCGGCACCGGCTTCGCCCATGCGGAGGCGGATTTCTTCGCCCCCGGGCTGATGGGCGATGCGGTGCTGCTGACGCCGATCCTCACCCGCATCGGCGGCGCCAGCTACGGCTTCACCATGCATGTGCATCGCGGATCGGCGGAGCTGCTGCGCATGCAGCTCGTCACCGCCACCACGGATCTCGATGCGCGCCGCCCGGTGCCGATCCCCGCCGATCTGCGCGCCGCGCTGACCCGCTACCAGGAACGCTGTACCGATGGCCGATAGCAAGCTGACCGCCCTGCAGCCCTATGGCTGGCCGCCGCCGCGTGGCTATTCCAACGGCATGATGGGGCGCGGCCGGGTGGTGCTGGTCGGCGGGCAGATCGGCTGGGACACGCAGGGCCGCTTCCCGGAGGGTTTCGTGGCCCAGGCCCGCCAGGCGCTGGCCAATATCCTGGCCGTCCTGGCGGAAGCCGGCGGCGGGCCGGAACATATCGGCCGCCTGACCTGGTATGTGGTGGATATCGCCGAATACCGCGCCAGCCTGGCGGAGCTCGGCCCGGCCTACCGCGCCGTGATGGGCCGCAACTTCCCCGCCATGGCGCTGGTCCAGGTGGTGGCGCTGGTCGAGGCGGAGGCGCGGCTTGAGATCGAGGCCACGGCCATCCTGCCCGACTGAACGCTCAGATCGGGTCGGCCAGGCCGACCTCGGGCAGTTCCGGATCCGCCTTCGCGCCATCCTGCCAGCCCTTGCGCTCCTCACACATCCGGCGCGCCAACAGCACGGCGCCAACCGCGCCGGCGCCGAGCGCCAGGGTGGTCACCGCGCCGGCGACCACCACCGCGCCCATCATCGTGCCTGCGGCCATTCGCAGCATCATCGGTCTGTTCCTTCACATGCTGCCCCTATCTGGGCGGCCTGCGCCGGGAATCCAGCATCACAGGCGGCGGCGCAAGGGATCGTTCCGCGGCGCAGGAACACACCAGCGTTCCATCGGCCAACTGGTTCGGCATGGTCGGTTCCTCGCAATGCGGGCACTCCACCAACTCCAGACGCGGCTCCGAGGGCGGCGGATGGCTCATGCCAAGTCCCGGTGATCGTAACCGATCACTGCCTCAGGCGCCGGCGCCGGCATCCGCCGGCTTGGCTTCGCGCCACTTGGCGCGGCGCCCCTGCGGGCGCTCGGCCAGCTTCGCTGGCCGCAGGTCCGATCTTTGGGATTTGGCATCATGCGGCGGCAGTCCTGTGACCGGACGGGCTTGCCGCGGAAGGGCGCGGTTGGCATGTTCCGCCACCTCCCACCCTTCGGCGTGATGGCATCGTCCCGGCAGCGGTGGCCGGCGACAGAGACAGGCAAGGATACAGGCATGGCCAAGATCAAGGTGAAGACTCCCGTCGTCGAGATGGATGGGGATGAGATGACGCGCATCATCTGGGGGTTCATCAAGGACCGCCTGATTCTGCCCTACCTCGACATCGACCTGAAGTATTACGATCTGGGCGTGGAATACCGCGACCAGACGGATGACCAGGTGACGGTGGACGCCGCCAACGCGACCAAGCAGTACGGCGTGGGCGTGAAATGCGCGACCATCACCCCGGATGAGGCCCGGGTGAAGGAATTCGGCCTGAAGAAGATGTGGCGCAGCCCGAACGGGACCATCCGCAACATCCTGGACGGCACCATCTTCCGCGAGCCGATCATCTGCCAGAACGTGCCGCGCCTGGTGCCGCATTGGTCCAAGCCGATCG
>LNFM01008784.1_pt1 | contig 20066 bp, 14 predicted proteins | sample 596031 | NCBI WGS metagenome assembly LNFM01 (sample SAMN04254537, study PRJNA301005) | activated carbon metagenome | isolation source: dual media filters at the Ann Arbor, Michigan drinking water treatment plant | place: USA: Ann Arbor | reverse complement strand
GCCGCATCTCCACCACCTTCTTCTGCAGTTCCAGCGCCTTGGCGGGTTGTTTGTCGACCATCAGGGCCAGCGCGAGGGTGTCCATGAATTCGGGTCGGTTGGGTGCGAGTTCGACGGCTCGGGTGGCGTAAGCAGTGCCCCCTGGCTTGCCGCGGCTGGCGAGCACCCAGGCCAGATTGTTCAGAGCCATCGAATACTGCGGACGCAACTGCACGATGCGCTGCAGGCGTGCCTCTGCCTGCTCGTAGTCCTTCCTCTGCAGGGAGGACATGGCCATCTGGTAATCGAACACCAGATCGTTGGGGTTGGCCTTTATCCAGCCCGCACCGAACTGGTCGGCCTCTGCATTTCGACCGGTGCGCAGCAAGGTCTGGTAGTACTGCCTTGCCAACTCGGGTTCGTGACCTTTCACGGCCAAGCCGCGTTTGTAGACCGCAAGCGCCGGGCCCTCCTGCTTCTGGCTTAGGAGCACCGCTGCTTCGAACACATAACCGCCCGCAGACCGCGGCCGCTGCCTTTGGATGGACCGCGCCAGTTCGATGGCCTGCGGGAAACGCTTGGAGCTCAGCATCAGGCTCGCCAAGGCTTCCTGCGCACGGACCGAGCTCGGGTCCACTTCCAAGGCCTTGCGCAAAGCGGTCTCCGCAGCGGCCTGACGGCTCGTGGCGCCGTAGATGTCTGCCAGGCGCATATAGGGTATGGCTGAGCGCGGGTCGGCCTCTGCAATGCGGCGGAATGAACTGATCGCCTGCTCCACGTCGCCAGATTCCATCTGCGCACGGCCCAAGGCATCCATCACACGCAGGTCCGTGGGTATTGCGGCGGTGGCATCCTGGGCTACGGCCAGGGCCTCCTTGAACTGGCGTTTGCCCAGCAGTATTTCAATCAGTTGCAGGCGCAGAGTGGGTTCCGTCGGAGAGGCCTTGATGCCTGCCTCCAGCAGCGGCCTGAGCTCGTCGAGGGGCGCGCCCTCGCGCAGCCGCAGGTCGGCCAACGCCAGGCGCGCATAGTGGTTCCGGGGCTCGGTCTTGATGCTTGCTTCAAGCCGCTGCACCGCTTCCTTGGGCTTCTTTTCCAGCACATCCAGCCCGGCCAGGTTGACCGTCGCGGAGAAGAGTGCCGGGTCGGCCTGAAGGGCCAGTTCGAAGTCCTTGCGAGCGGCGGCGTATTCTTTGCGCAGGCGCTGGATGCGGCCGCGGGTCTCGAGGGCAGATGCCTTTGCCGAGGCCTTGGCCACCATCGCATCGGCCGCCTTCAGGGCTTGGTCGTACTCGCGACGGCTCAAACGCGCGCTGATGATCGCCTGGTCGGCGAAGGTGTCCTGTTTGTTCTGCTCGGCGATGACCTCGAGTTCGCCGAAGGCGGTGTCGGCGTCGCCGCGCGTGAGATGCGTCAGTGCGAGCGCCGTACGCACGCGTGAGTTGTCGGGCTTGATGCTGACGGCCTGCTTGAATGCGGCTTCGGCGCCCACGGCATCACCCAGGGCCAGATAGGCTTCGCCAGCGATGGCGTAGGTATCTGAATCGCCGACGTTGGCAGCCATCAGCGGCTTGAGCGTGTCCAGGGTCTTCTGGGGCTGACCCAGGCGCAAGTAGATCTGGCCTAGATTGCGGCGCGCGATCAGCAGCCTAGGGTTGAGCTGCAGGGCTTTGGCGAAATGGGCTTCGGCCAGAACCAGTGCGCCGAGCTGGGCCTCGACAGCGCCCGCAAGTTGCTGAACGGGCGCGTTTTCGGGATTCGCCCGCAGCAGGATCTGCGTCAGGTCGCGGGCTTTCTGAAAGTTGCGTGCCGCGAAAGCCAGCTGCGCATCAACGTAGATCGTCTGCGGATGCTTGGGCAGCAGCTTGCGCAGTTCCGCTGCTTGCGCCTCGGCACCCGGCATGTCGCGCGCAATGACGCGCGCATTGATGAGCGCCAGGTGCGGCGCAATGTAGGCAGGCTCTATGCTCAAAGCCTTGCGAAAGGCTTCGGCAGCACCTTTCTCGTCCCGCTTGAAGCTGGCCAGTATCTCGCCTTTGAGGTGCCATGCGCCGTACAGGCGTGGGTCCAGTTGCAGGGCGCGGTCGACCAGCGCTATCGCCTCGTCGAACTGACGCTGGCCTGCCTGAATTCGTGCCTGCAGCACCAGGGCCGGGGGAAAGTCGGGCTTCGCCTGAAGCGCCGCCGCCACCGCCGCGACCGTCTTCTCGCGATCGCCTTGCGCCGCCCAGGCCGTTGCCACTGTCGACTTCAGCGAAGCTTGCGCCTGCTTGTCGCTCAATTGCAGATCGCCGTAGAGTGCAGTGACCTTCTTGTTTTCGCCGGTCAACAGATAGGCGCGTGCGAGGGCCGGAACCACCTTGACCGCATCGACCTTCTGGTCCAGCGCCTTGGAGAGTTCCACGGTCGCGGCGGCGGGGTCCGAGCTGTCGAGCAGGGCCTTGCCCAGGAGATAGCGTGCCTCGCCCGACTGCGGATCTTTCTGCAGCGCGGTCTTGAACTGGATCACGGCGGCCTTGTGGTCATTTTTTGCCGCCAGCGCCTGGCCCGAGGCGAGCAATGACTCCACCGAGTCGCCGCCGCAGCCCGCCAAGGCCAGAGCGGCTGCCAGAGTGGCCGCCTGCGCCCAGCGCCAGGGCTTCACGTCAGTTGGATTCATTGCGAGGGGCTCCTTGGGGTGCGCGAAGCACGCGCCTATTTGATGGCAAGCCGGCGCATCAGGTCATACAACGTCGGGCGGCTGACACCAAGCATCTCGGCGGCTTTCACGATATTGCCATTGCTGCGCCCGAGCGCTGCCGTGATGGCCTGGCGTTCGGCTGCCTCGCGGACCGTGCGCAGGTCCAGATCGGATCTCTCGCTGCCGTTGGCGGCAGCATCTGGTGTCGGCAGGCCGAGGTCGTCGGGGGTCAGCCGCTCGCCGTCGGCCATGATCGTCGCCCGCTTCAGCGCGTTGATGAGCTCGCGCACATTGCCTGGCCAGTTGTGCTGTTCGATGGCCTTGATGGCTTCCTCGGTGAAGCCGAGCGTGCCTCGTTTTTCTTCCAGCGCAAAGCGTCGCAGGTAGGCATGTGCCAGCAGCACGGCATCGCCCGTGCGGGCACGCAGCGGTGGAATGTTGACCACGATCTCTGCCAGGCGATAGAACAGGTCTTCGCGGAAGCGGCCTTCACTGATCTGCTGCTTCAAGTCTTGGTGCGTGGCACAAACCACCCGCACGTCCACCGGGATCTCGCTGCGGCCGCCCAGCCGTTCGACGGTGCGCTGCTGCAGGAAACGCAACAGCTTGGCCTGAAGCGCGTGCGGCAGGTCACCGATCTCGTCGAGCATCAGTGTGCCGTTGTGAGCAGTCTCGATCTTGCCCGGAGTGGTTTTGACGGCACCCGTGAAGGCGCCTTTTTCGTAGCCGAAGAGCTCACTCTCGAGCAGGTTTTCGGGGATGGCGGCGCAGTTGATGGCGATGAAGCGACCGGTGCGTTTGCTGGCGGCGTGCAGCCCCTGGGCCAGCACTTCCTTGCCAGTGCCGCTTTCGCCCAGCAGCAGCACCGTTGCATTGCTGGAAGACACGCGCTCGATGGTGCGCGCGACCTTCATGGTGTCGGGGTCGCGTGTGATCAGGCCCGACAGCGCGTCGGGCTGCTGAAGGCTTTGCAGGCGGCGGTTTTCAGCCTGGAGTTCAGCCAGACGGAAAGCCCGTTCCACCGTGAGCATCAGCACATCGGGTTCGACCGGCTTGGCGAGGAAGTCGTAGGCGCCCATGGCAACAGCGCGCAGGGCGTTGGCCTGGCCGTTCTGTCCCGTCAGCACGATGACTTTGGTGGTGGGTGCAAAGTCCAGTATCTGGGTCAGCAACTGAAAGCCTTCTGACACGTCGTCGGCGTCTGGCGGCAGGCCCAGGTCCATCGTCACGACGGCCGGCTGGTGACGGCGCAACTGCAGCATTGCGGACTCACGGTCGCTCGCGGTCACCGATTCAAAGCGGTCCAGTGACCACTTGAGCTGCTTCTGCAGTGCGAGGTCGTCTTCAACGATCAACAAGGGCGAGGTGACAGCGCTCATGGGGTGTCGAGAGGCATGAGGCCAGAACCGCGGTGCGCGTCCAGCAAAGGCAGCAACACGGTGATCACGGTACCCACCCCCACTTCGCTCTCCACTTGAAGACTTCCACCCAACTCTCGAATGTACTGTGCGCTCTCGTAGCTGCCGATGCCCATCCCACTCCCCTTGGTCGTGCTGAACGGCCGGAACAGGCTGTTCTGCACAAAATCTTCGGACATGCCGCAACCGGTATCTCCGACGTGCACGGCGACCTGGCTGCCTTGCCGCGTCAGATGCATCCACACCCGGCCAGTTGAAGGTGTGGCGTCCAGCGCGTTTTGCACCAGATGGCCCAAGACACGCTCCAGCCGATCTTCGTGCCCTCGCGTCGACAGCGGTTCGTCCTGCTCCACCTGCACCGTGCGGCCTTGTGAGCGGGCCATCGCCTGCAGGCGCACTGCAATATCGAGGAGGTTCACCCCGCGGCCCGACCCCGCAGGCGCTGTGCCTTCGCGCAGCTGCAGCATGAGGCGGCGCATCTTCTCCAGCGAGCTTTCGACCGTGATCAGCATGTCTTCCTGGAATTCGGGGTTGTCGCGCAGCCGCGCGGCGTTCTTCAGCATCAGCGACAGCTGCGTGACGATGTTCTTGAGGTCGTGCACCACGAAGGCCGACATGCGGTTGAAGGCATCGAACTTGCGCGCTTCCAGCAGCTCTTCGGTGGCGCGCATCTGTGCCAGGTAGCCAGCCGCCTGGCGCCCGGCTGTCTTCAGCAGGTCCAGCACCTCCCAGTTCAGGTCGACCTTGGTGCGTGGCTGGGCCAGCAGCACAAAGCCTTGCATGTCGTTCGCCGACAGCAGCGGCACCACCAGCCAGGGGTCGGGGGCACCCAGCAGCCAGGCGGGCAGCGTCATGCGTTCGTAGCGCCGGGGCGACGAGCGGTACTCGGCCAGGTCTATGACCCATCCCTTGTCGCGCAGGAAGCCGCAGAACTGCGAATCCACAGGTTCCGTGGCGGTCACTTGCGGCATGTTCCAGACGGCCGCCTGGGCATAGGCGCCGTCGCTCTTGGTCCGTGTCCACAGGCTGCCGGCCGGGCACTCGATCAGGCGCGCCAGGCCCTGGATGATGATGCCGCCGGTTTCGGACGGGCTGTGCGCTGACGACAGCAAGGCCGTGAAGCGCAGCCACTCCTCGCGGTAGTCGAAGCGGTAGCTGTAGAAGTGCTTGCTGACGAAGACGCGCAGCCAACTGCGCAGCGAGCCTGAGACCACCAGGGATACCAGAAACGCCACCCCCAGCACGAGCAGGCTCAACTGCAGGGCCTTGCCCCAGCTGCCGCCGAAGTAGCGCACGTAGTAGCCGATGGCGGACATGAAGAGCAGGTAGCCGCCGCCCAGCGCCAGCGTCGCCGAGTAGAACGCAGCCGTTCGCGAGACCTGCAGCCGCCGCGTCCAGTCGTGGCGGCGCCTGGCGGCAATGAAGAAGAAGGGCAGCGCGATGGCCTGCACCATGCCGCGCAGGCCGACAGCGTCCGGGTCGGCTCGCCCGAAAAGGAGGGCCTCGGAATACACGTAGGTGTCGAAGGCAAAGATGCAAACCAGGCCGACGCAGATCGGCTTCACGGCCCAGCGCGCATCCTCGGTGGCATTGCGGTAGACCTGTTCCACCACCACCAGGCCGAGCAGCGGCAGTACCAGGCTGGCAATCAGGGCCGGGCGCGAGACGCCGGGGTCGTCGGCCAGCAGGCGGCCATAGATGACCAGTGCCGCGGCGCCCACGACGGTGGCCATGGCCAGGCGCTGCAGGCGCTTCGGCAGGCGGGTCTTCAGCTTCGTGGATTCGGCGTCGAACAGCCAGGCCAGGAAGCCTATCCACAAACCCAGCCTCGCCACATCGATGAAGGCGGCGGGCCAAGCCCCGACGCTTCCGTACCAGAGCTCGCCCGCCACCGCAGCCGTTGACCACGCAGCCGTGGCGACCAGGGCGGCGATGAACAAGGGGCTGGCGCGTTGCCGTTCGTGCGTCGGGTAGCGCTGCAGGGCCAGGTAGGCGAGGAGCGCCAGCGTCGCAACAGCAGACACCCCGTGCCCAAGCGCCGCCAGGTTGTCCAGCCCTGCACTCATGCGCCGGCCCACCTGCGAGTGGACATGCCCGGCAGATGCATCGCGCTCAGCGGGCGCCCTTGCCCGTCAGCACCACGCCCACGGTTTCAAACAGCACCACGAGGTCGAGGAACAGGGTGTGGTTCTTGACGTAGTACAGGTCGTACTGCAGTTTTTCCTGAGAGTCTTCCACGGTGGCCCCGTAGGCGTAGCGCACCTGGGCCCAGCCGGTGACCCCCGGCTTGACGCTGTGGCGCAAGGCGTAGAAAGGGATCTCCTGTGTCAGCTGGTCGACGAAAAACTGCCTCTCCGGCCGAGGGCCCACCAAACTCATCTGCCCGCGCAGCACGTTGAAGAGCTGCGGCAGTTCGTCGATGCGGACGCGGCGGATGAATTGCCCGACCCGTGTGATGCGGTCGTCGTTGGCCATGGCCCACCGGGGCTTGCCGTCTTTCTCGGCGTCGGTGCGCATGCTGCGGAACTTGATGATGCTGAAGCGATGGCCATCCAAGCCCACGCGTTCCTGCCGGTAGAACGCCGGGCCGACACTTTCCAGCTTGATCAAGATGGCCGTGACCAGCATCACCGGGGCTGTCAGCAGCACCAGCACCAATGCGCAGACGATGTCGAACGCGCGCTTGACCCCGGTGCGCCATGGGCCCTGGTTGAAGCCGTCGCCGAAGATCAGCCAGCTGGCGTTGAGGTAGTCCAGGCGGATCTGCCCCAGCGTCTTCTCGAAGTGGGCGTTCAGGTCGTGCACCTTGATGCCCGAGGCCTTGCAGTCCAGCAGTTGCCTCATCGGCATGCTGCCCGAGCGCCGCTCGGTCAGCGCGACGACGATCTCGTCGACCTCCAGGCGGTGTGCCAGCTCGGTGAGCGAGCCCTGCAACTCGAGCAAATGCTCGGCGGGCACGGTGGCGTCGCGCTCGTTCGGGCCGGCCACATACCCGACGATGTGGATGTTGGGGTCCGCGGCCTTCAGCGTGCTGCCGACCACCTCGGCAGCTGGGCCGGCACCGAAGATCAAGGTGCGCGTGCGCGTCGCGGCTTCCAGCGAGCGCGAGACGTAGGCGCGGCGAAAGACCAGCGCCGCGACGCCGATCATCATCGACACCTGCACCGACGTGCGGCTGGCCAGCCCGGCAGGCAAGAGCCCGAAGACGAGATACGCCAGCGGCAGCGCGACCAAGAGAACCAGCACCGCACGCACCGACGTGCGTGCAAGGGAGGCCGAAGCCGAGTGGTCGTACAAGCCGGAAGCGCTGTTGATCACGAACAGGCAGGCTGCAAACGGCATGACGTGCGTGCCTGCGAAGGGCACGACCTGCGCCAGGTGTTCGACCTGCGACGCAATGGCGATGGAGGCGAGCAGGCAAACCAGCAAAAGGTCGAAGCTCATGCCCCGAAGTGCTGAGCTGCGAACGTAGAAGTTGAAGATGCGGACCATGCTGGCGGGTAGAAGAACCGAAAACGTCGCTGCGCGTATCCGCACCGTCGGGCCTGGGCGCGGGATCGCCAACCCCTCATTTCGGGGTGGGCGCGGGGAGGTGCCCGGGAAATCTCGGGGCACCCGAGCATACGGAATGCTGCGCCCGAAGCGTGTCAGTTCGGGCGATGACGGGGCCGGAGGCGCCGATTCCTGCACGCCCTGCGCGCCGCTGGCGGCGCGCAGTCCGGAAAATCAGGCCCGGGCCCGGTCCGCAACGCTGGCCGAATGGTCCAGCCATGCGACGCAGCGTTCCCAGGCGGCGTCGGGACTTGCCACGCTGAAGCCGAAAAGTGTGCCTGAGCTGGTCGTCTCGTGGCGCACCAGCAGGGCATCGAACCGAGACACCACGCCATCCCCGAGCTCCGCGGACACCGTGCACTGGGTGCCGTCCTCCAGGGGCGTGCCCAGGCGTGCCAAGAACCCCGCCTGGGAAATCTCGACGATCACGGCCTCGGCATTGGTGGCCATCTCGGTGTCGTCCAGCCGGGCCGGGCAGGTGAAGGTGTAGCGCGGGTGGCGGCGCAACTCGGGGCCCTGCGTGCGCGCTGGCAGCACCGCCTGCCATTCCGAGCCTTCGTAGATGGCGTGCAGCAGGCTCTGGCGCCGCACGTCGAGCTCTGCGAAGACATTCACGCGCTCGTTGAAAAAGTAGTTCAGCAGCGCGGGAGTCATCACCGGGTCATTGCTGAGGTGCCAGGGGCGCCGGGGGAACTGGATGGCCTGGAGCTGCGTGTGCACGAAGTACTTGTGCAGGTTGCGACGATCGGACTTGTGGGCGTAGGCGCGCTCGAACAAGCTCAGGGCCTCTTTGAGGTCCAGCGTGGCGCCCACAGCGGGGGCGCCGTTCGCAAAGTCGTACTCAGCAATCTCCTGCGCATCCAGCCGTTGAAAAAAGAGCAGGGATTCGTACATCTCGATCTTGCTCGGGTTCACCGCGATGAGCAGGTGCCGCGTGTCGAAGTACCGCGTGCAGTACTCGTACATGAATTTCATCAACGGGAACAGGATCGTGCCGCCGGTCTTGCGGCAACGGGGATGGATGGCCAGCGCCGAGATCTCGGCGATCTGGCCGGGTTTTCCCCGCACGGCAGAGATGTCGAAGGCTGTCTGCATCGGGAAACCGAACACGCCGTCACGCACGATGGACAGCGTGCCCACGACCTCCCCGTCCAGCTTGGCGCACAGCGTCGTGGTGGTGGGCAGCGCGTGGTAAGGCGTCACACGCAGGCCCGAGGGGTGTGGCTTCATGAAGCCGCTTGCCACATAGGCGTTGTGCAGCAACGCGAAGCAGGCTTCGAGCTCTTCGCGGGTTTCGGCGATCTTCAGAACGAGATTGCCGCTCGGGGCGGTCTCGCACTCGACCAGGCGCCGGTACAGGCCAAAGCGAAAGTTCTCTGGCAAGCGTGAAAGCAGTTTGCGAGCAACCAGGTGCCACTTGCGGCGCAGGCGTCGGATCATGGATCTAGATTTCGTAAACCACGGGGCAATGACGCCTGTCGGCATATGAGCGCCGTGCGCAGCGATGAGCGGAATGGCCAGATCGTACCGGGGTCGGGCCGCCGCGTGCTGTTTTTGGGCGCCGGCACGGCGTCACGGAATGCGCGCCCGGTGCCGCTGTCGCCACCGATTGCGCCCGGCGACGGGGCGCTCGCCTAGACTCGCTGGCGGGAGCGCATCTTTCGCTGCAGGGCTGCCCCTGCTGTTCCGGCATCCAGGTCCTGCGTCCTCCATACCCCGGAGTCTTCATGTTTCGATTCACCGTGGCCAGAATGCTCGGGTCCTTGGCTGCCGCGGCGTTGTTCGCCACGACGGCGGTGTCCGCCAACGAAGCGCTGCAGCTGGTGCAGCGCGTCCATGACCGGCCCGCAGGACGCGATGTGACCACAGTCAGCCGCATGGAGCTGACCGACCGGGCCGGGGCCTTGCGCACGCGTGAACTTGTCACCTACCGTACTGAGCCTTCCAAAGGTGAATTCCAGTCCCTGGCCCGATTCTTGTCGCCTGCCGACATCGCCGGTACGGGTTTGCTCAGCATGGACAAGGCCGACGGTTCCAGTGAACAGTGGCTCTACCTGCCAGCCCTGGACCGGGTGCGACGCGTCGCGAGCGACCGCAAGGGTGGGCGATTCGTGGGCTCCGATCTCTATTTCGAGGATCTGCAGACGCGCAAGCCCGAGAGCGACAAACACCGCATCGTGGCGCGCGAGACGATAGAAGGCGTGAACTGCGAGGTCATCGAAAGCGTGCCCGTAGACCCGACGAACTCGGTCTACAAACGCAGGCTGTCGTGGGTCGACCCGGCGCTGGCGCTGGTGATGCGGGTCGACTATTTCGAAAAGGACGAGGCCAAACCGTCCAAGCGCTGGGTCTTGCTGGCCAAACAACGCATCCAGGGCTACTGGGCAGCGATGGACAGCAAAACGGTGGATCTCGTGTCGGGCAACGAAACTCGCATGGTCGCGCTGACCGTCAAGTTCGATCGCAAGTTGCCGAGCAAGTTGTTCACCAGCCGTGCGTTGTCCGATGAAACGATTGAAGCGGGCTACAGACCATGAAACACCTCTTGCGGCACTTTCGCCGACCTTCCCCCCGTCGCCACGCGCTGGCGGCCATCCTGCTGACCTTGGGCGCTTTGGCGGTGCAGGGCGTTCAGGCGGCAGAAGAAGAGCCGGACGGGCCGGCGACGGCGCCCCGCAAGAGCAAGCCTGCCGGCAGCGGGCTGCGCTTTGGCGCCGAGTCGCTGCGCCTGGAAGGCATGCATCTGGCCAGCCACCCCCAAGCGCAATCGGCCGTTGCACTGCGTGCGAGCTGGTTCGCGACGATGAAACCCTCGCCGGCGCTCGAGTGGCGCGCAGGCGTGCGCACCGATGCCGATGCGCAGGACGGGTCCGGCCGCCGCTACAGCGATGTCGATCTGGGGTGGTCCGACAGCTGGCTGCGCTGGCGTGGCGGCGATGCCCGCGTCACGGTGGGCATGCAGACGGTGCTGTGGGGGCGGGTCGATGCAGTCTCGCTCATCGACCGGGTCAGCCGCGTCGACCTGCGGCGCTTCGCGCTGGACGAACTGAAGGAGCGGCGCTTGCCCTTGCCCGCCTTGCGCTGGGAGCAGGAATGGGGCCAGTTCACATCGGATCTCGTGGTTCTGGCCGGCTTCCAGCAAGCCTTGCTGCCCGACCGACGGAACGTCTGGCACCCGATCAACCCGGGCAATGCGCAGGTCATCGGCACGGAGCGCCAGCCCGCACTTGCCGCCTTCTTCGCTGGAGCGCCGCTGCAGGCAGTTGATCACCGATCAGGTGGAGCCGCCCTGCGTCTGACGCACACCGGCGATGGTTTCGACAGCGGCTTGACGGTAGGCCGTACGCGTCAGCCCCTGCCGTTCTTCCAGCTCGACCTGGCCGCCAATCGCATCCTGGCTTCGCAGCCCTACGTTCGCCACGTGGCCGCCGACGCAGAAATGGTGACGAAGGCCGCCACCTGGCGTGCCGAGATCGCGCACAGCCGTGACCTCGCGATGACGGCGCTGTCAGGCGCCCGCCTGAAGGCCAGTTCGACCGAGTTCGCCGGAGGGCTGGAATTTTTCCCTGGCGGGCGCGACACCCGAGTCAACCTTCAGTTGCTGCTGCGAGAAGTCGATACCGATGGTGCGCCGACGGTGGAACTGCAACGCTACGCGTCCCTCAGCGGCGAGGTCGAAAGCAGTTTTGTGCAAGGCGCATGGAAAGCGGCCTTGCGGTTCGCATCTGCTTTCAACGTGCACGATGTCTATCTCTCTCCCCGGCTGTCTTACGTGGGCTGGGAGCCGCACGAGATCTACGTGACGGGTCACTACTTCAAGGGTGAACATCGCGGCTTCGGGGGTTTCTTCCGTGAAAACAACGCGCTGGCCTTGGGCTTCAAGACCCGTTTCTGACCCGTGTTCCGCGTGTTCCTGACGCCGCAGCGGCCCGGTCGGCCGCCGATGAAAATGCCCATCCTGCGGTGGCAGCTGGCGCTTTTTCTCGTGCTGCTGGTGCAGCTGGGTTCGATGCTGCTGCTGCCCCGGCTGCGCATCGACAACGCGCCGGACGTGTACTACACCCCCGGTTCGCCGGCGGTGGTGATACGCGACAAGCTCCGCGCTTCCTTCCCCACAGACGAACTGATGATCGTCGCCTTCCAGGGTGATGATCTCTACCAGCCTGAAGTCCTGCGCCGCCTGCATGACTTCGGTGAACAGCTCGAGAAGCAGCCGCTGATCGACAGGGTGTCGTCGATCACCTCGATCGAACGCATCTCGGCCACCTCCGACGGTTTCAGCGTCGGCCCCTTGGTGGACGTGAAGACGCTGGGCAAACGTTCGCCCGAAGAGGTCTTTGCCGCGGTGATGGCCGATCGCTTTGCGCCGGGGTCGCTGGCGTCCAAAGACGGCAAGCTCTTGGCCGTGGTGGTGCAGCCCAAGCTCCTGGCCGACAGCAGCCAGCGCCGGGAAGTACGCGACGCCATGCTCAGCGCCGTCGACAGCGCTGGCTTGCGGGCGCGCTTCGCGGGCGATGCCGGACCCATCACGATGGACGTGGCGCAGCTGCAGTCGGTGATCGACGACACCATTCGTTTCGTGCCCATCACCATGCTGCTGGCCATGGGCTTGATGTGGTGGGTGGTCGGGCGTTGGCGGCCGATGGTGATCGGTGCCGTCGCGATGTCCACGGTGATCATGCCCACGCTGGGCCTGATCGCGCTGTCGGGTCGTCCCTACACGATGGTGGCCGCCATGCTGCCGTCGCTGCTCGCGGCCTACACCTCGGCCACGCTGATCCATCTGTACGCTGCCATTCAGCGCGGCCATGCGGCCGGGCTGTCGCGCGGCAGAAGTCTGGACGATGCCTTGGCGGGCAGTTTCAAGCCCGGGCTCTTCAACGTGCTGACGACATCGGCCGGCCTGCTCAGCCTGGTGTTCGTGCCCATGCCGCCGATACAGATGTTTGGCATCGCGGGTGCCGTGGGCACGCTGTTCGTTTTCATCACCGTCTTCTTCCTCGTGCCGCCGTTTCTGCGGCACTGGGACCAGCATCGTTGGCCCATCAAGGGTTCGGGTCTGGGCAAGTTCGGGCACCTGGCGCCTCGGCTGGCCACGTTCAGCATGCGCCATGCGCGCGCCGTGATCATCGGCTTCGGGCTGCTGACCGTGGCCTCCGTGCCCTTGGTGCTGAAGGTGCAGGCCGAATCCGACATCCTGGCATTCTTCAAGCCGAGCCACCCCGCCAGCCAGGCCACCCGCTTGATCGAGTCCCGCCTGTCCGGGGTCAGCACGCTCGAGATCCTGATGCAGGGCGAGGGGCCGGACAGCCTGATCGACCTCGAAAAGCTGAAGGCCGTCCGCGAGCTGCAAACCTGGCTGAAAACCTTGCCTGAGGTCGATCGCACGGTGTCCTACGCGGACCACGTGGAGGAAATGCACTTCGCGATGAACGGCAACAAGCCGGCGTTTCGAACGCTGCCCCCGAACCGGCAATTGCTGCAGCAGTACCTGCTGGTCTACGACGGGCGCGACCTGTACGACCTGGTGGACCGTTCCATGAGCCAGGGGCGCATCCTGCTGTCGCTGAACGTGCACGGCGCTCAGGCCTTGGGTGCGGCCGTGGCGCGCATCCAGGAGCGACTGGCAGAAAAACCCTTGCCGGGGCTGCAGACCGAAGTGGGGGGCTACGGTCGCCTGTTTTCCGATCAGTCGTCCTTGCTGATGGGTGGGCAGGTGATGAGCTTTGCCAGCGCCTTCGCGCAGATCTTCCTGTTCATGTGGATACTGTGGCGGTCGGTCTCGGCGGCCGTCATCTGCATCGTGCCCAACCTGGCCCCGCTGTTCTTCGTCTTCGTGTTGATGGGGCTGCTGGGCATACACCTGGACACCGCCACGGTGCTCATCGCCGGCATCGTGCTGGGCATCACCGTGGACGACACGATTCACCTCTATCACGGCTGGCGGCACCGGCGGCAACAAGGCATGTCGACCACCTGGGCGGTGGCGCGCACCTTCAAGTCCACCGGCTCGGCGGTGATGGCGATCTCGGTGCTGCTGGTCAGCCAGTTCCTGTTGCTCGCCACTTCGGACTTTCAGCCCACCGCCAACTTCGGCTTGATGACTGCCGTCGGCTTGCTGTCGGGCCAGGTTTTCGAGTTGATACTGACGCCGGCACTGTTGCTCGCCTGGGCTCGCTGGGGCAGTCGTGGAAGTCAGCTGCAACGTCATTTCGGCGAGCCCACGATGCTCATGAAAGATTGGGATCGGCCGGGGAATTCCGCCTCCGACGCTAAGGATCCGCCTTGACGGGGCTGCCCCTCCTGACGACATGGAAGAAAGGGATCTGACGTGCTACCCATCCACAAACTGATCTGGCACGAATGGCGAGAAAGCCGGACGCCTGCACGTGTGCCCGAGCCAGAGGCGATGGTGGACCCGGAGCAGATCCGTGCCTACGTGAAAGCCTACGAATGGGGTGGGCCGACCTCGGCGCTGCAGCTCTACCACCTGACGCAGCTGGCCAGCATGATCCGGCCCGGCGACACGGTGGTCGACTTGGCGTGCGGTCCTGGTCCGCTCTTGCTCGAGCTGGCGCCCTTGTTTCCTGAGTGCAGATTCATCGGCGCCGATCTGTCCCAGCCCATGCTGGATGCGCTCAAAGAAGCCGCGGCGCAGCGCGGGCTGCGCAACATCGAGACGCTGTGCGAAGACATCCGGGAGTTGCCGAGTCTTCCTCGCGGGTCTGTCGACATGGTGATCACCACCTCGGCCTTGCACCACCTGCCCGACATCGACTGTCTGCAGGAGGTTTTCCAGTGCATAGAGCGCCTGCTCAAGCCGGACGGCGGCTTGTACATCTTCGATTTCGGATTGGTGCGTTCTGCGAAGGCGCGCGCCTTGCTCGTTGCGGACGTGGCTCGCAAGGCGCCGCCTGTGACCGCCCTGGATTACCAGCACTCACTGGCCGCGGCGTTCGAGGTCGGCGAAGTCACGGCCCTGGCGCGGCGCGCGATCTCCAGGCCGCTGACGATCAAGTCCAGCCGGTTCATCGACTTCTTCTACTTCATCCGTACCCCAGATCGGCGCCCGCCTGCCGCCGAGGTGATGGACTTCGTGCGGGCCACCCGCGCGAAGTGCGATCTGCCGATTCGGGCCGAAGCCGCCATGCTGCGGCATCTGCAGTACGAGCGCTGAGGTCGGCCGGCAGCGGAGAAAAACAAAAAGGCGCCCGAGGGCGCCTTTTATCTGCCCAGCGGCCGCCAGGCCGCATCGCAGTTTGTGTCTGTCAGGCCTTGCGGCGACGAACAGCAGCCAGACCCAGCAGGGCCGGATGGCGAACGAGACGTTCACGTTGCCTTGCAGGTTCAGCGTCGTCGGCGAAGCCACCACGAAACCGTCGTCGATGTCGCCGTCAGCGAACAAGCGGATCAGGAACGGGCTCGGGGCGATGAAGAAGTTCTGGCCGTCAACGGTCAGCACCAGATCGTTGAAGAGCGCCGAGAAACCGTCCGTACCACCGCCGCTGCCGAGCGTACCCGTCGCGTTGATCAGCGTGCTGGAGCTGCCCAACAGCAGGTCTTCACCGTTGCCGGTGCCCTGGAAGGTCAGACTGTTGGGGTTTGCGCCCCAGACTTCGTTCACGAGGGGAGTGAACGGGTTGTCAGCAACGAGGGTGTCGCGGTTCCGGTCCAGAAAGAAAGAAACACTGGCGGAGGTGGGGGAGAACGTCGTGCCACTGATCTGGCCGTTCGAGGTGACGACGGCGTAGAGGTTGTAGCTGGCGTCCAGACCGGTGCCGTTGCCGCCGATCAGCGAGTTGATGTCAAAACCGCCGAACTTGAAGGTATCCAGATCAACGACGGTCGTCGCGTTGAACTGCAGGCCGGCAGCGGGGTTCATCGGGTCGTTGAAGCTGGCAACCAGACGTTCGACGTAACCGCCCTGGATGTTGTCGGCAGAAAAACCGCTGACGCCAACGTTCGGGCCAGCGCCCGTGCAGCCGGCAATCGAAGCTTCGAGCGCTGCGTTATTGGCCAGGCCAGCAGCACCGCTGGGGGCCTGAGCAAAAACGGGGGCTGCGAACGAGGCGATCACGCCAGCGACCGCGGAGCCAATCAAGAGCATCTTCATGGTGGTCCTTTCTTGAGGAGAGATCGGCGGGAGCCGGCACGCAGTCCTATAAGCACGACGTGTGCCAGAATAAAAATAGATTGTGAATCAACGACTTGCGATCGGTATGCCCAGTCGTTGGATCGGCGGTGTAAGGAAAGTCGACACGCGGATGGCTCATTCGCTGCCTGCTTCTGGCCCCGGCGGGTGGGTGCCCGGTGCTTCGGCCTTCCGAGCTGGCCACTTGGGCGCGTCAATCACGCCGCGTCGGCGTGTAGCATCAACCAGCCGCCGGGCATGTCAGAAATGTGGCCAGAGGTGCTGTGGATTCTGCAGGGTGAGGGATCGGATGCTGAAGACCAAAGACGAAATTGCCCTCGCGTACAAGTCCGAGCCGTGGTGGTACGACGTTCGCGGCTTCTTCATACTCACCTTCGCCTACAACAGCACGCTGCCCGCGCAGCTGGCCTTTTTCGGCCCCAACTTTGGCCCTCGGCATCTGGAGCTGGCCTGCGGCACCGGCACGCTGCTGGAACTCATACTAAAGTGGCGGCGCTGGAAGAAGCTTCCCCAGGTCGATATCGTGGGTGTCGACTACGCCGAAATGATGCTGGGCGGCGCCAAGCATCGCTTTCGCAAGCAGCCACAGATGCAGTTTTTGCATGCAGATGCCGCCGACATGCCGTTCGATGCCGGCCATTTCGACACCTGCAACATCGCCAATGCCATTCACTGCCTGCCCGACGTGGACGGCGGCCTGCGCGGCGTGTTCCGCGTCTTGAAGCCTGGCGGCACGATGGCGGCGAACGTCTTGCTCTACCCGCGCGGTATCTGGCCCTTTCCCCAGATTGCCGGCGCCATCAACCGCTGGGGCATACGCAAGGGCATTCTGTACACGCCGTACGAGCGCCAAGACATCCGGGATCGCATCGCGCGGGCAGGCTTCGAGATCGTCAGTGAACGTGTCAGCGGCAACTGCTACGACGTCCTGGCGCGCAAGCCTGCCTGAGTGGCGCCCGTGAGCTTGCCCTACGGCTACGAAGCGGCCACTTCGCGCAATCACGGCTGGGTCACGGCGGTCGAGCAGACGCGCCTTCGTGCCGCGCGGGTGGCCGTTGCCGGTCTTGGGGGCGTGGGTGGCGCCCATGTGCTGACGATGGCGCGGCTGGGCATCGGTGCCCTGAACGTCGCCGATTTCGACCATTTCGAGGTGCACAACTTCAACCGCCAGGCCGGGGCCTTCGTGTCCACCGTGGGGCTGGCCAAGGCGGATGTCATCGCCGGCATGGCGCGCGATATCCAGCCCGGTGCGGACGTGCGGGTTTTCGGCAGCGGCGTCACGCCCGACAACGTGGACGATTTCCTGCTTGATGTCGATCTTTACATCGACGGCATCGACTTCTTCGCCATGGACGCGCGGCGCCTGCTCTTCGAGGCTTGTCGGCGCAAGGGCATCCCGGCCCTGACTGCAGCGCCGCTGGGCATGGGCACGTCGCTGCTCTACTTTTCTCCCTCCGGCATGAGCTTCGAAGACTACTTCCGGCTCGAAGGCTGCAGCCGACAGGAACAGTTTGCGCGCTTCATCGCCGGGCTCTCGCCCGCGATGTTGCAGCGGGGCTACCTGGCCGCGCCCGAGGCCGTGAACTTTGGCGAGCAGCGCGGGCCCTCCACCATCATGGCGTGTGAGCTCTGCGCGGGCGTCACCGGAACAGCGGTGTTGAAGATCCTGCTCGGGAGAGGGCGAGTGAAGGCGGCACCCTGGGCGATGCAATTCGACGCCTACGAGCAGAAGCTGTCTTTCACCTGGCGCCCTTTTGGCAACGCCCACCCCCTGCAGCGCGTGCTGCTGGCGATGATCCGTCCGCGCCTGAACATGCCAGCTTGATCGGTGCGGAAACTGCTGGAAAATGCCGCGAAACCGTGTGAACCTGCCAGCCAAAGCTGCCTGCGAGTGACGCGCGACGCCTTTGCGTCGTGCCATCATCGGCAGCCTGTCCTGGCCCACGCCAACTCAGATGCCTTGGAGAGAACGCTTGGAGCTCATTCACATCATTCGCGCCCCGTTGCGACGCCTTGCTTTGGCCTTTTGCGCCGTCGGTTCATTGGCCGGCTGTGCCAGCCTGACCCAGGGCGACCTGCCGCCTGCGCCCGTCACGGCAGCCAGTTCCGACTACACCTACATCATCGGCGCAGGCGACAACCTGAACATCGTGGTCTGGCGCAACCCTGACCTCTCGATGTCGGTGCCGGTGCGGCCCGACGGCAAGATGTCGGCTCCCCTGGTCGAAGAACTGCAAGCTCAGGGCAAGACGCCAGTGGAGCTGGCGCGAGACGTGGAGAAGCGCCTGTCCACCTACGTGCGCGACCCCATCGTCACGGTGCTGGTTTCAGGCTTCGTCGGTCCCTACAGCGAACAGATCCGTGTCGTCGGCGAGGCCGCCCGGCCCCAGTTCCTGGCCTTCAAGCAGAAGATGACCTTGCTGGACCTGATGATCGCTGTCGGTGGCCTGACCGATTTCGCCGATGGCAACCGCGCCATCATCCAGCGCACGTCCGACGACCTGCTCAAGCGGGGTGACCTCTCGGCCAACGTCGAGATGCGGCCTGGCGACATCCTGATCATTCCCCAGAGCCTCTTCTGAAGCTCTGAAGCCGGCTGCAAGGCAGGCGTCCCGAGCACTCGCATGCAAGAACCGATCAAGCAATTGCTGGCCACCCTGCGTGGCATGTGGAAGTTCCGCTGGCCCAGCTTGGTGGTCGCGTGGGTGGTGGCTGCCGTGGGTGTGGTGGCCGTCTGGCGCATCCCCGACCAGTACGAGGCCGCCGCGCGCGTCTACGTCGACACCGATTCCATCCTGAAGCCGTTGATGTCGGGCCTGACCGTGCAGCCCAACGTCGACCAGCAGATCGCCATGCTCAGCCGAACGCTGATCAGCAGGCCGAACATCGAGAAGCTGATACGCATGGCCGATCTCGACCTCAGGGCTTCCAGCAAGGGTGACCAGGACGCGCTGACCGAGAAATTGATGAAGGGCATCGAGATTCGCGCTGCAGGTGGCGTCAACCTGTACTCCATGGTCTACAAGGATCAGGAGCCGGAAAAGGCCAAGCGTGTCATCCAGTCGCTGGTGTCCATCTTCGTCGAGTCTGGCCTCGGTGCCAGCCGCAAAGACACGGACTCGGCCAAGACCTTCCTGGCCGAGCAGATCAAGAACTTCGAGGGAAAGCTCGAAGAGGCGGAAGCCCGGATGAAGGAGTTTCGTCTGCGCAACCTCGGGCTGCAGTCGGGCGACGGCAAGGACGCTGCGTCGCGCCTGGCAGAGGCCAGCGCGCTGCTGCAGCAGGCGCAACTCGAGCTGAAGGAAGCGGAGAACGCACGCGACGCCGCAAAGCGACAGATCGCCGAAGAGAAGCGACGAGTCTGATGCAGGAATCGATGGCCGCCATCGCCACGCCGGAGATCGACGGGCGCATAGAAATCCAGAAGCGCAACATCGACCAATTGCTCCAGCGCTACACCGAGTCCCATCCCGACATCGTGTACGGGCGCCGCATGCTGCGGGACCTGGAAGACCAGAAGAAGAAGGAACTGGCCGAACAGCGCCGGTTGGCAGCCGCGACCAAACCCGTCTCGGGTGGCTCGAATGCGACAAGCTCTCTCGCCATCCAGGAGCTGGGGCGCATGCTGGCCACGGCCGAGGTCCAGGTTGCCTCCTTGAAAGCACGGGTCGGTGAATACTCGGCACGCTATGGCGCGGCACGCGATGCCTTGAAAACGGCGCCGCAGATCGAAGCCGAAGCAGCGCAACTCAACCGCGACTACGCGATCACCAAGAAGAACTACGAAGACCTGGTGGCACGGCGTCAGGCCGCAGTGATGTCGGGTGACCTGGACGTCGCCTCGGGTGTGGCCGAGTTCCGGCTCATCGACCCGCCGCGTGTGGCCCCCAAGCCGGTGTCGCCGAACCGGATGTTGCTGTTGCCCGTCGTGCTGCTGGCCGCTTTTGGCGCGGGCATCGCCTTGGCCTTTGCTGCCAGCCAGCTGCGCCCCACCTTCTCCGACCCCGAGCAACTGCGCCAGGCCACGGGCCTGCCGCTGCTGGGCGTTGTCACGGCATTGACGACCGATCTCGATCGCCGCTACCAGCGTGGCAGCTTGATGCGCTTCGTGGCGGCATCGGGCGGGCTGGTGGGGCTGTTCATCGCCGGGCTCATCGCGATGACGCTGAGCAGCCGTTACGGGGCCTGACACGATGAGCAGCCTGATCGAACAAGCGGCGCTGCGCCTGGAGCAATTGCGCCAGGCCGGCATCACCATCCCCGAGCCCGACCGGCCCATGCCGGT
>LNFM01006111.1_pt1 | contig 20067 bp, 18 predicted proteins | sample 596031 | NCBI WGS metagenome assembly LNFM01 (sample SAMN04254537, study PRJNA301005) | activated carbon metagenome | isolation source: dual media filters at the Ann Arbor, Michigan drinking water treatment plant | place: USA: Ann Arbor | reverse complement strand
AGAAAGCGGGGTTGATCGAGCTGACCGATGACGACCGGCAAGTCTTGCTCGGTGCATTCCTCACCGTCGCAGCTAAGCTGCAAGGCGACGAAGGTGAGCAGGCAATTATGCTATGGCGGCGGCGTGGTGCCCGCGCATTCGAGCAAAAATGATGAGAATACAGAGTGCATGGCGGTGGTGGCTCTGCTAGTATTTGGGCAAATGCGCACCGACCTCGATCATCTTCCGGCAGGCAAGCAACGCGAACTAGAGCGCGTGCTGCAAATCCTGTTCGAGGAGTTCAACGACGTGCAGGCGCTTGCAACCGGCAAACGCAAAGCAGCGCGCATCCTCAAGGTTATCCTTTATGGCAGCTATGCGCGCGGCGGCTGGGTTGATGAACCGCATACCGCCAAGGGTTATCAGTCGGATTTCGATCTACTGATCATCGTCAACCGGCAGGACGCGGCCGACCGCGTTAAATATTGGGCAAAGGCCGAAGACCGGCTCAACCAGGAACTGGGCATTACCAAGGCGCTCCGGACGCCTGTCAACTTCATTGTCCACACGTTGCAGGAAGTGAACGACGGCCTCGCACATGGCCGCTATTTCTTCATGGACGTCGCCAAGGACGGCGTCGCGCTTTACCAAGCCGACGACACCGAACTTCATACGCCGAAGCCCAAAACCCCCGAACAGGCGCTGAAGATGGCAAAAGAGTATTTTGAAGAGTGGATGCCGAGCGGTGAGCAATTTCTTGAAACTGCAAAGTTCGCCTCAAGTCGGAAGTGGAACCGGAAGGCCGCATTCCTTTTGCATCAGGCAACTGAAAGTCATTACCACTGCGCCCTTCTGGTTTGCACATTCTACACGCCACACGTTCACAATCTCGGCTTTCTGCGAACGCAGGCAGAACGCATCGACATGCGTTTGGTTGATGCTTGGCCTCGCGATCTGCGTGCAGATCGTACTAAATTCGAGAAACTGAAAGAAGCTTATGTGAAGGCGCGCTACTCAAAGCACTATCGGATAAGCGACGAGGAGTTGGCTTGGTTAGGCGAGCGTATCGAGGAGCTTGGTCGCGCTGTTTATGCGGTTTGCTCGGAACGGATTTCCGCACTCGAAAACGCCCGTTAGGTCTGCGCCTTTTAGAACATTTCCAGCTGGTCGCGTATTGGGTCCCAGAACCCGATGTCGAGCGGACGTTGCACCCGCTTGGGCTGCAAGGGCTGCTGTGCGGCCCATAATAGGCGCTCGACAAGGCTCACCGGCTCGACGCCAGCAATTGTCATTTGATTGGGATCGCTCGGCGGGACCAATTTGTGATGCCGCGCCTTCATTGCATCCGCCCTCTTCGTGTTTCGCAAATCAGGACCAACGCCCCGAAATCCTCGCGTTCGCCAAGCTGCTCGGCAATCTTCCGGACGCAGCCAATAGGCAAGCCGTTCTAATTGGCTAGCCCACGCAAATAGTCGTCGCGGGTCTCGGCGCCGCACTCACGATACATCAAAAGCAAATCGGACATTTTCCACCATCCTTTTCAGGCTGAAAGCCGCGCTGCCTGCGGCATGCGGCTCTGCCTTCCGGCGAGGATGGGAGGGGGAGGGAAAGCTGAATCGTTGCCCTGGCGCGGGCCAGCGGACGCGCAGCGTCCGCCACACGGGGGTGGCTATTCTGCTTTGGGAACGAGAGGGCAAAGCCCTTGGCGTTCCCACATCATCAAATGAACGGAGGCGGTCAGCCTCCCCTAGCCGCCACGCGGCAAAACAACGGCACCCTTGCACAAAACGACGCCAGCCAGACGCCCTGCGCCCGGACCTGTGGGCCAGCGGGCATCCGGCAAGGAGAAAGGCAAGAGTGCCAGCGGGTCAGCCAAAAAATGCCGCACCCTCAGGAGCGCAAGGCGCGGGAAAGAGTGCGACCCTAAAAACCTCCCGCTCATCATCCCGCGCTCCTGATCGTCACCCGCAGGGCCGAGACTACAGGCTTGGTTCGCGCCAGCGGATAGAGCGGGTTGCCCGTAAGGGCAGCGGCAAAATTGATTCAAACTTTAACCAACGGCTGCCGTCACTTTTGAAGTATCAGCTCAGCCGGGTTTTGCGACGGATCGCGCAATTCCCAAAAACTCCCGGGCTTCCTCCGCAAGCGCGGCGGGTTCGAGACTTTCGGCGACAGTGCATTTGTGCAACGCGTGCGCGACAATAATCTCTGCCCGCAGATCGTTTTTGTCGGCCTCAGTTGAGGTCATAATGGTCGAAATATAGTCAGACCTATCTCGTTCCTTGTCTCGGTCGGCATAGACCAGTTCCTCCAGCCCTGCACCGCGCAAAATCGATGCTCGTAAGATCGAATCCGTATACATTTCATGCAGGTAGTTGCTGCTCTGTATAACGGTAGCGACCGGGTAGCGTCTTGGTCCAAGGGGTGCGCGGCCACCGCCATTTACTCGGAGATGCTGGAGGGATGCGGCAACGGCTGTGAAGATTTCCGCTTGGCTGCAATTGCAATCGTCGGCGGTGAAAATCGACCCTGAGTGCAGCTTCAGCGGGGGAGCACCATCGAGCACGAAGAACAGGTTGTCACTTAACCCCGCGTCACGATCTGTCAGCATCGCTTGTCGTTCAACCATGAAGTCTGGAAATTGAGCTTCATCGCTTTCAGGCTTGCACGATTCGTAAAACGCCGCCTCTCGACACCACGGGCAATTCCTATCCTGCCAGTTCGGCAGGCAAACATTGAAAACGGCATCCACAGTGTTGCTACTATGCTGTTGCCGATCCTGCTTTGCTCGATAGCTAACACGGCGTCTGAACAGCTCCCATCGGTCGCCATTGTCCGGTCGCGCCAATCCCACGAGATAGTGAAGCCGAGCTTGGACAGCGAGCTGGCGGAGTCGTGTTTGATACCCCGTCATACGCGCGCCGGTGATATAGCAGTCGTCCAAAACCAAGATCGCAGATTCTGCTGGAACATTGGTCAGTTCAGAACGGACTTGGGCGTCATGTTCGGCAGTTGCTCCTTCCTCACGAAGCTCCAAACTCGTGTGCCTGATTATCGTTGGGCGGCAGCCATTCACCTCGTTTAGAATGTTGGCAGCCAAGTCCGCCAATATTTCCGCAGCAGCGTGCAAGGGAGTCAATATGACCGTTGGCACTGGGTCAAGCGCGGCCAGGCGAACCTCGAATTGTTCAACGAAAGCAGGAAGCGCGAAAAGCCGTTCCATATCGACGTGGATGCCGTGATGGCGCGTCAAACCGTCTGTTGCTTGATCACGATGGACCGACAAAATGCCATGCCCCATTACCATATCGAGGAACGGACGAAAAACCTCGGCTTCGGGAACCATTGGGGTAAGTTCGACATTGAGGTATCGTAGGGGGAAATACACCTGAGGATCGACCGTGATGGGGGCCAATTCGGCAATTTCCTCATCTTCGATTTTTGCGAAACCCGGATCGTCTGACATATCGCACAAAGCTGGGAGCTGGCCTGTTTTGCCAAGACTGAACAGCGCGACGAAATCAAAGTCGATGTTTAGGCCGCTTAACTCCTTCTGATCCTTTAGAACATCTACAAGAGAACCAGATTGTGTAGCGCTCATTAAACACGACACCGGTATCGAATTTTCGATGTCGCCAGACTCTAGTCCTTCTTGCCCAAACTCTTGATTCACTTCATCCACAAGTCGGTCCAAAATTTCCATAAGGGCAGCTTGGCGATCCTGACTTGCATCTTGATATTGGCTCAGCATTTCGACTGGCACGGGCCGTTCACGTCGCAAATGGGCAAGCACGCGGCTAGCGTTCATGGCAATTGACGAAAGTGACCAAGTATCCGCCAGAACTGCCTTGGAGTCCTTTAAGTGCGGGAGGAGCCAGAAAGTGACAGCATCAATCGACTGCCGCGAATACTGAACATTCCCAACGCGCAGAAAAGACCGCGCAGGCTTGTTCGATGGCGCCAGATAATACGTTCCTTCGATGGGCGGCAAAAATGCGCGTGATTTATCGACCAAGAATCGCATTTCCGCATCGCGAATTTCGTCAAGGGCGATTGGGAGTGCCAAGTGCTCTTCGATGAGGTCATGCGAATTTGACAGCGGGTTGATGTTAGAACTCAACACTGGCTGGAAATCGTCGGTGTGCAGAATGTGGACCGGCAAACTTCGGAAGCGGCCAAAGTGAATATCTGGATCGGCGAGAGCCTCAGCAATCGCGCTGAGCATTGCGCTCTGGCCAGCGACATGCCCCTCGCAAGCTGAGATCAAGTCAGACGCGGCGAACTGGTCTCGAACGTCTGGACGTAGAACGAGGGCGCTGGCTTGCATCCTGATTTCGGGAAAGCCGGTATAGATGCTGTCAAACAGCGTCTCGATGGTCTGTTCGGGTGAAAATTGAACAGCCACAAGCGAGACGGGATGCTCATCAATCTCTACAGTTACCGGAAATATGTGCATGGCCCCCGCCGCAACCTAGGGTTGAAGCCACAGGAGTTGCCAATGCGTTCCCACCACGGAGGGATGGGAACCCGGCACATCTTGCAAACGAATATTTGGCTCGGCGTCGGCAAACGAACCCGTAAGCCAGAACTCGGCTGTCCGCAGTGACACGAACCCGCTCATTCGCTGCGCGGCTTGTAGTGCCTTTTGAATGCCTAGGCCCGCCGACGGGTCGCCGCTCTTCGATGACAATCTTGTATATAGAAGTTCATCGAGCAATTCCCTCCGGGAAAGCTTGATATTGGATGCGGCTGGCGACCTCAAAAAACCATCGACGATCCCCAAGCCAAAATCCGAGATTGATGCTTCAATAAGTGCGGGACCACTGACGTCTGGCACCGCAGCATTGAGATAGCTTCGCAATTCACCAAAACTTCCGCCTCGTTCGACCAACACTTGCTTGCTGATGGCGACATGCTTTTTTACCTGCAAAAAGCGAGTACCGGGAAGTGTCTTGCCATCTTCGCCGCGTGAGCCGTGCTCGGCGCTGTTCTCATGCAATTCCGCCAAAAACTTCGCAAGGTCGCCGGCGGCGCCACGCGCACTTGGCTCGATACCACGGCGCGCCGCACCAATTTCGAGCTGTTTGCGGAAATCCAGCACAAGTTGCTGAAACATACTTGTTCGCGAGGTCGGCGTCACAACATTTGAGCCTGCACGGCTACGAAGCTTCATAGCGTTCCGATAATCTGGATCGAACTCCACAAGCATTTGAGCCAATCCGCTGGTCGGGTTGACTAGTCCGTCAAACTTCGTCGCAAAATATCGCCGCGCCGTATCTTTATTGATCTCTTTTCCCACCTCCGGGGAAATTGATGACGCGATGCTTGCCCCGGTAAGGAAGGCAGGTGTCATTGCGAATATCGTGTTTGATCTGATTTGTTCCTGTAAGCCCCACCCAATCAACTCGCATTGCCGCCTGCGCGATGCGGTGCCGATCAGAATGGCGGCCCAAATGTCGCTCAAGATGCCGCCATCGAATGTGCTGGCAGTCCGCAGTCGCAACGGCGATTCAGGCCGTGCCTCCCCCAACGCCGCAACCATCGACTCCATTTCGGCAAGCGTCGCGCTTTTCGGCAAGTCCATCGTTTGCGCCTTTGTCGTCATATCGAGACCTCCCGGGCACCTTGAGCAACATCGAACAGACTGGTCAGCTCCACCATCGCATTTTGAATTGCAGGTTCTGTCAGCCCCAGCTTGGCGATCTTCGGGTGCCATTCCGGGTCTTTGTCGATGTAATCCAACACCGCGTGCGCTGTGGCTATCGCCCCCTGATGAGTGAGCGCGAGCACTGCGTAGTCGATGGTCGCGAGCAGCTCCCAAAGATCGTTCTGCTTGAATTTGAATTTGTCCCGCACCCATGCGGCGGCTTGGGCGAAACTGTATTTTTCGATCCAATCTAACACGTCGTGGATTGCTGTTCCGGGCGAGTGGCCGGGACCATATTCCCCGGTCGCGGGTGCAATCCAGTTCTTTTCTAACGCGACTTTCATGCCGCCGGAATAGCGCATCGTCGGATTGTAAGGCCCAGCCGCCTTGCGAAGATACTCGCCGTCAAGCGCCGTTTCACCCATGAACCTGCGCGCAAAATACACCGCCTTCTGCAACCGGAAATTGCCAAGCGGCTGGCCCCCCTCTTCGTGGAACGCGCTTATGATCGCACCGACAAGGACTGCTTCCTTGAACGGCATATCGACGGTTGTAGGCTCGGATCTGACCGGAAGGGCAACTACCGTGCTGGTGCTTGCGGCCAGTGCGGCCCCGAAAGCAGGCTGCTTCTCGAAAATCTCATGAAGCATGGCGGGGAGCAGTGCGTCCGCGTCCTTCGCGGTCGCGGTACGCATAGCGCGGATTTCGTCGGCATACGAACACAGCCTATCGAAGAGGCGCTGATCTTCGATGTCTGGCACTGGGACCATGATTTGCTCGGCCTTCTTGACCCCCAATGTGCGATTGCGGCCAGCACCTCCGGGGGAGGCTGCCCCAACTTTGCGCAACCCTTCAGGACTTAGCAGATAATATCGGAGGAATTCGGCGGTTGCCACTTCGGGTGTTGGGACGCAGGTGAGAAATCGATGAGACCCAACGCGACGATGGTCATCGCCGCTGGGAACCGCGATTGCGCCCTCCCACGCAAACACAATGTTGAATAGCAAATCACCCTGATGAATTTCAAAAAGCCTTTTATTGCCAACGTCTGCGCCGGATAGCACGGGCTTGTGAAACGCACCCTTTCCGAATGATCGAACGCCTAATTCTGGGTATGCGCCATCGAGTTCGACATTCACTGGCCGCCTAACCAGAGGTGCGACCTCGCCCAACGGGCGGTAGTCTGCTCCGTCCACGACCTTGTTGAACGCATTTTGCAGCATCGCGCCAGTGTCATGCTGGATAGACTGTAGCGCAGCCATGCGGTCTCGCAATTGCGCCTCTATGCTGTCCAGCCGCTGCGAGATTGCCTCTTGTTCTTCGAGCGCCGGAAGTGGGATTTCCAGCGAAAGAAACAGCTTCTCTTTCATCCTAACGCGGTTGGTCGAACCCGCACTCGAACGCTTGCACAATTGTATGAATGAATCCGTTTTGGAGAACCAGTTCAAGAAGCTAGGGTTCAAAATTTCGCGATTGATCTCAAAACAGGGAAAGTCGTTGCTCACCAAAGCCCCATCGAGTTCATTCGGTACAAGACCAAAAGCGCCGTGACGGGCATCAATTTTCGATACGATGAAGTCGCCAGATTTTGCAGCCACTTGTCTATCGGCAGCAATTTCTGAACCGTCGCAGATACCGCGAAGCGCAAGACCCTTTCCCCAAACCCGCACCGTAATTTGCTTATACCGCTCTCCCGGCTCAATTCGCACATGATTGCGTGATTGGCTTAGAACTTCTCGTAACGGGATGCTCTTCCAAGCCACTATGCCATCTCCGACAAAGTGTGCTTGATTTCGCTTACAATCGCCAAAATGCGATGTTCGCTAGCCTCAATTCTGTCGATGATTTCCAGAGGTGTGCGATGATCGATAACGCCACTTACAATCGGGTTTTTCTGGTCGAGGTTGCAGCCAATGACGCGCCCAGTATCGTCGGTTTCGATCAGGCTTTGCCCTTTGACCAACCAAGCTTGGGCGTTCGTTTCCCTTGTATTCCACCAATCAAGGGCTGGTTGCAGTTCATCGAAAGTAAGCGGCGCTGTTTTGGTATAGTTCTTCCTGCCTTCCGGCTTTGGCTGCTCGTAAAACCAAACATCGTCGGTGGTTTTGGCGCTATCGAAAAACAGAATGTTCGTCGCAATGCCGGTGTAGGGAGAAAACACTCCTTCGGGCAGACGCATCACGGTGTGCAGATTGAAATCCCGGATCAGGTCGGCCTTGATCCGCGCGGCGATGCCTGCGCCGAACAACACCCCATGCGGCACGACCACGGCGGCACGACCCTTTCCGTTGCGCTTCAACCGACGCATGATCATTTGCAGGAACAGCAACGCGGTTTCCGTTGTTCGACGATCCTCCGGAAAATTGTTGAGGATGCCGGTTTCCTCTTCGCCAGCGAAAGGCGGATTGGACAGGATTACCTCGAACCGCTCCCCCTCGCCGATCTCAGCCAAGCGCACATTCAATGAATTGCCGGGGTCGATCTGCGGCGCCTCAAGGCCATGCAGCAGCAAATTCATTTGCACCAGCAGGAACGGCAAGGACTTGGCCTCTCCGCCAAAGATACTGCTCTCCTGCAAGGTTTTGCGTTTCTCCACCGTCTCAGCCTGTTCGGCCATGTGAATAAACGCCTCGGTTAGAAAGCCGCCAGTCCCGCTGGCTGGGTCCAGCACCTTTTCTCCGATTTGCGGATTGGTGACCTGAACCATGAAACGGACAATCGGGCGCGGTGTGTAAAACTCGCCGCTATCGCCAGCGGCATCGCGCATTTCGCGCAACAGGGTTTCATAGAGTCGCCCGAGTGTGTGAACTTCCTCTGATGAATCAAAATGAATGCCGTGGACGAGGTTGATTACGTCCCGAAGCAAATATCCGCTTTCCATGCGATTGGTCAGGCCACGAAATACCGTTGCGACAACGTCCTTCCGGTCACGCCTTCCATTGTCGCCGCGCAAGCCTTTAAGATAGGCAAACAGGCCCGGCCCCTTGGAGCCATCGGGCAACTCTGTTTCGTCTGCCGTCAGAAACTGGAGCAAATCCGGCCCGGTGATGCCAGCTTCGTCGGCCGCCCAATCCCGCCAGCGATAGGGAGCCTCAATCGCACCGCGAAAACGCTTACCCGACATTTCTGCCTTTTCCTCTTCGATATGTTCCATATCGTCCAGGAATTTTAGGAACATGATCCATGTGAGCATAGGCAGGCGGTCAAGATCGCCGTTCAAGCCCTTGTCCTTACGCATGATCTTGCGTGCGGACTTAATGATGCTGTCAAGGCGCTGCGCGGTCGTTAACGCTGCCTTGTTTTTTGGTAGTCGGGCCACTTACATTCTTCTTTCTTATGCGCCGTAGAGACGCATTTGTAATTCATTGACGGCTTCACGCATTGCCTTGCCGCCGCCAAAGCGGGCGGCGATCTCAATGACGTTCCCCCAATCGTTGAACGGCGGAATTTCTAGCACATCAGGAAGGGTGAACTGTGCCGCGCCATGCTCTGCATATTTCTCGATCAATGCGTCCAGCACTTCCCCCGCCTCTGGGCCATGTTTGGCGAAAAACTCGCTTTCGTCACGTTTGAGCGTATCAGCTCGCTCCCGCCGAGTCCGCAAAGGCGCGTTGTAGGCGAGGTGGCACAACAGATCGAAAGGGTCCGCTTCGGGCTTTCCAACGGACCCGCCAAGCGTATCGGTATCGATGCCCTTTTCTTCGAGCTGCTCGATAATTTCCGCACGGCGCGCGGGGTCCAGCCAATCTTTGCGGAGTTCGGAAGCATTGGGGTAAAGCGTTCGAACCTTGTCGCCGGTGTAATCGGTCAAGTGGCGGCAGGCGAGCTTCTTGCCGTCGGAATCGAGTTCATAAACAAGCTGACGGATGATCTCGACGTTCCCACCGTCATAGTAGAATTTTCGTGGGGCACCGGGTTCAACGTCGTCAGGCAAGCCACCGTCGGCGGGATCGATTGCGGTGGTCTCATCTATTTCACCGCTTGCATCAGTTTCCTCGGAAACGTCGGTCTCTTCGATGATGTCGCCTTCTTCGGTAATGACTTCCTCGCGTACCCTGACCGGATCACCGTCAAAGGCCGGGTCGGCAAACTTTTCAGTCGCCGTGCCGGTATAGTCGATAATGTTGAAGGCAAGTTTGCCATAGTCAGCACGCAGGCGGGTGCCACGTCCGATGATCTGCTTGAATTCTGACATCGACCCGACAACGCGCGCTAGAACGACATTCTTGCAGGTTGGGGCATCAACGCCGGTCGTAAGCAAATGCGATGTCGTGAGAATGACGGGTGTGCGTTTGTCTATGTCCTGAAAGTTGGCGCGATGGCCTGAGCCGATATCACCTTCGTCGGATGTGACCCGGCATACATAGTCTGGGTGCTCTTTCACAATATCGGCGTTCAAGCGGGCCAATGCGTTCCGCATGTCCAGCGCATGTTCCTGATTCACACAGAAAACGATGGTTTTCGCAAACCGGTCCGTTTCCTTCATAAACGTGGACAGGTGCGCTGCGAATGCTTCAGTTCGGGAACGCACGGCGATGACCCGTTCAAAGTCGCGAGTGCCATATTCCGAGTCCGGGATTTCGCGTCCGTAACGATCCAACTCGCCTTTAGAAGGACGCCACCCAACAGCATCGAAATCTGAGATGACCCGATGCACTCGATACGGGGCAAGAAAGCCATCGGCGATTCCCTGAGCTAAGCTGTATTCGTAGAGTGGATCGCCGAAGTAGCTGTAGGTGTCAGCGTTGTCGTCTCGCTTCGGCGTGGCCGTCATGCCGATCTGGTAAGCTTGATCGAACCATTCGAGAATTTCGCGCCAATTGCTGTCATCACGAGCACTGCCGCGATGACATTCATCAACGATAATTAGGTCGAAGAAATCCTTGGCATAGTCCTTGTAAATGCCGTCCCGTACCTCACTGCCCGCTATCGCCTGATAGATGGCAAAATAGATGTCGCGGCCCTTGCTGATTTCTCCACCGCTGATTTTGAAGCGGGCGTCGCCAAAAACGCTGAAATCCTTGTCCTTTGGGTCGTCGACAAGGACGTTGCGATCCGCAAGGAACAGAATTTTGGGCTTCCTATTTTTTCCTTTTGCATTCCAGCCGCCATTCCAAAGTTTCCAACAAATCTGGAACGCAACGGCGGTCTTACCTGCGCCAGTGCATAGCGTCAGCAACACGCGCTTTCGGTCCTGCAAGACCGCTTGGACTGCACGATTGACAGCGATTTCCTGATAGTAGCGAAGCGGTTTCGTTTTGTCGGGGTAGGTCGGAGAAAGGAGGTGATCCTTGATCTCGGCGGTCAGATGCTCGGTGGCAGAAAGACGAGTCCAAAGCTCCTCCGGGGAAGGGTAACAGGACACTTCGCGCTCGATGCCGGTCGTGTAGTCAACCTCGAATATCTGATGCCCGTTTGTCGAATAGGCGAACTTCAGACCCAGAATTTCAGCATATTCGCGCGCTTGTTGAAGACCATCGGCTGCATGCTTGTATTTAGATTTTGCCTCGACAACCGCGATAGGGAAATCGGATCGATAACGGAGAATGAAATCGGCGCGCTTTTGGCGTCCGCGTCGGGCCTTGCCACCAACGAAAACAATTCGGCCATCGGTGAATGTGCGTTGCTCGTTGATTGCGTAGGGCGCGCGATCCCACCCGGCTTCCACCAGCTTGGGAATTACTTCTTTGCGGCAGGTGTCCGCTTCTGTGTCCATGTTCGCCCCCAAGCTCAAAAGAAGCGTTACAAACTCGCCGCTTGTGAGCCGCGCGACCTATCTAGCCCCGCGAAAGGCGCGACATTGATCTCTCCCTCGCGCTTCCTCGCCTGCGCGATGTCATAACTGTTCTGCATCCGCATCAACGTGTCCATCGAAACCCCGAACGCCTTTTCTATCCGCAACGCCATTTCGGACGAAAGCTGCGAATGCTCGTTCAGCAAAGTCGATAGTGTAGCACGGGTGACCCCCAGCGCTTGTGCGGCTGCCGTCACCGACAGGCCCAGCGGCTCAATGATCTCGGACTTCACGAAGCCGCCCGGATGGGCCGGGTTCTTCATGCGGATGCCTGCAATCGCGCTCATATCCAACTCCTAGTGCCAAATCCTAATGATAGTCTTCATAGTCGAGGTCGATGATCTCGATTTCCTGACGGTCGATCCGAAACGTCATCCGCCAGTTCCGCGTGACGGACAGGCTCCACGTTCCCTTGCGGTCGCCGGTCAGCATGTGCGCTTTCCAACTCTGCACGGTGCCAAGCTCGTCCTCCTGCTCCATGTCCTGGAGAAAGGAAACGATGCGCTGCACTTTGACGACAACGGCGGGCTGCAACCCGCTGGCGTCGTCGTCTTCGATAAAGCGCCGCAATCCTTTGTGGATCACGTTCCTGATCTTCATAGCGTCACCTATCTAATGATTCGTTCGGCGTCAAGTGACGCCATACACTTTCGGGGGATCATCAACGCCCTTCCGCTGGGACGAGCCAGACGTGAAGCCCGCTATGCGCCAGTTTCTCTACGCCGCACTTCGATGCAACGAAAACGCCCTTCCCAATAGGGGAGGCACGGCCAAGATTGTTCGCAGGGGGTGTCATCAACGCTCAATCAATGGAACCAAGACTATGCCCGAACCAGATCGCATCATACGGCTCAAAACCGTCCTCCACCGCTCCGGCCTGTCCCGCTCGACCGTCTATCGCAAAATCAAGGAAGGCACCTTCCCGCCGCAGGTGCCGATAAGCGCAAATGGTGCGGGCTGGAGCGAGGCTGAAATCAACCGTTGGGTTGCCAATCCTCCGCAATATCGCCCTAAACCGATCTGGAATGAATTTGATTTCGACGATTAGGCGTTCGCCTTGGCCGCTCTTAGGGGCGCTCATGCCGTTTTGTTGAATGGCAAAATCGCCGCACCGTCGCGCAGCATGTCAAGATGGTCACTCCACCACTGGTGCATGGCAACGCGCTCGTCCCAATAACGGCCTCGATTATAAACGGCGCGAACGCTGTTGGTGTCAGCATGGGCAAGCGACCGCTCAATGGCGTCGGGACTCCATTTGCCGCTCTCGTTGAGCAAGGTTGAGGCCGTCGTCCGCAATCCATGCGCGGTGACTTCGCCCGCCGCATATCCCATCCGCCGGAATGCCTGATTCACGGTGTTCTCGCTCAGCGGTCGCCGAGAGGTATGGAATGCCGGAAACACATAGCCGTCCGGCCCGGTCAGCGCGAACAACTCTTGCAGATAGGCGACCACCTGCCGGGAAAGCGGAACCTCGTGAGGACGCCGCATCTTCATGCGCTCGGCAGAGATTTTCCAGACGGCACCATCTAGGTCGAATTCCGACCATTCAGCCATGCGAAGTTCGCCGGGGCGTGCCATAACGTGCGGCAAAACCTGCATAGCAAGGCGTGTGATTGCATGGCCGGTGTAGGCATCAATCGCGCGCAGAAGTTCGCCCATCGGTTTGGGATCGAGGATCGCTGCGTGATGCTTGACCTTCGGGACGATCAACGCGCCGCGCAAGAGCGAGCTGGGGTCGCTTTCGCAGCGTCCTGTGACGATTGCATATCGAAACACACGACCCGCAAAGGATCGGCAACGCCGCGCCGTTTCATACTTGCCCTTCGCCTCAATCCGCTTAAGCGCGGCGAGAACTTCGATAGGCTTGAGGTCGGCCACCGGAAAGGCGGCGATTGGCTCCAGTTGCTCTAACAGCCAGTTCGCCTTTTGCGTGGTAGCATCTGCCTGCCCCTGTGCCACCTGTTTGTCGATGTACTCCTTGGCGATTTCGCCAAAGGTGTTGGCGGCGTTGAAAACAGCAATCAGCTTTTCATGCTTGCGTTCTGCCAGCGGGTCAGACCCGGCGTCCAGTTGCCTGCGCGCATCATCGCGCTTTTTCCGCGCCTCGGCCAGGCCTACATCGGGGTAGCGACCAAGGGCAAGCCGCTTCTGCTTACCCATGTAGCGGTATTTGTAGCGCCACAGTTTCGAGCCGTTGGGATGGACTTCCAAATAGAGGCCGCGCTCATCCGTATGCTGGGTCACTTTGTCGGTCGGACAAACTTTCCGGATTTGAAGTTCTGTCAACGCCACGGTGGATTCTCCTCAACGAGTCCGAGAGAGGACCAGCGAGGGCAGTTCGGGGTCATGGGGCCATCAAATTTTGACTGGGGCCATATCGCCCCAATCGTGGCACCTCATGGCCCCGGATTGCCTGAAATCGCTTGGCACACTCCGGGATAGGTGAGGCTCATAAATGGCAGATTTCTGCCGGTTTGTCGACCCTTGTGGGATGCCTTGAGACAGGAAAATGGTGCCCGGAAGAGGACTCGAACCTCCACGCCGTTACCAGCGCCAGCACCTGAAGCTGGTGCGTCTACCAATTCCGCCATCCGGGCACTTGATATCAGGCGATAAGCCAGACACCGGGTAGGCGCGTTCCTTTAGTTGGTGCGGCGCAGTTGTCAACGCCCCTGCAATCCGCCCGTCATATTTCCGCGCGCAGTCTGATTAAAACAATGTGGCTGGACGCGCGTTTTGCCTTGTGGCAGCAATAGGAACACTGTTCGCAGAGCATCCCCTCAATGCGACAAGAACAGCAGGCTGATGAATTACCAGCAGATGTCATTTCCGGCCAAAAAAGGCCTGTTCGAAACCAGAAGCTGGTTTGCGCGGTTGCCCGGTGATGTGCAGGACGAACTGATGCTGGCCGGGCGGCAGCGTCATCTGGCAGCTGGCTGCATGCTGTTCCGGGTGGGAGACGAGCCAACGGGGCTTCACGGAGTGCTCGGCGGCGAGCTGCATATTATCGGGTCGGCGTCGAATGGCGATGACAAGTTAATGGCGATCCACCGCGCTGGCGACTGGACGGGGTTCCTGACCTGCACCGACCGGCAACCGCACCCCTTGTCCGCCCATGCCGCGACCGATTGCCAGATTTTTTCGGTGCCGCCCGCTTGTGTATCGCGCATATTCGAACGCAATGTTGCGACATTCCGACTGCTGGTCGACCCCGAATTGCGCGTCAGCAGGCGCAATTACCGCTGGCTGATCGAAATGACGACCCGGCCCACCTTGCAACGCGTCGCCGAACGGCTGGTCGATCTTGGGCGATGGACTCACGGCGAACGCGCCGGGCCAGTATCCCCTATCGAGCATGTCAGCCAAGAGGAACTTGCGGTCGCGACCAATGTTTCGCGGCAAACGATGAACAGCGCGCTGAACGAGCTTGAGGCCCGAGGGCTGATCAAGATCGGCTATGGCCGGATCGATATCATCGACAGCCGAGGGCTGGATGATTTGGCGGTCAGCGACCCCGAAAGAATCGGTTGATTGTCGCCTGCGCGACATTTCTGTCATCAAAGCGCGATAGTGAAATGCAGTGTTTAGACGATGGAGAGAGACCGTGACCAAAACCCGTTTGATGCTTGCCGCTGCTGCAGGATTGGCAATTGCTGCCACCGCAGCCGCCCAAACCGACAAAATGGCGCCCATCGGCCAGGGCGAGGCCACCATTTACCGAGACGTCGGCTTTCAGGGACCTGCAGTGTTTGTCGGCGAGGCAAAGTCCGATCTTCAGCTGAATTGGCCGGTCCGATCGATCCGCGTGCGGTCGGGGACGTGGGAATTATGTGCGCGTACTCGGTTCCGCTCGCCTTGCGCCAGGGTTTCTGCCGATGAAGCCGATTTGCGGCGGGTGAGCCGTTTGCTTTATGCGGTACAGTCGATGCGGCCGGTCGGATATGCGCCGCCCGTTCAGCCCGATCCGCCCGCGGGCACATCGCTTCGCGGCATGTCGGGCGAATTCTTCCCTGCGCCGGGCCGGAACGGCTATCGCATCCTGTCATGCCCCAATGGTAATTCGACCGCGAATTGTGCAGCGCAGACCGCTGACAATTATTGCAAGTCTGTGGGTTATGGCGGGTCTGCCAGCCAGACGCAGGAAACGGTGTATAGCAGAGTCTATCTCGCCGACGTGCTCTGCACCCGGACAGGATATTGATCGATATGCGTGAAGGTTTGACCGTGGCCGGTGCCGCCGCAGCAGCGATGCTGTTGGCGGCACCGGCAAGCGCCGCCACTCCTGATGCTTGGGCAAAGCTCGATAAGGCATCGGAAGCCGCCTGTTTGAAGGCAGCTAATCTGGGTGGAGCAACAATAGGGCCGCCCATCCGCTATTCCGACCGCACAGGCGTTGACGCGCGGGTCGTTACTGGCACTTGGCCGCAACCGCATATGAAGGGCGCCAAGGCGAAGATGCTCTGCCTTTACAACCGCAAAAATAAGCGCGTCGAGGTGCAGGAAATGGCTGAACCGGTCGTAAAAGCGGCCGCTATTGTCAAAGATGTCTGGTGGCGTGCCGAAGATATCGGCGGCAAAGGCATTATCGACAATAGCGAAGTCACGTTGATGCTGGGCGGCGATGGCAAGATTGGCGGCAAGTCGGGCTGCAACGGCTACTCGGCCAATTATCAACTTACTGGCGATGCCCTGAAGATTTTTCCGCCGATGATCGGGACGCGGATGATGTGTGCGCCTGCGCTGATGAATCAGGAGCAGGCCTATCGGACTCTGATAGAAACAGCACAATCGGTGAGCATCACACCCGAAGGCGCGCTAGTGATAACCTCTGCTGGTGGAGCGACAAGCCGCTTCATTCGGAAATAATATGGGCAGGCGGCTGCTGGCTCTCGTCGGTCTCACCCTTCTGGCATTTTCTCCGGCAGTAGAGGCGCAGCAGCCCGGAACGCTGATTGATTCAAGCGCTATGGCGAATGCCCCATCGGGAATGCAGGCATGGCGTATCCGCTATGTTTCGACCAGTGACAAAGGTCGCGCCGAAGAAATGACGGGCATGGTGATCGCGCCATCGGGTCCGCCCTCGCGCATGGGCAGACCGGTGTTGGCTTGGGCACATGGAACGTGGGGCATTTCAGATAAATGCACGCCGTCGACATCTGATAATTTCTTCACCGCGACGCCCGCGCTGCAAGACATGATCACGCGCGGTTATGTTGTGGTCGCACCCGATTATTCGGGATTGGGAACAAAGCCCGTCCATCCATATCTAGTAGGAACCAGCGCTGCGCATTCGGTGCTTGATGCAGTACGCGCCTCGCGGGCTATTGCCGAAGCAGGCGCGACCAACCGTTTCGCCGTTTGGGGTGAATCGCAGGGTGGCCATGCCTCGTTGTGGACGGGTCAGCTTGCCAGAAGCTATGCGCCCGACCTGACTTTGACTGGAGTGGCCGCCGCGGCGCCGCCCACCGACCTGATCGAAAACTTAACCGGCGGCACTGACCCGTCGATCCGCGCCTTCCTGACCGCCTTTACCGCACATAGCTGGGCGCAGCATTTCGGGATTTCTCTCCGGACGCTCGGTAGCAAATCGACTGGCGACCTGATCGATCGACTGGGCCGCAATAACTGCGTTACATTGGGGGCGAAGCCGCGCATCGGTACGATTGTAGGCATCGCGATGTTGCGCGCGCGGCTGAAAAATGTTGATCTGGGCCGTATTACTCCGTGGAAGGAAATCGCCCGCAACAACAGTCCATCGACAAGAGATTATGGCGTACCGTTTCTGATCGCACAGAATGACGCCGACGTTATCGTGGCACCTGATGTCACAAAGGATTTCGTTAGGAAACTGTGCAGGAGCAATGCGCGGTTACGTTATATCTCTATATCTGGCACCGGCGGTCACCCGACCAGTGCCGCCGACAGCGCCACGGAAACGCTCGACTGGATTGATGCCCGATTTGCAGGTGCAGCCGCGCCGAGTGATTGCCGCAGTTTTTAGCAAAGGTCTGCCTTGAAAGCTGTCCGGTGCTGGTGCAAAGCGCTGGCATTCATTCGCGGTGCGTGACGGAGCATTTATGCAAGGCAAGTTGGTAACGGTTTTTGGCGGCGGCGGTTTTCTTGGTCGCTACGTCGCGCAGGCATTGCTCTCGCAAGGTGTCCGGTTACGCGTTGCCGGGCGGAATCCCGCAGGCGCAAGCCGTATCAAGCCGTTGGGTAATTTGGGGCAAGTCCAGCTTATCGCTGCTGATGTCACAAAGCCGGACAGTGTTGTTCGCGCGGTTCAGGATGCCGATGCGGTCGTCAATCTTGTTGGCAGCTTTGACAATATGAACGCCATCCAGAATGTTGGCGCTGGCAATGTGGCGAGGGCCGCCGCTGCGGCGGGTATCGGGTCGTTGGTGCATATCTCTGCTATCGGAGCAGACCCTGACAGCGAAGCCGAATATGGGCAGAGCAAGGCCGCTGGCGAAGCCGCAGTACGCGCGGTCTTTCCCGATGCGACGATATTGCGCCCTTCGATTGTCTTTGGCCGTGAGGACCAGTTCATCAATCGCTTTGCAGGACTGATCCGGATGTTGCCGGTGGTGCCGGTTATTGGCGCGCACACTAAATTTCAGCCAGTTTTTGTCGGCGACGTGGCGAAGGCGATTGCTGCGGCTCTAGGCGCAAAAAGCGGTCAGACGCTGGAACTGGGCGGACCAGCTATTTATTCGATGATCGAACTCAACCGCTGGATTGCCAAAGCGATTGGCCGGGATCCGTTGTTCATTGAGGTGCCTGACTTTGCCGCAAAGGCGCTGGCCGTGGGCACAGGTTGGATGCCTGGCGCGCCGATCACCGGTGATCAGCTCAAAATGCTCGGCAGCGACAATGTAGTAACTGGCCAAGACGGCTTAGCGGCCTTTGGGATCGTACCCACGCCGATGGAGGCGATTGCCGACGATTGGCTCGACATATATCGAAAGCATGGGCGGTTTGGCGTGCCTTCAGCTAAAACAGGGCCGACGGACGGACGCAAATGAGCGACTGGATGATTGCAGTGCTCCTTGGTATTATCGAGGGGCTGACCGAGTTCTTGCCGGTGTCGTCAACGGGGCATCTCATACTTGCAGGCGAGTTGATCGGCTTTACAGATAATAGCTCGGTTGCGTTTAAAATTGCCATCCAATTTGGTGCAATCTTGGCGGTTTTGCTGGTTTACTGGCGACGATTTTGGGCGGTTGGTGTGGGGCTCATTAAATTTGAGGCCGGGCCGGTCGCGTTCACGCGCAACATTCTGCTTGGCTTTACGCCCGCCCTGCTGATCGGCGTTATCGCCTATGATGCCATCCGCGCAGCCATGCAGACGCCAGAGGTTGTGGCCATTGCCCTTGTCGTTGGCGGCATATTGATACTGCTGCTTGAGCGATTGGTGAAAAATGTCCGGTTCAATTCAGTCGAGGCCATTCCATTTGGTACCGCTTTGTCGATTGGTCTTGTACAATGCACCGCGATGTTGCCCGGTGTGAGCAGGTCGGGTGCGACAATCATGGGCGGGCTACTGATGGGCGTAGAGCGTAAGACTGCGGCAGAGTTTTCGTTTTTCCTAGCGGTGCCGACTATGCTCGCCGCAACGGTATATGCACTTTGGAAAGACCGTGAACTGCTCAGCGCCGATGATCTGGGCATGATCAGCATCGGGTTTTTTACTGCCTTCGTTGTGGCGGTATTTGTGGTGAAGGCCTTTGTAGCAATAGTCGGCAAATATGGCTTCGCACCATTTGCCTATTATCGAATCATTGCCGGTTCGGCTGCCCTAATCTGGCTCATGGTAAGATAATATCCGATATGGCCCTAATTATTTGAAATAAAATTACGTATGGTTGTACTATACCTATAACCCAGTGCATTTTAGTCAGCTATGCTGACCTATATTGCTAAATTTCAGGTGACAAGCCGGATTCCGAGCCTTATTCGCGACGCAACTTCAAGGAGTGCGTTGTGGCCAAAGATCCCATGCTAAAATTCGTTTCGCTGCCACAGGCTTATCCTGAAAAGCGAGCCGCAGAATTACGCGCAGAAGATTTTGCTGAGATCGCCAATCGCTATGCGACCAACGCGGCCGAAGAACAGGCCTCGCGCTGTTCGCAATGTGGCGTGCCTTATTGTTCGGTCCACTGTCCGCTGCACAACCATATTCCAGACTGGCTACGCCTGACAGCCGAGGGCCGTTTGCGCGAGGCTTATGAGCTATCGAACCTGACAAGCACCATGCCTGAAATTTGCGGGCGGATTTGTCCGCAAGACCGCTTGTGTGAAGGCAACTGCGTCATCGAATTTTCTGGCCATGATGCTGTGACTATCGGGTCAGTTGAGAAATATATCACTGACACTGCGTGGGAACAGGGCTGGGTCGAACCGATTGAAGTCGGCGTTTCGCGTGGGCAATCGGTAGGCATTATCGGTGGCGGTCCAGGCGGACTGACTACAGCTGAATATCTACGCGTCGCCGGATACGAAGTGCATGTTTATGATCGCTATGACCGCATGGGCGGTCTGCTGACCTATGGAATCCCCGGCTTCAAACTGGAAAAAGATGTGGTCATGCGTCGCATCGACCGGTTGCGCGACAGCGGCATCGTCTTTCACGCCAATTTCGAGGTCG
>LNFM01006627.1_pt1 | contig 20068 bp, 21 predicted proteins | sample 596031 | NCBI WGS metagenome assembly LNFM01 (sample SAMN04254537, study PRJNA301005) | activated carbon metagenome | isolation source: dual media filters at the Ann Arbor, Michigan drinking water treatment plant | place: USA: Ann Arbor | reverse complement strand
GACGACGCCGACCAGCATGGTGGCCGTCAGCGCGACGGCCGCCATGCCACCGATGGGGCCCCACGGCGATCGCCGCGGGGCCCCCGACCCGCCGGTGCGGGGGCCCCGGGCGCCACTCATCGGGCGATCGCGCGGAAGACCGACTGTCCCCGGCCCCGGTCGATGGGCGTGCCGGTGCCCGTGCCGTCGGGCTTCCAGTCGATCCGGAGGGCGTCGAACACCGCGGCGCACTCCGGGTCGGTGGCCCCCGACATGCAGCCGGTGGCGCCCCCGCGGTTCACGGTGACGTCGTTGCCGGTGAACAGGGCGCCCACGTCCACGGCGACCCGCTGCCGGGCGACGTTGAAGCGGCCGAAGTTCACGGCCATTCGGTTCGACGCGCCGCAGTTGGTGGTGGCGCCGGTCGCGGGGTTCCCGACGCAGCCGGTGCTGCCGAGGTGGACGTTGAACACCTTCGACGCCCAGGTACCGGCGGCGCCGGCGGGGTCGGTGATCTCGATCTTCGCGAACTTGCGTCCCGCCTGCCACGACCACGTCATGGCCGTGATGTCCAGCGGGGCGGGCGCGCCGACGGTGTCGGTGTGGTTCAGCGGGTACGGCACCCCCATGTACATCCGCAGGCCCACGTAGGTGCCCTTCGGCACCGTGCCGCGGATCGTCGTGTTCACGGCGGCGTCGCCCTGGTCGCAGGAGCCGGTGCCGTTCTCGAGGTCGATCATCGTCGTGCGGTTCCCGCCGCGCACCACGGTGTAGCCCCTGCGGGGCGTGAGCTTCAGCATCACCGAGCTGCCGTTGCTCCGGACCAGGCGCACGTTCGAGATGTAGAAGCGCATGTCGCGCAGCTGGGCGGTGGCGGCGGTGGTGCCGAGCCCGGTGATGGGCGTCCCGCACGAGACGGGTGTGGTGCCGTTGACGGCCGTGAACGGGATGGTGAGGGCCATGGTCCCATGGCCCTCGTGCGCGGTCGCGGATTGCGCGCCGAGCGCGGCGGTGGCGCCCGCGACGGCGACGGCGAGGACGGTACGGCGGGTCGATCGATTCATGTGATGGGTCTCCTGATCACCGGCCCGCTGGGGCCGGACGGATGGGGCGGACCCGCCCGGCGATGCCGGGACGCGGGTCGCGCGACGGTCGTCACGGAGCTCCGTCCGGTGATGCGCCGCCTCAGGCGGCGTGCATCGCGGCACCCCGTGACACCGGCCGGAGCCGGCGGAACGGGGGACCGCGCGAGGTGCGGGGTGCGCGGGCCTGGGCGACGCGCGGCGCGCCGAGGCGGAGCGCCAGCCGGCGTGCGGGTCGCGGCAGGGTGCGCGGCCGGCGCGCGGGGATGAGCGCGCGGACGGCGGCGATGAGTCGTTCGAGGAGGCGCTGCCCGGCGCACAGCGGCAGCAGCATCGCCAGGGCCAGGAACACGTGGACGCCGAGGGCGGCCGGCGTGACCAGGGGGGTGTGCCCGTGCTCGACGAACCCGAACATCCACGGCGCCCAGTGCATCAGCCCGTGGAGCCCGGCCTGTGCGGCGAGCAGCACGGTCAGGGTGCGGACGGGGCCCCACGCGGTGAACGTCCCGGACCGAGATCCCACGAGAGCCGCGAGGCCCAGCAGCCCCAGCCACACCGCCGGCGCCACCGGGAGCAGGTGCACGTCCCGCGCGGTCAGCGCGTGGCCGCACAGGGTCGCGGCCAGGGCGGCGGCCCACATGGCCATGCGCCGCAGGGTCGTGGCGACGAGCGGATTCATCCCGGACGTCACCGTAATCGAAACCGGGTGGGGCGCACCCGTGGTGACCCGCTCCCCGATCACGGATGACCCGCGGATGCGTCATCCGGCGCCGAACCGGGAACGTCTGATGGGGCGGATGTCCCGCAGTGGCTCACGACGTCGGATCCGCGGGGCTATCCTCGGAGCTCGTATCCCGATCGTGTCCGGCCCCAGACCGAACGAGGAGCGTGCAACAGATGCCGATGCGCCGTGAGGGTCAGGACGGCGGGCCCGCTGCCGAAGAGGCGGGCATGGACGACATTCACGGGAACGGCCACGGCAACGGCGGCGGCATCCTCGCGCACACGCCGCACCACGACATCGATCCGGAGGAGACCGACGACTGGCTCGAGGCCGTCGAGGACGTCCTGCGGGAACACGGTCCCGAGCGGGCCGGCCAGCTGCTGGGGGAGGTGGTCAACGAGGCGCGCCTATCGGGCGCCATGGTGCCGGTCGCCGACAGCACCCCCTACGTCAACACCATCCCGCCCGACGAGGGCGAGCCGATCCCCGGCGACCAGGACGTGGAGCGCAGGCTGCGCTCGCTGGTGCGCTGGAACGCGGCGGCGCTGGTGCTGCAGGCCAACAAGGAGTCGTCGGAGCTCGGTGGCCACATCGCCAGCTTCCAGTCCGCGGCGACGCTGTACGAGGTCGGCTTCAACCACTTCTGGCACGCGCCGGCCGACGACCACGGCGGCGACCTGGTGTACATCCAGGGGCACTCCTCGCCCGGCATCTACGCCCGGGCGTTCCTGGAAGGGCGCCTCACCGAGGACCAGCTGCGCAACTTCCGGGAGGAGGTCGACGGCAACGGCCTGTCCTCCTACCCGCACCCGTGGCTCATGCCGGACTTCTGGCAGTTCCCGACGGTGTCGATGGGCCTGGGGCCGCTCATGGCGATCTACCAGGCGCGGTTCATGAAGTACCTGCAGGGCCGCGGGATCCTGGACACCTCCGGCCGCCACGTCTGGGCGTTCATGGGCGACGGCGAGATGGACGAGCCCGAGTCGATGGGCGCGATCTCGCTGGCGGGACGCGAGCACCTCGACAACCTGGTGTTCGTCGTGAACTGCAACCTGCAGCGGCTCGACGGACCGGTGCGCGGCAACGGCAAGATCATCCAGGAGCTCGAGACGAACTTCCGCGGGGCCGGCTGGAACGTCATCAAGGTCGTGTGGGGCGAGAACTGGGACCCGCTGCTCGCCGCCGACCACGACGGCCTGCTGAAGCGCCGCATGATGGAGGCGGTGGACGGCGAGTACCAGACGTTCAAGTCACGCGACGCCGACTACGTCCGCGAGCACTTCTTCGGCGCCTACCCGGAGCTCAAGAAGCGCGTCGCCCACATGTCCGACCCCGAGATCTGGGCGCTGAACCGCGGCGGCCACAGCCCCCACAAGGTGTTCGCGGCGTACCACGCGGCCGTGAACCACGAGGGACAGCCCACGGTCATCCTGGCCAAGACCATCAAGGGCTACGGCATGGGCAGGGCGGGTGAGGCCCAGAACATCACCCACCAGCAGAAGAAGATGAACGAGGAGGCCCTGCTGGCCTTCCGCGACCGCTTCGGCGTGCCGCTCGACGACGAGCAGGCCAAGCGGGCGACGTTCTACCGGCCGCCCGACGACGCCCCGGAGATGGAGTACCTGCGGGAGCGGCGCGCGTCGCTCGGCGGCAGCCTGCCGGTGCGCCGTCCCGTGGCGCCGCCCATCGAGGTGCCGCCGCTGTCGGCCTTCGAGGCCCTGCTCAAGGACTCCGGCGACCGGTCCATCTCGACGACGATGGCGTTCGTGCGGCTGCTGGGCACCCTGGTGCGCGACGCGAAGGTCGGCCCGCACGTCGTCCCGATCGTGCCCGACGAGTCCCGCACGTTCGGCATGGAGGGCATGTTCCGGCAGCTCGGCATCTTCAGCCAGGTCGGCCAGCTCTACTCGCCGGAGGACGCCGAGCAGCTCATGTTCTACCGGGAGGACAAGAAGGGGCAGATCCTCCAGGAGGGCATCAACGAGCCGGGCGCGATGTCGTCGTGGATCGCGGCCGGTACGTCCTACGCCAACAACGGCGTGGCGATGCTGCCCTTCTACATCTTCTACTCGATGTTCGGCTTCCAGCGCGTGGGCGACCTCGCGTGGGCGGCGGGCGACAGCCGGGTGCGGGGCTTCCTGGTGGGCGGCACGTCCGGCCGCACGACCCTCAACGGTGAGGGCCTGCAGCACGAGGACGGCCACAGCCACGTCCTGTCGTCGACCATCCCGAACTGCCGCAGCTACGACCCGACGTTCGCCTACGAGGTGGCGGTGATCGTCCAGGACGGCATGCGGCGCATGCTCACCGAGCGCGAGGACGTCTTCTACTACCTCACGGTGATGAACGAGAACTACCCGCACCCGGCCATGCCGGAGGGCGCTGAGGAGGGCATCCTGAAGGGCATGCACCTCATCCGCGCCGCAAAGGGCCGCGGGCCGCGGGTGCAGCTGATGGGCTCCGGGGCCATCCTCCGCGAGGTTCTCGCGGCGGCCGATCTCCTCGAGTCGGAGCACGGTGTCGGCGCGGACGTGTGGAGCGTCACCAGCTTCACCGAGCTCCGGCGCGAGGGCATGGAGGTCGAGCGGTGGAACCGGCTCCACCCCTCGAAGAAGCCCCGGGTGTCGTACGTGGAGCGCGCGCTGGCCAGGCGGAAGGGGCCCGTGGTGGCCTCCACGGACTACATGCGCACGTTCGCCGACCAGATCCGCCCGTTCGTCCAGCGCCGCTACACGGTCCTCGGCACCGACGGGTACGGCCGCAGCGACTACCGGGTGAAGCTGCGCCGGTTCTTCGAGGTCGACCGCCACCACGTCGCGGTCGCCGCGCTGCACTCCCTGGCCCAGGAGGGCACCATTCCGGCGGAGGCCGCCGAGGCGGCCATCGCGGCATACGGCATCGACACCGAGGCGGTTCCCCCGTGGCAGCGCTGACCGAGGTACGCGTCCCCGACCTGGGGGACTTCGACCACGTCCCGGTGATCGAGGTCCTGGTGAAGCCGGGCGACCGCGTGTCGGCGGAGGACCCCCTCATCGTGCTGGAGTCCGACAAGGCCACCATGGAGGTGCCGGCGCCCGCCGCCGGCACCGTGGGCGAGGTGATGGTGAAGGTGGGGGACGAGGTCTCCCAGGGTGATGTGATCCTCACCTTCACCGGGGACGGCGCCGGTGCATCCGAGGCCCCGCCCGCCGAGGACGCGCCCTCCGCGGCGGCGGCACCGGCTCCCTCCGAGCCGGAGCCGTCCCACGGCGAACCCGACGTGGGCGTTGAACCGGACCCCTCCCGGGCCGGCCGGGAGGCCGCGGAGGAGCGCGTGGTGCCCGTCCCGGTGCCCGCCGCCGCCTCGCCGGATGCCGGTGGCGCCGTCTACGCGGGCCCCGCCGCGCGGCGCCTGGCCCGCGAGCTGGACATCGACCTGGGGCAGGTGCGCGGCACCGGGCGCCGGGGCCGCATCACCCGCGAGGACGTCCAGGCGCACGGTGCACACGTGCCCGCGTCCGCGCCAGCCGCGGCCGCGGCCCCGTCGGGGCTGCCACCGTGGCCCGTGGTGGACTTCGCCGCGTTCGGGCCGGTCGAGACCCGCGATCTCACGCGCATCCAGCGCATCGCCGGGCCGGCGCTCGCCCGCAACTGGGCGATGATCCCGCACGTCACGCAGTTCGACGAGGCGGACATCACCGAGCTGGAGGCGTTCCGCAAGGACGTCAACGCCCGGCACGCCGACAGGGGCGTGAAGCTCACGATGGTGTCGCTGCTGCTCAAGGCCTGCGCGGCCGCGCTGCGGGACTTCCCGGAGTTCAACAGCTCGCTCGACGGCGACCGACTCGTCCTGAAGCGCTACCACCACCTGGGGTTCGCCGCCGATACGCCGAACGGCCTGATGGTGCCGGTCATCCGCGACGTGGACCGCAAGGGCCTCATCGAGATCGCCGCCGAGCTGGTGGAGCTGTCCGCAGCCGCGCGCGAGGGCAAGCTCACCCGCGAGCAGATGCAGGGCGGCACCTTCACCATCTCGAGTCTCGGCGGCATCGGGGGCACGGCGTTCACGCCGATCATCAACGCGCCCGAGGTGGCGATCCTCGGCGTGTCGCGGTCGGCCATGAAGCCCGTGTGGGACGGCTCGCAGTTCGTGCCACGGCTGATGCTGCCGCTGTCGCTGTCGTACGACCACCGGGTGATCGACGGCGCGGCCGCGGCCCGGTTCACCACGCACCTCGCCGGGCTGCTGGCCGACGCGCGGATGATGCTGCTGTGAGCGGGGCGGACGGCCGCGTCGATGTCGCCGTGCTGGGCGGCGGCCCCGGCGGCTACACGGCGGCGTTCCGGGCCGCGGACCTGGGACTGCGGGTCGCCCTGATCGAACGCCACTCCCGCCTGGGCGGCGTGTGCCTGAACGTGGGCTGCATCCCCTCCAAGGCGATGCTGCACGCGGCCAAGCTCATCACCGACGCCGAGGACGCGGACGGGATCGGCATCGCGTTCGGTGCTCCGAAGGTGGACATCGGGGCGCTGCGGGCGTCCACGACGGACGTGGTGGAGCGCCTCACCAAGGGGTTGGCGGGCCTCGCCAGGCAGCGGAAGGTGGAGGTGGTGCGCGGCGATGCCACGTTCACCGGCCCGAACACGCTCGAGGTGCGGACCGCCGACGGCCCGCGCGAGGTGGCCTTCGCGAACTGCGTCATCGCGGCCGGTTCCGAGCCGGTGCGGCTCCCGTTCCTGCCGGACGACCCGCGCATCATGGACTCCACCGGCGCCCTGGCGCTCGAGGACGTCCCAAGGCGGCTGCTGGTGATCGGCGGCGGCATCATCGGTCTCGAGATGGCGACCGTCTACGACGCGCTCGGCTCCCGGGTGACCGTGGTGGAGCTCATGGACCAGCTGATCCCCGGGTGCGACACGGACCTGGTGAAGCCGCTGCACACGCGCGTGGCCGCGCGGTACGAGGCCATCCACCTGGGCACGAAGGTCACGAAGGTCACGGCGCGCAAGGACGGGCTGCGCGTGACGATGGAGGGGCCCGGCGGGGAGCGGACCGTCACGGTCGACCGCATCCTGGTCGCGGTGGGGCGCCGCGCCAACGGCGACCGCCTCGGCCTCGACGCCGCGGGGGTCGCGGTCGATGAGCGCGGCGTGATCCCCGTGGACGGGCGGATGCGCACCAACGTCCCCCACATCCACGCGATCGGGGACATCGTCGGGAACCCCATGCTGGCCCACAAGGCCACGTATCAGGGCGCGGTGGCCGCCGAGGTGATCGCCGGCCAGGACTCGCTGTTCGACCCGCGCAGCATCCCGTCGGTCGCCTACACCGACCCGGAGATCGCCTGGACGGGCCTCACGGAGACCGAGGCGAGGGCCGGCGACATCCCCTACGAGCTCGCCGTCGTCCCGTGGGCCGCCTCGGGGCGGGCCCTGGCCATGGGCAGGCCGGAGGGCCGCACCAAGCTGCTGGTCGAGCCCGGCTCGCGCCGGTTGCTGGGCGCCGGGATCGTCGGGACGGGAGCGGGCGACCTCATCGCCAACGTCAGCCACGCCCTGGAGATGGGCGCGGTCGCCGAGGATCTGGCGCTCACCATCCACCCGCACCCGACGCTCTCCGAGACGCTGGCCTTCGCCGCGCAGGCCGCGGAGGGTACGATCACGGACATGTACCTGGGCAAGCGGCGCACGCACTGATCGAACCGCGCGACCGATCGATGGACCGCCCAGGGAGGGCTCATGGGCCCCGCTGAGGTCCTCGGCTTCGCGGTCGGCCTCGTGCTGCTCGTCGCCGGTGCGGAGCTGCTGGTGCGGGGCGCGTCCCGCATCGCGCTGCGGCTGGGGATCTCGCCGATCATCATCGGGCTGACCGTCGTCGCCTGGGGAACCAGCACGCCCGAGCTGGCGGTGTCCGTCCGGGCGGCGGTCGAGGGGAACGCGGACATCGCGCTCGGCAACGTCGTCGGCAGCAACATCGCCAACGTGCTGCTCATCCTCGGCGTCTCCGCCCTGATCCTTCCCCTCGCGGTCGCCCAGCAGTTCGTGCGGCGCGAGGTCCCCATCATGGTGGGCGCCGGGGTGCTGACCCTCGTGCTCGCCCTCGACGGGGGCCTCAGCCTCTTCGACGGGGCCCTGATGCTGACCGCGATGGTCGTCTACACCGTGCTGCTCATCCGCCTGGGACGGCGTGAGAGCCCGGAGGTGGAGGAGGAGTACGCCGCGGAGTTCGGCGGGGGGGACGGCGGCGCGCCCACATGGCGGTACGTCCTCATGGTCGTCGGCGGACTCGTGCTGCTCGTGACCGGCGGCCGCCTGCTGGTCGACGCCGCGACCACGATGGCCGCGGAGCTCGGCGTGAGCGACCTGGTGATCGGCCTCACCGTTGTGGCCGTGGGCACGTCGCTTCCGGAGCTGGCCACCTCGGTGGTGGCCGCGCTGCGCGGTGAGCGCGACATCGCCGTCGGCAACATCGTGGGCAGCTGCATCATGAACCTGCTGGCGATCCTCGGGGTCAGCGCGGTCATCGCGAACGGGTTCCAGGTGTCCGACAGCGCCCTGCGGTTCGACATCCCGGTGATGATCGCCGTGTCCATCGCATGCCTGCCCGTGTTCTTCACCGGCTTCCGCATCGGCCGCGTCGAGGGCGGGATCTTCGTCGCGTACTACGCGGCCTACGCCACCTACCTGGTGCTGGACTCCTCCGGGCACGACGCGTTGCCCGGCCTCAGCACCGCGATGGTGGTGTTCGTGGTGCCCCTCACGCTGCTGGGGCTCGGCGCCTCGGTGCTGGTGAGCATGCGCGGCAGACGGCGCGCGACACCCGCCGGCTGACCGCCGCTCAGGCGGTGCCGGACTCCAGCCGGGCCCGGAGGCGCTCCTGGTCGGCGGGCAGCTCCCGCTCGGCCTCGCGTCGCACCAGCGGGATGAGGATGCGGCCGCGCAGGCCGCCGTCGAACTCGAACGCCGCGGTCACCCGGCAGCGCTCATCGCCCAGGGGCTCCACCGTGACCCGGGCGACCACGCGGATGGGGCCGCCGCCGCCCGTGAGGGTGTACGAACGGCCGGGGGTGAGCTCGGTGACCTCGTAGGTGACGTCCTGGTTGCCGGCCGGGGTGCGGCGCGTCTCGCGGACCCGCGTGCCCAGGCGCACCGGGTCGCCGTCCTCCACGCGCACCGCGACCAGGGACCCCTGCCACTCGCCGGAGCGGGCGAAGTCGGTGAGGTAGGCGAAGGCCCGCTCGGCCGAGCAGGCGATCTCGATGCTCCTGGTGAGGTCGGCCATGCGCCCACCGTACCGGCTCAGCCGCGCACGAGGGCGCGCAGGGCGGCGACCAGGTCGCCGAAGCCTGCGGCGTCGAACACCGGGGGGTCGACCAGCACGTGGTCGACCCCCAGCGCTCGCAGCCGCGGCGCCACGCGGCGCATGCGCTCCAGATCCGCGCGGACGCGGACCGACACGGTGAGGGTGTCGCGTGGGCGGCCCGCCGCGTCGAGCGCCGCCCGGAGCGCGGCGAGCCGCCCACGCAGGCCCGCCTCGTCGGACACGGTGGTGTGCCAGGCGTCCCCCAGACGGACGGCCCGCGCGATGCCGGCGTCGGAGTCGCCGCCGATCCACACCGGGGGTCCGCCGGGGCGGGCGGGCGGCGGGGCGATCCCGGCGTCCGTGAACCGGACGTGCCGGCCCGTGAAGGCGGTCTCGCCGCGCCACAGGGCGCGGCAGCACGCGATCGCCTCGTCGGTGCGGGCGCCGCGACCGGCGAACGGCACGCCGAGGGCGGCGAACTCGGACGCCATCCACCCCGAGGCGAGGCCGGCGATCACCCGGCCGCCGCTCAGCGCGTCGATGCTCGCCAGGGCCTTCGCGACGACCACGGGGTGGCGGTACGGCACCACCAGGACGCTGGTCCCGAGTCCGGCCCGGGACGTCGCGGCCGCCGCCCAGCTCAGCACCGTGAGGGCGTCGTGGAACGATGACGGCGGGGCGGTGGACCCGGGCGGCAGGATGAGGTGGTCGGACACCCAGAGGTCGTCGGCGCCGGCGGCCTCCGCGTCGCGCGCGGCCCGGGTGAGGGCCGGTCCGCTGACCGGCTCCCGGAACTGCGGCAGGTGGATGCCGAGACGCATCCGCGGAGCCTACGCCGGGCCCGGCCGGGTCAGCGGTGGATGCCCGTCCGGTCCCACCAGGCATCCAGGGCGGCCGCGCCCTCGCCGGCCAGGGCGAGTGCGGTCTCGAGCTCCCCCGGGGCCGGTGGTGCGCCCTCCTCGGCGCGTTGCTCGATGCCGGCCAGCACCGCGGCCAGCCGGGGGAGTCCCACCGCGACCGCCCCGGACCGCAGCTCGTGCAGCCGTTGGGGGAGCGCCTCGGGCGTCGCCGCGCGCAGCCCGGCCGCGGCATCCGGCAGGGCGTCCACCCAGCCGCGCGCGATGCGGGCGAACACGACCGGTTCGGGGGCGTCGGCGAACTCCCGCAGCCGCGGCTCATCGAGCATGGGGATCATCGTCCGAACGGTACCCGGCGGACCCCGCCCGGAACCCGCGGCCGCGATCCGGCGTTCGCCGGAGGACACGACACGGGGTTCGTTGGACGATCGACGGGAGCAGGCGAGGGGAGGAGGCGGTGATGGCGATCCGGGTGGACGGAGGGCCGGCCCCGGCCCGGCGGGACCGGTGGGGCGCCCTGCCCACGGGCGTCCGTCACGTGGTCGCGGTGGTCGCAGTGCTGCACGGCGTCGCGCACGGCGTGGGCACCTCGGAGGCGTTCTCGGCGGCCGCCGACGGCCGGTCGCTCGACTACCTGGCCGGGGCCTGGACCGTGGCCGATCCCACCGCGCTTCGCGCCGTCGGGATCCTGTGGGCCCTGACGGGCGCGGCGTTCGTGCTTGCCGGCGTCGCGACGCTCCTGCGGTTCACCGCCTGGCCGGCCGTGCTGCTGCCCCTCTCCGGCGTGTCGCTGGTGCTGTGCGTGGCCGGGCTGTGGGGGGCCGTGATCGGCATCCCGGTGAACCTGGCGCTCGGAGCGGTGGCGCTGGCGGGACTGAGCGGGCGGCGGAATGCGTGACACCCTGCGGCGTGAGGTCGCCGCCGCGGGGCTCACGTTCGCGCCGGTTCCCGGGGTGCCGGTGACCGCGGCCGACATGGCGGGACTGCCGGAGCCCGCGCGCCGGTTCATGGACTTCATGGGCGTGCCGGGACGCCCCCGGGACCGCGCGTTCCGCGCCCGGCTGCGCGGGCGGTTCCGCGCGGGGCTCGACGCGCCGTGGAAGTCGCTCGACTCGCGCCAGTACAACACCGCCCCGCCGGACATCGCCCGGCTGTTCCACATGCGCCTGCCGTTCTTCGGGGTGCCGGTCCAGGGGCGCGACACCTACGTGCACGGCGTCGGCAGCATGCTGGTGCGGCCCCTGGACCTGTTCACGGTCCAGGACGCCCGCGGCGCGGAGTTCGACCTGGGCGAGCTGGTGACGTGGGTCAACGACGCGGTGATGTTCGCGCCGTCCATGCTCCTGCACCCGTGCACCGCGTGGAACGCCGCGGGGTCCGACGCGTTCGAGGTGGTCGTCACCGACCGTGGCCACACCGTCGCCGCGCGGGTGGAGGTGCGCGCCGACGGCGCCCCCACGGGGTTCGTCACCCGGGACCGCTGGCTCGCGCCCCCCGGCGCGAAGGCACCGGTACGGACGTCGTGGTCGACGCCGGTGGACGGCTGGCAGGCCTGCGGCGACCGGATGGTGCCCACCACCGCCCGGGCGGTGTGGCTGCGCGAGGAGGGCGAGTTCCCCTACGCGGAGTTCACGGTCCGGTGCGGGGACGTGGAGTGGGACGTGCCGCCCGGGGAGGTGTGACCGGCGACGCGCGCGCTCACGGGTCACGCCGTCCCGGAGGGTGGGGCCCCGTCCCCGCCTCCTGCGGTCGCGAGCGTCCACACGGCGGCGGGCAGCTGCCGGCCGCGCACGTCGAGCGACCCGACCGCTGCGAGGTCCGGGGCCGGGCGCGTGAGCGCCCCCCGGGTGGTGTCCGCGAGCAGCACCATGTGGGGTGTCTCCTTGGTGAGCCCCTGCAGGCGGGCGGCCATGTTCGTGGTGTCACCGACCGCCGCGTACTCCATGCGCCGTTCCGACCCGACGTTCCCCGACATCACCGGGCCGCTCGCCAGGCCCACCCCCATCCGGAACGGCTCCCCGTAGCCCCGCGCCGTGTACCAGGCGTTGAACGAGGCGAGGCGCACGGACACCATCTCCCTGGCGGCCGCGACCGCCCGGTCGGCGTGGTCCGGCTGCTCGATCGGCGCCCCGAAGATCGCCATGATCCCGTCGCCCTGGTACGACACCAGCGTGCCCCCGTGGTCGAGGATGGCGTCGCTCATCTCGGTGAGATAGCGGTTCAGCATCTCGATCACGGCCTCCGGCGTGAGCCGCTCGGCCGCTCCGGTGAAGCCCCGCAGGTCGGCGAACATCACCGTGGAGTACACGCGCCGGCCGCCGAGGCGCTGGTCGGCCCCCGCCCTGCCGATGACCTCGTCCACCACCGCCGCCGGCACGAACCGCGCGAACTCGGATCGCAGGCGGAACCGGTCGCGCTCCAGCAGCACGACGTTCAGGGCGAGTCCGCCCACGCCGGCGACGCCCAGCGCCAGCAGCGGATGGACGACATCGAGGATCAGGCCCGTCGCGAACGCCGCCTGGGCGGCCAGCAGGTACGCGGCCCCTGCCGCCGCCAGGGCGAGCCCCGTGATCCAGCCCCGGCGCAGCACCGCGGCCGCACCGCCGAGCGCGGCGAGCCCCATCACCAGGACGACGTCCAGCCACCCGGGGGCATGGCGCAGCGGCACGCCGTCGAGGATGGTGGCGACCGCGTTGGCGTTGATCTCGGGGCCGGCCATGGGCGCGTCGCCCACCGGCACCGGCCCGGCGTCGCCGAGGCGCGCGTCCGTGGTGCCGATGATGACGATGCGCCCGCGCAGGGCGTCGCCGGCCCGCCCCCGGAGCACGTCGATCGCGGGGATGATGCGCACGGTGTCGGCCGGCCCCCGGAAGTCGATCACGGCCCCGTCGTCCCCGAAGCCGTCCTGGTCGACCCGACGGCCGGTCGCCGCCTCCGCGACCGCCACCGCGAACGACGGCAGGCCCTCCACCTCGTACGGGACCAGGCGGATCACACCGCCCGGGGCGCTGCCGCCCGGGAACGCCGCCATGCCGACGCCGACACCCGCCTCGCGCAGGGAGTCCGCGTCGATGAAGAGTCCCGGGTCCCCGGCGTCGTCGAGCGCGGTTGTCGCCAGGACGATCGGGCGGGACGCGTCGATGGCGTCCAGGATCGCGTTGTCGGCGGCCTCGTCGGTGAGGTCGGCCAGCTCGATGTCGTACCCGATGGCCCGTGGGCCGGCCGCGGCGACGGCCCGGATGATGCGCCCCTGGACGTCCCTGGGGAACGGCCACCTGCCCAGCGCCCCGGTCGTGTCGCCGTCGATGCCCACCACCACGATGTCCGGGGGGGCCGGCCGGTCACCGCGCACGGCGAAACGGGCGTCGATCGTGTTGCGCTCCTGCCGGTCGAGCACCCCGGACGCCCAGGTCGCGAGGGCCAGCAGGGCCCCGAGCGCGGCGACGAGGGCGATCAGCTGGACCCGTCGGCGGGACGCGCGCATGCCGGGAGGGTAGACAACGTCGCGGAGCGAACACGCGGGGTGTCGCCGGCATGACGGTGCGAAGTAGTGTTGCCCCCCAGCCTGAACACATGACCATCCGACGCCGACACCTGATGCCCATGGCGGCCGCCCTCCTGCTGGTGGCGCCCGCGGCGCGGGCCGGTGACGGGACCATCAGCACCCTGGCCGGCACGACGTCGGGGTTCTCGGGCGACGGCGGGCCGGCGAACGCCGCGCAGCTCAGCCGTCCCGAGGGCATCGCCGTGCAGGCCGACGGGTCGGTGCTGATCGCCGATGTGCTCAACAACCGGATCCGGCGGGTCGCACCGGACGGGCGCATCTCGACGTTCGCGGGCGTCGGCGCCGCGGGGTCCGCGGGTGACGGCGGTCCCGCCGCCTCCGCCGAGCTCAACGCCCCGGCGGACGTCGCGGTGGTCGGTGACGGCGTCATCGTCGCCGACGCCCTGAACCACCGCATCCGCCGCATCTCGTCCGACGGGACGATCCGGACCGTCGCCGGCACCACCGCGGGACTGTCCGGTGACGGCGGGCCCGCCACGGGTGCCCGGATGAACGGGCCCCGCGAGCTCGCGCCGCAGTCCGACGGCGGCCTGCTGGTCGCCGACGCGGGGAACCACCGCATCCGCAGGATCGCCCCCGACGGCACCATCACCACCGTCGCGGGCACCACCCGCGGCGCCGCCGGTGACGGGGGGCCGGCGACGGCCGCGCAGCTCGACACGCCGAGCGGGGTGGCGGTGACCGCCGACGGCGGCTTCCTGGTCGCCGACACCGGCAACCGGCGGATCCGCAGGGTCGGGCCGGACGGTGTCATCAGCACCGTCGCCGGCGCCGGCGTGGGCTTCGCCGGGGACGGCGGGCCGGCCTCCGCCGCGGCGTTCGGCGCGCCGGCGGACGTCGCCCCCTTCGGCGACGGCCTCATCGTGGTGGACGCCGGCACCGACCGCATCCGGCGGGTCACGCCGCTCGGCGCGGTCTTCACGGTCGCCGGCGGCCGCCGCGGCCTGTCGGGCGACGGCGGCGCGGCCAGCGGGGCGCAGCTGGACTCACCCGGCGCGTTCGCGTTCCAGGGGGCAGGGCTGCTGGTGGCCGACACGGGGAACAACCGTGTGCGGCGGATCTCGGACACCGGTGCGCTGCCGGCGCCCGAGCCGCTCCGCACCATCGGCGTCGTGCCCGGTGGCGGCACCGTCAGCGTCAGGCCGCGCGGCCGCGGCGGCTTCATCCCCGTCCGCGAGGCGGACCTGGCGCCGAACGTGTCGGACGTGGACGCCACCGCCGGCACCATCGGCCTCACCGTGCGGTCGCTGGACGGCGGGCCGGACGCCACCGCCGAGGCCTCCCTGGGGAGCTTCCGGCTGGTGCAGCCGGTCGCCGAGCGCGCGATCGCGGATCTGCGCCTCAACGGCCCGCTGCGGTGTGCCCGGCCGGCCGCCGGAGCGGCGCGCGCCCAGCAGCGTCCGAGGGCCAAGCGGCGCCTGCGGGTGAAGGTGCGCGGCCGCTACCGCACCAGCGGCCGGTACGCGGTGGCCGTGGCGAACGGGACGGCCTGGGAGATCACCGACTTCTGCGACCGCACGGTCATCCGGGTCACCGAGGGCTCGGTAACGGTGCGCGACATGCGCCTGGGACGCAACGTGCGGGTCCGCGCCGGCCGCACCTACGTGGCGCTCGCGAAGGCCCCGCGCCGCCGGTAGCGGGTCAGCGGCCTCGGCGCTCCAGCGCGCCGGCGTCCACGACGGTGGTGCGCCCACGGCCGAGGGTGACGTGCCCCCGGGCCTCCTCCTCGCGCAGCACGCGGTTCACGGTGGCCCGCGACGTGCCGGCCAGGCCGGCCAGGTCCTCCTGCCGCAGCGGGATGACGGCGGGGCCGCCGTCATGCGCGTACAGGCGGGCGAGTTCGCCGAGGCGGCGCAGGACCCGCTTGTCGGCGGGCACGTAGAGGGCCTCCAGCAGGTGCTGGGAGAGCCGCCGCATGCCCCCGGCGAGGATCGCCACGATCACCTCGGTCACCTCCGGGTGCTCGGCGCGCAGCCGGTCGAAGTCCGGTCGGTGGACCGACCGGGTCTCCGCGGCCTCGAGCGCCTCCACCGTCGCGGTGCGCCGTCCGGCCTCGCCGATGAGCGCCAGCTCGCCGAACATCTCCCCGGGACCGAGCACCGTGAGGATCGCGACGTCGCCCACCGCGGTCTGGACGCGGACGGCGAACCGGCCGGAGACGATCAGGTGGAGGGTGTCCGCGGGGTCATCGACGTGGAAGACGACCTCGCCGCGCTGGAAGGTGCGCCGCCGGGCGATCGACAGCACCCGTTGCACCTCGGCGTCGGGGACGCCGTCGAAGAGTCTCCAGCGCACCCGCACAACCTACCGCGGGACGCCGACGCGACGCCGGCGCCCCGCGGGGGTGTCAGTCGGCGGCCTCGGTGGGCCAGCGCATGTCGATGTGCAGCTCCACGTGGTGGCGCTTCTGCTTGAGGTCGACGACGACCTCGACCGGGTCGAGCACGACGGTGGGCGAGTGCCACTCGTCGTAGGCCAGGTTGAGCTTTCCGGCGGCGAGCTGGTCGGCGAGGGTGCGGAGCTGGGCGGCGACGACCTCGTGGGTCGCGCTCTCGCTCAGATCGAAGACGTGGGTGCTCACGGGCGACCGTCCTTCCTTTCAGATGGGCCCCTATCACGATGACGGGCTGCGGGCCAGGCATCGTCAGTGTGGGCGCCGAACTGAGCTTCGGGAAACCCCTCGCGCTCAGTCGTCCTCGTCGTCCTCATCGCCGTCGTCGGGCTCATCGGTGCGCACCGGCTCGGCCACCGTGGCCGGGGCGGTGGCCGGTGGTGCCGGGTCGGCGACGGCCGTCGTGGTGGCCTCCGGAAGCAGGGCGTCCTCGAGGGCGGGGCTCAGGCGACCCATGGGGTCGTCGGACCGGGCCTGCCCGAGAAGCACGAGGTTCGCCGTGACCGCCGCCGCGGCGGCCGCGAGTCCCACGGCCACCGCCGCGACACGTCGCCGCCGCGGCGTCACGCCGTGTCCGGCGTGGACGCCGTCGCACGTGGTGCGGTCCGCCTGGACCTCGCCGTCTTCTTCTCCACGCCGGCCCTCCACACGGTCGCCGCGGCGACCGCGCCGATGGCTCCGCCGTACAGCGCGAGCGCCCAGGGCTCGCCGCTGTCGGTGCCGCTCGCCAGGCCGTGGGCGGTGGCGAGGGCGAACGCGCCGTATGTGGCGTAGTGCAGCTTGCGCCAGACCTTCGCCCCGATCCGCTTGCGCAGCGAGAACGACACGTGCACGGACAGGGCGAGCCACGCCGCGAGCACCCCGAGCGATGTCCACAGGGGCCGGTACGGCACCAGCCCGGGGATCAGGAGCGCGGCGAACGAGATGTCCACCGCGTGGTCGAGGACGAGGGCGACGCCGTGCGCGCCCGTCATCACCAGGGCGCCGAGGGACAGCGTCCTGTGGAGGTCCACGATGTCCGCGGGGCGCACCCACGACGGGCGTGCCCTGCCGGCCAGCAGGAGCCCGGCCAGCATCGTCGCCGTCATGAGGCCGAAGGCGGCCAGGCCGGTGACGCGGGCGGCGATCCAGAAGGTGGGGTCGTTCATGCGAGCACCCCCGCCATCACGGCGCCGTCCGAGCCGGTGAGGACCGCCGGGATGCCGAGCTCGCGAGCCCGCCGTCCGCCGTCCTCGCGGCCCCGGAGCAGGAGCTCGGTGGCGAGCACCTCCGCCTCCGTGGCGCTCGGCGCCGCCGCGGTCGCGCGCAGCAGGTCGGTGCCGGCCGGGAGACCCGTCGCGGGATCGATGATGTGGTGCTGGACCACGCCGCCGCGGTGCCAGCGCCGCCGGTCCGTCCCGGAGGTCGCCAGCCCGCCCCCGCGCACGGCCAGCACCAGGCCGCCCGCCCCGTCGACCTCGATGGGCCACCCGCTGCCGTCCCGGCGCGGTCCGCTGACCGACACGTCGCCCCCCACGACCGCCACCGCCGGCCCTGCGTCGCGCAGGATCCGCGCGGCGCGGTCCGCGGCGTCGCCCTTCGCGATCCCGCCGAGGTCGAGCTGCACGCCCTGGGCGAGCACGATCTCGCCGGTGCGCTCGTCGAATCGCACCTCGCCGCCCGCCGGCACCGGTGCGCCGGCGGGGCCGGGGTCGCCGGTGACGACCTCCGGGAGGTCGCGGTCGTACCCCGCGGCCCGCAGCGCGGGCAGCACGGTGGGGTCGAAGCGGCCACCCGTGCGTTCCCGGGCGGCGAGCGCCGCACGCACCACGCGGGCGAGGTCCGGACCCGGCACGATCCGCCCGATGCGGTTGAGCAGGGAGAGCTCCGACCGGGGATCGAACCGGGAGAGCACCTCCTCCAGGCGGTGGACCTCGGCCTCCGCGGCGTCCAGGGCGGCGTCGGCCGCGGCCCCGTCGGCATCGATGAGCAGCTCCACCTCGGTGCCCATCGCCCGGAATGCGCGCGTGCGCATCAGGAGCTCCTCGTCGCCGCGACCGGCGGGGCCTGGGCGATCGTGACCACCTGCGGCGGGGCCGCGGCGGCGGCCTCCACCCTGCGCGAGGTGTCCCCGCGCAGCTTCGCCGCGGCGTCCCGGTAGGCGCGGGCGAGCGTCAGGTCGTGGGTCACCGCCGGGTCCGCGGTCCGGACGACGGCGACCGGTGCGGTCGTCGTGGTGGTCACGGCCTCGGAGGATGCCTGGGGGAAGGGGTTGCCGGAGATGGCGAACCAGCTCCCGGCGATCGCGAGTGCGGTGACCGCCCCCGCGTAGCCCTTCAGGGTGCGGGCGTCCATCAGTCGTCGTCCCCCTCGTCGTCGTACCCGTCGTCCCCGTCGTCGTCGTACCCGCCGTCGTCGTACGCGTCGTCGTCGTACCCGTCGTCGTCGTACCCGCTCGGGGAGGCCGAGGCCGGGGCGGCGGCGGGGACGCGCACCACGGTCCGGGCCGGTGTGGTCCTCGCGGCGTCGCGCTCCGCGATCGCCCGCTCGAGGTCGGCCCGCGCGCGCTCCAGCTCCGCCGCCGCCGCGGCGGCGGGGTCCGCGACCGGCTGGGTGTTGGTGGCCGTGGTGGTCGTGGCGCTCGCGACGGTCGCCGCCACCGGTTCCGGTGACGGGCCGTCGGGGCCGAGCGCGGCCGTGCGGGACAGTGAGACGACGCCGAGGACGGCGGCGATGCCGACGATCCCTGCGACGATGCGACGGTGTGTGCCTTGCACGGGGAACCTCCGGGTGGTCGAACTGACACCTGGAGTGTCGAACGGAGGGCACTCTCGGCTCTCCCCGCGGATGCCCAGCTCTTTCCCAGCGGCGGGTAAGGGTTCGTCCATGACCGCGCGACCGGATGCCCGGCGCGCAATGATCCGGGCATGCGGCTGCTGGTTGTCGAGGATGACGAGTCGATCGCCGCGCCCCTCGCGGAGGGGCTCCGGCGTGAGGGCTTCGAGGTGCAGCGTGTCGGCACCGGCCGGGAGGCGCTCGACGCCCCCGAGGCCGACATGGTGCTGCTGGATCTGCGCCTGCCGGACATCGACGGCTACGAGGTCGCGCGGGAGCTGCGGTCGCGTTCGCGCGTCCCGATCATCATGGTGACCGCACGCGGTGAGGAGGTCGACCGGGTGGTGGGCCTGGAGCTCGGTGCCGACGACTACCTGGTGAAGCCGTTCGGGCTGCGGGAGCTCATCGCCCGCATCCATGCGGTGATGCGCCGCGTCGATGCCGAGCCCGAGTCGCCGCGGAGCATTCAGGCCGGGCCGCTGCTGGTGGACACGCGCGCCCGCCGCGCGTCGGTGGACGGGAGGGAGGTGTCGCTCACGCCCAAGGAGTTCGAGCTCCTGGCGCTCCTGGCCGAGGACCCCGGCGCGGCGGTCGACCGACGCAGGATCCTGCGCGAGGTGTGGGGCACCACCTGGTACGGCCCCAGCAAGGCCATCGACATGCACATCAGCGCGCTGCGCCGGAAGCTCGGCGACCCGGCGCTCATCGAGACCGTCCGCGGCGTGGGGTTCCGCCTGCGCGAGTCGTGACGCGGCGTCTCGTCGCCGGCTACCTCGCGCTCGCCGCGGTGGTGCTGCTGGCGCTGGAGATCCCGCTCGGGGTGATCTACGGCCGCACCGAACGGCAGGCGTTCGAATCGCGCATCGAGCGTGACGCGGTGGCGCTGGCGTCGATCAGTGAGGACACCCTCGAGGCCGGCGGACCGTTCGACGGGCTCCGCCGCGTCGTGGACGGGTACGCGGCCGACACCGGGGCCCGGGTGGTGGTGGTCGATCGCACCGGCACGCTCCTCATCGACACCGACACGACCCGCCCGGAGGGGCGCTCGTTCGCGAGCCGTCCCGAGATCGCCACCGCGCTCACGGGCCGGCCGGCGGTGGGTGAACGCCGCTCGCAGACGCTCGATCAGCGGATCGTCTTCGTCGCGGTGCCGACGGCGTCCGGCGGGCGCGTCCACGGGGCGGTCCGGGTGAGCGTCGGCGCGCAGGCCCTCGACGAGCGGGTGCTCAGGTACCGCCTGGCGCTGGGCGGGATCGCCGTCGTGGTCCTCGGTGCGGTCGCCGTGGTCGGCTGGCTGCTGGCGCGGTGGGTCGTGCGGCCCCTGGACGAGCTGGGGCGGGCGGCCGGCCGCGCCGGCGACGGTGACCTGTCGG
>LNFM01018030.1_pt1 | contig 20076 bp, 19 predicted proteins | sample 596031 | NCBI WGS metagenome assembly LNFM01 (sample SAMN04254537, study PRJNA301005) | activated carbon metagenome | isolation source: dual media filters at the Ann Arbor, Michigan drinking water treatment plant | place: USA: Ann Arbor | reverse complement strand
ACCGCGTGGAGCGCGGGCGGTGGCGACCGCGTCGTGCTGCTGGCCGGCGACCCGGTGCGCTTCCCCGAGGGCCAGGACGTGGCGGCCGTGTTGCCCGAGCTCATGAAGAGTTTCCCGAACCGCTTCCAGATCGCCGTGGTGCCGCGTGATCACGAGGACGCGGTGGCGCGCCGCTACGGCTCGCAGCGCTGGCCCACGCTGCTGTTCTTCCGCGACGGCCAGTACGTCACCGCCATCGCCGGCATGCAGGACTGGGACGTGTACCTCCATGGCGTGGCCGCCGCGCTCGCCATGCCGCCCTCGCGCCCACCCACCATCGGCATCCCGGTGGTGAGTCAGGGCAGTACCAGCAAAGACAGCGGCTGCCATTGAACCGACCGACACCGAAGGACACCCCATGAAAGACTTCCCCATTCCCCTCGTCGCCATCGGTCCGGGCACCCAGACCGAAGACGAGTCGCTGGACTACCTGCCCATGCCGAAAGACATGGACACCTACCGCCCTCCGGTGCTGCCCGAGCCCGAAGAGCTGGCCGGGCGCGACGCGGCGCGCGCGGTGCTGGCCCAGGTGCTGGCGCTGCTGGACCGCACAGCGGAACGCGGCCCGGGCGGCCAGGTGTCACTGAAGTCGCTGCCTGCTGCCGACCTGAGCCTGGTCAACCAGATCATGGGCGAGGGCGAGGCCAGCGCCCTGGTGCGCGAAGCCGACGGCGCGCTGGAGGTGCGCATCCAGGAAGCGGTGCTGGCGGGTGTGTGGCGCCTGCTGACCTTTCGCACGCAGGATGGCGAGCGCACGCTGATCGACGACGTGATCGAAGTTGGCCCGGTGCCGGCCCTGCTGCGCGCCCTGGCGGTGGACGACGTCTGGCCCCCGGGCACGGCGCCGCAGTGGGCCGGACCGCTGCCGCCCAACGTGCAGAACGCGCCCCTGCTGGTGGAAGAAATCCGCGACCAGGTGGCGGGCTGGAAACCGGGACAGACCCCGCACGTGGTCAACCTTACGCTGCTGCCGGTCACGCCCGAAGACATCGGCTTTCTGGACCATCACCTCGGCACCGGCCGCGTGCTGATGCTCTCTCGCGGCTACGGCAACTGCCGCATCTCCAACACCCGCTTGCCGAACTGCTGGCGCGTGGTGTACTACAACTCCATGGACAAGGTCATCCTCAACACGGTCGAGGTGGTGGACATGCCCGAGGTGGCGATGGCCGCCCCCGAAGACCTGCGCGATTCACACGAGCGCCTGGCCGACGTGATGAATTATCTTGAGGGCGTTTGATCATGGCCGGCGCGGACCACTTCGAGGGCTTTGAGGGCTCGTACCTGGGCAACCGCGACGTGCTGCGCCCCGGCTCGCGCCTCGAATGCAAGATCTGCTGGTGGGTCTACGACCCGGCGCTCGGTGACCCGCAATGGCAGATCGTCCCCGGCACGCCGTTCGCCGACCTGCCGGCACACTGGCGCTGCCCCAACTGCGACGGCGACGCCGAGCAGTTCTTGTTGCTTCCGGCCGAAGAAGGCTGAGTCCGTGTCTGCCTCATCACACCCCAAACCCGAGTTGCTGGACCGGCGCGTGTCTGCGCTGGTCGCGCATTTCGTGCGCGTGCAGACCGAACGCATGGTGGGCATTCCCTTGCTGAACCCGGCGCTGCGTGTCGAAGCGGTCGGCTTTGAATGGACGGTGGGGACCGAAGAAGTGGCCACACCCGTCGCCGAGGGCGTGCTCATCACGCCCTGGTTCATGAGCCTGCTGCGCCTGCCTTCGGTGAACGGGCCGCACGGCAACCGCGTGGGGCGCAAGACCGTGCGCGACTTCGGCTGCGAACGGTTTGAGTTCATCGGTGCGCACGACCCCGCCATCGGCTACCACGAGTCGTGCGCGCTGTTTTCGCCCATGAACGGCTTCACCAGCCAGGACCTCGCGCGCGAGACCGCGCTGGCTTCGCTGGCGCTGGTGCGGCCTCCGCCCAGAGCCGGCCGGGCGCAGGTGGCAGCGCCCGAGCCGCTGCCGCCGCGCCGTGCCTTCTTCATGGCCCGCCGGCCGGACGAGGGAGCGCCGCGGTGAGCGCGGTCGGGCTCGCCGGTTCCACCGGGCTTTCGCACCTGGCCGGTGCCCTGCGCGTGGCACCCGGCATGCCACTGCCCCGGGCCCTGGAAAGCAGCCGGCAGGACTGGGCACCGCGACTCGCCCGCGGCCAGCCTGCGAGCGCCTGGCCGGGGCTCGTGGCCAGCCTGTTCAACCTCTGCAGCCACGCCCACCGCCTGTGTGCCCAGCTCGCCATCGAGGCCGCGGCGCCCGGGGTGATCCCTGCGCCGCAGCAGGTGGCGCAGCGCCTGCGCACCGAGACCGCGCAGGAGCACATCCGCCGCATCGGGCTGGACTGGCCGCGCCTGCTGGCCGGGGGTGATGAGGCGCTGTGGGCCGCGCAAGCACAGGCCGCGCTGCGGGCCTGCCCGCTGCTGGCCCCGGCCGGCACGGCGCTGGCCGACCCCTGGCCCGCCACGCTCGCATGGCTGCAGGAACATCTGCTGCAGATGCCGGCCGCCCACTGGCTACGCGCCTGGCAGGCCTGCGGTGCCGACTGGCTGCTGGACTGGAGCCACCGGCACGACGGCTGGCTGGCCCAGGCGGTGAGCGCTGCCCGCGATGCCGATGACGCCCTGCCGTTGAGCCCGGCCAGCGCGCTGGGGGCCCATGCCGATGTCTTTGGCCAGCGCGCCCTGGCCGCCGCGCTGGCCCTCAAGCCCGGTTTTGCCCTGCACCCGCAATGGCATGGCCGGTGTGCCCACAGCGGCAGCTGGACCCGGCTGAACGATCCCGCCGCGAGCCTGCCGCTCACCGCCTGGGCACTGCTCGGCAGCCGCCTCGCCGACCTGGTGCGCCTGTGCCTGCCCGACGCGCCAGGCCCGAGCGGCGCGGGCTGGTTGTTCTTCGGTGCGCTGGGCACCGGCCCGCGTCAGGGTCTGGCGTGGGTGGAGATGGCGCGCGGCCTGCTGGTGCACCAGGTGGAGATCGAAGGCAGCGGTGGCGACGCACGCATGGGCGATTGCCGCGTGCTCGCCCCGACCGAATGGAACTTCCACCCGCAGGGTGAGGTGGCGCAGCGCGTGGCCGCCATGGATGCCTCGCGCCCTGCCGAAGACACCGAACGGCGCGTGCGCCTGCTGATGGCCGCGTTCGACCCCTGCGTACCTTTCGAACTGCGGTACCCGGTGCCGTCCGGGGAGATGCCCCATGCATGAAGCCAGCCTGGCCGGTGGCGTGTTGCAGCTGGTCGAAGACACGGCGGTGCGCGAAGGCTTTTCTCGCCTGCTGTCGCTGCGGCTGGAAGCGGGGCAGCTCGCCGGTGTCGATGTGCGCGCCCTGCGGTTCGCGCTGGAAAGCCTGGCGCCCGGCACGGTGCTCGACGGCGCCCAGATCGAAATCGAAGAACCGCCGGGCCAGGCCTGGTGCATGGGCTGCGCCCAGACGGTGGCCATCGCCCAGCGCGGCGATGCCTGCCCGGTCTGCGGTGGCTACCAGTTGCAACCGACGGGCGGCATGGAATTGCGTGTGATTGACATGCAAGTCAGTGATGATGGATAGGAAGCACCCCCTGCGCCGCTTCGCAGCTTCCCCCTCTCTCGCCTTCGGCGGGAGGGGGACCGCTCCTGCGGCCCGGCGAAGCCGGTTCCGTGGTGCGACTGGGCAACTGCCCTTCGCTTCGGACGGTGCTTCGATGAACAGCGGATGCAGTGACAACAGCCCGGCCCATGCCCGGCATGTTCAGACCCAGACCGGCGAAGCCGGTGTGGTGACGGTGAACCCGGGCAATGGCGATCTGCACTTCGGCGCCGGCGCGGCCCGCGTGTCGGTGCCGGGCATGAGCCAGGCGCGCGCCATCAAGCTGGAGACCGACATCCTGGGCGCCAATAACCGCGTGGCGCAGAAGAACCGGGCGCACTTCGAAGCGCACGGCGTGACCGCGCTCAACCTGGTCTCCAGCCCCGGCTCGGGCAAGACCACGCTGCTCTGCGCGACCATCGAAGCGTTGAAAAAGCACGCGCCCGGCCTGCACGTCGCGGTGATCGAGGGCGACCAGCAAACCAGCTTCGACGCCGACCGCATCCGCGCCACCGGCGCCCCCGCGATCCAGGTCAACACCGGCAAGGGTTGCCACCTCGACGCGCCCATGGTGGCCGAGGCGTTTGCGCAGCTGCACAGCCACGGCCACCACGATCACGATCATGGGCACGGGCACGGGCACGGGCTCGGTCATTCGCACGATCACCACCACCATGGCGAAGGCAGCAGCCTGCTGTTCATCGAGAACGTCGGCAACCTGGTCTGCCCCGCCGTGTGGGACCTGGGCGAAGCCGCCAAGGTTGCGATCCTGTCGGTGACCGAGGGCGAGGACAAGCCGCTGAAGTACCCCGACATGTTCGCGGCCTCGCAGCTGATGATCCTCAACAAGACCGACCTGCTGCCGCACGTGAAGTTCGACGTCGCGCGCTGCATCGAGCTGGCCCGACGTGTGAACCCCGCCATCGAGATCCTCCAGCTCTCGGCCACCACAGGCGAGGGCATGGACGCCTGGCTGCACTGGCTGGACCACGCCATGGGTACTCGGCACCACCACCACGACGAACCGGCGTCCGAAGAAGCGCTCCTGCGCCAGCGCGTGCAGCAACTCGAAGCCGAACTGGCGAAAGCCAAAGCCGCGTTTCCGCATGTCCACCACCGTGCTCGCCGTCGGCGCCTGGCTCAAGAACGCGGCCTGCCTGGTGCTGCGCGGGCAGGCGCGCTGGTCGCCGGTGCACGGGGACCTGAGCGATCCGGCCGCCTGCGAGGCGCTGGCGCAGTCGGTGCAGTCGCTGGTCCAGCAGGCCACAGATGCCGGGGCGCCGGTGCAGGCCATCGCGCACGACTTGCACCCCGACTTCTTCAGCACGCAGCTGGCGATCGCCACCGCCGCTGCCCTGGGCGTGCCCGCCATCGGCGTACAGCACCACCATGCGCACCTCGCGGCGGTGATCGCCGAACACGGCCTTGACGGCCCAGTGGTCGGTCTCGCGCTGGATGGCGTCGGCCTGGGGGCCGACGGCACACCCTGGGGCGGCGAACTGCTCTGGCTGGATGGCCCGCGCTGGGATCGCGTCGGCCATCTGCAAGCCCTGGCGCTGCCCGGTGGAGACCGCGCCGCGCGCGAGCCCTGGCGCATGGCGGCGAGCGCCTTGCATGCAATGGGCCGCGGCGATCAGATCGTGGCCCGCTTCGGCCCGGTGGTCGGAGTAGCGGTGGCGACGGGCGTGCGCCAGATGCTCGACAAAGGCCTGAACTGTCCGCCCACCAGCAGCGCTGGCCGCTGGTTCGACGCCGCCGCGGGCGCGCTGGGCCTGTGCCACCACCAGCACGACGAGGCGCAGGCGGCCATCGCGCTGGAGCAGGCGGCCGATGGGTCGCTGGCGCTGCAGCCAGGTCTGCCGCCGCTGCCCGGCGCGGTCATTCGCGGTGATGGCTGCATCGACCTGCGCCCCGTGCTGGCGCCCTTGTTCGACGCCGCCGACGTCGGCGTGGCGGCGGCCGGTTTTCACCTCGCCATGGCCGATGCGCTGAGCGATGCCCTGATCGGCGCTGCCTGCGCGCGGGGCACCCGCACCGCCGTGCTCGGCGGCGGCTGCTTCTTCAACCGCACCCTGCGCGAGCGCACCGTGCGCCGCCTCGCGGACGCTGGGCTCTCGGTCCACCTGCCTGGCCCGCAGGGCTGCGGCGACGCCGGGCTGGCTATCGGCCAGGCCTGGGTGGCCGCGCAGCAGATCACGACAACACCACAAACACACACCGTTGAGGAGACCGTCCCATGTGCCTAGCCATTCCCGCGCTGCTGGTCGAGAAGCGCGACCACGACCAGGCCCTGGTCGACCTGGGCGGCATTCGCAAGCCCATCTCCATCGCGCTCGTGCCCGAGGCGAACGTGGGCGATTACGTGATCGTGCACGTGGGCCACGCCATCGGTGTGCTCGACCCCGAGGAGGCGAAGAAGACGCTGGCGATGTTTGCCGAGATGCAGGCGGTGCAAGCCGCGGAGGTGCAAGCATGAAATACATCGACGAGTTCCGTGATGGTGATCTCGCGCGCCACATCGCCGAACGCATCGCCGCCGAAGTCAAGCCCGACCACCAGTACCGTTTCATGGAGTTCTGCGGCGGCCACACCCACGCCATCAGTCGCTACGGCGTGCTCGAGCTGCTGCCGCCCAATGTGCGCATGATCCACGGCCCGGGCTGCCCAGTCTGCGTGCTGCCCATCGGCCGGGTGGACCTCGCGATCCAGCTCGCGCTGCAGCACGACGTGATCCTCTGCACCTATGGCGACACCATGCGCGTGCCGGCGTCGGACAACCTGTCGCTCACCAAAGCCAAGGCGCGCGGTGGCGATATCCGCATGGTCTATTCGGCCGCCGACGCGCTGCAGCTGGCGCGCGACAACCCCGACAAGCAGGTGGTGTTCTTCGCCATCGGTTTCGAGACCACCACGCCGCCCACTGCGCTGGTGATCCGCGACGCGGCGCGCGAGGGGCTGACGAACTTCAGCGTCATGTGCAGCCATGTCCTGACCCCGCCGGCGATCCGCGCCATCCTCGACGGCGCCGAAGCGCACGAGACCGCTGAAATTGAGGGCTTCGTCGGGCCGGCACACGTGTCGGTCGTCATCGGTTCCGACCCCTACGCGAAGTTCGCGCAGGAATACCAGAAGCCCGTCGTCATCGCCGGCTTCGAACCGCTGGACGTGCTGCAGGCCATCCTGATGCTGGTGCGCCAGGTCAACGAAGGCCGCGCCGAGGTCGAGAACGAGTTCACCCGTGCCGTCACACCGCAGGGCAACCTCAACGCGCAGGCGGTGATGGACGACGTGTTCGAGCTGCGCGAGGCGTTTGAATGGCGCGGCCTGGGCACCATGCCGCACTCGGCGCTGCAGATCCGCGAGAAATACCGCGAGTACGACGCCGAACACCGTTTCGGCCTGGGCTACCGCAGCGTGCCCGACAACAAGGCCTGCGAATGCGGCGCCATCCTGCGCGGGGTGAAAGAGCCGCGCGACTGCAAGATCTTCGGCACCGTCTGCACACCCGAGAACCCGGTGGGCTCGTGCATGGTATCGAGCGAAGGCGCCTGCGCCGCGCACTACACCTACGGCCGCTTCCGTGACATTCCGGTGGTTGCGGCCACCGCCGAAGAGGTGACGCCATGAGGGTCGACCACAACAACCTGCCCGTGAATCCGCCCGTCCAGGTCACCACCCTGAAGAAGACCTACACCCGTCCGCTGGACATCCGGCACGGCCGCATCGACATGGGCCACGGCGCGGGCGGCAAGGCCGCGGCGCAACTGATCGAGGAGCTCTTCCTGCCCGCGCTGGACAACCCCTTCCTGCGCCAGGGTGACGACGGCGCCGCGCTGCCGCTGCCGGTTTTCGAAGGCGGTGCCGGCCAACTGGTGATGGCGACCGACGGCCACGTGGTCTCACCGATCTTCTTTCCCGGGGGCGACCTGGGCTGTCTCGCGGTGCACGGTACGGTGAATGACGTGGCCATGATGGGCGCGAGACCGCTGTACCTGAGCGCGAGCTTCATCATCGAAGAAGGCTACCCGCTGGCCGAGCTGCAGCGCATCGTGGTTTCTATGGGCGCTGCCGCCCGCGAGGCCGGTGTGCCGGTGGTCACCGGCGACACCAAGGTGGTGGAAAAAGGCAAGGGTGACGGCGTGTTCATCAGCACCACCGGCGTCGGCGTGTTGCCGCCGGGCGTCTCCGTCAGCGGGCGCCATGCGCGCGCGGGCGACGTGATCCTGCTCTCCGGCACCATCGGCGACCACGGCGTGGCCGTGCTGTCGCAGCGCGAGTCGCTGGCGTTCGAGACCACGATTCAGAGCGACACCGCCGCGCTGCACACCCTGGTGGCCGATCTCATGGCCGCGGCCCCCGGCGCGGTCCGCGTGCTGCGCGACCCGACGCGCGGTGGCCTGGCGACCACACTCAACGAGATCGCGCGCCAGTCCAACGTCGGCATGCGGTTGCAGGAGGCCGCGATTCCGGTCAAGCCGCAGGTGGACGCCGCCTGTGAGCTCCTGGGGCTGGACCCGCTGTACGTGGCCAACGAGGGCAAGCTGATCGCCATCGTGGCACCCGAGGCGGCCGAGGCCGCGCTGGCCGCGCTTCGCGCCCACCCGCTGGGGCAGGACGCCGCGCGCATTGGCGAAGTCACCATCGATCCGCACCACTTCGTGCAGATGGACACCCGCTTCGGTGGGCGCAGGGTGGTGGACTGGCTGAGTGGTGAGCAGCTGCCGAGGATCTGTTAGTCCCCCCGCGCCGCCTGCGGCGTCACCCCCCAGGGGGCGGCACTGGCGGCCCGGCGAAGCCGGTTCCGCGGTGCCCTTGGTGGTGCGCTGCACGCGCTCCGAACAAGATGTGGGCGCTTTCTTCCCAGGGCCCGCTCCTACAATGACTTGACGCTCCACCACTCCCACCGTGACCCTGCCCGCCACCCCTGAAACGCTGCCCACCGTGCTGGTGGTCGATGACGAAGTGCGTTCGCTGGACGCGCTGCGGCGCACGCTGGACGAGGACTTCACCGTGTTCACCGCGAGCAGCGCCGACGAGGCGCGCGGTCTGCTGGAGCGCCAGCCGGTCAGCGTGATCCTGTGCGACCAGCGCATGCCGGGCATGACGGGTGTGAACTTCCTCAGGCAGGTGCGCGAACAGTGGCCCGACACGGTGCGCATCGTCATCTCCGGCTACACCGACAGCGAAGACATCATCGCCGGCATCAACGAGGCCGGCATCTACCAGTACATCCTCAAGCCCTGGTCGCCCGACCACCTGCTCGAATCGGTGCGCAACGCGGTGGAGGCCCAGACCCTGCAGCGCCAGACCAGCCGACTCGATCTGGAGCTGCGCACCAGCACCCGCGTGCTGCGTCAGCGCACCGCCTCGCAGATGGCACAGGCCCGCAGCCACTTCGGGTTCGACCGCATCGTGCGCGGCCCGGGCAGCCCGCTGGACGGCGTGTGCGCCATGGCCGCTCGCGCGGCGCGCTACGACATCCCGGTGCTGGTGCTGGGCGAGTCAGGCACCGGCAAGGAGCTGCTGGCGCGCGCCATCCACTACGCCTCGCCCCGGTCCAGCGGCCCTTTCGTGGTGGAGAACTGCGCGGCCATCCCCGATTCGTTGCTCGAATCCGAACTGTTCGGCCACAAGCGCGGCGCCTTCACCGGCGCCTTTGAGGACCACCCGGGCCTGTTCCAGCGCGGCGACGGTGGCACGGTGTTCCTGGACGAGATCGGCGAGACCTCGCCCGCGTTTCAGGTCAAGCTGCTGCGCGTGCTGCAAGAAGGCGAGGTGCGACCGGTGGGCGGCGTGCGACCGGTGCCGGTGGATGTGCGCATCGTCGCCGCCACGCACCGCCAGCTGGAGCAGCGCGTGCGCGAGGGGCTGTTTCGCGAAGACCTGTACTACCGCCTCGCGGGCGTCACGCTCACCATGCCGCCGTTGCGAGAGCGCGTCGCCGACATCGCGCCCATCGCCCGCCAGACCGCGCTGGACGTGGCGGCCGAACTCGGCCACCCGGGTGCCACGCTGCCCGACGAAACCCTGGCCTGCCTGCTCGCCTACCCCTGGCCCGGCAACATCCGCGAACTGCGCAACGAGATCGCGCGTGCGATGGCCCTGCACGACGGCGCGCAGCTCCCGGCCGCGGCGTTCTCCAGCCGCGTGCTGCAGGGCCGTGCCGCAGGCGGTGCCGACGAGCTGGTGGCGGCCATTCCGCAAAGTGGCACCTTGGGCGACCGGCTGGACGTGATCGAGGCCATGCTGCTGCGCGAAACCCTGCTGCGTCACCGCTGGAACAAGACGCGCACCGCTACCGAACTCGGGCTCTCGCGGGTGGGGCTCAGGGCCAAGATGCAGCGTTTCGGACTGGACAAGCCATGACATCTAAAGGTCCCCACGCTCCACCGCTGCGCGGGTCGCTGCCCCAGGACAGGGATGGAACCCGGTCCTTGCCGGGTGTGGGGGCTGATCCGGCTTGGGGCGGCCCGGCGCCGGATCGTGCACCCTCCGCGTATCTTCAGGCGGCCGACGCGGTGTTGGCCCGCTGGGGCCACGACCCGCACGCGCTGGTGCAGGTGCTGCGCGAGACGCAGGCACAGACGCATTGGCTGCCGCGCGAGCTGCTGGCGCACATCGCGCAGGCGCTGCGCCTGCCGCTGGCGCAGGTCGAAGGCGTGGCCACGTTCTACCGGTTCTTCCACACCCGGCCGGTGGGTCGGCTGCGGGTGCTGTTCTCCGACAACATCACCGACCGCATGTCGGGCAGCGAGGCACTGCTGGCCCGCCTGTGCGGACAGCTTGGCGTGGCGCCGGGCGAGACCGATGCCCGGGGCCGGTTCAGCGTCGACCGCGCTTCGTGCACCGGCCTGTGCGACCAGGGGCCGGCGCTGCTGGTCAACCACCACCAGGTCATCACCCGCCTCGACGCCGACCGGGTGGACGCGCTGGCTGCGTTCATGCAGGCCGAGGTGCCGGTGAGCGAATGGCCCGCCGACTGGTTCCAGGTGCACAACACGGTGCACCGCGCCGACGCCCTGCTGAGCGGCCTGCCGGCCGACGCGCCGGCGTTGCCCGCCGCGCTCGCGCGCGAGCCGCAGACCCTGCTCGACGAGGTGGCCCGCGCCGGTCTGCGCGGGCGCGGTGGCGCCGGATTTCCGACCGCGCGCAAGTGGCAGGCCTGCCGCGATGCCAGCGGCCCGCTGCGCTGCGTGGTCTGCAACGCCGACGAAGGCGAGCCCGGCACCTTCAAGGACCGCGCCCTGCTCAGCGACCACGCCGACGCGGTGTTCGACGGCATAACCATCGCCGCACGCGCCATCGGCGCTCAGCAGGGCTGGCTCTACCTGCGCGGCGAGTACCGCTACCTGTTGCCGCATCTGCAAGCGGTGCTGGCGCGGCGCCGCGTGCAAGGCCTGCTCGGCAGTTCGGTGGGCGGCGTGGCGGGTTTCGCTTTCGACATCGGCATCCACCTCGGCGCCGGTGCCTATGTGTGCGGCGAAGAATCGGCGCTGATCGAGTCGCTGGAAGGCAAGCGCGGCACGCCCCGCATCCGCCCGCCGTTCCCGGTGGAGCGCGGCTACCTGGGGCGCCCTACCGTGGTCAACAACGTCGAGACCTTCGTGGCCGTGGCCCACATCGCGCGCCGCGGGGGCGACTGGTGGGCCGGTATCGGGCTCGCGTCGTCCACCGGCACCAAGATCCACTCGGTCTCGGGCGACTGCGAGCGGCCTGGCCTGTACGAATACCCGATGGGCACGCCGATCGCGCAGATCCTGGCAGACTGCGGTGCCCGCGATGCCCAGGCGGTTCAGGTGGGCGGCCCTTCGGGTACCTGCGTGCCCGCCTCGGGGTTCGCGCGGCGCATCGCCTTCGACGACGTGCCCAGTGCCGGCGCCTTCATGGTGTTCGACGGCACGCGAGACCTGTTCGAGGTGGCGCGCCACTTTGCCCGCTTCTTTGCGCACGAAAGCTGCGGCCTCTGCACGCCCTGCCGCGTGGGCACCGAGCTGGTGGTGCGGCGGCTGGACAAGCTCGCCCACGAGCGCGGCGCCGGGCGCGGCTCGGCCTTCGACCTGCAACGCCTGCACGAGCTCGACACGCTGCTGCACAGCGGCACGCATTGCGGCCTGGGTGCTTCGGCCTGCAACCCGCTGCGCGACACGCTGGCCCATTTCGGACAGGCCTACGCCTCGCGCACGGGCGCGCTGCGGTTCGAACCCGAGCTGAATCTCGACGCCGAGCTGTCGTCCGCGCGGCGTGTCACCGGTCGCACCGATCCCGGTGCCCACCTGCACACGGAGGACTCGCCATGAGCGGACCGCGCAACGACCCACCGTCGGTGTTCCAGTTCGACGGCCAGCCCGTCCCCGTGCAACCCGGCGACACCATCCTGCAGGCCGCGCAGCGCGCCGGGCACGAGGTGCCGCACCTCTGCTGGCACCCCGAGGTCTCGGCCAGCGCATCCTGCCGGGTCTGCACGGTGCACGTGGATGGCAGGCCAGTGGCCGCCTGCACCACGGCCGCGGCGGCCGGCCAGCGCGTGGACTGCCACACCACCGAACTGCGCACGCAGCGCAAGCGCCTGCTGCAGATGCTCTTTGTGGAGGGCAACCACTTCTGCCCCGGTTGCGAAAAGAGCGGCCACTGCCTGCTGCAGACCCAGGCCGAGCGCGCCGGCATGACCGACCTGCACTACGAGGCGCTCAATCCCGAGCGCCCGGTGGACGCCAGCCACCCCGACGTGCTGTTCGAGCCCAACCGCTGCATCCTGTGCCAGCTCTGCGTGCGCGCGAGCGACGAGATCGACCGCAAACAGGTGTTCGCCATCGGCGGCCACGGCATCGGCACGCGGCTGCTGATCAACAGCGACAGCGGCCGGCTGGGCGACAGTGCGCTGGCAGTAACAGACCGCGCGGCCCACATCTGCCCGGTCGGCGCGCTGCTGCCCAAGCGGGTCGGTTTTGCGGTGCCGGATGAGCACAGACACACAAGCCCCTCGCAAGCTTCGCGTCGCCACGGTCTCGCTGGCCGGCTGCTTCGGTTGCCACATGTCGTTTCTCGACATCGACGAGCGCCTGTTCGACCTGATCGAGTTGATCGAATTCGACCGCTCGCCGCTGACCGACATCAAGACCGTGGGTCCCTGCGACATCGGCCTGGTCGAGGGCGGGCTGTGCAATGCCGAAAACGTCGAGGTGCTGCGCGCCTTCCGGGCCAACTGCCGCGTGCTGGTGGCTGTGGGCGCCTGCGCCATCACCGGCGGCCTGCCGGCGCTGCGCAACCACCTGGACGTGGGCGAGATGATGAAGGCGGTCTACGGCGAGGTGCCGAACGACCCCGAGCTGCCGCTGCCGCTCAACCGCGTGCTGCCGATCCACGAGGTGGTGCAGATCGACCACGCGCTACCGGGCTGTCCGCCGCCGGCCGACGCCTTCTGGCAGCTGCTGCAGGACCTGATGGCCGGGCGGGAGCCGACCTTGTCCAGAGGATTGATCCGCTATGACTGAATCCGCCCGTTCCCTCGAAACCGCCGCAGACCCGCAGGGTCAGCGGCGCATCGTGATCGACCCGGTCTCGCGCGTCGAAGGCCACGGCAAGGTCACGCTGCTGCTGGGCGAGGACAACCGCATCCAGCAGGTGCGGCTGCACATCGTCGAGTTCCGGGGCTTCGAGCAGTTCATCGTCGGCCGGCCGTACTGGGAGGTGCCGGTGATGGTGCAGCGCCTGTGCGGTATCTGCCCGGTGTCGCACCACCTGGCGGCCACCAAGGCGCTGGACCGCGTGGTCGGCGGCTGGCCGGTGCCCGAAGCCGCCAACCAGATTCGCCGCCTGATGCATTACGGCCAGATCGTGCAGAGCCACGCGCTGCACTTCTTCCACCTGTCGTCGCCCGACCTGCTGTTTGGCTTTGACGCTGACGTCGCGCAGCGCAACATCGTCGGCGTGGCGATGGCGCACCCCGAGGCCGCGCGCCAGGGCGTGATGCTGCGCAAGTTCGGCCAGGAGGTGATCCGCATCACCGCGGGAAAGCGGGTGCACGGCACCGGCTCGGTGCCTGGCGGCATGAACCGCGCGGTGGATGTGGCCGAACGCGATGTGTTGCGCGCGCAGCTGCCCGAGGTGCTGGCCTGGGCCGAGGCGGCGGTGGACCTGGCCGAGCGCCTGCACACCGGTTTGCCCCAACACCTGGTGGGGTTCGCCGAGACCCCGGCGGCCATGATGTCGCTGGTCGGCCCCGGCGGCGCGATGGAGTTCTACGACGGCACGCTGCGCGTGCGCGAGGCCGATGGCCGCGTCGCGGTCGACGGTTTCGAAGACCAGCGCTACCGCGAGCTGATCGGCGAGGGCGTCAAGCCCTGGACCTACATGAAGTTTCCCTACCGCCTGACGCTCGGACCGGACGCCGGCTGGTACCGCGTCGGCCCGCTGGCCCGCGTGCAGAACTGCGACGTCATTCCCACGCCGCGCGCCGAAGCCGGCCGGTGCACGCGGTGCTGGCGACGCACTGGGCGCGCATGATCGAGCTGCTGCACGGTGTGGAGGTGGTGGCCGATCTGCTGGCCGACCCGGCCATCCTCGGCGGCCCGCTGCTCGCCACCGGCGAGCGCCAGCGCGGCGGCGTGGGCATCATCGAAGCACCGCGCGGCACCTTGATCCACGAGTACGAGGTGGGCGACGACGATCTGGTCACCCGCTGCAACCTGATCGTTTCGACCACCCACAACAACCAGGCCATGAACGAGGCGGTGCGTTCGGTGGCCTTGCAGTACCTCGACGGCCAGACCATCACCGAGCCGCTGCTCAACCACATCGAGGTCGCCATCCGCGCCTACGACCCCTGCCTGTCCTGCGCCACCCACGCGCTGGGCCAGATGCCGCTGGCGGTGACGCTGCGCAACGCCCGCGGCGAGGTGCTCGACCACGTGCACCGCTCGTCCAGCGGCGACACCGTGCGCGGCACCCGGCCGCATCCGGCGGAGGCTGCGTTGTGAGTCGCCTGGTCGCGCCGCTGCTGGTGTTCGGCTGGGGCAACCCGAGCCGGGGCGACGACGCGCTGGGCCCGCTGCTGGTCGAACAGCTCGCCGGGTGGGCGCAGAAGTCATCGGGCCGGATGGAGTGCCTGACCGACTTCCAGCTGCAGGTCGAGCACGCGCTCGACCTCGTGGGTCGCGAACGGGTGCTGTTCGTGGACGCCGCCCTTGGCTTGCAGACGCCGTTCGAGGTTTCACCACCCACGCGCTGGCGCCCGAAGCGCTGCTGCAGGTCTACCGCGACCTGGAGCGCGCCGAGCCGCCGCCCTGCACGCTGCTCGCCATCCGCGCGCAGCGCTTTGAACTGGGCGAGGCACCCGGTGAACCAGCGATGGCCGATCTGGCGCAGGCATTGGCCTGGGCTCTGTCGTGGGCCGGGCTGACCGAGGAGATCCCCGCATGAACGTGCTCTGGTTGCAAAGCGGTGGCTGCGGTGGCTGCAGCATGTCGCTGCTGTGTGCCGACACCACCGATTTCCAGGGCCACCTGCGCGACGGTGGCGTGAACTTGCTCTGGCACCCTTCGCTGTCGATGGCGAGCGGCGAGGAGGTGATCGCGCTGCTGCAATCGGTGCTGGACGGCGACACCCGGCTCGACGCGCTGTGCGTCGAAGGCTCGCTGCTGCGCGGCCCCAATGGCACCGGGCGTTTCCACATGCTGGCCGGCACCGGCCTGCCCATGATCCACTGGGTGCGCGGGCTCGCGTCGAAAGCGCAGCACGTGCTGGCCGTGGGCAGCTGTGCGGCCTGGGGCGGCATCACGGCCGGCGGCGACAACCCGACCGACGCCTGTGGCCTGCAGTTTGAGGATGACCGCATCGGTGGCCTGCTCGGCGCGGACTTCCGCTCGGGCAGCGGCCTGCCGGTGATCAACATCGCGGGCTGCCCGACGCACCCGAGCTGGGTGATCGACACGCTGATGGCGCTGGCGGCCGACGGTTTCTCGGCCGACGACCTGGACCCGCTGAACCGCCCGCGTTTCTACGCCGACCAGTTGGTGCACCACGGCTGCACCCGCAACGAGTACTACGAATTCAAGGCCAGCGCCGAAAAGCCTTCGGATCTCGGCTGCATGATGGAGCACATGGGCTGCAAGGGCACACAGGTGCACGCCGACTGCAACATCCGGCCCTGGAACGGCGAGGGCAGCTGCACCCGCGGCGGCTACGCCTGCATCGCCTGCACCGAACCCGGCTTCCAGGAACCCGGTCATCCCTTCCACCAGACGCCCAAGATCGCCGGCATCCCGGTCGGCCTGCCCACCGACATGCCCAAGGCCTGGTTCGTCGCGCTGGCTTCGTTGTCCAAGAGCGCCACGCCCAAGCGGGTGAAGAACAACGCGGTCGCGGACCATCTCGTGGTCAAACCCGCCGTACGAAAGACGAGGTTGAAGTGACATCACGCCTTCTCGTCGGCCCCTTCAACCGTGTCGAAGGCGACCTGGAGGTGTCGCTCGACATCGCCGAAGGCCGCGTCACTTCGGCCCAGGTCAACGCCACCATGTACCGTGGCTTCGAGCAGATCCTGCAGGGCAAGGCGCCCCACGACGCGCTGGTCTATGTGCCGCGCATCTGCGGCATCTGCTCGGTGTCGCAGTCGGTGGCGGCGGCACGCGCGCTGGCCGATCTGGGCGGTATCACCATGCCGCCCAACGGGCAGCACGCGACCAACCTGATCCTGGCGACCGAAAACCTGGCCGACCACCTGACGCACTTCTACCTGTTTTTCATGCCGGACTTTGCCCGCCCGGTGTACGCAGGCCGCCCCTGGCACGCCGAGGCTTTGCGCCGCTTCGCGCCCGACCACGGTGAGCAGGTGCGCGCGGCCACGGCGGCGCGCCAGCGCTGGCTCACGCTGCTGGGCACGCTGGGCGGCAAGTGGCCGCACACGCAGTCGGTCGAGTCGGGTGGTTCCACCCGCGCCATCGACGCCGCTGAGCGTGTGCGCCTGCTGGCGAAAGTGCGCGAGTTCCGCAGCTTCCTGGAGCGCCAGCTGTTCGCCGCGCCGCTCGAAGCGGTGGCCGCGCTGGAGAACGAAGCTGCGCTCTGGGATTGGCACGCGCAGGACCCGCTGGGCGGCGACCTGCGCTTCTTCCTCACCCTCGTGCGCGACCTGCACCTGGACACGCTCGGCCCCGGCCCGGGCCGCTACCTGAGCCACGGCGCGTATGCCCAACCCGGCGGCGACTGGGCACTGCCCGGCGGGGTGTGGCGCGCGGCCGAAGCCCGGCTCGATGCGCTGGATGCGCACGCCATCACCGAAGACGCCACCCACGCCTGGTTGGCCCACGCGCGCGAGCCGCTGCACCCGCTGCACGGCATCACCCGCCCCGAACCCGACAAGCCCGGCGCCTACACCTGGAACAAGGCGCCGCGCCTGGGCGGCGAAGTGGTCGAGACCGGTGCCATCGCCCGTCAGCTCGCCGGCGCCCAGCCTCTGGTGCTCGACGCGGTGGCGCGGCACGGCGGCACGGTCTACACGCGTGTGCTGGCGCGGCTGATCGAGCTCGCGCGCGTGGTGCCGCTGATGGAAGCCTGGCTGCAGGCGATCCGGCCGACCGAGGCCTTCTGCGTGCCGACGGCGCTGCCCGACGAGGGCAGTGGCGTGGGCCTGAGCGAGGCCGCGCGCGGCAGCCTGGGCCACTGGCTGGTGGTGCGGCAGGGCCGCATCGCCAACTACCAGATCGTCGCGCCCACCAGCTGGAATTTTTCACCGCGTGATGCAGAGGGCACACCGGGTGCGCTGGAGCAGGCGCTGGTGGACGCGCCGGTGCTGGAGGGGGAAAAGACGCCTGTTGCCGTCCAGCACATCGTGCGTTCCTTCGACCCCTGCATGGTCTGCACCGTTCATTGACATGAGCAAGCCCCGTTCTCCCAGCCCCTTGCCCTCCGTGCCGATGGAAGGTGTGGACGAGTCCACCTGGCTGGACGTGATCCAGAAGATGGACGAGGTCTACACGCGGCTGATCGACGACGAGGTGGAGCTGGAGAAGAAGAACACCGAGCTGGAACAGTCGCAGCAGTTCATCTTCAGCGTGCTCACTTCCATGTCGGACGTGCTGGTGGTGTGCGACGAACGCGGTCTGATCGAACAGGCCAACGCGGCCCTGTGTGAGCTGGTGGGCCGTCCCGAAGAACAGTTGCGCGGCAGCAGCCTGGCCGACCTGCTGGCCGACGCCGCCAGCGTGGACGCGGCGCGCGCCGCGATGGACCGCAGCGACGCACCGCGGACCGGGCAGGGCATCGAACTCAATCTGCTGGACCGCTCGGGCCAGCCGGTGCCGGTGGACGCCAACTGCACGCCGCGCATCGGCGCCAACGGCCGGCGCGTGGGCACGGTGTGGGTGGGCCGGCCCACGGCCGAACTCAAGCGCGCGTACCACGAGATGCGCGCCGCGCACGAGGCCCTGAAGCGCACCCAGCAGCAGCTGCTGCATTCAGAGAAGATGGCCTCGCTCGGACAGCTGGTGGCCGGCGTGGCGCACGAGCTCAACAACCCTATCAGCTTCGTGCTGGGCAACGTGCACGCTTTGCGCAAGTACTGCGATCGCCTGCAGACCTACATGACCGCGCTGCACGCGCACGAGCCCGAACCGGTGCTGCAGGCGCTGCGACAGCAGCTGCGCATCGAACACCTGCTGGCCGATCTGCCCTCGCTGATCGAGGGCACGCTGGAAGGCGCGCAGCGCACCGCCGACATCGTTCATGGCCTCAAGCGCTTTTCGGCCATGGATACCGAAGAGCGCTCGCCCGTCAACCTGGTGGAGGTCATCGATCGCGCCATCCACTGGGTGCAGAAAGGCCGGCCGACACCGGTGGACGTGCGCTGGCAGCCCGGTGCGCCCTGCACCGTGATGGGCAGTGCCGGGCAGCTGCAGCAGGTGATGATGAACCTGCTGCAGAACGCGCTGGATGCCCTGTCGACCCTGGCCAGACCGATGGTCCGGGTCGAGATGGGCTGCACCGGCGACACCGCACACCCCACCGTGCGTGTGACCGTGCGCGACAACGGCCCCGGCATTCCGCCCGACCACCTGCTGCGCATCTTCGACCCCTTCTTCACCACCAAGCCGGTGGGCAAGGGCACCGGCCTGGGTCTGTCGATCAGCTACGGCATCGTCGAACAGCACGGCGGCCACCTGAGCGCGCGCAACGCCGAGGGCGGCGGTGCCGAGTTCGTGCTGGATCTGCCAAGGGCCTGAGCGCAGCCAGCGGTGACAATCGTCCGATGGATCTTTTGATTGTTTCGCTGGCCTCCCTGTTCGCCGGTTTCGTCGATTCGATCGTGGGTGGCGGCGGGCTGATCCTGGCGCCCACGCTGTTCGCGGTCTTTCCCCACACCCACCCGGCCACCCTGTTTGGCGTGAACAAGAGCGCGTCCATCTGGGGCACGGGGGCGGCGGCCTGGCAGTACGCGCAGCGCGTGAAGATGCCCTGGGCCTCGCTGCTGCCGGCGGTGGCGGTGTGTTTTGCGGGCGCCATGGCCGGGGCCTGGACGGTGACCATCATCTCGCCCGAGTTCCTGCGCAAGTCGCTGCCGCTCATCCTGCTGCTGGTGCTGGGCTACACCCTGGTGCGCAAAGACCTGGGCCGCCACCACGCGCCGCGCCTGAGCGCCCGGGGCGAGATGTGGGCCGCCTGCACCCTGGGCGGGGTGATCGGCTTTTACGACGGCTTCTTCGGTCCCGGCACCGGCAGCTTCTTCGTGTTCCTGTTCGTGCGCTGGCTCGGTTTTGATTTTCTGCACGCCAGCGCCAGCGCCAAGCTGCTCAACACCGCGTCCAACCTGGCGGCGCTGATCCTGTTCACCAGCAAGGGCCACATCTGGTGGCATTTCGTGTTGCCCCTGGCCGCCGCCAACGTCGTCGGCAGCCTTCTGGGCACGCGCCTGGCGCTCAAGCACGGCAGCGGCTTCGTGCGCGTGGCGTTCATCGTGGTGGTCGGTGCGCTGATCCTCAAAACCAGCTACGACGCGTGGATCAGGTAGCGTATCCGGTGCGAAGTGTCTCAGCGAGGTTGCGGTGGAACCGGCTTCGCCGGGCCACTCGCATCGCCCCCTTGAGGGGGTGACGCCGCAGGCGGCGCGGGGGTGGCCTGGGTTCCCCAGGGCATCGTGCTGGCCTGCAGTGGCGTGCCGATGGGCCGCCCCGCCTGGCCCTTGCTCACCGCTTCCATGTCCTGCGGGTTGGGGTATTGGTCGAGCAGCAGGTAGTCGAACACGCGACGGGCAATCGGTGCGGCGCTGGCGGAACCGAAGCCGGCGTTTTCCACCACCACGGCCAGCGCCACGCGCGGTTGCTCCATGGGCGCGAAGGCCACGTAGAGCGAGTGGTCGCGCTGGTGCTCTTCGAGCTTGCGCGCGTCATAGCGGTCTTTCTGGCCAATGGTCACCGCCTGTGCGGTACCGGTCTTGCCACCGCTGGCGTAGCCAGCACCGGCAAACACGCCGGCACCGGTGC